>Ga0169931_10000665_pt1 | contig 56981 bp, 42 predicted proteins | sample Kivu_15m_20L_FD_129675 | JGI IMG/M metagenome (GOLD analysis project Ga0169931, IMG submission 129675) | Freshwater microbial communities from Lake Kivu, Western Province, Rwanda to study Microbial Dark Matter (Phase II) - Kivu_15m_20L... | ecosystem: Environmental > Aquatic > Freshwater > Lake...
AACCCTCTCTAATTTTAGTTTTGATGAAGTTCAAGAACTCTATTTACAACATACAGAAGCCACGGGACAAATCTTCACTCCCGAAGCGATTCATCATGCCTTTTATTTAACCGATGGACAACCCTGGTTAGTTAATGCTTTAGCTCGTCAAGCTACAACTGTTTTAGTAAAAGATGTCAATCAACCTATTACGATTGATGTGATTAACCGAGCTAAGGAAATCCTTATTCAGCGTCAAGATACCCATTTAGATAGCCTTGCGGAAAGACTGCGGGAAGATCGGGTTAAAGCGATTGTTCAGCCTATATTAGCGGGATCAGACTTACCGGATACTCCAGAAGATGATCGCCGTTTTGTACTGGATTTAGGCTTACTGAAGCGTAGTTCTTTGGGTGGACTAACTATTGCCAATCCCATTTACCAGGAAGTGATTCCTCGCGTGTTATCTCAAGGTAGTCAGGATAGTTTGCCCCAAATTCAACCCAGTTGGTTAAACACCGACCATAGTTTAAATCCTGAAAAACTCTTAAATGCTTTTCTTGACTTCTGGCGACAACATGGAGAACCGTTACTGAAAAGTGTGCCCTACCACGAGATTGCCCCCCATCTGGTATTAATGGCATTCTTACACCGTATCGTGAATGGGGGCGGTACGTTAGAGCGAGAGTACGCGATCGGTTCGGGTCGCATGGATATTTGTTTGCGCTATGGTGCGGTGGTGATGGGCATGGAACTGAAGGTGTGGAAACCTGGTAAGAAAGATCCACTCCCCCAGGGACTCCAACAGTTAGATAAATATTTGGCAGGACTAGGACTGGATACAGGTTGGTTAGTGATTTTTGATCGTCGCCCTGATTTACCCCCCATTGAAGAACGTACTACTACAGAAGAAGTGGTCAGTCCAGGGGGTAGAGCGATCATAGTGATTAGAGGTTAATATGTCAATTTAATTTTGAGTTTTATTATTTAAAAACCGACTCTCCGCTAACTGTCTTGATGCAGTTAGTGGAGTAATATTGTATTCTTTAGAAATTGCAAATACCTGTTTTAATGTATTATATATATTCCTCACTCTTGCCAAGGAACTTTCTTCACTTAGCCCTATCATGCCATCGTAAACATGAATTAAACCTCCAGCGTTAATTACATAATCTGGACAATAGACTATATTTCTATCTACTAATAGCTGACTATCTAATTCCTCATTCTCCAGTTGGTTGTTGGCTGCTCCTGCAATAATTTTAGCTTGCAATTTGGGAATGGTACAACTATTAATGATCCCCCCTAAAGCACAGGGAGCAAATATATCAACATCTAATTCATAAATTTCTTCCACATCTACAATATTTACCGGATATAACTTCTCAACTTCTGCCAGTTTATGATTAGATATATCGCTGACAAAAATTTCCACTTCCTGGTGGGATAAAATTTCACAAAGGTTTTTACCCACTTTGCCTACTCCTTGAATAGCCACTTTTAAGCCTTGGAGATTTTTCTTCCCCCAGTAAAAATCTACTGCTGCTTTCATCCCCGCTTCTACTCCCACTGCGGTAGGATAGCTAGAACCACCGTATGTGGATATTAACCCAATCATATAGGGTGTTTTTTCACCTATTTTATGGGCATCTTCCCAGGAAATATTTACATCTTGTCCAGTAATAAAACTCCCTCCAAAACTATTGACAAAACTTCCATAGGCATTAAATAACTTATCGGTTTTCTGTTCGGGATCTGCTATGATTACTGCTTTACCACCACCCATGGGAATATTGGCACAAGCTGCTTTATAGGTCATGGCATAACTCAAACGCAGGACATCTTTGAGAGCATCTTCTTCTGTGGAATATGGCAATAATCTTGTCCCCCCTAGGGCTACCCCCGAACCTAAATTAGTATTGTGAATGGCAACAATAGCTTTCAATCCTGATTCCTGGTCATAACAGAATGTTACTTGCTTGTGTCCCATTTCAGCAATTTTTAAAAATATTTCCATGGTATTTCCCTTACTCCTTATTGTGTTTTATTTTAAAGTTTGAGTAAATAGGGTTTTTAGTCTTTGTAAAGCTGGTGAAATATCATCTGCAGAAATTCTCACATCTAAAATGCTAAAATTTTCACTGTCTTTCGCTACACTCAAGGCTCTTCTTAGTTCTAATCCTGTATGAATTACAAAGCCATTGCCTCCTAAAACTTTAGCCAAATCAGCATAGTCAATTGTACTAATATTTACGAAGTCCGCATCCTCATGTCCCATGGCTCTTAAAGAAGCAAAAGAACCATTATTAATAATAATTACTATGGGGTTCATTCCCAGTCTTTTAGCCGTTAATAGTTCCATTCCTGTCATTTGGAATGCACCATCACCAACTAATGCCAACACCCGACGAAAGGGATCTGCTAATTGAGCACCTATTATTCCCGGAATGGCAAAACCCATGCTCGCATAAAAAGCGGGAGCTAAATAGCTTGTTCCTTGTTTGGTTTGAATATCATCTGCTGCAAATAAACTGTCTCCTACATCGGTAATAATTATGGTTTTATGATCAATAAATTGATTAATTTCATAAATTAATCCACCCATAGATATATTATCTATTTTTTCCTCTACTCGCGGGTGCATCCTATAAGTATTTGGGAATTGAAAATGTGGTAAATGGGGATTTTTTAATAGTCCCGCAATGAAGTCGGTAAATAAAATGTTCTGATATTCATGATGTTTAATAGCAATCCGTTCTGAGGTGGCAGATATGGTATGTTTTTGGTTAATATGGGCAGTAAACATTCCTAGGTTAATATCTGTCATGAATACCCCTAACATTAATAAACAGTCGGATTCTTCCACTATTTTGTTAATATTTTCGTCTCCCGCTTCACCATTGTAAATCCCTAGATATTGGGGATGGGTTTCTGGAAATACTGATTTTCCTAACATGGTGGCACAAATCGGTACGCCCAATTTTTCTGCAAGTGCTAACAGTTCTACTTGTAACCCAAAACGGTGTACTTCCACACCCGCTATAATTACTGGTGATTTGGCTTTTTCTAGTATTTCTATTGTTTCTGATACCGCCTCCTTTAAGGTATCTCTATCCGTGTGCTTTATTGGTACTCGTTCATACTCCGCCTCCGGTAACTCCGCGTATACCATATCACGGGGTATTTCTAAATATACAGGACGTTTAAACGTTTTTGCATAATCAATAGCACGATGTATTTTTCTCTCGGCTGTTTCTATATCAGTAATAGCACTAGCATAAACTGTTACTTCTTCATAAACTCGTCTTTGACTGTCAAAAGTTTTTACTTTGTGGTGTAGTAAGCTATCCTGTCTTCTTTCTTTTATTCCTGGACTACCACTTAAAATTACTAATGGTGACTTCTCTGCATAGGCACCTGCTACAGCATTAACCATGTTTAAGCCACCTACTCCATAGGTAACTACTGCCAAACCTAAACCACGAATACGGGCATAAACGTCAGCGGCAAAACCTACACTTGGTTCATGGGTCATAATTACTGGCTTAATTTTGCTTTCTTTTAAGGCATCATATAAGGTAAGGGCAAAATCACCGGGTATGCCAAATGCGTGTTCTATACCGTGCTGGTGTAAGATATGAAATATATGAGGTGCTAATTGCAGCATTTTTATTTTTCCCACATTGGTTGAGTTATGTTAGTGACTAAATCCTCGGATTTTCTGTGTATTCAGCTACATAATGTTTTTTATTATCCTAGTTGTACAAGTTTCTAGCGGGATCATCCTCATTCTTGAGATACAAAGTTGAACCGGTTGACTTTGTTGCTAAAAGTGTAACCAAAGAAAATTTTTCTCCAGATCATGGCAAATTGTTAATTATCCAGATCCCAAAATGTTTTGTGGTTTGATTCACAAATTAACGTATTAATGTACCAGTAGCTGAGGAGTGCACGTCCAATGTCTAGAATATATAGAAGTATTTCACTACTATCTGGGTTTCAGTTTAAGCAACTGGGGAAAATTGCCTATTTCAGTTTACTAATTTCCAGCATATTTGCCTTACCAGCATCAGCTCAGGAAAAAGCTCAATTATGGCGCACATTAACTGTTAGTGGTAGCGGGGTAGAAACCATAGCCACCACTTTAACAAGAGTGAGTTTGGGCGTAGAAGTTCAGGGAAAAACTGCTCAAGAGGTGCAACAGGAAGCTGCTCGCAGATCCTCTGCGGTGATGAATTTACTCAAGTCCCGTAAAGTTGAAAAGTTGGAAACTACCGGTGTCAGGCTTAATCCAGTCTATAGTTATACGAACAATATACAAAGAATTACTGGCTATGCTGCTAGTAACACGGTGAGTTTTCGCTTTTCTACTGATAAGGTTGGTTCCTTGTTAGATGAAGCGATCAAAACTGGAGCAAGCGAAATTAATGGTATTAGTTTTGTTGCTACGGATGAGGCTATTAATGAAGCACAAAAACAAGCTCTAAGAAAAGCAACCCAGGAGGCTAAAAAGCAAGCCGAAGCAGTTCTCAGCAGTTTAGGTTTCCAGACCAAAGAAATAATTAGCATTCAAATTAACAATGCTAGTGCACCCCCTCCACCTATGCTACAAAGATCCCAAATGGTTAAGGCTTCCGCTTCGGATGCAGTTACTCCTATAGTTGGTGGTGAACAACAAGTAGAAGCATCTGTAACTCTGCAAATTAGCTATTAGTTTATAGCTATCCGTAATGGTGAAGCTACATACTAGTCACACTATTAAATTTATCTATAGCGTTAAACGCTACACAGTTGAGACCAAGTCTTAGGACCAACAATGCCATCTACTGACAAATTACGCTGACTTTGAAAAGCCTTAATAGCTGTTTCAGTCAGCGCTCCAAATACACCATCGACTCTCACATTATAACCATTAGATATTAATAGACGCTGTAAGACTCTAATGGATAGACCAGAATCACCAAATCGGAGGGTTGGCATTTGAGGTCTATTGTATGCCAAGTAGTCCCTTGAGGGGAATTTTGGTTTGGGGAGATTTGACCTGTCAGCTAACTGAAATTGTGGGCGTGATTGGCGGTTATTTGAGCGTTTAGATGCTTGCTGCCATTTATAGCCGTAGCTAGGGCGGATGTGAGCCGGAGTTTGTTCAGCTATTAACCTTTTGCTAGGCGTTCTGGATAAAGCTTGGGGTTTGGCAATAGCTATTTTTTCCGTGACACCCACTGTCATAAATTCGGGAGCTGTAATCTTGGATGTAATGCCATGAGTTAATTGGGAAAAATGGCTATTTTTTGTCTTATATTGGTCATTTTCCGCTTTTAACGGCCGTTCATCCAGTAATTGGGGTAAATTCGTCTGTTTATCGTTGAATTCCCCCATAATCAGCATTCCAATTTCGGTCATTTCTGTTTATCTCATATTAAGGAACTTTTGAACTGAAAAAATGACTTAACAGATAGTTTACAGGACAAGTAACTGTGCATTCTCCATCCATGAGACTTTTTTTGGGTTAAACAAATTTATGGATGGAAATAAAATGCAAAGCCTAAAACCGTATATGCTGCCAATAATAAAGTGCCTTCTAACCAATTGGATTTGCCATCGGAACTAATGCTATTAGCAATTAAGACTGACACAGCTACTGCTACTAGTTCAAAAGGATTGAAGTCTAAATCCATTGGTTGTTTCATGACCCATCCGGATATTACTAGTACGGGTGCTACAAATAAGGCTATCTGCATGCTTGATCCAACAGCTACTGACAGTGAAAGATCCATTTTATTTTTCATGGCTACAGTTACTGCTGTGGCATGTTCCGCCGCGTTACCTATAATTGGTACTAATATCACCCCTGTAAATAATGCTGTTAGTCCTAGTTTAGATGTAGCTACTTCTAGTGAGTCCACTAATAGTTCTGATTCCAACGCTACCAATAAGGTACAAACTAATAAGACACCAGTCCACAATGCAATATTTGGTTTTTGATGGTTATTTTCCTCTTCTGTATCTGCTAAACCTACATCATATAGGTAAGCGTGGGTTTTCATAGAAAAAAGCAGTGTTAGTCCATAAACTAAAATGAGCACCACCGCTACAGCAATAGAAAGATTTTGTAGCACGTTCTCACTAATTCCTATAGAAGTATAATTCACTGCAGTTGGCAGTAAAATGGCTATTACCGCTAAATTCATTGAAGAAGCATTAACTCTTGCAACTACAGATTCAAAACTCTGCTCTTTATAACGTATTCCACCTAAAAACATTGAAAGCCCCATAACCAGAAGCAGGTTACCGATAATTGATCCCGTAATACTGGCTTTCACCACATCTATTAGTCCAGCATTTAGCGCGACTAGAGCTATAATTAATTCTGTGGCATTGCCAAAAGTGGCATTTAATAAACCTCCTAACACTGGACCCACAACCACTGCTATTTCTTCGGTGGCTGTGCCCATCCAAGCGGCTAATGGTAAAATTGCTAATCCAGCAGTGATAAATACTACCAATTCTCCCCACTCTAAGAAGTGTGCGGCTAGGGAAATAGGGATGAAAACTAGCAAAGTCAGGAAGATGATATTTTTAGTTGACATTATTCTAGTCGTTAGTTGGTTGGTTTCAATCGTCACACAATTATCATACAATCTTATTTATGCCATGTAAAATCCCATTGTTCTTTAAGTTTTTTTAAGATTGTTTCTCACATTGTTTATACCGGATTTTGGTAGCAAACAGGTGTAAAAATGTAAATATCAAGGTAAATATCGAGTCGATATCAAAGATTTTCCCTACAACCACAATTTTTCTCTAGGTTAAGAATATATGACATCCGCTGCTGAATCTTCAGTAAATCTTGCATCAACTCTCACTTTCCAGGTGGATGAGAATGACCAATCCACAGTTAGTTATGATCCCCTGACTAAACCCCATGGTGTGTATGTGACTGTCCATGGTCACTTCTATCAACCACCAAGGGAAAATCCCTATTTGGATGCTATTGAACGTCAACCTAGTGCTAGTCCTTTCCATGACTGGAATGAGCGTATTCATTGGGAATGTTATCGTCCTAATGCCTTTGCTAGAGTCTTAAATGACCGGGGTGAATTATTGGGGATCGTCAATAATTATGAGTACATGAGTTTTAATATCGGTCCAACTCTTATGTCTTGGTTGGAACGCTATGACATGGAAGTTTATCAAAGAATATTAGAGGCTGATATTAGGAGTAGTCAGAGGCTCAATGGTCATGGCAATGCTATTGCCCAAGTCTATAATCACATAATTATGCCTTTGGCAAATGAAAGGGATAAATACACTCAAATTCGCTGGGGTAAGGCGGACTTTAAATCTAGGTTTGGTCGGGATCCAGAAGGTATTTGGTTGGCGGAAACGGCTATAGATTATGCAACCATAGCAGCTTTGATCTCCGAAGGAATTAAGTTTATTATTCTTGCTCCTTCCCAAGCTCAACGCTGTCGTCCTTTCCCTACAGACCATGATCCCCATCCAGAATGGCATGAGGTGGGTGGTAGTCAAATTGATCCTACCCGTCCCTATCGTTGTTATTTAAAACCAGGTTTCCAAAACACTTCTTCACCTTTAAGTGTGAGTAAAATAACCTCCCTACAGAGTACGGATGAGTTGCCCTATATTGATATCTTTTTCTACGATGGACCTATATCACGGGATATGGGTTTTACTGATGTGGTTTATAGTTCTAGTCATTTTGCCGGGCGGGTGGGCGCTGCTATCCGTGGCGATCATCGTCTTGCTCAGTTAATATCTGTGGCTACTGATGGGGAAACTTTTGGACACCACAAAAAGGGAACTGAGAAAACTTTGGCATACGCTTTTATTGGTGAGTTCCCCCGTCATGGTTGGACTGTGACTAATTTCGCTCACTATTTAAGTTTATATCCCCCCACCTGGGAAGTGGAGTTAAAACCTGTCACAGCTTGGAGTTGCGCCCATGGTGTGGACCGCTGGCAAGATGATTGTGGTTGCGGTGGTGAAGGGGGTGTATGGCATCAAAAATGGCGTCGACCTCTACGTCAAGCTCTTAATTGGTTGCGAGATGAGTTAACTGCAGTCTATGAGGATCATGGTAGAAGGTTATTTCATGACCCCTGGTTGGCACGAGATGAATATATAGATATTCTCCGAGACCGCTCTACTGCTAATGTTCATCGTTTTCTCTCCCGTCATCAAACTCACAAACTTACTCCCAGTGAACAGGTGGATGCTTTGCGTTTATTGGAAATGCAGCGTCACTCCCTATTTATGTTTACCAGCTGCGGTTGGTTTTTTGAGGAGTTATCTAGACCGGAAGGAACTCAGATCCTTCGTTATGCTGCTCGCGCTCTGGAGTTGGCTGGTGATATTGCGGGTGTACAGCTGGAAAAGGGTTTCCTTAAACGCTTGAGTCTAGCTCCTAGTAATGTGGAACAGTTTAAACATGGTGGTGAAGTTTATCGTCAGTGTGTGCTGACCTCTCAAATCGGTTTCAAACAAGTTGCGGCTCACTATGCTATTACTTCTTTGTTTAATCATCACAATGGTGCTGTCCCTACCCAAGAGTCTAGAAAACACTTGGAAGGTCATCAAAAACGTGTTTATTGCTACACAGCTGATCAGTTAGATTATCAAATGCAGCGGATGGGATCCTTAACCATGGCAGTTGGTCACTTAAAGTTAGTGTCGGAAATTACATGGGAAAGTGAAAATCTGGTGTTTGCAGTTTTGCATTTGGGCGGTTGGGATTTCCACTGCTGTATTCAGCAGTTTACCGGAAGACGAGATTATGGTCACCTCAAGGAAAATCTTTTGGCATCGCTACAACAAGCAAGTGCAGCTCATGCTATTGTTGTGATGACTAAGATGTTTGGCGAACAGGCGTTTAGTTTACAAAATCTTTTTGCAGAGGAACGCCACCGGATTATGCGCTTGCTCAGTCAGGAGACCTTAACTAGGTTAGACCAACTCTACACCCAAACCTATCGGGAAAATTATGGCGTAATTATGGCTTTTCATCGAGATGGTTTAACAGTTCCCCAAGAATTACAAGTAGCTGCTGAAATTGCTCTCGGTTATCGTTGTTTGACTATCTTGCGCTCTCTCGAACAGGATATTAATGAACCTCAGTTGAGTTATTCTCATGTCCTACAGTTACAGGCGATCGCCACGGAGGCAAAACATTTACGTTGTCAATTAAAAATTCCGGAAGGGAAACAAATTTTAGAACAATTAATTATGCGTCTGTTGTGGCAATTATTACATGGATCTACGGGATACATGGATATTGCCAGACTAGAAAAGTTAATTGATGTTGGTAATGACTTAAATTTGGGTATCTCTTTGGATAAATCCCAGGAACTGTACTTTAGCTGTTTACACAGTCAAATTATCCCTCAATATCTCAATCACCTCAACGACTTAGGAGAAGCTACACAATACCGTCAGTTGCTCAAGCTCGGTGAAAAATTAGGTATTGATGTAACTATGGCTAGTTAAAAAAGTGGGGGGACTTATCCCCCCTGGAATTAAACTAGTTAAACTGGTGAAATAACTGGCTGATGCCAACGTCCCACAGCTTGACCAATTACGGAAAGTTCTTGCATTAATTGATCGAACCTGTCTGGTGTAATGGATTGAGGTCCATCAGAAAGAGCCTTAGCTGGGTTAGGATGGACTTCTATCATTAAAGAATCAGTACCAGCAGCAATTGCTGCCATAGCCATGGAAGGTACAAATTCTGCCCAACCCACACCATGGCTGGGATCAATCATTATTGGTAGATGGGTGAGTTTTCTTAATACTGGGGCTACGGATAAATCCAGAGTGTTCCGTGTATATTGACGATCAAAGGTTCTAATTCCCCGCTCACACAAGATTACATTAGGGTTACCTGCTGCCAATATATACTCGGCGGCCATGAGCCAGTCTTCAATAGTTGCGGCCATACCACGTTTTAGTAACACTGGTTTTGACTGAGCTCCCACTTGTTTGAGTAGGGAGAAATTCTGCATATTTCTGGCTCCAACCTGAATCACATCAGCAACTTGGGCGATTTTCTCCAAATCTGCACCATCCATTACCTCAGTAATAATTCCTAATCCACTGACCTCCCGTGCTTTTGCCAATAACTCTAAAGCACTTTCACCATGTCCTTGAAAAGCGTATGGTGAGGTACGGGGTTTATATGCTCCACCCCGCAAAAACTTGGCACCGCCAACTTTCACTCTCAAAGCGGTTTCCACAATCATAGCTTCATTTTCCACAGAACATGGTCCTGCTACTACTACTATGGGATGATGTTCACCAAACACCACATTTCCGTTGGGAGTGGTGACTACCACTTCTGAAGCTTCACCATGACGAAATTGCCTACTAGCTCTTTTATAAGGTACTTCTACCCTTAAAACCTGTTCTATCCATGGACTAAGTTCTTGAATTTGTAACGGGTCTAAATCTGCTGTTTCTCCTACTAGACCTATTACTACCTTGTGTTTACCAATGATTTTTTCTGGTGTTAAACCCCATCCAGTTAGATCTGAACTTAAACGGTCTATTTCCACCTTTGGGGAACCTACTTTCATGACAATGATCATTTTAACAGCCCCGTATTTTAACTATTATTGATTTATACATTTGGTATTAATACCATTTAGGCGCAGGCGAATGGGAGCATTGTTGCGTCAGGCACCGTCCAGATACCTGATCGCGGTTGGTCTAACCCTTCTTTTTTCGAGTTTTGCGCCAGACTTCAACCATTCTACTCCAATTGGTGCCAAATTCACCTACACCCAGTAAAGTACCCGGATTATCCTCATCCCAGGAAGCAGAAAGCACACCGTAAGTTATTCCCAACACTCCCAACCCGAACAGTCCCATATTTACCAGTAACACCGCAATGGGGGGTAGTTGAACGTGAGCATAACTAACCAACAAATAGCTGACCACCAGGGTGCCAATACCTAAACCTGTAGGTATGCCAGAAAAGGTTGCCACTCTGCGAATCATTCTTTGGCTTACTACTTGGGGAATCGCCATTTCCTCTTTAGTAAAGGGGGGTTGGTCGGGCAATTTTTGTGGCGATTCCTCTGTCTTTACTACTGGTTTGCTAAAGACCTTTGAAGGTTTTTGACGCTTTTTGTTCGGTTCAAATGGTAGACGACTGGGTTCTGATTCTTGAGCAGACATAATTGGTAGTTCCTAACCACGAATACCAAGACGTGAAATCAGGGATTGATATTTATCCGAGTTGTTCTTTTGGATATAATTCAAAAGTCTTTTACGTTCACCAATCATCTTTAATAGTCCCCTACGAGATGAGTGGTCTTTTTTGTTTGCTTGCAGGTGCTGACTAAGACGATTAATTCGTTCAGTGAGCATAGCAACCTGAACATCGGCAGATCCGGTGTCAGTTTCGTGTACTTGGAATCCAGAGATCAGTTCTTGTTTGCGCAGTTGCGTCAGAGCCATGATTGATTAAACTTTTATTTTTTCAAGTGTATGCATCAGTCACCTATAATATCACAGCAATTAGAGTAATTGCTAGAGGTGCCAAAAGGGAGAATTTTTAAGGTGGTTTAAGGTAGCTATTGTTATTATATACCATTTTATCATTCTGTCTGAAAATACGGAAAGAAAAAAATATCAGTAAAAAAGCGGGCATTTTGCCCGCACATTGTCGTTAAGATGAGATGTGGTAGAAAATTCTAGTTTTGTCCACAATCAAACGGGCATTCAGGCGTTAAATAAGACTCAAGAACCCCGTTTGCATTAAATAGGAGGTATAAGTTATTAACAATTGAGAATCGATTTGAGGACAAATAATTGAGCTTCCCTTTAGTGCAGCTAGGGTTTCCTCACAACTAATTACTGGTCTTCTTGACTGCAAATACAAATCAGGAATGGTAATTTTCTCTTTAGACCACCGCTCTAATAAGAATGGCTTAAGAGTATAGAGTGGATTTTCTTGATCTGTTATGTTAGCTAGTTTGTTCTGCCACTCTTCATAACTAATCATTTCTAGCTTAAAGCCAAAGGTGCGAATCCATTCCACTAAAGATTTTAAAGAAGCAGGTTGGGGATGTTGTAAATGGAAAGCCTTACCAATAGATGTTTCTTCTCTTGATAGGTAAACAACAGCTTTGCTTACGTAGTCTACAGGAGACATGTCTAACATATAGTCCACATCTGGAAAACACCCCATCTGTAAACAACCTTTAATCATTAGGTTGATGAAATCGTGGGTGTTACAAATCCCTGTCTTACTATCCCCAGCAATTAAGGGTGGTCTATAAATCGTTACTGGTAGTCCGCGATCGCGGGCAATTTTGACTAGTTTTTCTGCTACCCATTTTGTTTGAGAATAACCCAAGAAAATACCTTGCCAATCGTCAAAGCTATCTTGTTCACTTACTACTTTACCTGCATAAGCACTTGATTCAAATACAGCGACGCTGGAAACATAGTGTACAGGTTTAACTTTAGTTTGACAAGCCAGTCTTAGCACTTCCTGAGTACCTAAAACATTTGCTGACTTTAGAGCAGAATAGGGATAGACATAATTTAGTAATGCCCCACTGTGATAAATAGCATCTACGTTAGTAGATAACTGGTCAAATTCTTCCTTGGTAATTCCTAAAAGTGGTAGGGACAAATCACCAACAACTGGGACAAGTCGCTTCAGGTACTGCTCCTGATATTGATCCTCCCAAATTCCATATTGTTGGAGATTATGGATGAGTTTATCTTGTGCTTCATTCACATTCTTAGCCCGTACCAAACAGTAAATATTGGCTTGGGTTTCTGCTAATAATTCCTTAATAATAAAAGCCCCTAAATAACCAGTTGCTCCGGTTATCAAGATATTTTTTGGATTAGCAAGAGGAACCATATAACTACCCACCGGTTGAATGGTAGAGTCCAGAACTGCTTCCGCGCCTAAATCCAAAAATGGGATGGGAATATTTACATTATTCCCCTGATTATCTGGTTGAGAACCTCCAGCTTTTTCTTCTGATAAACGTTGAGCCAGTGTGGCAATAGTCGGGTAGTGCCATAATAAAACTGGAGATGGTTTAAAACCAAGTAAATCTTCCAACTTACTAATTATAACCATAGCTTGAGCAGAATCCAAGCCATAATTTTCCAAATGTTCATCCACATCAATTTCTTGAGATGTTTTCCCTAGCAACTCTGCCAAGTTATGCACCATAAAAGATTGAATTTCCTCTGAACTATAGGTAGTTAGCATGTTTGTTAAACTCATTTTTTCATCTCCAATATGGGGTAAACAGGTTGATATTGACTGTAAAAACTAGAAAGGTGTAAACCTTGAAACCTCAAGGACTGAATTCGATATAAAAAGGCAGTTCCTACCATGATGTGATGAGCAATATCTACCACATGGCGGTTGTCAGGTTCAGCTAAATAAGTAGCCTTTACCCAGTCATTAAAACTACCCATAGCTGGACCACACCAAATTTGATAATCTGTTTCTCTTCCCTTCTCTCCACTACTAGACCATCGAGAAGATAAACCCAAATACCAGCGGAAAATCAATGCCATTTTTAACTTAGAATTATTGACAGCCTTGCCCAGTTTTTCGGGATTTTTTTGAGATAAATAGGCAGCGGTTCCCTCCCAAACTTCAGCAATACTTTTACGAAAGATTTGTTTTTCTAATTTCTCCCTTTCGGCTAAAGGAATATCTTCAATGGATTCGTAATTACGGTATAATTCATAGAGTTTTTGTGCCCGCATGGGAAACATCGTCCCCCGTTTTAAGACCTGTAATTTGACTCCCATTTCAAACATATCCGCAGCAGGAGCCATCATCACATCCGCCATTTCTGCTTGGGCCAACAATTTTTTTGTGTATTCACAAGCTCCTGATTCAACACAGGATTGATTAATAGAACCAGTAACGATATATCCAGCTCCCATGACAAAAGCTGCCAACGCTGATTCCGGCGTACCAATTCCCCCAGCTACCCCGATTCTAATTATTTTATCATAATTATATTTAGCTTGAATTTCATCCCTTAAACTAATAATAGAAGGGAGTAGACATACCAGGGGACGATTATCTGTATGACCTCCAGAATCTGCTTCCACAGTAATATCATCAGCCATAGGAACTTTACTTGCTAAGTGAGCTTGTAGTTCCGTAATTAGATTTTGTGCTAGTAATTCCTTGATCATTCTTTCAGGAGGTGGTTGCATAAATTTGGTGGCAACTTCCCGGCGAGAAATTTTGGCAATTACTTTATTTTTGATTTGAATTTGGTGATTAGCATCTAAACTTAAACCAGCAATTCGATAATAAACAATATTGGGAGTTAGATCTAAAAATGCCGAAGCTTCAACCGTGTGAACTGCATATTTTAAGTATAATTCTACAGCCCGTCTTTCTATTTTTGGTTCATTAGGACTGTGAATTAGGTTGAAACAATAGGGACCGTTAGGTAGAGCAGCTTGTATTTTTTGAATAGCTATTTCCAGTCTTTCTGGTGAGAGTCCGCCCGAACCAAAGGAACCCAAAAGTCTTTGCTGGCCTAAAGCAATTATCATCTCTTCTGATGCTATTCCCCCCGCCATAGCACCTGTCATATAGGCACATTTAACATTGTGGATTTTCAAAAAAGTGGGATCACCAAATTGTTCTACTGTTAATGGTGGCAATGATACTAATAGCTGGTTGGGTTCCGATGGAATATTATAATTTGAGGTTATATAGCCATCATTACTAACACCTATTTCACCTGCTACTTTAAGAATATGACAGGGTTTTTCTAGGGTTAGCAATTTTTGCTTGATGGCAGTTTGCTCAAATTCAACGCAGTCTGTTGAACCTTTCCAGCTGTGGGTATGATGGGGAGCGGTTTTTAAAAATGCTAGTCCGTTGTTTGGTTTGTTCAGTACCGTATTAAATGTTGTCACGGTAATTTTTTCCTTAATTAATGGGCAATTTATGACATATAGATGGGGATAGTTCATAGTCTGGGTTATAATCCAGACTATATACTGAAAAAATTATTTTTCTTGATCTATCAACAATTTTTCAGCACAAGCTAATTGCATTTTAATTATTTCGCTCATTTGCTGGCTGAAATCTTTTCTAGCTTCTAGAAAATCACTGTGTGCTTTTATCAATTTGGTGTTGTTACTCGTGAATTTTTCATACTGGGCTATCTTTAAATCATTCATGGGAATTATATGCTTCACTTGTTTAGAGGTTACTTTGGGGGTTTCTTTGCAAGGTAGTTGTGAAAAGTTTAGTTGCTCTTCATGATTTAAATGGTCATCTATGATAGTTTTCACAGAATTTTTTTCCGGTTTACCATAAATTTCCTGGGGGGAGATTTGGTATGCTGGTTGGAGAGAGTTGATAATTTTAACATCCAAGTCCTTGGTAAGGAGTTGCAGATCTTGCTGATTATATTTTGAGAACAGTTGACGATGATCTGTCTGTAAAATTTGATCGGTAATGGATTTACCACCCAGAGTAATTTTCTTGAGTGCTGATTTGTTGGTTTGTTTAGTATCTACAGAAAGATCATACAGGGAAGAAAGATCTAATTTCACCCCATGACTAATCAGTTTTGCCAAGGCTTTAACTAAGGATGTGTGATCATCTATCCCACGTCGGTTTAAAGATATGGTAATATGTTCCCGTTTGTCTAATACTTTATCTATCCACCGTGAACAAATACCACCAGCTCCAGCTTCGATAAATACTTTTGCTCCATCTTCATAAACTCGATTTACCAAGCGAGGAAAATCAAGTTGTTGACATAATCCTTTGGCAATACTATGGGCAATAGTTTCGCTCTCTAATGCTATGGGTTGATATTCTGCTGCTGAGTAGCAGATAATCCCAGAAATTGCCTGAGCTGGTAAGTTATGAATTCGATATAGCTCCGGGTATTCTGACTCCATAGTCGGCGCATGAATCACATGATCAAATGGTGCTAAAAAGGCGTTACAACCCAGTTTACTAATCACTCTTTCACAAGCTAGGGGTTCGCCAGCTATTAATACTTCTTGCGAGGTGTTGATTTGAGTGAGGTAAACCCGATTTTCTGTTTTTAAAACTTCCCTGACTTGATCAGCAGTGGTCATTAAAACATAATTAGCCCATAAGTTCTCATGCTCTGGAGAGTTTTTGTTTATTCCCCAATACTCTCGCACTGCGTTCTTCGGTCCTGATAGTCTATCACCAAATAATGATGATGAGTTGAATGTATTACTTGCTTTATAGCAATCACTCCAAATCCCCTGGGCAACCATCATACTGGTTTCCCCCAAACTATAGCCAAACATATATTTGGGTGTGATTTGAAAGTCTTCTGTGAGAATGTTGGTGATAAATCTAGTAAACAGAATTTCTGCTTCCAACATTGCCAGGGAATCATCCAGCAATTTCTTTTCTAGGTTTTCTAATTCCCTAATTTCCAGTTTCCTCAAACTTCTAGGAAACACTAGTTTTTCAACATCCGCTGCTCGTCGGTATAGAGTTTTGATAACTGTGTCATCAAAGGCTTTGGGAAATAATCGAAATAAGGTTCTACCAATTCCTACATAAGTGTTGACAGCAGCAGGGTAAACAAAGGCAACTTCACCATTTTTTCCCAAGGGTTTAGGTGTGAAGTAACTACCTATTGGTGTTGCCCAATCTTTTTTATTTATGAAGGCGTCTGTTATACCCTTTTTGGCAGAGTTGATTTCTTTGAGTACTTCTTTTTGGTTGCGTCCAGTGATGGATAGGGTATAATTGGCGGAAGATTGTTTTTGAAAACCGCTAAATGTTTCACTGGCTACCTTTGACAAGCACTCGCCATTCTCAAGGGTTTTTTCTAGGTTATTTAAGGCGGTAATTAGACTGGTTTCACTGTCTCCAGAAATAGGAAAGAGATGATAGGGTCGGGATTCTAAATATTTACTAGGACGTGGTTCCTGTTGGATTTCTTCTGACAGCAAAATATGAACAAAGGAACCATCACAACCAATACTATTAATGGCAGAAATTCGACATTTTACTTCTTTTTGTAAGAACCAAGGTCGAGATTCTGTTGCAACATAGAAGGGACTCCCTTCCCACATCTGAGGGGTTTTCACGCCTGACCATTTGGGAGTTCCAGGTATATATTTATAATAGAGACTTAAAGCAGTTTTAATCAAACTAGCAATACCGGAAGCAACAAAGGTATGACCTATGTTTGCTTTGATGCTACCTAGGGCACAGTGTAGACCATTACCAACAGAAGGATAAGCTGCTAATATTCCCTCAATTTCTGCTGTGTCTTCCTGGGGTATTCCACTACCAGAAACCTCTAAGTAGTTAATTTCTTCAGGTTTAATTCCAGCTTGTGTAAATGCTTTTTTACAAACATCGCTAATAGTTCTGCTATCTATAGCCATGGAAGGGGACTGTCCAATACTTAAAGCTTCAACTACTGCGTAAATACGTTGTTTATTTTTTAATGCCGTATCCTGTCTTTGCAAAACTACTGCACCTGCACCTTCCCCCACGTTCCAACCATTAGCATTTTGATCAAAACTTAGGGTATTTACACCCGTATTTATTTTGCCAAATTGACTTCTCAAGAGGACATTTTCTACCCCACCAGCTAGGTCAACTGCACCTACAACTACTGCTGTTACCTCCTCAGTAGCTAATAGCATTTCCGCTAATTCTAAAGCCTTAAAAGTAGCAGTTTCTACCGCACTAATGGTAAAAGATGGTCCAGAGAAATTCCATAGGGAAGAAACCCGACTGGCCATGGTATTACCCACGTAACTGATATACTCTGCAATCTCAACTGGATGGTGAATACTATCCTGGACTATAGTTTCTAAATGGGAGATTTTTTCTGGACTTAGGGGAATTTCAGCTCCATTTACCCCATCTTTAATTTGCCAAGATAAATTCCATCTTTGTTCTAGTTGGTGGACTGATAATTCTGTTTCCGCAGCGATAATTACAGCAACATTACTATTGGGCTGTATATTACTATCTTTTAATGCGCGATCGCACACCTTTAATAATAAGGTGTGTTGGGGGTTAATTTTAGTCACCTCATTGGGAGGAATTTTATGGGATAATGTGTCAATTTCAAAATCTTGAATGTATGCGCCTTGAGGTGGTGTTCCGGTTTCTAAACCATATTGTTGCAGTAATTCTTGGTGTTCATTAATTCCCAACCATCTAGTTTGTGGTAGAGTAATAAAATGTTGTTTTCCATCATAAATACTACTTTCAAAAGCATCCAATCCATCACATTCCCCAAAAAAGGCATCCATGCCTACAATTGCCATTTTTATAGTGTTATTTGCTGGCATATTCATTTGTTTACTTCCCCTTGTTCAAGAATTAAATGAGAGTTAGTTCCACCAAATCCAAATGCACTCAAAGCTGCGTATTTAGTTTCTTTATTTGGCCAAGGTCTAGTTGTTGTGACAATGTTCTGTGGCGATACCACACTATTTTCACAACCTATAGGTTTGCTGACATTAATAGTTGCTGGAATTAGGTTATGGGACATTCCTAAAATAGTTTTAGTGATTCCCACCATGCCAGCTGCGACCAATAAGTGACCAACATTATTTTTAGTAGATCCCACTAATGGCTGGGAATTTTTTCCCCCAAAAAAGCCTTGAATAGATTTAGATTCGGTAGTATCTCCCAAAGGAGTACCCGTGGCATGACACTCTAGATATTGAATTTCTTGTGGGTCAAGTTTTGCTTCTTGATATGCTCTTTGATAAGCAGTATGTTGTCCTTGGAGATTAGGGCTTAAAAGATGTTTACCCTTACCATCATTAGATAAACCATTACCACAAATTGTAGCCAGAATTTTATCTCCATCTCTGACAGCTTTGTCATATCTTTTGAGCATTACCATACCGATACCTTCAGAGGTAATTAAGCCCCGTGATGTTTTATCAAGAGGAAAACTACTACCATTTTCTGGGTATGCTTGTAGACCGGAAAATAACATTCTGACAAATAGAGGATCGGAAGCACTAATAGCGCCAGCTAACATTAAATCTGCTTTACCAGATTGTAGATAATAGGATGCTAATTTGATGGCATAAAATGATGATGAACAGGCTGCATCTATACAGCAATGAATTTCAGAAAGATTGAAAGCACGGGAAACCATACCAGCAGGTAACCCAGAAACCATAGCATTATATGGTGATGTTTTAGGTAGGGTTAATTTACCACCTAGATGGAAGTGTTTCTCCTGTAAAAGTTCTTGAATTGCGGGTTCAATTGTTTGATGATAAATGGGGGCAAATAATTGATTAGATGCTTTAGTAGGTAAAGCTAGAGTTCCTAAAATTACCCCACATTCCGACAGAGCAGATTGATTTCCCCAATAGCCACTATGAATAATTGCCTGTTTAGCTGCATACAGTGACCATTTGAAAGTATCATCTAGACTTTCAATAAATTCCCCGGGTAGATTATACTCATGGGGATTAAAATCTAAATTGCGGATAAATCCACCTTTTAAAAAGTAGAATTTCTCCGGTGTACCTTTATTAGCATCATAAAATATTGAGGGATCTACTCCCAATTCATCAATACTAATATTGGCAGTTGCATCCTTTTCTTGGCTGAGATTATGCCAGAATTGGTCAGGATTATTCGCATCCGGAAAGAGACATGATAATCCAATAATGGCTATTTTTTCCACAGTTAAATCCTCGTTTGGGTTTTTGATTAGGATTTACGCGATTCCCCAAACGTGATTACTAGATTTCTATATCTACATTATCTGTTACTTCTTGCTCAACATTTTCATAGGCCAAATAACCGCTTTTGCTCCCAAAATTCGGGAGTAGATTTCTCCTGATTCACTATGCAAAATAAAGTTAGCTGTTACCCCTGTATCAGTTTTATTTTCCACTTCACAGGAAACATAAAATGGTGAATTACAAGGAATAGTTAGAAATTGTTCCGAATAAGTCAACTGTCCTGGTAGACAGACCTGCTGATGAAAATGATTTAACCAAATCCACAATGATTGAGTACTAATATCTGTGGTGTAGGGATTATGCCATTTGACCGGAAATTGCCCCTGATCGGTTTCGGAAATTGTTTGCCAACAACACTCCACAGTGATTTTCTGTGGGTTTACATTTAGAACCCTACTAATTTCCTGGAATGCTGGACCGTGAAACAAGGAAGAATCACCATTTTGATAAAATTGTTTGCCCCTAGTAGTGATAACATTGTCCTCCGTTAGATTCAGGGACTCATAAATTGGTGCTTTTGGTATTTTCCCTACCACTGTGACAATAGCAGAGAAATGAAAATGGGTTTTACCTTGAGAATTTTTACTCAAAATTTTGGTTTGAAATTCAATTAACTCACCATCTACTTTGGAGATTTCTTGAATTTCTAGAATGTACTCTGATCCTAATTTAGAGTTGAAAGAGATACCTTTTAGCACCTTAAATTCCCGACAGTGTAAGTAGCGATATCCCGGATAAATTTCTTCACAAGCATGAACCATCCAAGACATAGCACAAGTAGCTGGTAATACCTGTACACCTGCAATAGTATGATCATATAAAAAGGGATTTTGCTCCAAGGTCATCCTGCGATAGATACGGTAGCTTTTCAATTCACTATCCAGGGGTGTGGGAGGTAGGTTCATTGGACTACCAATGACAACTTGGGATTGATTTTTAAACACTGGATGGAGCTCGTTAACTAGCATTTGAGTACCAGTTTCCACAGGAATAATATCAATTCCTCGTTCGGTAAATGCCTTCTTTAATTGCGGTGTTACCATACCACTATCCCAACCACCCCAGTTAATAGCAACTACATGAGTTTGAGGATAATGTTTTTTAAATTGATGAGCCGATTTATTCAGAATTTCATTAGCTATAGCATAATCAGTCTGACCAATATTGCCATAAAAACCACTCACAGAAGAGAAGAGGACTAAATGCTTTAAATGCTGAGGATCACAAGAGTTAAGTATGTTTTGTAAACCCTGAACTTTGGCATTATAAACTTTTTCAAAATCGTCAGCGGTTTTCTTTTCAATTAATTTATCTGCCAAATTTCCAGCTCCGTGGATAATACCTGTAATTTTACCAAATTTTTGGCAAACATCACGGAGTTTATCCTGTAAAACTTTCCCATCAGTAACATCAACATTAATATATTCAGCTTTTGCTCCTGTTTGTTCGATTGCTGCTAAAGTCTTTTTAATTTCCCGAACAGAATTAATTTGATTGAATATTTTCTGTACCATCATGGGTGTGGGTTTTTCACCTTGGGAGATTAAATTTTCCATGATGCGTTTTTTTAAAACGGAGTCTTCTAAGCAATCATGAGCGTAACCAGGTTCTGGAGTAATTTCTGAACGACCTAAAAGAATAAAAATGCCAGAATTACTCGAATTACCAATTTGACTTTGTGCCAATTTAACCGTACACTGGGCAGTGATTCCCTTAGCTCCACCACTAACTACAAACACCGATGATGGAGGAATTTGAAAAGTTGTTATCATATATTTCTCACTCTATTATTGAACTTAGGAGACAGGGAACAGGGAATATATATTTTCTGGCTAAACTTATAATTCCTGGTTCCCTATATAAGATGGGTTGAGGAACGAAACCTAACCTACATTCATCTTATATTTAATTCCACCCACCTACTAATCAGCTGTTGCTACAAGAGTCACTCTTCCCTTAGAACCATAACCAACCTCACCAATATATCGGTTAGAATCATATAGTTCGGCTACAATATATTCTGCTGACTGGTGTGGTTCTAACTTAGGACTTAAATCAATCGCTTTCAAAAATACCTTTGGCCATTCCCATCTCAAACTCTTGGTCAATCCAAATAATCCTCCCCCAATAATTCCGAAGTTTTCTGTATGATCTAAACCAAATGCACCGTCAAGATGAACAACTGTGCAAAAACTAACTCTTCCTTCCAGATTGGCAGCATTATTCAGTGATTGTTTCAAGTGTTTAGCTATCAAAAAGATATGTTTAACAATTACCTTTTCGGTTTCTAAATAGGCAAGATTGGTAGTTGAGAAGTATGGATGGAGATGAATAAATGCTCCAATTTTACCATATTGAACACTAATACTTTGCAGTAGTAATTGTAGATGTTCTTCGCTCATATTTGCCAGATTGATGCGAGTGACTCCTACTGGTAATGGTGACCGTTCTGGAACAATTGATTGGGGAAAACTTAAAACTACTACCTTCCAACCTTTATCTATCAACCCATGAACTAATTTTGTGGTAGTTAGAGAACCATCGTCAGTAATTAGTCCTATATGTCCTCCAGGTAATTGGCATTCCCAAAAATCGGGTTCCGGTAAGATTTTCAATTTAACTGGACGACGGGGAAGATTAGGGTCAATAGTAGGTGGTGGGGTTAAATCCACCACCGTGGCTTTTATTTGCTCAAAATCAAGATTTTTTTTTTCAACCACCACCAGACTTTGGAGGTAGTTAACTATCTGTCTAATTGTCCGCAGGTCTCCTAATTCCTCTAAGTTAGGTTTAGGTAAATCCGGGTATACTTCTTGCATTCCCCCTAATATTTCTACCCTTTTTATGGAATCTATCCCCAGGTCAGCTTCCATGTCCATATCCAGTTCTAACATCTCTACTGGATAACCAGTTTTTTCACTGGTAATTTTTAATAAGGTTTCAGCTATACTGCTGTATTCATCACTGGTAGGGGGGGAATGGGGAATGTCAACTGGAGAAGGAATGATCAATTCGGATGTTACTTTGGGATCCACATTCTTAACTATATGCTCAGAATGATTTACCTGGTTAGTAGTCGGGTTGGTTAGGACTTGTTTTTCTAGATATTCAACTATTTGACCAATGGTGCGTTTTTCCGCTAGTTCTTCCAAATTAGGCTTGGGTAAATCGGGATATAATTCTTGTAACCCACCTAATATTTCCACCCGTTTGATAGAGTCAATTCCTAAGTCAGCTTCCATATCCATGTCAAATTCTAACATTTCTATGGGATAACCAGTTTTTTCGCTGGTGATAGATAGAAGACTTTTACCTATGTCTTGAATATCAATTGCGGATTTTTTCGTTTGGTAACTTATAGCAATTTCCGTAACTGGTACGGGTGGTTGTTCAACCCTGGTCTCTGGGATGGGTGTTATAACTGGCTGAGTTTCTATAATTGTTGGTTGTGGAATTTCTACTTCCAATGTTTTACTAGTAGAGCTAACAACCATTTCTGACACAGTTAGTTGAGAATTTTGTGGCGAAATCTCCCGCAGATTTTCCGTGTGTATATCCGTAAGTTGGAGGGGAATTACAGGTGTTAGTTCTTCTGCACCGTCAATTAGCAGTGAATATTCCTGTTGGATGAGGTGGAAAAAATTCTTGGTATGTTCTAACTGTTCCCGTAAGTATTGTTCATGAATGCGCAGGGTTTCCGCTTGCTGATGATGAAATTGCATCATGCTGCGCTCAAAGCTGTCCATGATTGATTTTTTAGTTTCCCCAGTTTCAGGAGATTTATTATTCATAAACAAGGTATTCTGTTGCTGAACTAATTGAAAAAAAGTCTTGGCATATTCGATTTGATGCTGGAGGTAAGTGTCATGAATCTGTAAGTTATCACTTTGACTATTTTGAAATTGGCTAAGGAGATTTTCTAGACTAGCTAAAACCTGTTGAAACTCAGTATTTTTATCTGATATTGTCATTTTCCCTCCTAAAACCTGTACCATTGGGTAAGTTAATATGGGTAACTGTTCCTCAGCTCGAAGGCTGGAATTAATAGGATTAGCAGAATTCATTTGGGAGTCTGTTGATAAAGAACTGATAATTGATGTTTGTTGATCTCTGTTACCATTGCCATTAGTAGTATGTACTATTTCAACTACTTCTTTTTCTGGTATAAGTTCAGAAGGTTTATCAATTACTGAAACCGGTTGAATTTGTGGAACACCCTGAATTTTAAACCCATCATTTAGTGCTTTTTCAAAGGCATTTTTAGTTTTTTCTGAAACGTAATTAATACCTTTGAGTTTGACATTTAAACTTTTTTGGCTGATTTCTTTAGAGAATATTTCTGGTAATTGGTATGGGTCAATATTACCTAATTCCATACCCAGAACCTGTAGTTGCACCGCTGCTTCTCTAAGGGAAATATCACTACTTTTGTGAGTGCTAGGATTCAAAGATATAGTAATATGTGGACGTTCTCCCAAAATATCCTTAACTAGGTTGGTCAGAATCCGTTTTGGTCCAAATTCCACAAAGCAATAACCACCAGCAGCATAGATATTTTCTATTTGCTGTGTAAAATTAACTGAACTGGCCAGATGACTTTCTAATATCCGTTGAATCTTATCCGATTCTTGAGGATACTGTTGAGCTGTAACATTGCTAAAAACGGGAATTTTAGGATTGAGTAATTTGACAGATTTAGTGGCAATAGCAAAGGATTTTTGGGCAAATGCAATTAGGGGGGTATGGAAAGCAGCAGCAACAGGTAAGAGTACAGCACCATAGCCTAAATCTTGAAATTTCTGATGAATTTTCTGAATTTCATGGCTAGGACCAGCTAAAACTACTTGGCTAGGAGAATTAAAATTAGCAATCGTAATTTTTGGGAAATTTTTCAGTACTAATTCTACCTTGCTAATTTCTTCCTTGACTGCTAACATACTACCTGCATCATGGTCAGGATCTTTGGGCGCAGCCATTGCCTTTCCTCGAGCTTTTACTAAGTATAAATAATCTGATTCACTCAAAACTCCTGCTGCTAGTAAAGCAGTCAATTCTCCAAAACTATGACCAGCAGTGAAATCAGATTTAAACCCAGCTTGCTGAAAAATAGAATACAAACCAGCACTAAAAACACCTATAGCAGGTTGTGCATATTCGGTTCTTTGTAAAGTGGCAATTTGGTCAGCTTTCTCTGTTTGGTTAAAGGTAGGATGGGGAAAAACTACTTGGGAAATTGGCTGTAAATTATCCTCAATTAACAGGCTATCCATTAATCCATATAGGCGACGTAAAGCCGGGAAATTCATCACAGCTTCTCTACCCATCTCTAAATATTGAGAACCTTGACCTGAAAATAGGGCTACTACTTTCCCCCTTAATTTAATACCAGAAGCTCGATAATAAATCCCTTGAGGATGTTCCCAGTTCAGGGTAGATTGTTTATTTTTTAATAGATCAATGCTCAGAGCTAATAGTTTACAAGCATCCGCTTTATTCCCAGCCACAAAGCCAATTCTTGCTGCATTTTGAGGAATCTGAATATTCCTGCATTCCTCAACTAACTGAGAATAGTATCTGTTACTATCTCCAGCTTGTAAATTCTCTAAACTTGTCTCTAAATTTTTAATTAGCTCACTGGGATTAGGAGCAGAAAATAAAATTTGACTGGCCACATCATGTAGACGATAAGGTTGTTGTTGTTCCTGTTGATATTCTTCCAAAACCAAATGATAATTGGTACCACCAAAACCAAAGGAGCTAACTCCCGCTCTTCTGGGTGATTCACTCTCTCCACGTATCCAAGGTCGAGTTTCAGTATTCAAATAAAAGCAGGAATTTTCAATATCTAACTTAGGATTAGGTTCAGTAATATTGATAGTTGGCGGTAATATCTTATGATATAGCGCCAAAGCTGTTTTCACTAAACTTGCTGCACCTGCTGCTGCTTTCGTATGCCCAATTTGAGATTTGACACTACCTAGGGCAATATATTGTTTTCTTTCATCATGTTTACTGAAGAAGCTTTGTAAGGAAGCAAACTCCGTTGGATCTCCAGCCATAGTTCCCGTACCATGTGCTTCCATTAGTCCTAATGTCGTAGGAGAAAATCCAGCATCGTTATAAGCCCGTTCTAAAGCTTTCACTTGTCCTTCCTTTCTGGGAGCATAAATGCTCTTATAGCGTCCATCACTGGAAGTTCCAATACCCTTAATTACAGCATAAATTCTATCACCATCTTTTTGTGCATCTTCTAGCCTTTTGAGAACTAACATGGCGATACCTTCACCTAACATCATCCCATCGGATTTAGCATCAAAGGGTTTAACATTTTCACCAGGAGAAACCGCAGGAGTTTTACTAAAGGAAATGTAAGCCATGATGGTGTTATCTGTATCTACACCACCGGTTAACATCATATCGCTCCGATATTCTACCAGTTCACTAATAGCTATTTTTAAAGCACCAAAGGAACTAGCACAAGCAGCATCAACAACACAGTTCATACCACCAAAATTCAATCGGTTGGCAATACGTCCTGCTACGACATTTGCTAACATTCCAGGAAAAGCATTTTCATCCCATTTAATGTAGGCACTTTTGATTTTTTCGACGATTTTTTGAGTATCTTCTGGTGATAAACCACTACTTATCAGAACTTTTTCCCATACGGGATATTCTAATCTAGCTGATAATGGCATACCTAATTGTTTAGCCATTGCTACCCCTAAGATTACCCCCACATTCTCTCGATTAAATTCACGAGCTTCACCATAACCAGCATCTTCCATTGCTTCTTTGGCAACTACTAAACTCAAGAGTTGCGATACATCAGTAACTTCTAAAATGCTAGGAGGAATGCCAAATTCCATGGGGTTAAAATCAACTTCAGGAATAAATCCACCCCGCTTACAATAGGTTTTATCCTCCGGTGTTCTAGGATTGGGATCGTAGTAATCTTTAACACTCCAGTGGCTCTCTGGAACATCAGTAATACAATCAGCTTTACTCACAATATTTTGCCAATATTGTCTTAAATTTCTTGACTGTGGTAGTAGAGAAGCCATCCCCACAATAGCAATGGGGTTCTGTTGCAGTTGTCTGTTAACTTTCTTAGTTGAGATTTCGTTTCCTGAATTCATTTTTCTTGCCTCTATAAATCTAATCAAATCATTTTCACAACTGTTAATTAGGTTCTCTAACTCTGCTAAGGCAGTATTTATTGAATCAGCAGACATCATGGCATATGGTAATTTTGGGGAATGGTAACTTTTCAGCTACAGTAATTTCTATAGCGGGGATATTAATCAAACAATCATGAAATAATACTATACACTGTTGTCTTTCCTTTTCTTGTTTGTTTAGAAACATTATCAGTGATTAATTGGCGGATTTCATAATTACCCTAGCTTTCTCAACTTTATGCTGGCATTGATTTAGCAAGCAAGTTGGGATAATCTATTTTATGGTATTCTGGGAATATAACCCGCTACATCTGCTACAGAAATAATATTTATTGTCTGGGGGTCTAACTCGGAACTTAGAGAGATTAAGAGAATGATTTATTTCCTACTTTCTCCTGTTTAATTAATTTAAAGAATAGCACAATTTAAAGAAATTCAATAGTTTACTTCCACTAGATTGAGACAAATATTTCTACTTCAGGCAATGATTTGTATTTCCCTGTTGCATTTGGCAGTATACTCCTGAACTAAAATCTATCTGATTATGTGAGTAAATTCCACCCTTGTTCTCCTATGGAAAATTGAGATATCAATGCTTTGATCATATCTGTAATCTAACTTACGAATTAGCAAATACACTCACAATCCAGATAAACTTGCTCATATTTTATCAAAAAAACATGATAATTTATCTTTGATATTTGATGAATTCATAATATATCTCATATCTTGGCTTTCCATAGTTATTTAGTGAGCAAATCTGGCTCTTGTGAATGTAATTAACTATTAACAGTAATATACTGAAGTTGTGATGAAATGATTATATTTTTGAAAAAAATAGATTCTAGTTAACATTCGGCAATTATGTGGAGAAATCATCATAAATGAGTTAATTTACTTAATTTAATAGATTGACAAAATTCTGAGCCTTTGGCAGAATAAGAAGTAGGGTTTTTGTTTTAAATTAGTGTGATCAACTATTTTTGAGAGACTATGAAAAAATAATCTCATGCTTTAGTCATCTCGGTAACTTAGATATTTTTTAGTGATTCGTATTTATGGTTACTTTGTTGTACTCTAATTCAAGATAGAAATAACTGTAATTAGAAGTTGGTTTAACATCTATTTACAATTAAATTTTTCGCTTATTAGGAGTTTGTGAAAAGATTGAATTACACCTAAGTAGAAAAGAACAGGAGCAAGTATGGTAACGAGCAAACAAAATCAATTATTAATACATGCTGCTAAGAAGTGGAAAATAATTATTGCTGCTTCCCTTGCTATAGCTGCTGGTTTAGCATCTTTCTCTAGCTTTTCTCAGTTAAAACTAAAACCCAATTTTCCTATCAACTCTTCCCCAGTAAAAACCCAAAAAGCACCCAAAGTGAAATTTTATGTCACCGCTTTGGGGAGACTACAACCACAAGGAGAAATTACCTATTTATCTGCTCCCAATTCTATTAATGGTGTACGTGTAGAAAAGCTATTAGTGGAAGAGGGTAAGCAAGTACAAGCTGGGGAAACTTTAGCATATCTAGAGAATTATGAACGATCAAAGGCTGCAGTCAAACAGGCATTCAATAAATTATTAATTGTTAAATCAAGACTAGCGCAAGTTAAAGCGGGAGCAAAAGTAGGAGATGTGAATTCTCAAAAAGCAGTGGTGACCAGATTATACTCACAGTTAGAAGGTGAAGTGACCACACAAACAGCGACAATAAATCGTATTCAAGCTGAAGTGGAGAATGCTACCAAAGAGAGTGATCGCTATCAAAAACTATACCAAGATGGGGCAATTTCTGCTGCCATTTTAGATACCAAACTGCTACAATTGAAGACATCACAACAAAAGTTAATGGAAGCTAAAGCTACACTACAAAGCAGTAAGAATACTTTAGAGAATCAAATTCAAGAAGCTAAAGCCAGACTAGACAGTGTTAAAGAGGTAAGAAATGTAGATGTAGCTTTAGCACAGAGCGAGGTTGAGAGTGCAGAAACTGCTATTCAGCAGGCAAAAGCAGATCATGATTTAACTTATATTAAATCACCCATAGATGCCAGAATTTTAAAAATTCATGCCAAAAATGGGGAAATTATAGGTATTTCTGGATTTGCAGAGCTAGGAAAAACTTCGCCAATGAATGTCATCGCTGAAGTTTATCAGACCGATATTCAAAAAGTGAAAATTGGACAAAAAGCGGTTATTACCAGTGGAGCATTTTCTGATAAAATACGAGCAACAGTGAAAGAAATTGGTTGGCAAGTTGACAAACAAAGCATCTTTAGTATTAACCCAAGTTCAGATACAGATCGGAGAATTGTTCATGTTAGATTAGTCATTGATTCTCCAGATGATAGCCAAAAAGTGTATCGACTAACCAATTTACAGGTAGATGTTGCCATTGAAATTTAGTTTATGAATCTAAAAATTCCTTTAGCGTGGCTACAGTTAGCCCAGCAGAAACTACGTTTTGTTGTAGCTATAGCTGGGATTGCCTTTATCGTACTTTTAATGTTCATTCAATTGGGTTTTCAAGATGCCCTATATTCCAGTGCAACAGCAGTACATCAAAATCTCAAGGGAGATTTATTTATAGTCAGTTCCCAATATAAATCTTTGACCTCAAATCAAAGTTTTTCTCGCAGTCGTTTATACCAAACTTTGGGATTTAATGGTGTAGAATCAGTCAATCCCATGTATTTACAATTTGCCAAGTTAAAAAACCCAGAAACTGGAGAAAAATACTCAATTTATGTAATTGGATTTGATCCGGCAAAATCTCTAATGAATATTCCAGAGGTTGAAGAGAATCTGGATAAACTAAAAATTCCTGATATGATGTTATTCGACAGAGATTCTCGCCCGGAATTTGGTCCGATCGCTAAAAGATTTGATCAAGGGAAAACAGAACAGACAATTGAGATTTTCTCTTTTGATTCTCTGCAGGGCTATCGAGTTAGAGTGGGGGGGTTATTTAGTTTAGGTCCCTCTTTTGGGGTAGATGGTAACTTGATTGTTAGTGACTCCACCTTCGTGAGAATTAATCCCCTACTTCGTCCTTCTGAAAAAATAGATGTTGGTATTATTAAACTAAAACCAGAAGCTGACCCAAATCAAGTTTTAAAAAACTTACGGGTTAATTTACCCAATGATGTGCAGATTTTTACCAAACAACAATTCATTGATTTTGAAAAGCAATATTGGGCAGCAAGAACACCCATTGGATTTATTCTCAATTTGATGTTAACTATGGCTTCGGTAGTAGGTGTGGTGATTGTCTATCAGATTCTCTATAGTAATATTGCCACCCAATTTATCGCCTATGCCACATTAAAAGCCATTGGCTACGCTAATGGTTATTTATTGAATGTGGTTTTTCAACAAGCCCTGATATTGGCATTACTAGCATATATACCTGGATTTTTGATTTCTGTGGGTCTATATGATTTTGCAATGAAAGCTACCCAATTACCAATTCTCATGACTTCTAATAATGCCATAATTGTTTTAATTTCTACAGTGTTAATTTCCATGACATCAGGAGCATTGGCAATTAACAAACTCCGATCTGCTGACCCTGCGGATATTTTCTAACTTATGACTAACTGATTGATTTGGAAAATTTAATTTCCAATAATTCTCCTAACTCCCATAATATTAAATCCTACCAGATCAATATGATGAATCTCAATAACAAAACCATTCTCATTACAGGTACAGATGAATTTATTGGCTCCCGCGCAGCAGAATTAGCAGTAGGTCAGGGTTTGAAGGTAAGAGCTTTACAAGCTGACCCATTTTTAGATAAAACTTCAGGTGAAAGTTTGGAAAAATTGGGAGTAGAGATTATAATTGGTAGCATTAATGATCCAGGGATAGCTACAAAAGTTTGCCAGGGAGTAGATATAGTTTTACATACTAGTCAACTGACGGAGGAGGGGGGAGACATAAAAAAGTTCCGAGAAATTAATGTTGGGGGAACTTGTAATATTGCCCAAGCAGCAAAGCAGGCAAAAGTGAAAACATTTATACACCTTTCCAGTGCTTTAGTTTATGGATTCAATTACACCCCTAATGTGGCAGAAACGGAAACATTATCTGGGGATAATAATCCTTATTGTCAAACTAAAATAGAAGCAGAAATAGAGATTTTAAAACTTAACTCATCTCCGGATTTTGGGGTGACTATTATTCGTGCAGGAGATGTGTATGGACCAGGTAGTGTTCCTTGGATTGTTCGCCCAGTTCTGATGATGAGACAAAAGTTATTTGCCTATCCCAATGATGGTAAGGGAGTGATGAATCACCTATATGTTGATAACTTAATTGATGCCATATTTTTAGTAATGGCACAACAACCCTATGGAGAAGTTTTTAATATTACAGATGGGGAAAATACTTCATGGAAAGAATATTTTACCCACCTAGCAGCTATGGAAGGTTTACCTATTCCTATGTCTCTTCCTAAAGAAGAAATGAGGTTATTTTTAAAGGTACGTAATCAGGGACAAAAATTGTTTAGAAAGAAGGTGGATATTCTCCCAGAATCTGTTGATTTTATGAGTCGTCCCTATTCTTATTCAATTGCTAAGGCTAGGAGTATATTGAACTATCAACCAAAAATTAGTCTGGAAGCAGGTATGAATACTACCCATCAATGGTTACAGACAACTGATATTCAAAAACTTATTAAATAAGGATTCAAGCAGTTAACTAACCAATATCATTCAGGAGTTTATGTCAACAATGTCTAAGATTTTCAGAATTTCTCATTTACTGGTAACCACCCTATTAAGTTTGAGTTTTCCTCATCCAGTGGGAGCAACACCTAGAGTATCATCCGGAACAATATTGGAAATCAATTCTCCAGTATCAACCACAGAATTGACTGTGATAGTAAACGGAATAGTTAACAAAAATGGTGATATTTGTCTAAGAGTTTACAACTCAGAAGTTGGCTTCCTTGTGAATAGTTCTAGCGAGGTCAAAAGTGGCTGTACAAAAATTACTGGTAGTTCTGTAAAAACCGTATTCTCTGGATTAAAACCAGGAACCTATGCAGTAGCAGTAATGGACGATCAAAATGGAGATAGGAAACTGAACAAGGACTTTTTTGGCATTCCCACAGAAGGATTTGGTATTTCTCGAGATCCCATAGTTTCCATGCGAACTGGTATGCCAAAATTTCGTCGCGCTAGTTTTAAAATGACCCAGAATACCACCATTGATATCACTATGAAATATTCTTTAGATCCCTAAGTAATAAATAGTCATGGGGATGTGGGGATAGTAAATGACGAATTCTAATTTTTTTCCTTTTATCACCCGTACTAAGTGGTAACCTAATCATGTCAGACCTGACTAAATTTTTATCTGAGTCCCTGATGGTTTGGTTAATCATTCAAGTAGGTTTAACTCTAATATTTTTATGGTATCTAGAAACCTACAAACAACCATCGGATAGTGAACTACCAAAAACGGCAGTAATTTTATGTTTACGTGGAGCTGATCCTTTTTTACCTCACTGCGTGCGATCGCTATTGAATCAAAACTATCCCGAGTATGACCTGAAGTTAATTATAGATAGTAGGGAAGATCCAGCGTTTAAAATTGTTCAAGAAGTAATCAATGAAACAGGGGCAAAAAATATTGAAGTTAGCATTTTGAAGACAGTGCGTCATAACTGTAGTCTTAAATGTAGTGCTTTAATACAGGGGGTTTCAGATTTAGATGAATCATATCAGGTAGTGGCATTAGTAGATGCTGACACCATAGTTCATAGTAACTGGTTAAAAGAATTGGTCATTCCGCTGATGGATGGAACAACAGGAGTAACCACAGGAAACCGGTGGTATGTACCCACAGGAAAATATTGGGGTTCCCTAGTACGTTACACGGGGAATATTTCTACCGTCATACAAATGTTTCTGTTTCAAATTCCTTGGGGTGGTAGTTTAGCAATCAAAAAAAGCGTTATTCAAGAAACCCAACTAATAGAGAAGTGGGGACAAGTACTTGGTGATGACATACCAATGCATAAAATCCTCCAAAAACAGGGATGGAAAATTAAATTTATTCCTTCTGCGCTAATTATCAACCGAGAAGAAATTAACTTATCTGAGTTACTTCCCTCTCTACAACGTCTAATACTTTGTTCTCGACTTTATCACCCCAAGTGGTTAGCATTAATCTGTGAAGCTGTTTCTAGCATAGTTTTTCCTGGGCTGACACTTTTATTAACTCTAGGAATGTTACTAGTAACTGAAGGAGAAAAAGTATTGTCTTTACTGCAATCCTATAGCCTTTATATCCTGGGACTGCTCCTGCTGATTTTAGTCACACAGAGGAGGGTTGAAAAAATAATTTATCAGCAGCAACAACCAATTACTGAAATTTCACTAACCACCATTATTAAAATGTTGATTGCCATTCCTTTAACCCAGTTACTTTATGGTTTAGCAATCCTATCTTCCATATCCACATCAACCCTAACCTGGCGTGGAATCACTTATAAAATCAATGATAAGGGAAATATTAACTTAGTTGCATATCATCCTTATCAATGGTTAGATCAACCGACTGATCCAAAAATGTCTCTCTAATTTTATTGATTTTCTTATTTCTAGTATCCTTGTTGGGTAATTGTGTTAATTATCCGCTGGATTAACTGAGGTCTGTCAATGCGTAAATCCTAATTAATTCAACTTTCTTACCCAAACAGAGGAATTGAACATGGAAAAGAAACCCTTGCGCATTGCCTTATTCACCGGTTTATATGCTCCTTTTTTAACGGGAGTATCTGTTGCTGTACACCAGCGCGTTCATTGGTTACTAGAACAAGGACATGAAGTTTTTCTGATTCATCCACAAATTAATAAGCAATATAGTCAACAAGTTGGCAATCGTCCCATGTTAGGATTATCAGAACTGCAAATTTTTTCTAACTTCTCTTCCTATGCTTTTCCTACCCAACCACTAATTTTTTATAAATCCCTACCACAACCTTTAAATTATCGTCATTGGAACGATACTAAACTTTTAGAAAACTTTCAACCTGATATTATTGTTGTGGAGGAAGCAGCCCAGATGAGAGGGCTATATTCTATTTTTCTACAAGGTTATGGTAGAGCAGTAGGAGTTGACTATGCCAAACGTACTAAAACCCCTATTATCTCCGTTTTTCACACGGATATAGTTGCCTATATTAAATACTATTTAGGCGACATTTTATTCAGACTAACGAGTCCGATAATTCCTCTACTAGTCAGACAATTTAGCGATCAATATACCCTCAACATATTTCCTTCTAGAGAGCAACTGAAAAAGTACCAAAAACTGCAATGCCAAAGATGTGAATATGTCCCTTACCAGGGAATTAACTGTGAAAAATTTCATCCTCGTAACATTTGTTATGACCCAATCCCCAATGATAAAAGACCAACTATTTTATTTGTAGGGCGGATCACTGCTGAAAAGAATGTGACTCAAATTTTAGAAGCCTATCCCTTAATTGCAGCTAAAATTCCCGATGTGCATTTAGTTATAGTTGGTAGTGGTCCCTTAGATCAAGAAATTCGCCATCGCGCCCAAAAATTTGCTGATGGTGTGACAATTTGGGGTGAATCTCATGGCACAGAACTTTTAGGATGGTTTGCTAGAGCAGATGTTTTTATTAACCCGTCAGTTACAGAAAACTTCTGCACTACTAATAACGAAGCTTTAGCTTCTGGAACACCAGTAGTAGCAGTTATGGCTCCCTCTACTGCTGAACAAGTAATTATTGGTTATAATGGACTACTTGCACAACCTAATAATCCCAAAGATTTTGCCGACAAAATAGTAACAATCCTGCAAAATCCCGATCTTAAAAATCAATTGTCTAGCCAAGCTCGCCCCTCAATTTTACAATTTGATTGGTCAAATTGCAGTCAGAAATTTGAGGATAAATTATATGAGTTAGTAAATGTAAATGAGATGGAATTCTTCTAAGTGGGTGAGTGGAATTAGATATAAGATCAACGTAGGTTGGGTTGAAGTATGAAACCCAACACCACATCCTACAAATAATTGTGCCTCCCTACTTAGTTGGGGAAGGTATGGTAGTAGGGTGATCAGGGGTTTCCTGTAAGAAATCTAGATCACTCTATTAAATCAAATGGAAATCAAACAGCAGAAATATCAATTAACCAACGTACTGTCTGGGGGAAAATAATGACAATTAACAACACAATAAACTGTAAGACCATAAAAGGAATAGCACTTTTGTGAATATCAAAAGTGCTAACTTCTTTAGGTGCAACACTTTGTAGATAAAACAAAGAAAATCCCACAGGTGGAGAAATAAAGGCCGTTTGTAAATTAATTGCCATCACCACACCAAACCATACCATATCAATATTTAAAGCTTGAGCTGCAGGTACAAATAAAGGTATGGCAATAAAGCAAATTTCCATGAACTCCAGAAAAACTCCCAGGGCAAAAATTGCCAAGTTACTGACAATTAAAAATCCCCAATAACCTCCAGGTAAACCTGTCAAAAGTTCAGTAATTAAAGTTTTACCCCCCAGAGCATCAAATACTAAACTAAACATGGATGAAGCAAATAAAATCATCACCACTAAAGCGGTAATAACTGCCGTGGAGTGAGCAGAATCACGAACTAATTGAGGTGTTAACCGTTTATTGAAAGCGGCCAGCAAAGAAGCACCAAGAGCACCAACAGCACCAGCTTCTGTAGGCGTAGCAATGCCAAAGAAAATACTCCCTAAAACAGCAAAAATCAATAAAATTGGGGGGATAACAGCCTTGATGACTTTTTTGAGTAACTTAGTACCTGTAAGAATTTCCACATTAGCAGGAATATTTGGAATTTTGTCTGGCTGAAAAAAAGCGATCGCCAGAATATAGAGAATATAAGAACCAGATAACATTAAACCTGGAATTAAAGCTCCTAAAAATAAATCTCCTACCGACACACCAATTTGGTCACTGAGAATTACGAGTACTAAACTGGGGGGAATTAGCTGGGCCAAAGTACCCGATGCAATAATTACTCCAGCAGCTAGTTTCTTATCATAACCATAGCGAATCATCACCGGTAAGGATAACATTCCCATGACAATTACTGTAGCAGCTACAACTCCTGTAGTCGCTGCTAGAATAGTTCCTACTAAAACAACTGCTAGGGCTAAACCACCTCGTATACGACTGAATAAAATACCTACAGTTTCTAATAATTCCTCGGCTAAACCTGACTTTTCTAAAATAGCACCTAGAAACACAAAAAATGGAATAGCCAGGAGGGTGAAATTGGACATAGTGCCAAACCAAATATTTGGCAATGATAACAAACGTGCAGGATTAAAGGCTCCGACTGTCATACCAATGATACCAAAAACAACTGCTGTTCCTGCAAAGGAAAAGGCAACCGGGTATCCAGTCATTAAAATTATAAAAAAGCCCAGAAACATCAAAATAGATAACCATTCAAAACCCATAAATCACCTGAATCCTTACCTAACACTTTAAGAATTATTGAAGATTGACTATTCAATTTTGATATTTTCTGAAGTTTCTAGTCGAACTTTTTCTGATACCTGTTCATAGCCTAGGAGTATGGCCAAATATTTAATAGCTTGAGAAATACTCTGTAAAAGGAGAAACAATAATCCCAGAGGAAGCATAGTTTTAATGGGTGCGCGAGGTAAACCATTAGCATCGGAAGAAACTTCCCAACTTCCCCAATTACCATCACTTAATCTCCCCCAGGACTGTAAGACCGGATTAAATGTGACCCAAATACCAATTAAACAGAAGGGAATTAAAAATAATACTGTTCCCCAAAAATCAATCAATGCTCGTTTCTTCTCATTCATATTAGTATACAAAAAATCTACCCGAACATTGTCTCCATGACGTAAAATATAGGCAAAGCCAAGTAAAAATGTCATAGAAAATAAATACCATTGCAGTTCTAAAAGCGCGTTCGAAGATAATTGTACTCCTAAAAAGCGTCCTAAATAGCGAGCAAACACGTTAAAAAAACCCACTCCAATGGTGATTAAAACCAGCCAATTGCAAAACCATCCCAATTTATCCGTATATTTATCAATAAACTCGGAAATCCTTAATAATCTGCTAATAAATAGCCATTTTCTGGATTCGTGCATCATGATTTCACTCACAAATAATTTTCCCACACTACACTAAACTAAGACTGATAGAAGATATTATGGAAATTTCGTTATACTTCGTTATACTTCGTTATACTTCTTTTTAATTATTCATATTTTTTCCCTAAACAATCTGGTAAAGTGTGGTGGTGTTTTTTGCTCAATGGCAAATACTTTTTAAAAATTATCTAAGTCAGGTTTTATTTATGAAACGTCGAGACCTTGTTACGAGATTATCTCAAAGTGCTATTGGCGCTACAGGGGTAGCAATTGTTGGAGGTTGTCAACAAGCTCAAAACCAACAATCAGATGGATTTAATACAGACAAACTACCAACAGTGAAGTGGCAAATGGCCACTAGTTGGCCTCTATCCTTAGAAATAATTTTTGGTGGAGCGCAGGTTTTAGCTGACAGGGTAAAAGCCCTCACTAATGGTAAATTTATCATAGAACCTCGTCCTGCTGGAGATATAGCTCCTGGGTTGGAAGTATTGAACGTGGTTTCCCAGGGTGCAGTGCAATCAGGACACACGGGATCCTACTACTATATTGGTAAAACCCCAGCTCTGGCTTTTGGTACATCAGTACCTTTTGGATTGAATGCACAACAGCAAAATGCCTGGTTATATGAGGGGGGAGGCCTAGCCAAATTGCAAGAGCTTTACGCCCGTAAATTCAATGTCATTCAATTCCCCGCTGGTAACACAGGCACACAAATGGGGGGGTGGTTTCGCCGAGAAATCAAAACCATTAACGACCTGAAGGGATTGAAAATGCGCATTCCTGGTTTAGGTGGACAGGTAATGGCTAAACTGGGGGTGACAGTACAAAATGTTCCAGGGGGCGAGATATTTCAGGCATTACAAACTGGTGCTATTGATGCTGCTGAGTGGGTAGGACCCTACGACGACGAGAAGTTGGGTTTAAATAAAGTTGCTAAGTATTACTATTATCCCGGTTGGTGGGAACCAGGTCCAACTTTAGAAGTGCAAATTAATTTAGATGAGTGGAAGAAATTACCACCTCAATATCAAGCAGCTTTAGAAACCGCAGCATATCAATCCAACTTAACCATGTTAGCTCGCTACGATGCCAAAAATAATCAAGCATTAGAAAGACTGTTAAAGGGTGGTACGGAGGTTCGTGCTTACAGTCAAGAAATTTTAGCGGTTGCAGAAAAAGAATCTTTTGCCTTATATGATGAATTTGCTGCCAAAGATGCGGATTTCAAAGCTATTTATGACGAGTGGAAGCCTTTTAGGGATCGAGTTTATGCTTGGAATAATTTAAACGAGGGCAGTTTTAGTCGTTATGTTTACAGTAAGCTTAAAGACTAATTAGTTTTAAGATACCCATGATATTTTCTTTCATCTTGGGTAGCTTTGCCAGAAACTATGATAGGATTGTGGTTTCTGGCTTACCAGAATTGACCGATGGGATGGTTAATCAATTGTAATCGTTTTGATTAGCTGTAAAATTGCACAAGTCTGGATCATGCCACAATAGCGAAATGAGCAAAAACATTAGGAGTTTTATTTGTGGAGTCCAAAACATTATACGACCCAGCAGCAATTGAAGGAAAATGGCAACAGGTATGGTCAGAACTAGGCTTGGATAAAACACCTCAAAACAAAAACCAACCAAAATTCTACGCCCTTTCTATGTTCCCCTATCCTTCCGGTAGTTTACATATGGGTCATGTACGCAACTACACGATTACAGATGTCATCGCTCGTCTAAAAAGAATGCAAGGGTATCGTGTATTACATCCGATGGGTTGGGATGCCTTTGGATTACCAGCAGAAAATGCGGCTATTGATAGGGGTGTTCCTCCAGCGAAATGGACATACCAAAATATTGACCAGATGAGACAACAATTGAAACGTCTGGGTTTATCCTTAGACTGGGAAGCGGAAGTTGCTACTTGCTCACCCGATTATTATCGCTGGACACAATGGATTTTTCTGCAATTTTTAGCAGCTGGTTTAGCCTATCAAAAAGAGGCGGCTGTTAATTGGGATCCTATAGACCAAACTGTATTAGCTAATGAACAAGTAGATGCTGAAGGAAGATCTTGGCGTAGTGGTGCCATAGTAGAACGTAAGATGTTGCGTCAATGGTTTCTCAAAATTACGGCCTATGCGGAAGAACTATTAAATGATCTAGAGCATTTACCTGGTTGGCCTGAACGGGTAAAAATAATGCAGGCTAACTGGATTGGCAAATCTACGGGTGCATATTTAGAATTTCCTATTGTGGGGTTAGGGGAAAAAATCGGTGTTTATACTACTCGTCCCGATACGGTTTATGGAGTGAGTTATATTGTATTAGCTCCCGAGCACCCCTTAACTCAAAGGGTAACCACTGCTGGAAAAAAATCAGTGGTGGAAGCCTTTATTAAGGATGTAAGTAGTCAAAGTGAGTTAGAAAGAACAGCAGAGGATAAACCTAAGCGGGGTATCCCTACTGGTGGGAAAGCCATTAACCCTTTCACCCAAAAGGAAGTACCCATCTGGATTGCTGACTACGTACTTTATGAGTATGGGACTGGTGCGGTAATGGGTGTACCTGCTCATGACGCACGGGATTTCAAATTTGCCCAGGAGCAGAATTTAGAGATCAAGGTAGTAATTGTACCAGAAAGTAGTGACCAAGAAAACTTAACTAAAGCCTATACAGAAGCAGGAGTTTTAGTTAACTCCGCTCAGTTTAATGGCATGAATTCAGCAGACGGCAAAAAGGCAATTATTGAATATGCTCAAGAGCAGGGTTTTGGTAGCCAGAAAGTTCAATATCGCTTACGAGATTGGTTAATTTCTCGTCAACGTTATTGGGGTGCACCTATTCCAGTGATTCATTGTCCTGAATGTGGTATTGTCCCAGTACCAGAGGCGGAGTTACCCGTAGAATTACCAGAAGAAGTCGAATTTACTGGTCGTGGTGGATCGCCCTTAGCTCAGTTAGAAAGTTGGGTGAATGTACCCTGTCCTAATTGTGGTACTCCAGCTAAAAGAGAGACCGATACTATGGATACTTTTATAGATTCTTCTTGGTATTTCTTACGTTATACTGATGCCAAAAATGCCCAGCAAATTTTTGATGCCACTCGGGTAAATGATTGGATGCCAGTGGATCAATATGTGGGTGGTATTGAGCATGCCATTTTGCATTTGTTGTATTCTCGTTTCTTCACCAAGGTGTTAAGAGATAGGGGTTTATTGAATTTTAACGAACCATTTCAAAAATTATTAACCCAGGGAATGGTGCAGGGTTTAACATATATGAACCCCAACAAAAGTGGTAAGGATAAATGGGTTCCTTCCCATTTAGTTGATGCTAATCATCCTGTAGATCCTCAAACAGGGGAACCTTTACAACGTCTGTACGCAACCATGTCTAAATCGAAAGGTAATGGGGTAGCACCAGAAGACGTAATTGCTAAATATGGGGTTGACACAGCGCGGATGTTTATTTTATTTAAAGCACCTCCAGGGAAAGATCTAGAATGGGATGAAGCCGATGTTGAAGGACAATTTCGATTTTTAAACCGTGTTTGGAGATTGGTAAATGATTATGCCAATATGAAAGTTTATGGAAAAAAAATTGATTTAGAGAAATTGACAAGAGAGGAGAAAGATTTAAGAAGAGCAATTCACTCGGGTATTAAAGCAATTACAGAGGATGTGGAAGATGAATATCAGTTTAACACAGCAATTTCAGAACTGATGAAACTGAGTAATGCTTTGACTGATGCTAAGTGTCACAATTCGCCAGTTTATGCAGAAGGGATTAAAACTTTGGTGATTATGTTAGCTCCTTTTGCACCCCATATTGCTGATGAGTTATGGAATTTACTGGGGAATAAAAGTTCGGTACATCAGCAAGGTTGGCCAGGTTTTGACCCAGCAGCTTTGATAGCTGATGAAATTACCCTAGTAATTCAAATTATGGGTAAAACCCGTGGTGCAATTCAAGTTCCTTCCCAAATAGATAAGATGGCCTTGGAAAAATATGCACGGGAATCGGAGGTGGCAAAACGTTATATTGACGGAAAGGAAGTCAAAAAGGTCATTGTTGTTCCCGGTAAGCTCGTGAATTTCGTCCTAGACCAGAAGGAATAGCTGGGGACACCTTTTAATTGGGAAAATAGTCAGGATCTAGGATTTGTTCTGTGGTAAAGGGACATTCACACGGAAAAGTTTTATGGGAAATATTGGTTTCATTAACAGTGGCCCGAACAGCTTTTTGATAACAATCGGACAAAATTGTTTGCAAGTAAGGTTTTAAACTGGGACTATCTTTCAGAATTAATTCCAATTGTTCTCTTTGTTCATCAATAGTATTCAACCAGCTAGAGGTTTGTTTTTGGGACTGATATTTCCATTTTAATAGGTGCAAGACTAATATTTTCAAACGACTGAACGTTTCCCGTTTTTCACTATTCCCCATGGATTTGATTTCTTCGATTAAGTTTTCTCGGTCTAGGTTGGTTAGGTCTCCATTTTGAAGGTAATTGATAGTTTGTTCTATCCAAAGATGAAAGTCTTTTTCATAGAGGGTTTGAATAGTCATTTATAATCCTTTTTCTTCCTTACACTTAGTAATTTGTACGCTAATTCTACCACTAAAGTCAGGAATAGGTGCTGTAGGTTTAATAACAGTAACTTGCACCTGACTAATCATATTATTGTACTGAAGAATCTCATGAGCGATGGCTCCTGCTAAACGCTCCAACAAATCAAAACTAGACGTTTTTACCAAATTTTGCACCAAATCAACTACACTGCGGTAGTCCACAGTATGATGTATCTTATCAGTAACAGCAGGTTGGGAAAGATCCATCCACAATTTTAAATCTACCTCAAACCATTGTCCTAAAATCTTTTCTTCTGGTAAGTACCCAATATAGCCATAACCGCGAATCCCTGTTAAATTAATACAGTCCATAAAAATATTACCGTTCTAGAATTCATTTAATGCACTTGGTTTTTAAAAATGTCAATCAGCTGTGGTCCTATGTAGTAGTCTCAACCCTAAAGCATTTGGGGTTAGATTTTGCCGTTTTATGTCCTGGTTCTCGTTCCACTCCCTTAACCTTGGCCTTTTGTCAACAAGCATCAGATATTGAATCTATACCAATTCTGGACGAACGTTCAGGGGCTTTTTTTGCCCTGGGAAGGGCGAAAGCTACGGGAAAACCCGTAGTGCTAGTGTGCACTTCTGGAACAGCGGGGGCAAATTTTTACCCTGCAGTAATCGAAGCCAAGGAAAGTCGTGTACCCCTGTTACTCCTAACTGCTGATAGACCACCAGAATTACGAGATTGTCATTCTGGGCAAACTATTGACCAGGTCAAATTATATGGTAATTATCCCAATTGGCAAACGGAGTTAGCAACTCCCGTTGCTGAAATACAAATGTTAGGTTATTTGCGACAAACCATAATTCATGCTTGGAAACGTTGTCAGTTTCCTAGGGGAGGAGTTGTACATTTAAATATACCTTTTCGGGATCCTCTTGCACCAGTTGCTGATGGAACTGATTTTATATTGGACACAGGAGAATTTTTCAGGGGAATCATTCCCACCCCCTTACCAAATGTCAATTATCCATTACCCTTAGAATGGAAAAAATATGAACGGGGTATTATTATTGCAGGGGTAGCACAACCTCAAGACCCGGAAAAATATTGTCAGGCCATTTCTTGTCTTTCTCGAACCTTACAATGGCCAGTTCTTGCAGAAGGACTTTCTCCGGTGAGGAATTACGCTGATTTATGTCCTTATTTAATTTCCACATACGATCTGATTTTACGTAATCCACAACTCCGTCAGGAATTAACTCCACAAATAATAATTCAAATTGGGGAAATGCCCACTAGCAAAGAATTACGCCATTGGTTAGTGGAGGTCAATGCCCAGCGTTTTGTCATTGATAGTTCTTTTGAAAATATAGATCCCCTCCATGGAAAAACCGTACACCTGAGAATATCTGTGGAAGATTTAGACTTTGGGGGAGTGTGGGATAGCATGGCGAATTTATGTTTACAACAGTATTTACAACAATGGTGCGCAATAGAAGCAGCAGTGAGAAAAAATATTGATGATATGTTTTTAAAAACCGAAGAGTTAACCGAAAGTAAAGCTGCTTGGTTAATTTCTCAGTTACTTCCAGCAAACACTCCATTATTTATTGCTAATAGTATGCCAGTGCGAGATGTAGAATTCTTTTGGAAACCCAACAGTTTAAGAATCAAACCCTACTTTAATCGAGGTGCTAATGGTATTGATGGTAGTCTTTCCACTGCTTTGGGAATAGCCCATCAACATCACACAAGTCTCGGTAGTATAATGCTCACAGGAGACCTAGCTCTATTACATGACACCAATGGTTTTTTGCTCAGAAATAAGTTCCTAGGACATTTGACCATCGTGTTAATCAATAATAATGGTGGTGGTATTTTTGAAATGTTGCCCATTGCCAATTTTGATCCGCCCTTTGAAGATTTTTTTGCCACCCCCCAAAATATTAACTTTGCCGATTTGTGTGTTACCTATGGTGTTGACTATGAACTAATTAGTTCTTGGCATCAGTTAGAAGAAAGATTGAGAATTTTGCCCAGTCAGGGAATTAGGGTTTTAGAAATTCCCACCAACAGAAAAAGGGATGCTCGATGGAGAAAGCAGTGTTTAGGAAAAATGTCCTTGCTTTAGTATTTATCTTTCATTCCCCGAATTTTAGCGAAGGTTTGTATGGGGTCACTACTCTTGACAGCTAATTGTAATGAGGGTTGATCCCAACGTAAAAAGGGATTTGTTTGTTTTTCTATACCTAGGAGAGAAGGGACTGTAGGTTGCTGAAGTTGACGAAGAGCTGTTACTTCTGTCAAACGTTTTTGTAGTTCTTGGTTTTCACTATCTACTGTCAGCGCAAAGCGTAAGTTGTTCCAGGTGTACTCATGGGCGCACCAAACCCGAGTGTTATCAGGTAAAGCTCTCAGTTGAGTTAAAGACTCTACCATTTGTGCTGGTGTACCCTCAAATAGACGACCACAACCACCAGCAAAAAGAGTGTCACCACAAAATAACTCTCCTGTTTCACCGGGTGTCACAGGAGGAAAATAATAGGCAATATGAGCACGAGTATGACCAGGTATGAATAATACTATTGCCTGGCGATCGCCAAATTTAACAATATCATTTGCTTGTAGGAACACCTGCTGTCCAGGAATTCTTCCTCGGTCTTGAATACCAGCATATATGGTCACCTGGGGAAATTTTTCAATTAATTTCTGATTACCTCCCACATGGTCATGATGATGATGGGTATTAAAAATAGCGACCAAATTGCATTGTAATTCTGTAAGTTTTTCCATAACCGGTTCTGGTTGAGCGGGATCGACAACAGCAGCAATATTATGATATGAATCGTATAGGAGAAATATATAGTTATCAGACAGTGCTGATAATTGAATGATTTGCATTATTTTTACCTCATTTATATAAATAAAAATTATCAAATCTCTCTACTTTAAGAAGAGAGATTTAACAAAGATTCTTGAGTACCTTCAAGACCAAGAATCTAAATCAAGAGATTGCATCCCACGATTACTAACAAACTCTAGTAAACTACCCAGTTGGAACCAGACAAACAAACAAGTTGCCAGACTCAATGGTAGACCTATACCCAAAGCGAGGGGGGAGGGAAAACCAAATATTTCCAATCCAGAAGACATAAATAAACAAACGCCCCCTGTAATTCCTATAAATGGCAATAACAATTGTTTTAAAGAACCGGATGATTTAATGGGTTCTATCTGATTAGCTGGCCACTTCTGCACAATTACCTTTAGGGTACCAGACAAAGCAAAACCAGAAGTTAATGCGGCCAGAAAACCTACCAGTAGTAAAATATAAGGTGGTTGAAGAGGATAGTAATACATGAAAACTCCTGATTTTAAAAAACTAACCAACAAAAACAAAATAGGCTATTATTCAGCTATAACAGAGGAAAGAAAAGAACCTGCTCTGGGTGAAATAGCTGCTACACTTTCCCGAGAGAACTCGGTCAACATATTGAGAGCTACGTTGAGTAAACGATTGGGGGGTAAATCATCTTTGACTAACTCCCATAATCTTTGTACCTCATCAGTATGCAAACGGTCGTCTTCAGTCAACGCTAAAACCAATTGACGACGCAAGAATTTACCCTCTTCAGAAAGTAAATACTGTAAACCCATTTTCGCAGTGGGAACCATATCAAACTCCCCATCTGTACGAGCAATGGAAATCAAATTTTCCAACCTTTGCCATTGGAACTTACCATTTTTAAATAGCACGTTCAATAACCGTCTTCTTAACGCAGGTGATTCACCAGTGAGTAGACGACGTGCTATGTATGGATAGCCAACCTCCACAATTTTAAAATTGCGGTTAAGACTCAACGCAATCCCTTCCTGGGTTACCAGGGAGCGAATAATCAAAGCAAATTTGGCAGGAACTCGGAAGGGGTAATCATACATTAATTCCGAAAATTCATCGGTGATAGTTTTAAAGTTAAAATCCCCAACATTCTTACCAATGGCATTCCCTAAAACCGCTTCTAACGCTGGAATAATAGGACTAATATTTGTCCCCGGGGCTAAAAAACCCAAACTGACAAAATCTTCCGCTAGATCGGCGTAATCCTTATTCACAAGATGCACCAGCGCATCCACTAAAGTTTCCTTAGTAGTTTCCTCCAACTGATCCATCATGCCAAAGTCAATGTAAGCCATGCGACCATCATCCACCGCAAACAAATTACCCGGATGGGGATCCGCATGGAAAAAGCCATATTCTAATAGCTGTTGTAAACCAGAAGTAACCCCAATTTGAATCATACCTTCAGGATTTAAACCAGCTTGACGAATCCTTTCGGTATCCGTGAGTTTATAACCGTTGATCCATTCCAGGGTTAAAACTCGATGACTACTATAACTCCAGTAAATAACTGGTACTTTTACCTGGGGGTTGTTGCGAAAATTGTGGGCAAATTTCTCTGCATTACGCCCTTCATTCATGTAGTCTATTTCTTCAAATAATTTGGTGCCAAATTCATCCACAATTAGTGTTAGGTCATGACCAAGATTGAGAGGTAACCAGGGACTTAACCAAGTAGCTGCCCATCGCATTAAGTATAGGTCTTTTGTGATGATTGGTCTCAGGTTAGGGCGTTGTACTTTTACAGCGATTTCTTCACCTGTCACTAAAGTTCCCCTATATACCTGGCCCAAACTAGCTGCTGCTACTGGTTGGGGTGATAGTTTGGTAAATATCTCATCAATGGACCTATTGAGCTCAGTTTCTATAATACTTAGGGCTATATCGTGGTCAAACGGTGGTAACTGGTCTTGCAGTTTTACCAGTTCCTCCAAAAAGTCCTTACGGATTAAGTCTGGTCGAGTGGATAGAGCTTGACCAACTTTGATGAATGTTGGACCTAGGTTGGTTAACAGTTTTCGCAACTGGGTGGCTCTTTTTCCCCTATTTTGCTCAACCTGATTTCGCCATTCATCCCACTGAAGGCTGAATATAAAGACCGCAAAAGAAAATAGGATTCTCAACAGTCTTGCTAAAGCTAACCAGGGACGGTAACGATAATAACTTGCGATCGCTTCTGGATTGTACTGCTTTAATTGAGCAGGTTGGTACTGACCCACGTTTTTGCCTCTACAACTGGGAATTTGAGCTTTTATTTACTAACTATTTACGTGGGTATATTGCCCCTTTTTACGGGATATCTAAATCCCATAAAATAATTGCCAATCACCCATTTCCAGGCAATATTAGCCATCATAGGGCGGTTTTTATTACCTAGGTTAGTTTATCTTTTTGTTAATTATACTTTATAAAACTACAAACTTTGGTCTTATAGCAAGAGTATTTTATCTTTTCTTAACTATTATCCTATCTTACCTTACCTGTAGACGTAGCTATCTGCAGCTAGATACTCTCAAGAGCCATGATGACTATAAACTAGAATAGGCACTCTTTTATATGCAGGCGTACCGCTAATTATGTCAATTTCTGCTTTAAATAACAGATTTGCCTCTGGATAGAACATAAATGCCACGCCTTGACGAATTCTACCACAAATAACTTGAATACTATTGAGTTCCCCTTAAAAAATTCCAATGTGATTCCCGGTTGCAATTCAGCAGCGATCGCCTCTACACTTTTAGCACAACGTTGTAAGTATTCTCCCGATTCATTAACAAACCCGCCTTTTTGTCCACCAGTTCCCCAGGCACAGGATAAACAGGCACTTTTATGATTCAGAGTTTGCCATAATTTAGGTCCTTGAGGGGTAAAAGTTTTTTCTAACCAGTATTGAATTACAGGTATTCCTCCTCCGGAGAGAGATTTTGAATTTGTGGTTAAATCATCCATAAAATCTGTTCAATTTCTTGACCTAAGTAGCTTTAATATAGGAGTATAACTTGAATTCTCTTGACTAGCAAGTGACTAATTGAGTGAGTGGAATTAAATATAAGATGAATATAGTAGGATTATGGCGAAATTCTCGCGCTGGCTTGTTTTTGGAGTGACTTTGCTTTTTTTAGTCAAAACTCTCCAAGACCATTGGTTGGAAGTGAACTCTCTGAGTCTAGTTACAATTAGGTGGAAAATCTTGGTTCTAGCTACCATGGTGACATTACTGGCACACACTTGGGCGGGTTGGATGTGGACGTGGATTCTCCAATATTTAAATCATTCCGTACCTACTGGTCTATTTATCCGAGTGTATTTAAAAACTAATATCGCCAAATATTTACCTGGGAATATTTGGCATTATTATGGAAGAATACTAACAGCTAAAAATACTAATATTCCCACACTAGTAGCTACCTTGAGTGTGCTGTTAGAACCCCTACTCATGGCTACAGCAGCTTTATTTAATATTATTTTACTCCCTAATCAATTATTTCTTACCTTTAGGTACATTCCACCTCAAATTCTACAATTCATCAGTTTGTGTCTACTGCTAAGTGCCATGCACCCAGCAGTCCTAAATCCTGGACTGGATATACTATATCAGATAAAAAGCAAAGTTAAGTTCCCTGGAAAAACCCCCCCTCCAGTAAATTCCCCGATTCAGTCCATTAATAATTTAATTCTTGACCACTATCCCCTATTACCTCTTGTGGGTGAACTCATATTTGTATACTTACGGGGAACAGGGTTTATTTTAACTATTTCTGCTGTTAGTAATGTGGATATCAGCCAAATCCCCATATTAATGGGTGCTTTTAGTCTGGCCTGGGTTTTGGGTCTAGTCATCCCCGGTGCTCCAGGTGGTATAGGTGTATTTGAAGCCACTGCTATTCTGGTTCTAGACGATGTTTTCCCACCTGCTATCCTAATTAGCGCGATCGCACTGTATCGTCTTATCAGCATTTTAGCGGAAACTATTGGTGCTGCTATTGGCTACTTACTCTAGTTTTTTGCTAAATTTGCCCATCTGGTGGTACTATGGTGCTGTTGCTAAATTCCTAAATCATGTCATATAAGTTACTTTTTGTCTGTCTTGGCAATATTTGTCGTTCTCCATCAGCGGAGAATATTATGAATTATCTAATCGATAAAGCAAATTTAAGTAATGAAATTCATTGCGATTCCGCTGGTACTTCCAACTATCACATTGGCAGTCCACCCGATAGAAGAATGAGCGCGGCCGCATCTGCTAAATTGGGTATTGACCTACTTGGAAAAGCCCGTCAGTTCCAAATATCTGACTTTGAGGATTTTGACTTGATTTTGGCTATGGATAAGGATAACTATCGAGATATTCTCTCTCTGGACTCTTCAGGAAGGTATCATCCCAAGGTTCGTCTTATGTGCGACTTTTGCTCTGAACACAGTTTCCAGGAAGTCCCTGATCCCTATTATGGAGGACCAGAGGGATTTAATCAAGTAATAGATTTACTTATGGATGCTTGTAATGGACTGTTAAAACATATAAAAAATCAATAATACTATTCCTCGAGCTAATCTACTATACCATGCTTTATAGCAAATCTTACCAGTTCAGCTCTGTTATTACTAGAAGTTTTTCTCAATAAGCTACTGACATATTTCTCTACTGTACGTGGACTCAAATATAATTTACTGCCAATTTCTGCATTAGATAGCCCATGAGTCAACAACTCCAGAACCTCTCGTTCTCTGGTACTTATGGACATGAGTATGTGAGAGTCGGGATGGTTTAAAGTCTCAGTCCTAGGAATAGATGGGGAAACAGGTCTGGTTTTGTCATCAGGGGGAAAACCGCCACTGATCTGACTGGATAAACAATATTCCGATTGAATAATTTGCGATCGCTCTAACAAGTTACGAACAGCAGCGGATAACTCTTCTAGTTCAAAAGGCTTAGGTAAGTATAAATCACATCCTGACTGATAACCGAGAATCCTCTCTTGAGTTTTGGTTCTAGCAGTCAAGAGGATAACAGGTAGCAAGCGAAACTCAATGTTTTGACGTACTCGACGGACCAACTCATAACCGTTCATTCGTGGCATAATAATGTCAGTCACCATCAAATCCAGGTGTTCTTGTTGTATAATAGATAGGGCGTTTTCACCATCATCAGCTGTCAGTACAGAATAACCACACAGTTCCAGATAATCACTAATCGAGAGACTAGTGCCAATGTCATCATCGACCACAAGGATTTTTAAGGGCATTAAAACCAGATCCCCAGTATTTTTATTACGGAATATTTAAAAATAATAATTGAACAGTAATATATATCTAAACTTACCACTTTTAGGAAATTAATGCCATTCTCGAGAAAGACGCTGTAATAGCATATTCAAAGATATAATTACTTTACGCCAACACCATTTGAAAATATAATGAAATATTATGTTATATTGGTGGTTTAAACTCATATTGGTCTTACCAGGCAAATTAGGCAAATGAAAATTAAAAAAATGACCATTATTTACACATATTTGTCTAAGTATATTTTGTTTACAGTACAAAAGTAAAATTTTCAATGAGTGACAAAAACGAAGGTTACAAGATTATTAGTGATAATAGACAAGCCCGTTATTTATATGAAATCCTAGAAACCTACGAAGCAGGAATTCAGCTCACTGGTACGGAAGTGAAATCAATACGAGCGGGTAAAGTCAACTTACAGGATGGTTATGCTTTGCTGCGTGATGGAGAAGCATGGCTAATAAACGCTCATATTTCCCCTTACACAGCCAGTGGACAATATTTCAATCATGAGCCCAGACGCACCCGAAAATTGCTTTTACACGGATTAGAAATTCGTAAGTTGATAGGTAAAGTGGAACAACAAGGTTTAACCTTGATTCCATTAAAAATGTACTTCAAAAGGGGCTGGGTAAAGATCAGCATTGGTTTATGCAGAGGGAAGAAAGTCCATGATAAACGGGAAGATTTAAAGCGTCGTCAAGATCAGCGTGATATTCAGCGAGCGATGAAGAATTACTAATTGTACTAATTGAGTGGATAGTTTTCCACCTTGTTTTTCTTATTGCCAATCTTGACTAGTATCGCACATAAATCCATGGGAAATCGCTTGTTCAAACTGGTAGGGACAAACTTGGGGAAAAGTTCTCAATGGTAGGTTAGTTTCTCGTAGAGCTAAATCAACTCCCCCTTCAAAAGCATCTTCCAAAGCGTAGGGGATGCGGGATTTTAAGGTGGGATTACGTTGAAAATGACGATGGATAGCACGGCGCTGTTCTCTAATAGTTAGAAACCAACTGCGACAACGATTCTCCGGTTGGTATTCCCACTTGAGCAGGTGTCCCAACAAAACCGTAAGACGACTAACTAGTTCCCGATATTCCTGTCTTCCCAACCCTTCTAACTCCGTCTGCAAATTTTCCCAGTCCAGTTGAGATACTTGTCTTTGGGAAATTGCTCTGAGTTGCCATTGAATCCAACCATAAAAGTCTTGTTCGTATTGAGGAGGAACTTCAGAGTTCATAAGTAGTTATGCTCCGTCCTAATTTATTTCTCCACGGTTTTCGGTCAAGGGATTCCAGTAGCTAGCCACTATGGCCACCATTAACCACCAAAGAGTATTCACTTCTGGACGATACCATACAGTATCTACAGTACCATGACCTAGCATACCAAATATAGCCGCGATCGCTCCTATTAACCAAAGACCATCCTGATTTCTTAACTTGAGAAACTGGCGCATTTGAACCAGTCCTGTGTTGATGATGACAATAATCAACCAGATAAAACAAGACAAACCGACAAAACCACTTTCTACAGCTGTTTCTAGGAAAATTGAATAGGCACTTAAAGCACTATAGCGGGGACGTTGGTAAAGGGGATAGATTTTATTAAAAGAATTATGTCCTGGACCAATACCAATAATTGGGCGATCGCGAATCATTTCCAAAACTGCATCCCAGACATTACGGCGAAAATTATTACTACTATCTTGACGGTCAGCAAAAATACTAACCAATCGCAATCTAACTGGCTCAACAAAAATTACTGCTAGCAGAAGAGCGCCGATAAAAGTTCCCAATATAATTGGCAATAACCAAGTGCGCCAAAATGGAGACAGTTGTACACTCCACCAATAAGCTAACAACACCATAGCAGCCAAAATAGCGATTAGCATACCGATCCAGCCACCGCGACTAAAGGTTAAAACCAAACAAGAAGCGTTTGCGGCTAACATAATTACAGCTAGAGACTTTCTAATCCAACCGTGCCAGGCGAAAATAGCCACTAAACTTAAAGCCACTGCGGGGATCAGATACCCAGCCAATAAGTTGGGATTACCTAGATAACTGTAGACCCTAGTAGTTTTAGATAGAGTTGATTCTGGATCAACCCAGGTAGCCAAGGCCTTAGCCCCGAAAAACCATTGTCGAATGCCATATACACTAACAAGGAGGGATACATGTAAATACAGGGTAATTAACCAGGAGCGAACACGGTGAATTCTCAGGGATCTAGCACACAGAGCAAAAAGTAGTAAATAGAGTGTTAAAGTTACCAAATCACTAAAAGCTGCCTTTTTGACAGGGGATAAACCCGCTGAAACCACGGCAATAAACCAATAGAGCAGAACTACCAGATGAATTGGGGTAAAGGAAATTTTAGATAGATTAGTTTCATCTGATATAGTTAATATTAACCATAATGCTGCAGCTGCTAGTAGCAATATTCCAGTTAAAGTGCTAGACACAAAAGGTGACAATCCGTAAATTAGGCTGATTAAAGCAGCAGAGAGCATATCTCCCCATTGCATCAGCCAGCTGGTTTGGCGCCAAGGACTTACAATACCCACCAACCTATGTAGATAGCTAGTATTGACATATTCTTTTAGGGGTAAGGAGGATAGTGTAAATCTTTCCCAGAGTAAATTCATAAATGGTGATACCTACAAAATTAGGTTAAAACTGACGATCCCAAAGAAAATCTGTAATTTCTATGAATTTTGACATGGTGTCGCTTGCATAAACTAAAACTATGGTGGTAATAGTTCTAATTGTAATTATAGCTTTAGCTATAACACTTTAACTACAGCAATGGAAGAACTCATCTCGAACACGGTAACGTTGTCACGAATACAGTTTGCACTAACCGCAATATTCCACATGCTCTGGCCAGTGCTAACAACTGGTATGGCCATATACTTAGTGGTAATCGAGGGATTGTGGTTAAAAACTCGCAACCTAGAATACTACCACCACGCCCGCTTCTGGTCTAAATTATATGTTCTCAACTTTGGCATTGGTGTTGCATCTGGGTTACCGATGGCATTCCAATTTGGTCTGAACTGGGCACCCTTCTCCGAGTCAGTGGGAGATTTTTTTGGTACCGTCCTGGGTTTTGAAGGCACAATGGCATTTATGCTAGAAGCTAGTTTCCTGGGCATTATGCTATTTGGCTGGGATCGAGTCCCACCAGTTATTCATTGGATATCCACCATTCTAGTGGCTTTTGGAGCTAATCTCTCCACCTTCTGGATTCTATCAGCAAATTCTTGGCTACAAACCCCAGCAGGCGGTGAATTTATCGCCGGTAAGTTTGTTGTTCAAGACTACTTCCAAGCGATCGCCAATCCATTTATGGTGAATAGTTTTCTCCATACATTCTTTGCCACTTTAGAAACCTCCTTGTTTGTGATTGGTGGTATTAGTGCCTGGTATATTATCAATCAACGTCGCACGGAATTCTTCCTCCGTTCCTTCAAAGTTATACTGGCGATCGCCATTGTAATTGCACCTCTACAAGTCTTTATAGGACACCTGAGTGCGGAACAAGTTTACCACTATCAACCGGCGAAACTTGCAGCAATGGAAGCTCAGTGGGAAACAGTTCCTGCGGGAGAACCTGCGGATTGGAGTCTGTTGGCTGTACCCAACAATAAAGTTGAGAAAAATGAGTGGGAAATCAAAGTTCCGGGGGCGTTGAGCTACCTATTAGAACTCAAATCTAAACTTGACCAACCGGTTAAGGGGCTCAAAGAATGGGAACCCAAAAATCGACCCCAAATGGTAGGACTGATCTACTATTCCTTCCGAATCATGGTAGGGATTGGACTATTTTTGGCTGGGTTAATGCTGATTACAGTTATACAATGGCTAAGTGGCAAACTATCCACCACAACCATCACCCAGCAAAAGTGGTTAATGAGAGCATGGATCTTTGCCGGTCCTCTGGGTTATATAGCGGTTGAAACCGGGTGGATTGTTCGTTGTGTAGGTAGACAGCCTTGGATTGTGTATGGGGAACTAAGAACCGTTGATGCTGCATCCCATATTCCCCCAGGAGAAGTTCTATTCTCTCTAGTAGGGTTGATGAGTATGTATGCAGTATTTTTCGTTGCTGCCCTTTATTTTGGCAGTCGTATTATTCGTAAGGGACCCAACTTAGAATTACCAGCACCGCGTACAATAATTAAACCAGCTATTGATATTGAGCCTGCTCAACATGGAGTAGATCGTCGTCCAGCAGAAGCACAACAGTAAGAGGATAAGTTAGTAAGAAGGTATTTTATGGAACCATTAGAGCCGTTACAACACTTTTTGCCTCAAGTTTGGTTTTTCATTTTAGGTCTGTTTTTGTTCCTTTATATTTTATTAGATGGATTTGATTTAGGAGTTGGCATTCTATCCCTAACCGCTTCTAGCGAGGAACGTCGTAGTATTTTGATGACCAGTTTAGGTAATGTTTGGGATGCCAACGAAACTTGGTTGATTTTAATGGGGGGTTCTCTATTTGGAGCTTTTCCCTTGGCATACGCCACCATTTTAAACGCCCTCTATCTACCTGCAGTAGTAATGGTTGTAGGTTTAATTCTCAGAGCAGTTTCCTTTGAGTTTAGAGAAAACGCTGATAACAAATTAGTTTGGAATATTGCCTTTGGTGTAGGTAGTTTTCTGGCCGCCCTAGGACAAGGATTTGCCTTGGGAAGTGTTTTTGAGGGTATCAAGGTTGACCAAGCTGGACATTTTGCCGGTGGCGTTTGGGACTGGTTAACCTGGCGATCAGTAGTGGTTGCTCTAACTCTAATTCAAGGGTATGTTCTCATTGGATCTACTTATTTAATCTTGAAAACCACTGGAGATTTACAGAAAACTTACTACAAGACTGCCACCATAGCTACCTGGACAACTTTAGTGGGTGCACTATTTATTACTATTAGCACCCCTATAATTTCTGGGGAGGCACGAACCCAATTATTTGCAGCTCCCCTGATTTACATCTTTGGTTTAATACCCGTTTTGGGGATCCTATTCATAGGATTACTATTGCGAAGTCTATACCAGCGTCAAGAAAATACTCCTTTGGTATACACATTCCTAGTTTTTTGTCTTTCCTTTATTGGGCTAGGTTTTGTAATTTTTCCGAACATCATTCCTCCCAGTGTGACCATTTATCAAGCAGCAGCAGCACCAAGTTCTTTGGTGTTTATGTTGACATTTATCGGTTTTCTTATCCCCGTAGTTTTATTTTACAACGTTTATAACTACGTAGTATTTCGAGGCAAAATTATTAACCAGGAGTAGTGATATAATTGCTCATCATATAGATCTGCAAACTAGAGTAGTCTATATGATGAGCACAAAAAGCTTAGGCAATAATAGCGGTAAACTCCTGCGATTACACGTATTATGAAACTTTACCTTTATCTTTTAGCTGGTATCAGTTCCGCTTTGCTGGGTTGGAATATAGGACAGTTTTTCATCACTGACCTAGGTTTGTTTCCCCAATATCCAGAAATTATTCTGTTTCCCTGTATAGCGGTTTCCCTTTCCTGTAGTATGGTGATGAACGAGATATTCATCAGTAATCCTACTAGAGTGAAACGCAGTTTTGAGACTGCTAAACAACCTCTATTAATTGCCACCGGATTAGGTATTATTTCTGGCTTAGTGGCTGGCATTATATCGCAAATTCTGTTTTGGCCAGTGATTCGCGTACCTACTCCTATTGTTAGAACTCTAGGATGGTTATTAATTGGAGTTTCCGTCGGTTTAGCGGAGGGTTTAACTTGGCGTTGGCACAGCATGGAAGCATCAGGAAAAAAACGCCTGCAACAAAGACTAAAAATTAGTGTTATTGCTGCAAGTGGAGCAAGTTTAATGGCAGCAGTTTTGTTTGAAATACTTCGTTTGACTATCGGTAAAATGCCACCAGATTTGAAGAGTATAGAAGACATCATTGGTTTCAGCATTTTAGGCTTATTATTGGGTGCAGTTTTTAGTGTGACTAATTCTCCTAGTTATATTGCAGCTTTACGAGCAGGTAAGGGTTTTGAGTATAAAGACTTTAAAGAAGATACCCAAGATGTTCCTTCCTATCCATTGATTAATAGCCATCAACTGTCATTTGTTAACAATGTGGAAGAAACTAATGATATTAAGTCTAATGAGATTCAAGAAGGTTTATCTATTCAACTACCTGCTAGAGGAAAAATCAGAATAGGATCTGATAGCATTAATACAGATATTACCATTCCTGAATTACCTCCCCACATTGCCGATATTGAAATACAAAAAAGAGCTGCTAACTTGATTCCTGATAGTGAATTTTTCCACGCGATCGCAGTTAATGGGGTTATCCTCAGGCACAATCGCCAAGTTGCTCTAAGGCATAATTATTTATTGACTTTATACACAGTTAATAAAGCAGGTGTCAAAGAAGAAAAATATTATCGTTTTGTCTACTACAATCGTTTTCTTGATCCCCAGGCATAATATAGCTGTAGCCAAGTTAATTAGGACGCTGGTTACTTGAGAACGATTTCCATATCAACAATCACCCACTTCTCTCAATATATAAGGTGAAAACTCAATAAGGAATATAATACCTTTATTGATAGGCTAAGAAGTTTGTCATTAGAGAAGCAAACTAGTTAAAATAATTGGGAATTGGGGAGTTTCAATTTAATCCCAAAACTAACAAGGATAAAAATATGGCTAGACCTGGTGGAAACCCTGAACTCAAAAAATATCAATTTTCTTGTGAAGGGGAACCTAATAATGCTCAACTTCGCTTGTGGGTTACTAAATCTCTTTTGACTAGGCTTAACAATACCTTCGGAGCGAATAGAAATAAGTGGATTAGAGAAACTCTAACCAAAGCATTAGATGAAATTGATGAAAATAATATGAAACATGATATGAAGAACTTTGAAGAGGAAACAAAAATGCCACTATTAACTAATATCGAGTTAAAAGGAATAGAAACTGGTAAGGAAATTGGCACATTAGAAAAAGCTCATGATTATGTGAAACTGGTGTTGAAAACCCGATTGGGTGACATACCAGAGACAATTGCCAAAGGGGTGGACACAATATCAGTATTACCAATTTTG
>Ga0169931_10000667_pt1 | contig 56893 bp, 68 predicted proteins | sample Kivu_15m_20L_FD_129675 | JGI IMG/M metagenome (GOLD analysis project Ga0169931, IMG submission 129675) | Freshwater microbial communities from Lake Kivu, Western Province, Rwanda to study Microbial Dark Matter (Phase II) - Kivu_15m_20L... | ecosystem: Environmental > Aquatic > Freshwater > Lake...
ACGACGTGGTCGTGGTGGAACACCTGCGGCTGAAGGTGCCGGCCGAGGCCCGCCAGGCCTGGATCAGCGCTGAACAGGGCAGCTGGGAACCCTGGCTGGCCCAGCAACCAGGTTTTATCGATCGCCAGCTGCTTTGGGATCCGGCCACCGAGGAGGGCACCCTGCTGATCCGCTGGGCCGATCGGGACCACTGGAAAGCGATTCCAGATGCCGAGGTGCAGGCGGTGCAGGAGCGCTTTGAGCAGCTGGCCCGCGCCGCCACCGGAAGCAGTGACAGCGACGCCAATCCCTTCCCGCTCGTGTTCGAGGGTGAGCTGCTGACGCCATGAGCGCCGCCGCAGCCTCGGAGGCCAGCTACGTGCTCGGCAGCGACGCCATCGAGCGTGCCCGGCTGGAGCGCCAGCACGCGATCTGGCGCGACGCGATGCTGCGCTCCTGGGACCAGGCCGGTTTCGGGCCCGGTCAGCGCCTGCTCGATCTGGGCTGCGGCCCTGGCTTCGCCAGTCTCGAACTGGCGGAGCGGGTGGGGGCAGCGGGCCAGGTGCTGGCGATCGACAGCGCTCCGGCCTACCTGGAGCACCTGGAGCAGCAGTTGCGCCAGGGCCAGTTCCCTCAGCTGCGCACCCTGCAACACGACCTGGCTTCCTCCAGCGGGGTGCTGCCCTCGGGCTTGGAGGAGAGCCGTTGGGACGGGGCCTGGTGCCGCTGGGTGGCGATGTTTCTGCCCCAGCTCGAGCCCCTGCTGGATCTGGTGAGCCAGGCACTGCGCCCTGGCGGCCGGCTGGTGCTGCACGAATACGTGCGCTGGGACACCTTTGCGCTCCATCCCGGCGGCAGCGCCCTGGCCCGCTTTGTGGAGCGCTGCATCCAACACTGGCGCGACCATGGCGGCGACCCCGATGTGGCCCAACGCCTGCCGGCCCTGCTCGAGGCCCGCGGCTTTCGGCTGCTGCACAGCTCCAGCCTGATGGCCTGCTCCCCCAGCGACCACCCCAAAACCCAGTGGCTGCTCGATTTCCTTAGCAGCTATCCCACCCAGCTGATGGCCGCTGGCCGCTGGAGCGCCGCCGAGCAGGCCACCCTGGAAGCCGAACTGGCCTGGGGGGAGCTCCACGCCAGCCTCTGGATGACGCCAGCGCTAGTGGAACTGGTGTGGGAGCGGCCATGAGCGCCGAGCACCGGCTGGATCTCGGCCGCCGCCAGCGGCTCGGCATGGTGGAGGCGATCTGGGGGGAACACAAGAGCGCCGAGCAGATCGCGCGGATCCTTGAGGCCCTGCACGACGCTGGGGAGCTGGCCCTGGCCACCCGCATCTCCCCGGAGAAAGCCGAGGCCGTCGCCGCCCAGCTGCCGGCGGCGCTGCTGCCGCAGCTGGCATTGCAGCACCACGGCCAGGCCCGCTGCCTCACGGCAGGCCCCCTGCCGGATCCCGACCCCCGCCGCGGCCAGGTGGCGGTGCTGAGCGGCGGCACCAGCGACCTGCCGGTGGCGGCCGAAGCCCAGCTGGCCCTGCGCTGCCATGGGATCACCGCCGAGCTGGTGCTCGATGTGGGTGTGGCTGGCCTGCACCGGCTGCTGGATCGGCTCGACGAGCTGCGCGGCGCGGATGTGCTGATCGCCTGCGCCGGCATGGAGGGAGCCTTGCCCACGGTGCTGGCCGGGCTGCTGCCCCAGCCTGTGATCGGCGTGCCGGTGGCGGTGGGCTACGGGGTGAGCGCCGGTGGGGTGGCTGCGCTCCACGGCATGTTGGCCAGCTGCGCCCCAGGACTCTCGGTGGTCAACATCGACAACGGTTACGGGGCCGCCATGGCGGCCGTGCGGATTCTCAGCAGCCGGGCCGCAAGGGGTTAGGCGCGGGCTCGTCGATCTCCAGCAGGGTCTGCAGCCAGAGCTGCATCGAGCGGGGCAAGCGGCCCTGCTCATAGCGCTCAATCGCCTGCAGCAGAACGGGAGTGTTCACCCAGATCGGAGAGCGCCCAGCCATCGCACCAACCGGCAACCGAGCGCAGTGTGGGTAGTCCAGGAGGTCTGGGCAAGGGGAGCTGGAGCAATCTCCCCGGGCCGTTTGCGACTCGCCCAAGGACTGCCGTTCCCCCAGGGCTAGAGGTGCTGCAGCTGGGGGTAGGCGGTCAGCAGCTCTTCGGTGCTGAGCACTTCGCCGGCCCCTTCCGGCTGCCAGATCACCTCGATGGCCAGCAGATCGGCCGAGCCCACCGCCCCGAGCTGCTGCAGGGAGTCGCGCAGCTGGTCGGCACTGCTGGCCCCCTTGAAGTTGATGCGGTTGCGGGTGGCCACCAGCAGGGTCACGGCGATGAAATCGCTGCTGGCATCGCTATCGCCGGCTGCGACAGAGGAATCGCTGTAGCGCTGACCGCCCACATTGCTGGTCACCTCCCGCTGCAACTTGCTGCGTTCCGCCATCGACAGACGGTTGAAGGTGGCTTCGGCACTGGCGAAGGGCACCTGGCCCACTTCACCGTTGGCGTACACCCAGAGATCGGGATGGCGCAGCAAGGCCAGGGTGGTCTCCTGGAGCAGGGCCTGGAGGCCGACTGCATGGCTGGTGTCGGCGCTGCCAGCCAGACGGCGCAGATCGGTTTGCAATTGGCGCGCCGAGGCGAGCAGGCCCACCTGCAGCTGGCTGATCGTGACCGGTCCATCGGGGCGTCCCGATCCCACCAGATCGCCGCCGCGGCCACTGGCGAGGGCGGGGCCACCGCCACCACCACCGCGGACGGCATTGAGCAGCAGGCCCACCACGGCCATCAGCACCAGGAAGCCAAACAGGCCAGCACCGCCGAAGCCAAAGATGGGGATCAGGAAGGGAAAGCCAATCCCACCGCCGCCATAACCACCGCGGTAGCCGCCGCCGTAACCACCCCGATATCCCCCGCCATAGCCACCACCCCCGTAGCTACGGGGCATCGAGGGGGCCGAACGGAAGCTGCCGCCACCAATGCGGCCGCCACTGGCAGCCCAGCTGGGGCTCGGGTGAGCCAGCAGCAAGGTGAAGGCCAGCACCGGCACGGCCAGCCAGCTGACGCAGCGCCTGAGGCTCAAGCTAGGCCCGAAGGTCGGACGGGTCGGAAGCGCCAAGGCTCCGCAAGCAAGTGGCTTGAATCTAGGAACCGCCACCCACGATGGTGACCACCTCGAGCACATCGGATTCCACCACCGGCTGGGTGGGCCAGGCCTGCCGGGACAGGATCGCGCCGTTGAACTCCACCACCACCAGCCGGGGCTGGTAGCCCAGTTCAGCGAGCACCTGCTCCAAGCTCAGACCTGCTGAGCAACGGCGCAGTTCGCCATTCACCTGCAGGGTGATCATGGGCAAGCCTCCAGGGCCTGCAACAGCGCGGCCGTGGCGGCCGCCGGATCAACGGCTTCGGTGATCGCCCGCACAACGGCCACCCGCTCGGCTCCGGCGGCCTGCACCGCCGCCAAGTTGCTGGCGTCCACCCCGCCGATGGCGAAGAAAGGGATTGGGCTGGCCGCCGCCGCCTGGCGCACGTAGTCGAGGCCCACCGGCTCTCGACCCGGTTTGGTGGGCGTGGCGTGCACCGGCCCGACGCCCACGTAATCGCAGCCATCGGTCACCGCCTGCTGCAGTTGGGCGAGGGCATGGGTGCTGCGGCCGATCAGACGATCGGGGCCCAGCAGCTGGCGCGCCAGCGCCGGCGGCAGATCCCCCTGGCCCAGGTGCACCCCATCGGCTTCCACCGCCAGGGCGATGTCGATCCGGTCGTTGACCAGAAACAGGGCGCCGTGGGCCGCGCACAGCTGACGCAGGGCGCGGGCCTGGCCGAGCTTCTGGAGATCATCGAGACCAGCGGCCTCCTTGGCGCGGTATTGCACCAGCCGAATCCCGGCCCCCAGGGCCGCAGCCACCACCCGCTCCAGATCGGCCACCGGCGAGGTGACCAGATACAGGCGGCAGCGGGCCAGGACCTCGCGGCGCCCCTCCCCGCCCGTGGCCGCCAGGCGACAGGCCTGCAGCAGATCCACTTCCAGGTCGTAGAGCAGGTAGCGCAGGGTGGCGGCCTCCTCCGCCAGCGCCGGATCGCTGCTGCGCCCAAACTCCTCCAGCACCCGCAGCGCCTCCTGCACCCGACCGGCGTTGGCCCCCACCACAGCGCTGGGGCTGCGGCGCTCCGCCTGGGCCGGATGGCCGAGGCCCGCGGCCGGGTCGGTGGCGGTGTGGCGGGCAAATTTGTAGGCATCCCGATGCAACCGGCCCAGCCGCTGGCGCATGTCCTTGGTGCGCACCACCAGGTCGCGCCGATCCAGGCCGAAACGGGCCCAGTCCTCCAGCACCCGCAACCCTTCCCGGGCCCGATCGAGGTTGGCGTCGATCAAGCGATCGCGGGCTGGGTCTTCGAGGCCCTCGGTGGCCATGCTGTTTAGGGTGGGGTCCATCGCACAGGGGCCAATGGCAGGCGAGCCGGGCGGAGTGGACAAAAGCAACTCCGACAGCCCGATGCTGGTGCTGATTTCAGGGATTCTGCTGCTCGGCGGGATCGCCACCTTCATCGGCTGGGGCCTCACCCACGCCTACCCCAGCCCATAGGGCCCGCGCCTGATCGGCATCAGCCGCAATCTGGGCACTGAGGGCTTCGAAACTGGCAAATGTCTGCTGGCGACGCAGCAGCTGGAGCGGCTCCACCACCAGCTCCAGGCCGTCGAGCTCCAAGCGCCGATCCAACAGGTGCACCTCCACCGCCGAGGGCGCCATCGGATCGACGGTGGGCTGGGGGCCGAGGTTCATCACGGCCGGCAGCAGCGGCCCACCGGCCACCGATGCCGCAGCGGCATACACCCCCTCCAGAGGCAGAAACTTGCGCCCGTCCACTTGCAGGTTGGCTGTGGGCCAGCCGAGCTCCCGGCCCAACCCCCGGCCCCGCACCACCCGGCCGCTGAAGCGATAGGGCCGCTCCAACAGCCGCCGGGCCTCGGCCACATCCCCAGCGGCCAGGGCCCGGCGGATGCGGCTGCTGCTCACCCGCTCCGGGCCATCCCAGAGCATCGGCAGCACCTGCACGTCGATGCCGTGGCGCTGGCCGATGGCTGCCAGGGTGTGGCTGTCGCCACTGCGGCCGGCCCCGAAGCGGAAGTTGTCACCCACAGCGATGCGCTGGGCCTCCAACTGGCCCACCAGCACCTGTTCCACAAACGCTTCGGGGCTCAGGGCCGCCAGCTCGCCGGTGAACGGCACCAGCACCAGCTGCTCAATGCCGAGGGGCTCGAGCAGATGCAGCTTCTCGGCGGGCAGATCGAGCCGCAGTCGCGGCTCGCCATACAGCACCTCCCGCGGATGGGGCCAGAAGCTGACCACGGTGGGGATGGGCGCAGAAGCAGCCACAGGCCGCTCGGTAACGGCCGCGATCACGCGGCGGTGGCCCTGATGCAAGCCGTCGAAGCTGCCGAGGGCAATGGCCGTCGGCCGCCGCGCCTCCTGGGGTGATCGCAGAGGTATCAACGCTACGGAACCCAAAGGCAACAGGAGCCAAAGCGATCTTCCCATGGCACCTTTGGGGCCTGTTCTTCTCGCGATGGCTGAATGGCTGACCGCCTCGACCTGCAGCTGATTGCCGCAGCGCTGCGGCGCATGGGCTGGGTGCGCTTCTGGGCCCAGGTGGTGCTGGGTGTCGTGGTGGTGGGCGTGCAGCTGTTCAACAACATTGGCGGCCGCCTGGCAGCCAATTCATCCCGAGCCCTGGGCCTGGGCCCGGGCATTTCGCTCACCACCCTGGCCTTCCTGCTGCTGCTCTGGTGCATCTGGCAGAGCTGGCTGGTGGTGCGCTGCGGCCGCGCCCTGGCTAGCCCCGTGCACCCCAGCAAGGGGGAAACGGCCCGGCTGATCAAACGCGGCGTGCTGGCCGACCTGACTGGCATCACCCTGGCGGTGTTGGGTTATCAGTCGCTGGCAGGGAGCCTGTTCGTGCAGGCCTCCCAGCAGGTGCCGGGATTCTTCGGCGCCCAGATCCAGGCCACCCCCGGAGCTGCTGGACGGGTGGTGGGCCTGCCGATCACCTCGATCGAAATGCTCTCGGTGCTGGGCAACACCCAGGTGCTGTTTGCCCACCTGATCGGCCTGTGGATCAGCCTGTGGTTGCTGCAGCGGATCTACCGCTCAACCTGAACCAGCTCGGGCAGGTCGCGGGTGGCGCCGCGCCAGAAGATGTCGGGTTGCAGCGGTGTCAACGAGGCGCCGCCGCCATTGATCTGGCCCACGTCGGTGGGCCAGGCCGCTGGTCCCGACACTTCGGCCTCCAGGTCGTTGACCACCTCGCCGGCCAGCCAGTAATAGGTGTGCCCCCGGGGGTCAACCCGCTGCTCGAACTGATCGGTGTAGCGGCGCACCGCCGTACGGCACCAGCGCAGCGGGCCGATCGCTTCGGCGGGCCTGGGCGGCACGTTGAGGTTGAGCAGCATGCGCTCCGGCCAGCCCTCGGCCAGCATCCGCTCGGCCACGTCGAGGGCCAGCTTTGCGGCCGGCGCAAACTGACGCCACTGGAAGTCGGCACTGCTCACAGCCAGGGCTGGCAGGCCCTCGATCGTGCCCTCCATCGCCGCACTCACCGTGCCGGAATAGAGAACGTCGGTGCCCAGGTTGGGGCCGTGGTTGATGCCAGAGAGCACCAGATCCGGCCACTCCTCCAGCAGGGAAAAGAGCGCCAGCTTGACGCAATCGGAGGGGGTGCCGCTGCAGGCCCAGGCCTGGACGCCGTCGTCAAACAGCTCATCGGCCCGCTCCGCCCGGATGGGGGTGTGCAGGGTGAGGCCGTGGCCGGTGGCGGAGCGCTCCTGATCCGGACAGATCACGCTCACCCGGTGGCCGCGGGCCAGGGCCGCATTGGCCAGGGTGCGGATGCCCTCGGCGAAGACCCCGTCGTCGTTGCTGATCAGGATCCTGAGTGGTGCCATCAGGCCCAGCGCCATCTCGCTGCAACGGTACTGGGGTTGGGTCTGGGGCGGCTCCTTACAGTCGGCAATCCCTCCGCCCGTGCCGTGAGCGCCACCGTGTCCCTGCAGCAGCTCACCGACCAGCTCCAGGAGCTGGAAACCCAGGCCGCGGCAGAGATCTCCGCAGCCGGCACCGCCGCCGAGCTCGAGGAGCTGCGGGTGGGGCTGCTGGGCAAGAAGGGCCGGATCTCAGCCGTGCTGGGCGCCATGGGCAAGCTGCCCGGCGACGAACGGCCGCTGATCGGCCAGCGGGCCAATGTGCTCAAGGAGCAGGTGCAGGCGCTGCTGGGCGAGCGCCTGACAGCTGTGAAAAGCGCCGCCATGGCCGAGCGCATTGCCCGCGAAACCCTCGATGTCACCGCTCCCTGCAGCTACACGCCACCTGGGCACCGCCACCCCCTGATCAGCACGATCGAGGAGATCACAGACATCTTTGCCGGCCTCGGCTACCGGGTGTCGGAAGGCCCCGAGATCGAGAGTGACTACTACAACTTCACCGCCCTCAACATCCCGGAGCACCATCCGGCACGGGACATGCAGGACACCTTCTACCTGGAGGACGGCCGGTTGCTGCGCACCCACACCTCCCCGGTGCAGATCCGCTATCTGGAAAACAACCCGCCGCCGGTGCGGGTGATCGCCCCGGGTCGGGTGTATCGCCGCGACGCGGTGGATGCCACCCACTCGCCGGTGTTCCACCAGGTGGAGGTGCTGGCCATCGATGAGGGCCTGGATTTCAGCCACCTGCGCGGCACGGTGACCGCCTTCCTGCAGCAGTTCTTCGGCGATCTGCCGGTGCGCTTCCGGGCCAGCTACTTCCCCTTCACCGAGCCCAGCGCCGAGGTGGATGTGCAGTGGCGCGGCCGCTGGCTGGAGGTGATGGGCTGCGGCATGGTCGACCCCGCCGTGCTCACGGGCATGGGCCTCGATCCCGAGCGCTGGAGCGGCTTCGCCGCTGGCCTGGGGGTGGAGCGGTTCTGCATGGTGCGCCACGGCATCGACGACATCCGTCGCCTGTACACCAGCGATCTGCGCTTTCTGGAGCAATTCTGAGCGGACAGCCCAGGCGCAGCCAACCAGCCCCCATAAACTCAGGCTGCCCTCCGCGCCCCCGATCGGTGCCCCGCGTCGGACTGATCGTGAATGACGGCAAGGACCTGGCCCTGGCCACCGCCGATGCCATTGAGGCGCGCTTCACGGCGGCGGGCTATGGCGTGGTGCGGGTGAGCAGCTCCGGCGGCATGGTGGGTTTTGCCAACCCCGACCAGCACCTGCGCACCCGCGGCTACGCGGCCTGTGTGCCGGCTGGCTTCGATCGCGACCTCAGCCTGGCGGTGGTGCTCGGCGGCGACGGCACCGTGCTCTCGGCGGCCCGCCAGACCGCGCCGGTCGGCGTGCCGATCCTCACCGTCAACACCGGCCACCTGGGGTTTCTGGCCGAGGCCTACCTGCATCAGCTGGAGGGGGCCCTCGACCAGGTGCTCAGCGGCGAGTGGACGGTGGAGGAGCGCACATCCTTAATCGTCAGCGTGATGCGCGGCGACCAGCGGCGCTGGGAGGTGCTCTGCCTCAACGAGATGGCCCTGCACCGCGAGCCGCTCACCTCGATGTGCCATTTCGAGATCGCCGTAGGCCGGCACGCGCCGGTGGACATCGCCGCCGACGGCGTGATCCTCTCCACCCCCACCGGCTCCACCGCCTACTCCCTCAGCGCCGGCGGTCCGGTGATCACCCCGGATTGCCCGGTGCTGCAGCTGACGCCGATCGCGCCCCACTCGCTGGCCTCGCGGGCCCTGGTGTTCAGCGACCGGGAGCCGGTGACGGTGTTTCCAGCCACGCCGGAACGGCTGATGATGGTGGTGGACGGCAGCGCCGGTTGCTACATCTGGCCGGAAGACCGGGTGCTGGTGCGCCGCAGCGAGCAGCCGGTGCGCTTCGTGCGCCTGGCCGACCACGAGTTTTTCCAGGTGCTGCGCAACAAGCTGGGCTGGGGCCTGCCCCACGTGGCCAAGCCCGCCAACGGCACGGCGCCATGAGCGAAGCCCTGATCCTGCTGGTGGGCCCGGAAGCCGAAGCGCTGGCGGCCCGCCTGGAAGCCTCGGGCTACGCCTGCAGCAGCGAAGCCCAGCTGGCGATCGACGCTGACCACGGCCCAGAGGCCAGCCCGGATGCGGTGCTGGTGTCGGCCGACCAGGTTGGGCGCATCGAAGCCCTGCGGCAGCGCTGGGGCACCATTCCGCTGCTGCTCGACGTGGGTGACGACACGGTGGAGGCTCGCATCCATTGCCTCAGCTCGGGTGCCGACGACTTCTGGCTCTCGAGCATGGGCCCCAGCGACCTGCTGATGCGATTGCGGCTGCACCTGGATCTGACGCGCCGCGCCAACGTGCCGGCCCAGTTGCTGCAGGTGGGCGATCTGGTGGTGAACCCCAGCACGCGCCAGGTGAAACGCGGCCCCCGGCCGGTGGGCCTAACGGCGCGGGAATACCAACTGCTGCTCCTGCTGCTGGAGCGCAAGGGCACGGTGGTGAGCCGCGAGCTGATCCTGCGCCAGGTGTGGAACGACGATCAGGCCACCACCAGCAACGTGATCGAGGTGTACGTGCGCTACCTGCGCCAGAAGCTGGAAGAGGGCAACGAGGGGCGGCTGATCCACACGATCCGCGGCCAGGGTTACTGCCTGAGCGAGCGCCTGCCCCCGCTGGAGGAGCGCCGTTGATGGGTGGGCGTTCCCAGCTGCGGTGGTGCGGACAGGCGGGCCTGGCCCTGCTGCTGTGCGGCTTCACGCCCCCGCCCCAATGGCTCCCGATCACGGCCCAGTGGTGCCTGGCCCCGCTGCAACCCCAGCGCTGCATCGCCCTGGAGGTGGCCGACACCCCCGAGAAACAGAGCAAGGGCCTGCAACTGCGGCCGCCCCTGCCAGCCCTGCAGGGCATGTGGTTCCCCTACAGCCCGCCCTCGCTGGCGCGCTTCTGGATGCACCGCACCCCCGAACCCCTCGACATGCTGTTTGTGCAAGGCGGCCGAGTGGTGGCGATCGAGGCCCACACCCAACCCTGCCTGCGGCTGCCCTGCCGCAGCTACGGCCCCGACCAGGAGGTGGACGGCGTGCTCGAACTGGCCGCCGGCCAAGCCGAAGCCCTGGGGATCAAGGTGGGCACGCCGGTGCAGATTGAGCCGGTTGGGGCTGATGCGCCTGGCGGCCAGCCACCCTGATCACACAGGGACGGCAACCGGATGACCAGAATGGAAAACATTTCGCCCGGTACTTCCCCGTGCCTTCAGCTGCGCCACGCCCCAAGGGCCGCTGCCCTCAGCGCCTGCAGGCTGTCGGCGCCAACATCCGCAGGCGGCGACGAGAGCTCGGGGTGAGTGCGATGGCCACCGCGGCGGCGGCCGGGATCTCCAGGGTGACCCTGCACCGCATCGAGAATGGCGCCGCGTCGGTGACGCTGGGGGCCCTGATGAACGTGCTGGATGCCCTCGATCTATGCCTGGGCCCGCTGGAGGGTGCTGGAGCCGGAGCCCCCGCCGAGCCGATCGAGCGAGCTGTCTATCCCCTACTGCAGCAACTGGCCTGGCATGTCCATGGCACGGGCACCCTGAGCCCGGCGGAAGCGGCCGGGCTCTATGCACGCCAGCGCAGGCGGCTGGATCTGGAGGAGCTGCAGCCGCACGAGCGCCACTCTGCTGGGCCAGCTGAATCCGGAGCTGCTGCTGCGGCACCACTGCCTGTTTGGCGGTAGCACGGCCATTGCCCTGCGCTACGGGTAGTTCCGTCAATCGGTGGATGTGGATCTGCTGGTGTCCAATCGACAGGGCTACCGGGAACTGCGCCAGCTGATCCGGCGGGACAACAGCCTGAGGGCACTTTGGAAGGATCCCCAACACCCCCTCGAGGAGAGCCGCGAGCCGCTCACAGACCAATACGGCATCCGCGCCGGTGATCGTGGCCGGGGTGGCGGTCAAGCTGGAGATCGTGCTGGAGGGCCGGATCAGCCTGGAGATGCCCAGCGAAGAAGAATCGATCTGTGGCATTGCCTCCCTCACGCTGAACGACCTCATCTGCAGCAAGTTGCTGGCCAATTCCGACTGCTGGAACGACGACGGAGTCTTCAACCGCGATCTCATTGATCTGGCCCATCTACCCCTGACCCAAGCCATCTGGCGGCGGGCGCTGGCCAAGGCGGAAGAGGCCTATGGCGATGCAGTCCGCACCGATCTGGGCAAGGCCCTCGAGCGGCTGCAGCAGCGAGACGGCTGGCTGGAGCGCTGCTGTCAGGTGCTGGCGATCGAAGCCCCAAGGGCGGCGCTGTGGCAGCGGTTGATCAACCTGCAGCGGCTGGCAGCCATCCCTTCAACACCAGCACAGGATTGAGCGGGGCCAGGCGGGTGCCGTCGGCCAAGGGAGCCCCCCGCCAGGCCTGGTGCTGGGCCACCGCCACCCGGCAGCCGGCCTGCTCCAGCAGCGGCCGCAGCTCCGCCAGGGCCTCCACGGTGGCCAGCGGAATCACCACCACCCCGCCGGGCCGCAGCCGCTGCAGCACCGCCGCCAGCACGGCCGCCCGCTCACGGCCACCACCACCGATCAGCACCCGATCCGGATCGGGCAGTTGCGCCAACGCCTCGGGTGCCCGGCCCTCGTGGATGCCCGCCGGCCGCACCCCAAGCCGCTTGGCATTGGCGGCGATCAACCCCGCCGAGCCTCCACGCGCCTCCAGCGCCCAGAGGGCCAGGCCAGGACGCAACCGCAGGGCCTCCAGACCCACCGAGCCCAAGCCGGCGCCGATGTCCCACAGCACGCCGCGGTCGGGCAGCTCCAGATCGGCCAACAGCTGGATGCGCACCTCCCGCTTGGTCATCAAGCCAGGGCGGTCGTCGTGCTGGAGGAACAGGCCGTCGTCGAGGCCGAACAGGGGCAGAGCCGCCGGATCGGCGGGGGCAGCGGGCGGCGCGGCGATCAGCAGCACCAGGTGCAGAGGATCAACTGCGGCGGGCAGCGGCGCCTGCGGGACGAGCCGCTGCACCCGCTCCTCGGGGTGCCCCAGCCGCTCGCACAGCCAAAGGGCGTAGGCGGCCTCCAGGCCCGAGGCCGCCAGAATCCGCCGCACCTCCTCCACGCCACCGCGGCTCGGATCGGTGAGCACCGCCAGGGCCGCGGGGCGCTTCTGCAGGGCGGCGGCCAGGGGCTCCGGATCGCGGCCGTGCAGGCTGATCCAACTGGCGTCCTGCCAGGGGCGGCCGATGCGGGCGAAGGCCAGCTGCAGGGAGCTGGGGGCCGCATGGAAGCGCAGCCGCTCCGCACCAAGGTGCTGAATCAGCAGTCGGCCGATGCCAAACCAGAGCGGATCACCGCTGGCGAGCAGCACCGCCGGCTCGCCGCTGGCCAGGGCCTGCTCCAAGGGGCCATAGATCTGCTCTGGCCGGTCGCTGGCCAGCAGAGCGGGGCACGAGGTGTCCGGGGGGATCCGGCCGGCCGCCTGCTCGGCCTGCCACCAGGGCGCCAGCTGGCCCAGCAGCCGCACCGGCGCCACCACCAAGCGGGCCCGGCGCACCAGCGCCAGGGCTCTGGGGGCCAGGGCGGCCAAGCCACCGGCATCGGTGCCGATCACCTCCAACACAGCCTGCTGCGCCAGGGCGCCCCACGGTTACTGGAGCCATGATGCTCAGCCGAGTGCCCTTCGGCCTGGCCATGAGCGACCGCCGCCAGCGGATTCACGATCTGGTCCTCGCCCTGCTGGCCCAGCAGGGCGACCTGGAGCTGCTTGCCGGCGACGGCACCGGCCTGCCCAGCGGCGATCCGGGCAACTGGATCGAGCGCAACCGCCGGGTGGTGCAGCGCTACCAAGCCCTGGTGCGCTCCGCCGTCACCCTCGACGCCCTTGTGGATCAGGAGGTGAACGGCAGCTTCCAGAGCCCAGGGGGAGATTCGGATCGCCGCGCCAGCAACCTCTGACAAGCTGGGCGCACCTTTTCTGCCCCCATGGCGCGCTTCGGCCTCTCCGCCCTGACTTCGCTGCTCCAGGGCAAGGGGGACCGCCAGGCGGGCACCAACAGCTGGGCCGCACCCGCCGCCAGCTGGAGCCGGCCCTTCGGCCTGGGCTGGCAGCAGCCCTACACGGTGCGCTACGCCAGCAACCTCGACGACGGCCCCAACCACGGCATGCCCCTGGGTGGCTTCGGTGCCGGCTGCATCGGCCGCGCCCCCGACGGCAGCTTCAACCTCTGGCACCTCGATGGCGGCGAGCACTGGTTTGGCACCCTGCCCGACTGCCAGTTCGCCCTGTTTGAAAGCGACGGCACCCAGAGCCGTGCCCATGCCCTGGCGGTGAAGCCCCAGGCCGACGCCTCCCGCCCCGAGGGCGGCGAGCCCCTCAGCGCCTGGGGCTGGTATCCCACCAGCACCCCGGAGCAATCCAGCGGCACCTACGCCGCCCGCTACCCCCTCAGCAACACCCACTACAGCGGCGTGTTTCAGGCCGAGGTGAGCTGCGAGGCCTTCAGTCCGATCCTCCCGGGCGACTACCAGCGCACCAGCTACCCGGTGGCGGTGTTTGTCTGGACGCTCACCAACCCCACCGACCGCCCCCTCGACCTCTCGCTGCTGCTGAGCTGGCGCAACACCACGGGCTGGTTCAGCAACACGGACCCCACAGCAGCAGTCAAGTTCCGCGACGACGGCAGCCCGGAGCACAACTACGTGCCGGCGATCGGCCGGAGCGCTGGACAGCGCAACCGCTGGGTGGAGCAAGCGGGCTTGAAAGGCGTGCTGCTGGAGGGCGAGCACTCCACGCCGATCGCAGAAGGGGAGGGGCAGTGGTGCCTCGCAGCCCCCGATCACCTGGAGGTGCAGCGCTGCAGCCGCTGGAACCCCCACGGCAGTGGCGCCGAGCTGTGGGAGCCCTTCGCCACAGGTGGCTCGATCCCCGACAGCAACAACGACCGCCGCAGCGGCGAGGGCGACCCCAGCAGCGCCGCCCTGGCGGTGAAGTGCCAGCTGGAGCCCGGCGCCAGCATCGAGATCCCCCTGGTGATCAGCTGGGACCTGCCGGTCACGGCCTTCGCCACCGGCACCCGGGCCCTACGTCGCTACACCGACTTTTTTGGCGGCAAGGCCGGCGGCACCGAAAGCAGCTGCGGCTCCAGCGCCGCCGCCATCGCCGCCGAAGCCCTGCGCGACTGGCGCGATTGGCGCGCCCAGATCGAGGCGTGGCAACGGCCCGTGCTGGAGCGCACGGATCTGCCCGAAGCCCTGCGCATGGCGCTGTTCAACGAGCTCTACGACCTGGCCAGCGGCGGCAGTCTCTGGACTGCCGCCAGCAGCGGCGATCCGGTGGGTCAGTTTGGGGTGCTGGAGTGCCTCGACTACGCCTGGTACGAGAGCCTGGACGTGCGGCTCTACGGCTCCTTTGCCCTGCTGCAACTCTGGCCCGAGCTCGACAAGGCCGTGCTGCGCAGCTTCGCCCGCGCCATCCCGGCCGCCGATGCCACGCCCCGGCCGATCGGCTGGTATTTCACCCAGGGCAAGGGCCGGGTTGAAGCCCCCCGCAAGGTGGCCGGCGCCACGCCGCACGATCTGGGCGCCCCCAACGAGCGGCCGTTTGAAGCCACCAATTACACCGCCTATCAAGACTGCAACCTCTGGAAGGACCTGGCCAGCGACTACGTGCTGCAGGTGTGGCGCACCTTCAAGCTGGCCCCCAGCGGCGAAGACCTCACCTTCCTGGCCGCCTGCTGGCCGGCGGCGGTGCAGGCCCTGCGGTATCTCAAGGTCTTCGACGCCAACAACGACGGGCTACCCGACAACGGCGGCGCCCCCGACCAAACCTTCGACGATTGGCCGCTCAAGGGCGTGAGCGCCTACTGCGGCGCCCTCTGGATCGCGGCCCTCGAAGCTGCCCTGGCGATGGCCCAGCAGCTGCAGTTGGAGCTGGGGCTCGACACCAGCGGCGAGCAGCGGGAATTCGGCAGCTGGCTGGAGCAGAGCCGGGCCAACTTCGACGTGCTGCTGTGGAACGGCGAGTACTACAACATCGACGCCGAGAGCGGCACGCCGGTGGTGATGGCCGACCAGCTCTGCGGCGACTTCTATGCCCGGCTGTTGGGTCTGCCGCCGGTGGTGGCCGATGAGCGGGCCCGGAGCGCGCTGCGGGCCGTGCGGGAGGCCTGCTTTGAGGGCTTCCAGGGCGGCAAGCTCGGGGTAGCCAACGGCCTGCGCCGTGACGGCACGCCCCTCGATCCCAACGGCACCCACCCGCTGGAGGTGTGGACCGGCATCAACTTCGGCCTGGCGGCCTACTACCGCCTGATGGGGGAACCCGGCACGGCCTTCGCCATCACCGGTGCCGTGGTCGAGCAGGTGTACGGCGGCGGCCTGCAGTTCCGCACCCCGGAAGCCATCACCGGGGTCAACACCTTTCGGGCCTGCCACTACCTGCGGGCGATGGCGATCTGGGCCCTCTGGGCTACCCACACCAACTGGCAAGCGATCCCCGGGGCGGAGCGCCAGCCATGAAACCCCTGCTTGTCCTCCTGCTCGCCCCTCTGTTGGCCATCTCCCTCCTGCTGGGCCTGCCCCCTGCAGCCCAGGCCCTGGTTCACGCCCACCCCGACGAGAACGGCACCCCGGTGGTGCGCAGCCTCGAGAGCCTGCGCGACCTCGACTACCAGAGCTGGCAGGTGGTGGCTTACCGCGAAGGACCCCCTGGCGGCCCCCTGAAGCTGCGCATCGTCGGTTATCCCGGCAAGGTGCGCCTCGACCACCCCACCGCCCTGCAGGTGCGCAGCGGCCGTTTCCGCTGGGAGCTGGCCGATGTCACCCTGGCCAATCCCCAGCTGGCGGGCGATGGTCGGGCCGCCGCCGCCGAATTCGACCTGGCCCCGCTGCTGGCCGACCTCAAGCAGGACCGGCCCCTGCGCCTGATACTGCCGGGGGTGTTTGTTGAACTGCCGGTGCCGCCGTTTGTGGTGGCGGAATGGCGCAGCCTGCCGAACGCCACGGGGTGAACTCCTCCAAATCGTGAGCTCCTTCCGATCGTGAGCCCTTCAGAGCTCGATGCTGATCAGCTCGCGCAATCGCTGTCGACTGGCGTCTGAGGAGTCGAGCAGGACTTCCGCAAGCGCTCGGCGGTATTCAATTTCTCCTTCCAGGCGTCGTACCTGGCGTTTTCGTCTCGCAGCCTGGCCGTCTCTTCGACGATTTCCACCGTGCCACTCAAGGCCGAGATCAACCAGGAGAGCCGCTGACGCCACGACAAAGGCGGCGAGGCTCCCACCCAGCAAGGCAGCGGTCGCTCCTGGCTGGTCAGCAGATTCAACGGTTCCATCAATAAAAAAGCGCAGCAGGGCCGCCAGGGCATAGAAGAAGCTAACCAGAGCCCTGGGCAGCAGTGCCAGAAAAGCCAGCATGGAAGGGTCAACCTTGGCAAGGGCGTCCATCTCTTCAGTGCCACCCCCCGTATCAAGCCCCTGGCGCCCCTGGATGCAGCGGGCCCTGCAACTGGCGGCCCTGGGCGCCGGCCGCACCAGCCCCAACCCCCTGGTGGGGGCGGTGGTGCTCGATGCCGCCGGAGCGCTGGTGGGGGAGGGGTATCACGCCCGCGCCGGCGAGCCCCATGCCGAGGTGGGTGCCCTGGCCCAGGCGGGCGCGCGGGCCCGCGGCGGCACCTTGGTGGTGACCCTGGAGCCCTGCTGCCACCACGGCCGCACGCCGCCCTGCAGCGAGGCGGTGATCGCCGCCGGCCTGGCCCGGGTGGTGGTAGCCATGGCCGACCCCAATCCCCAGGTAGCAGGGGGCGGCCTGGCCCAACTGCGGGCCGCCGGCATCGCGGTGATCTGCGGCGTGGCCGAAGCCGAGGCCCGCGCCCTCAACCGCGCCTTCCTGCACCGACTGGCCACGGGCCGGCCCCTGGGCCTGCTCAAGTGGGCCATGGGTGTTGATGGCCGCACCGCCCTCAGCAACGGCGCCAGCCAGTGGATCAGCGGCCCCGAGGCCCGCAGCTGGGTGCACCGGTTGCGGGCGAGCTGTGATGCGGTGATCGTGGGCGGCGGCACCGTGCGCGCCGACGACCCCCTGCTCACCAGCCGTGGACTGCGCCACCCCGAACCCCTGCGAGTGGTGCTCAGCCGCGGCCTGGATCTGCCCACCAGCGCCCAGCTCTGGGATCAGACCACGGCGCCCACCCTGGTGGCCCATGGCCCCGAGGCGCCACCGCAGGCCTGCGCCGTCCTCGATCAGCAGGGCATACCCCGGCTGGAGCTGTCCCGCTGCAGCCCCCGGCTGCTGCTGGAGGCCCTGGCGGCCCGCGGCTGCAACCAGGTGCTGTGGGAATGCGGCGCGGAGCTGGCCGCCGCGGCCGTGCGCGACGGCTGCGTGCAGGAGGTGGCCGCCGTGATCGCCCCGAAACTGATGGGTGGCGAGCCGGCCCGCACCCCCCTAGGCGAGCTGGGCTACGCCGCAATGGCCGACGTGCCGAGCTGGCAGGCCCTCCCCCCCCAGGCCCTCGGCCCCGACCTGCTCTGGCAGCTCACCACACCGCCCCTGGATTTCCCTTGAGCGCCATGCCCGCCACCACCCTGCCCTTCGCGCTGCAGATCCCCCTGGCGGGGGCGTTGCTGGCCCTGGTCGTGTGGTTGCTGCTGGATTGGCTTGGCCGGCGCTGCCGCAGTGGCTCCCTGGCTCGCGCCCTGCTGTTCAACGGTCGGCTCAGCCTGGCCGGAACGGTCTTGCTCAGCAGTGTGGGCTGGTGGCTGGCGGGGCCGGTTCAGGGCCTGCAGGTGCGCGATCTGCTGGTCAGCATCGGCGTGGTGTGGACCCTGCTGCGCTGGCGCAGAGAACTCAAGCAGCGCGATGCGCACTACGCCGCCCAACTGCTGCCGCACCTCACCCCCAAAGACCAGCTCTTCCTGTTCGACGTGCTCGACAAGCTGTTCTGCAGCGCCGCCCTGCTGGTGGTGCTGTTCAAGGCGCTCGAGCTGCTGGGGGTGTCGGCGGGTGTGTTGATCACCGCGGGGGGCTTCGGCGCCGCGGCCCTGGGCTTCGGCGCGCGCACGATCGTGGAAAACGGCCTCAGCGGCTTGAGTCTCTACATCAACCGGCCCTTTACCCTCGGCGACACGATCAACCTGCCGGCCCTCAACCTGCTGGGCACGGTGGAGAAGGTGGGTTGGTTCTACACCGAGCTGCGTGATCCCGACCGCCAGCGGATATACATCCCCAACGGCATCTTCACCAGCCAGGCGGTGCAAAACCTGGCCCAGATCGACAACCGCCGCATCTGGATCGAATTCGGCCTCCGCTACGACGACCGCGGCCGCATCGAGGCCATCAGCCACACGCTGGGGGAGCGGCTGGAGACCCTGACCGGGGTCGACCGGGTCAGGGACCGGCTGGTGCACTTCGTCGACTACGGCGACTCGGGCCTGCTGTTGCGGCTGCTGTGCTTCAGCGCCAGCGGCGACCTGCAAGCGGCCTGGGCGCTGAGGCAGCAGGTGTTGCTGTTGATCGGCGAGGTGGTGGAGCAGGCCGGGGCCGCCATGCCCTTCCCCACCCGCACGGTGCTCTCAGACCATGGGTCTATCTCAGCTCCGGATGCAGCGGATCCCCCTTAAACGGTCCCTGCACCGCCGAGGTGATCCAGCCTCCGTAGAAACCGCCCGGCTGGGGTGTGACCCGCTCGCCATCGAACCAGCAGCCATCCATCAGGGCTGGATACACGGCAAACCAACCCGCCAGCGCCGCGAAGGCCGGGGTGGGCTCGGGGTAGGTCCACACCGCCCGGCGCAGGCGGCGCTCGGCCGGGCCGCCCGGATCCACCACCACATCGCAGTAGCGGGCCACCCCCTTCCACTCGCAGAAGCTGGTGCCAGCACTGGGCTGCAGCAGCTCCAACCGCACGCTCTCGGGCGGCAGGTAGACGGTGGGGGGATGGAAGGTTTCCAGCACCCGCAGCGCGCGATGGCTCTCTGCCAGCACCTGGCCCAGAGCCTCCACCCGCACCTGGGCGGCGCTCTCCACCAGTGCCGGCGGTCGGGGGTAGTCGGCCACGCGCTCGACGGCTGCCGCCATGGCGAGCTCAGGCGACGATGAAATTGCGCAACCGCCGGCCTTCGGCCCCGGCCCGCTCCTGCAGCTCCGCATCGCTGAGGCTGGCCTCCTGCCGCTGCTGCGCGGCGATCACATCAGCCGCCTCGAGCGGGTAGCCGGCGCCGCGGGCCAGCTCCAGAAACGCCGGCAGCTCGAGCGGCTCGGCCAGCTGGGCCGCCAGCTCCGGGCTGCGGCGGGCATGGGCCACGAAGGCATCCAACTGTTCCAGGCTCACAGATTCAGCTCCAGTTGGGGCTGGTCTAGCGCCACCGGCCCGCCATCGGCTTGCCACCCAGCCGGATCCCAGGGCAGCAGCAGCGGCTCCAGGGCCCGCAGGCCGGGGCCATCGACCGGCTCCAGCCAGGCCTGCTCGAGGCCCCTGGGGATCAGCACCGGCATGCGCCGGTGGATTGGCGCCAGCAGGGCATTGGGCGCGCTGGTGAGCACGCAACAACTCTCCAGCTCGCTGCCATCAGGGCCAATCCAGCGCTCCCACAGGCCAGCCAGCCAGAACAGCGCGCCATCGCGCCGGCGGATCCAACGGCCCTGTTCCCAGAAGGCATCGGCGGGGATCAGGCAGCGGCGGTGGCGCCAGGCGCCGCGGAAACTGGGCTTGAGCGCCACGGTCTCGGCGCGGGCATGCACAGACCGGTGGGCGGTGGCCGGGTCCTTGACCCACTCGGGCAGCAGCCCCCACAGGGCCAGGGCCACCTGAAGCTGGCCGTGCTCCTGGCGCTGGATCAACAGCGGCTCGCCCGGGCGCACCTCGGCCCGGGGGGCGTAGTGGGCCGCCAGCCCCGGCGGCAGGGGGCCCTGCAGCTGCGGCAGCAGGCGGTCGAGATCGGCAGTGAGCGAAAAGCGACCACACATGGCAGCAATGGTGGGGTTGCGTTCGGTTCTCCCAACCCCCCGCCGGATCGCCGCCGGGAACAACAGCCCTAGTTTGGGCTCACCTTTGGCTGCCGCACCATGGCGATCCGTCAGGACGACAACCGCCCTAACCGCCGCCTCGGAATCATCAACCTTGTGTTGATCGGCTTCGGCGTGCTGCTGCTGTTCAGCAACTTCCTGCCCAACCCGGCCGCCCAGGTGCCGCGGGTGCCCTATTCGCTGTTCATCGACCAGGTGAACAGCAGCAACGTCAAGCGCGCCTACATCACCTCCGACCAGATCCGCTACGAGCTCAAGGAGCCCGAGGCGGAGGGTGCCCCCACCGTGCTCTCTACCACGCCGATCTTCGACATGGATCTGCCCCAGCGGCTGGAGCAACACGGGGTGGAGTTCGCCGCCGCACCGCCGCAGAAGCCAAGCTTCATCACCACGGCCCTGAGCTGGGTGGTGCCGCCGCTGATCTTCATCCTGGTGCTGCAGTTCTTCGCACGCCGCCAGATGGGCGGCGGTGCCCAGGGAGCATTGAGCTTCACCAAGAGCAAAGCCAAGGTTTACGTGCCCGATGAGGAATCGCGGGTCACCTTTGCCGATGTTGCTGGCGTGGATGAGGCCAAGGCCGAGCTAGCCGAGATCGTTGACTTCCTCAAAAAACCCGAGCGCTACGCCGCCATCGGCGCCCGCATTCCCAAAGGTGTGCTTCTGGTGGGCCCTCCCGGCACGGGCAAAACCCTGCTCTCCAAGGCCGTGGCAGGTGAAGCAGGCGTGGCCTTCTTCATCATTTCCGGCTCCGAATTCGTGGAGCTGTTCGTGGGTGCAGGCGCTGCCCGGGTGCGCGATCTGTTTGAAGAAGCCAAGAAAAAGGCGCCTTGCATCATCTTCATCGACGAACTCGATGCCATCGGCAAGAGCCGTTCCGGCTCGATGGGGGTGGTCGGCGGCAACGACGAACGGGAGCAGACGCTCAACCAGCTGCTCACCGAGATGGACGGATTCACCGGCCAGGACAAGCCTGTGATCGTGCTGGCGGCCACCAACCAACCGGAAACCCTCGATGCCGCGCTGCTGCGTCCGGGCCGTTTCGACCGCCAGGTGCTGGTGGACCGCCCCGACCTCTCGGGCCGCAAGTTGATTCTGGAGATCTACGCCAAGAAGGTGAAGCTCTCCGCCAGTGTTGACGTCGACAAGATCGCCCAGGCCACCAGTGGCTTCGCCGGGGCCGATCTGGCCAACCTGGTGAACGAGGCTGCCCTACTGGCGGCCCGCGCCTACCGCACCGAAGTGGAGCAGGCCGACCTCAACGAAGCCATTGAGCGCGTGGTGGCGGGCCTGGAGAAGAAGAGCCGGGTGCTCCAGCCCGACGAGAAGAAAGTGGTGGCCTACCACGAAGTGGGCCACGCGATCGTGGGGCACCTGATGCCCGGCGGGAGCAAGGTGGCCAAAATTTCGATCGTGCCCAGGGGCATGAGCGCCCTGGGCTACACCCTGCAGTTGCCCACCGAAGAGCGCTTCCTCAACTCCAAGGAAGACCTCGAAGGCCAGATCGCCACCCTGCTGGGCGGCCGCAGCGCCGAGGAACTCGTGTTCGGCGCAGTCACCACCGGCGCCGCCAACGACCTGCAGCGCGCCACCGACATCGCCGAGCAGATGGTGGGCACCTACGGCATGAGCGAAACCCTCGGCCCCCTTGCCTACGACAAGCAAGGCGGCAGCCGCTTCCTCGGCGGCGGCAACAACCCGCGTCGCTCCGTGAGCGATGCCACGGCCCAGGCCATCGACAAGGAGGTGCGCACCCTGGTGGACAACGCCCACGCGCGTGCGCTGGCGATCCTGCACCACAACCGCGACCTGATGGAGAGCATCTCCCAGCAGATCCTGGAGAAGGAGGTGATTGAGGGAGACAACCTCAAGGAGCTCCTGGCCAGCAGCGTGTTGCCGGAGGAGGCCGGGGTGGCGGGATGAGGCCTTGACGCCGGGGCCCCTGATCGCGGATAAGGGTTCTTTAGAGCTGCAGCCATGGCTGCCATCAACGGATATCCGGCCCTGGCTGAGCTCCACGGCCGGGATCTCCTCTCCTCCGCCGACCTGAGTTCCGAGCAGACCCTGGCCCTGCTGCAGCTGGCCGCCGACCTCAAGGCGGGCCGCATCCAGGTCGATCTGGCCGGCAAAACCCTCGGCCTGATCTTCAGCAAAGCCTCCACCCGCACCCGGGTGAGCTTCACGGTGGCCATGGCCCGCCTCGGCGGTCAAACCCTCGATCTCAATCCCCAGGTGACCCAGGTGGGCCGGGGAGAGCCCGTGGCCGACACGGCCCGGGTGTTGAGCCGCTACGTGGATGCCCTGGCGATCCGCACCTTCGCCCAGGAGGAGCTGGCGGACTACGCCCATTGGGCCTCGATCCCTGTGATCAACGCCCTCACCGACCTGGAACACCCCTGCCAGGCCCTGGCCGACTTTCTCACCCTGCAGGAAGCCTTCGGCGCACTGGCTGGTCTCACCCTCAGCTACGTGGGCGACGGCAACAACGTGGCCCACTCGCTGATGCTCTGCGGTGCCCTGCTGGGTGTGAACGTGCGCATCGGATGCCCGGTGGGCTTTGACCCCGATAGTGCCGTGCTGGAGCAGTCGCGGGCCCTGGCGGCGGCCAGCGGCGCCACGGTGGAGGTGCTGCATGAGCCGGTGGCGGCCGTGCGCGGCGCCCATGCTCTCTATACCGATGTGTGGGCGTCGATGGGGCAGGAAGAGGAGAAGGCTGAGCGGGAGCGGGCCTTCGCGGGCTGGTGCCTGAACGAAGAGCTGGTGGCGGAGGCCGACCCCCGGGCGATCGTGCTGCACTGCCTGCCGGCCTACCGGGGCCTGGAGATCAGCGCCGGTGCCATGGAGGGCAGCGCCAGCCGCATCTTCGACCAGGCCGAAAACCGCCTGCACGCCCAGCAGGCCCTGCTGGCGGCGCTGCTGGCTGAGCCCTGAACGAGAGATGGCGCACCCCGCCGCGCGGCCCATCCCTGTCGCCAACCCTTGCGCACAATCCGCCAACCGAAGAACTGGACAAAGCGCCCACGAGGCGGTACATCTGTATCAGCGACGCCAACCCGGTGCCCCAGCCTGCTCACCAGCGCCACCTTGCTCATCCAGGGCATCACGACACCCAGCAGGAGCTGACCACGGCCCAGCGGGAGCTCTACGACTGGCTGGCCGACTACATCGGCGCCCACCGCCACAGCCCCTCGATCCGCCAGATGATGGAGGCCATGGGGCTGCGCTCACCGGCGCCGATCCAAAGCCGCCTGCGCCACCTCCAGCAGAAGGGCTGGATCACCTGGCAGGAAGGCCAGGCCCGCACCCTGCAACTGCTGGGCGGCATGGCCAGCGGCATTCCGGTGCTCGGCGCGGTGGCCGCCGGTGGTCTAGTGGAAACCTTCGACGACATCCAGGAGCGGCTCGACCTGGCCCCGGTGCTCGACACCCGCGGCCTGTTTGCCCTCACGGTGAACGGCGATTCGATGGTGGATGCCCACATCGCTGATGGCGATGTGGTGCTGCTGGAGCCGGTGACAGACCCCAGCCGCCTCAAAGCCGGCACGATCGTGAGCGCCCTGGTGCCAGGCAGTGGCACCACCCTCAAGCACTTCCACCGCAGCGGCGCCACGGTGACCCTGGAGGCCGCCAACCCGGCCTACGAACCAATCGTGCTTCCCGCCGACCAAGTGACGGTGCAGGGCAAGCTGGTCGCCGTCTGGCGCCAGGTCTGAGCAGGTGGCGTTGTAAGCTCATTCAGCGCACGGCAAGGCCCACGGGCCAAAGCGAGACGACCAGCGTCACCGCTGCCAAAGCGCCTTCTCGGGGCCATAGCTCAGCTGGTAGAGCACCTGCATGGCATGCAGGGGGTCAGCGGTTCGAATCCGCTTGGCTCCATTCCGTCAGACTCCTTGCGCTGCAAGGGGTCTTTTTTGTTGCTCAGGCCGCCCGCAGAGCCGCGATCAGGCCCAATAGCGCAACATCCAGCTCAAAACTGAGGCAAGCAGAGGCCCACGAGCAGGGGCTCGACTCGTTTTGCGCTACGTAGCGCAAAAACCGAGGTCCCCACTTGGCGGAATGCGTGTCGGCCTGGCGGCTCACCAGAGGGAGCGGGCGATGGCATTGCACTGCTGCTCCAGCAGCGCGATCCGCTCCAGCAGCTCCGGGAAGCTCGGGATCTCACCGCGCAGCATCCCCGAGTCGGTCATGGCCCTGTAGTCCGACTCCAGAGCCTGTCGGGCGGCAGCGGTCGGCACCAGTTGCAGCTGGCCGTTGATCACCTGGCCGTAGTTGATCGGCTGCCCATCGGCATCCGTGGCTCGCCAGAAGTCCTCCTTGTGCTGCACCACCTCAACAGCGAGGGGCCGGTCACGGATGGCCGCGGCCTTCTCCAGGAACGTGTGCCTGGCATCCATCACCAGTGGACTGGCGGCCGGGAAGTCGAGCATCGCCAGATGGGTCGCCGCTTCGCATGAGATGGGCATCGGCCCATGCGGTTGGCCGGTGGAGTGGGCGCCGAACTCCAGCCGCACCGTCGGCCGCACATACCCGGAGCTGTGGTCTGGCGCCGGAATCAGCGGTTGGTAGTGGATGACGATGGTGGGTGGCTGGCGGCGGCCTGCTTCGGACTGCTCCAGCACCAGCTCAAGGGTGACACCGGTTGCAGCGGCAGCAGCCTGGAGCAGCGGCAGGGGGATCTCCCGGACCCACTGCTTGAGCTTTCTTTCTGCGTCCTTACGACGCTTGTCCGCCTGGCTGGGATTGACTGCCGGAGCCAGGTCAACCTCAGGCCAGAGGTGCTGGATGTTGAGGGTCAGATCGACGTCTTCCGAGAAGCGATCGATCAACCCATAGGCCTTGGAAAGGGAGGTGCCCCCTTTGAAGGTAAGGGTCTCCAGCAACTGCTGCACTGTCCCCAGGGTCTGCAGCGGCCAGACCACCCAGATGTCCTTTTCCAGCAGGTTCGCCGGCCAGCCGGATTTGGCAGCAGCGACCGCCAGGGCTTCCTTCTGGTCCTCTGGGGAAAGCGTGAACCAGGACTCAGCCACGAGCCTTCTGCGGCTCGAGCGGCTGTTCACTTAGCAGCTCCGCCAGCCAGAGGGGCAGCTCGGCACGGACAGAGAGCAGGGCATCCCACTCCACCGGCGGCAGCGCGCGGCGGAGCTCTGGCAGGGCTGCTGAGGCCTGATCAGGGCCAAGCCAGGTGAGTGCCCGGATCGCCTGGCCGGCGGGGCGATCGGGCAGCAGGAAGTTCCAGGCCGCTGCCGGGCGGATCGTGACCTGCTGCTTCCCGAAGACGTATCGCTTCTGGCTCCGACTGCGTGACAGATAGGTCTGCTGCACCGGCATCTGGGTGGTGAGGCCCAGGGCATTGGCCGCGGCAGCACCGCTGCTCACCAGCTGCTGAGCACCCTCCCGATTGAGCTGGGCGATCACCACTTCCGGCGCCGGAGGCCTGGTCCCGAAACGGCTGCTGATGGTCAGGGCGTAGCGACCGCGGGCGATCTTCACGAGCTTGCCGCGAAGTGCCAGACGCCGCAGGGCCTGGTCCACCGCAGCGCGGTTGCCCAGCGTCAGAAACTGCTTGGCCGCCAGCAGGGAACCTTCCGGGCGCTTGCCCGCGGCTGCCAGGATCCGCACGCTCAGCACGGTCCGCTCGTTCAGAACAGTCCGCTCGTTCAGAACAGCCATGGCGTCTGGATACCTGCTGTTGCGTCCTGTTATGTCAGAAGTCTACGTGAGTTTCTGACACTCTGTCCACAGAGCTCTTGCCACCACGGTCGAGAGGCCGCTGACGCCTGGCTGCGCTGACGAGATGCTCCGGTCGGCGTCGGCCGTCCTGAACTTGCCACGGCTGCCGTGGTGGGGGTGGAGGGCGGCAGGCCATGCCCGCGGCTGCGGTGCCGCCACTGATCAGTGGCGGGAGGGGTGAATCAGAGAGGAGCCTGATTGCAGGGCTTGCCTCGCGCGGCTGCGCGGCCGGTTGAATATTCGGGGCCGGATCTGAGCATTCCCCTTATGAATTCTCGGGTCTAACTGCGGACGGCTTGGCTTTACTTAGATCCATTGCCCTGCAGTCACTCTGCAGGGTCTGGAGTGCATCTGTACTGGTAGAACAAGGGCTGTGCCAATGGCCCCGAGCCCATCGCCTGCGGCAACGTCATCCCCTGGTCTCGCCATCGCTGCCGCACTCTCATCAGCGGCATGATGCCCAGATCAGTTGTCCCTCAAGGCAGCTGATTCCATGGTTGTTTGTCATTCATATGAGCCAGGTTCGGGCCCTGCCCGTTCGTTGGTGATCGCCGCCGGGGGCGGTCGTGATCTGGCCTGGCCCCATCAGCGGGTTGCCGCTGAGCTACTCGCCCGCAGTGGCGGCCGGCCCGTCCATCAGGTTCTCCATGGCGTTGCCCGTGGCGCCGATGCCGCTATCGGCCGTGCGGCCCATCAGCTGGGCTGGTCGTCTTTGGTGATGCCGGCCCATTGGCAGCTCCACGGCCAGGCCGCCGGGCCGATCCGCAATCGCGAGCTGCTCAAGCAGGCCATTGCGCGGGCCGTGGCCCACACCTCCCCTGGCCATCACACCTCGGTTCTGGTGGTGGCGTTCCCCGGTGGGGCAGGCACGGCCTCGCTGGTGCAGCAGGCCCATCAGCCGGCCTCTGGGCTGTTTCTGTCTCCGCCCGCCCCTGAAGCCTTCCGCGCCATCGGGCGCTCTGTCTGTCTCCGATCCATTCATTCCCTCTCACCGTCATGGCTGTTCTCACCCCCGTCCCCGCCACTGCGCTGCCAAGCGCACCTCACGGTGCGACTGCTGTCGTTGCATCGGCTCCCCCAGCAGAGGGGCCGTCCTGCTCCCTGCAGTGATCCGGTTCCCTCTGGCAGCTGGGCATCGAAGCCCAGGAGCTCACCACCGCCATCGGCCAGCTCGCCGAGCAGCTGGAAGGCGATGACCCTCAGCAGCGCGCCTCAGCTCTGGCTGAGCTGGAGGCGGCACTCCTTGCAGAAGGGGGCAACAAAGCGGCCCTGGGTTGCAATTGCTCAGCCCAGAGCGATCAGCAGCATGCGGGCACTGCACTGATAAGCCAGCGTCTCCAGGCCAAGAGCCAATGCTGAATAGGGGTGCCCCAAACCAGCGCCGCACTTGCTGGCCAGAGTTTCCAGACCACTCTCGAGGGTGCGCTGCTGCTGGATCACCCGCAGATCGCGCAGATTGATCGGCACGGGCCGCTGCACCCAACGCTCGGCCAGCTCAAGCGGAATCCGGCCTTTGCTTTCCCGGCCAATGGTTTGAACCAGGCGCTGGGGATTGAGGTTGAACAGCAGGCCATTGGTGTGGTTAGTTTCCACCTCATAAGCCTGGCCTGGGAGGTAGAGAGCCTGTTGGCCGGCCCGATCAAACCAATCGCGTCCCTCAATCCGATAACGCGTGCTGCCGAGGGTTTCGGCGTCATCCATGCCCTGTCACCTGTTGATCCGGCATTTTTGAACCAGTGCGCAGGTCCTCGATCGCGCTGCAGCTTTTCGAACGAGAGCCAACCCATCCACCAGGGGGCTTTCTGTCGAGACGATGAGGCGTTGGCTTGGGAGCTCAACGCGGGCCCAGAACCTGCGTCAACACACCCAGGCCTGCGGCCACGCCAATCAACTGCAGCACACTCCACTGCCATCGCACCAGAGCCAGCGTCGCCAGGCCGGCGACCAGTGCAGCTGCGGCATCCAAACGCCCGGCAGGCCACAGCACCGGGCCCGCAAAGAACAGGGCCAAGCTGGCGATCACGCCCACCACCGCAGCGGTGATGGCGGTCAAGGGTGCGCCGATGCGGAGGTTGGCTCGGCTGGCCTCCACCATCGGGGCACCAACCAGGATGAAACCAAACGAGGGCAGAAAGGTGAACCACACGGTCACCAGGGTGGCGGCCACGGCCCCGGCACCGCTGGTCCAGCCGCCCATGAAGCCCACGAAGGCCACCACCATGATCAAGGGTCCCGGGGTGGTCTCCCCCAGGGCCAGGCCGTCAACCATCTGGGCCGCCGACAGCCAGCCAAACTGCTCGACTGCCCCCTGGGCCACGTAGGGAAGCACCGCATAGGCCCCGCCGAAGCTGAGCAGGGCCACCCGCGTGAAAAAGCGGGCCATCAGCGGCAGGGTGCCATCCCAGCCGGCCATTGCGGTGAGGATCGCCAAGGGCAGGATCAGGGCCAGAGCCCAGATCAGCAGAGTGCTGGCCAGGCGGCGGCGGCTGAAGCGCGCGTGGGCGGGCGTGGGCGTGTGATCCCCATGGATGGGCTCAGGCCCCCGCCCTGCAACGGCCGGTCCTGCCAGGGGTGGGAGCAGCAAGGCCTCGGGACGCCAGCGGCCAACCAAGGCACCAGTGAGCGCCGCCAAGCCCACCACCAAGGGATAGGGAAGGCCCAGCACCGCCAGGGCCAAAAAGGCAGCCAAAGCAATGCCGGCGAGCCAGAACGAGCGCAGCGCACGCCGACCCAGCCGCCAGGCCGACACCACCACGATCGCCAGCACCGCTGGCTTGAGCAACGCAAACACCCCCACCAACAGGGGCAACTGGCCCCAATGCACGTAGACGCTGGAGAGCAGCGTCAGCACCAGCACCGAGGGCAGCAGGAACAGCCCTCCAGCAATCAGGCCACCAGGCACCCCGTGCATCAACCAGCCCAGATAGGTGGCGAGCTGGGTGGCCTCTGGCCCCGGCAGCAGCATGCAGTAGTTGAGCGCGTGCAGATAGCGCCGCTCGCTCAGCCAGCGGCGGCGTTCCACCAACTCGCGGTGCAACAGGGCGATCTGGCCGGCGGGCCCTCCGAAGCTCACCACCCCAAGCTGCAGCCAGAAGCGGCTGGCAGCGGCCAGGCTCACCGGAGCAGGGCTCACCGGAGGCTGGGGATCCACCTTTCCTGGCAGTCTCCGGGGGTCAGCTGCCACGGCATCCATCGAACATCGAGCGCGCTATCTGTCCAAACCAGTGATCAGCCAAAGCCTGTGATCCATGCCACCGGTCTTGGGCTGACACAATGATGGTTGACCATCCCCGGCCATGGGCTTCAGCGCCAAGACCGACTATGGACTCGTCGCCCTGATGGAGTTGGCGGCAGCCTATCCCTCAGGTGCCTTGATGCAAAGTGGGGAGATCTGCCGGCTCCATGGCATCCCAGAGCGCTACCTCGAGCAACTGCTCACCGACCTGCGCAAAGTGGGCCTGCTGACCAGCATCCGCGGACCACGAGGGGGCTTTCAGCTCACCAAAGATCCCGACTGCATCACCGTTGCCGACGTGGTCAACGTCCTGGAAGGGAGCCGCCACAGCGAGCGGCAGGGCGATCCTGGCGACGCCACTTTCCAGGTGCTGACGGCCCTTGAGCAGAAATTGGAGCAGGCCCGAGAGGCTTTGCTCGCCTCCACCTCCCTGGCCCAGTTGTTGCGGGAGCGGGATGCCCTCAGGCAGCCGCAGCCGATGTTTTACATCTAGGCCCATGCAGCACTCCGACGACTGGCCCATCGACCAAGGTCGGCCCTGGGGGCTGCGTCTGCTGGCGCTGGTGGGGGCCCTTGCCTTTGTGATGCTCGGCATCAACAGCCTGTTGCCTGTGTTCCAGCAACCAGTACAGCCACCCGTGCCGTCGCAGCCAAAGGGGGGAGAAAGCAAGGCCTAAAAGCGAGACATGGCCTCGATCTTGGCCAATTTTTCAGCGTCCAGACCCGCCAGTTCGTCGATTTGTAGCAGGCTTTCCTTCACCAAACTGGCAAACACAAACAGGATGCCATCAAGTCGGAAATCGAACCGCCCTTCAATCGTGTGGCGTTCGATGCTGAGAAAATCGTGTAGCTGCCAGACGGTTTCGGCGGAGCACAAGGCTGCGGCCCGGGCCTGCACCGAGGCCACCAATTGGTCAACAGCCCTGCCGTAGGCACGGTCAAAGGCCTCGCGGGCGACGGCCTGTTCCGGTTCCGTCCATCCCTCCAACATGGTCTCCATCATCTGCATTAAGCGCCCTGGCAGGGACGCTAGTCGGGTGTTCAGGCTGCCGCGAGCCCGGGGCTCCGTCGAGACGGGCGGGCGCGGCGGTGTTGGGCGGGCAACTCAAACCAAGCGAGTTGCGGGCTGTCGTGGTGCTCCCGGTGGTAACCGAAGTGAAAACAGGCCAGCAGCGAAAGCCAGGGGGGTAGATCGAGGCTGTCGGCCTGGGATTGCTGGTGCGGCAGCCGCTGGCGCCGGTGCGGCAGATAGGTGCCGAACACAAACAGCTGCAGCGAACTGAGCAGCAGGGGCAGGGTGCAGAACAGCAGCACATTGATCCAGCCCGCGGGATGGAGCCAGCAGGCGATCAACGCCAACAAGCCCCAGCCGCCAAGCAGCCGCATCATCTGACCCGCCGAAAGGTAACCAGCCATGAAACGCCGGTACCAACCCAGCGTTCCGGCGCGGGGGTCGCCATGGAAATCGGGATCATCCGCGCTGGCTGTGAAACGGTGATGGCTCTGGTGATTGCGGCGGCAAGCCGAATAGGGCAAGGCCGCATAGAGCGCCAGGGCAACGGCACCAAGGCGATCATTCCAGCCCCGCCGCTCCAACACCAGCACCCCGTGCATGGCGTCGTGACCGACGATGAACAGACCGGTCTGCAGCAGGGTCCTCCCCAACGCTGACGCCAGCACCAGAGCCACCAGGGCCGGCCCCTGCAGCCGACTCAAATCAACACTGAGCAGCCCCAGCAAGGAAGCGAGCCAGGCGAGCACGATCACCGCGGCGAGAAGCAGACCGCGATGGGTGGTGCTGCTCAGGCGGCTTTGGCTGGGGCGCAACGCCCTGCTCAACGGCCGAACTTCAGCAACTCAGCAGGGGAGGCCAGCAGGTCGATGGCCACGAAGTAGATCTTGCCCTCGGGATTGAGCAGGAAGCGCCAGGCCACGTTCATGCCGATGCCGGCACCAAACCAGGGGGTCTGCACCTTGCCGGTGACCTTGATCTGGGTGAAGTTGCCTTCGGTGGGCTCGGCGAAACCCCGCTCGGGCAGCAGGTTGAGGTTCTGGCAGTCCTCGCGGAAGAAGCGCAGAACCGCATCGCGGCCCACGATCGGCTTCTGGAAGGGGGCCTGAAGGGCGCCGTCGGGCAGGAACAGCTCGATCAGGTTGTCGAAGTCGTTGGCGTTGAGCAGCTCCATGTAGCTGATCACCGTGGGGTTGAGCACGCCCTCGATGAAGATCTTGCGGCGCTCCTCCTGCGGGGTGGGGGCCGAGATCGGCTCCATCACGCGCTGGCCTTCCCCCTTGGCGGGGTCGTAGCCCATGTCCACCACAAAGTTACGGAGCAGGTTGATCTGCTGACCCTGATCCACACCCTTGACCGAGCTCAGCACCGCGGATGCGTTGGCCGAGAGCTGGTAGCCCTCGGGGATCGGCGCCACCAGGCCGGCAGCCATCCATTCGCCCAGCTGATACCAGAAGCCGAGCTTGATGTTGACCGACCAGCAGGAGTAGGTGCGGCCGATCTGGGTGTCGGCGCGGTTGGCGAGCTCGCACATCACCGCGCTCTGCTCGGCGAAGTTCATCACCTTGATCTGGTTGAGCACGGGCTCGGCAAACTGCATGCGCGCAGCACCGGGGGCGGCGACGGTGATGGTGTTGCCCATCTCGAGGTAGGCGTACCAGATCAGAGCCAGCTGGTCTTCAGCGCTCAGCAGCCGAAAACGGGCCGTGATCGCCGGCACAACGTCGGCAGACAATGTGTCTGGAAAGATCTGGGTGGCCTTCTCAAGCGTGAACATGCGCCGTCGCTCCCAATTGTTAAAGAGATTTGCAAATTCTAGCCTCACGAGGTCCCACCTGGTAATGCGCATCTGATTTGCGGCCCCGTCCGCCTTGACCGCGCCCCCATCCGTGCCTGTGTCCGTGCCTGTGCCCGTCCTGAGCGACGCTGATCGCGACAAGCTCGATCGATCCGACGACGCCCTCTTCTACGCCGAGCCGCGGTTCGTACAACACCTCGATGCCAGTTTCCGGGCGCGCCTGACCTCCCTGTATCGCGAGAGGATCCCGCCTTGCGCGGTGGTGCTGGACCTGATGAGCAGCTGGGTCAGCCATCTGCCCGAAGACCTCACCTACCAGGAGGTGATCGGCCACGGCCTCAACGCCGAAGAGCTGGCGGCCAACCCCCGGCTTGATCGCCACTGGGTGCAAAACCTCAACACCGATCAGAGCCTGCCCCTGGCCGATGACAGCGTGGACGTTGCGCTGATCGTGGCTGGCTGGCAGTACCTGCAGCAACCGGAAGCGGTGGCCGCCGAGCTGCTGCGGGTGGTGCGGCCCCGGGGCGAGGTGATCGTGGCCTTCAGCAACCGGATGTTCTTCCAGAAAGCCCCCCAGATCTGGACCGAGGGCGGCGACCGCGACCACCTGGCCACCGTGGCGAAGGTGCTGCTGGCCCAGGGCTGGTCGATGCCCCAGCTGCTGGCAGAAGACACCCCCGCGCCGGGCGTGCTCGGCTGGATCGGCGGCAAGGGCGATCCCTTCTTTGCCGTGATTGCCGCCAAAGCTTGATCGCCCGCAGCGCAGAGCGACCGACTCTGATCAGGCCGGCAGGCTCCCAATCAACACAAAAAAGCCCCACCAGCAGAGCTGGCCGGGCTTTTCGTTGGGCCGAAGCCCATGGGGCTCAGCCCAGACCCAGTTGGCCCAGGATGCCTTGACCGGTGAGCAGCTCGGTGCCGAGGCCAATCACGAAACCGAGCATGGCCAGACGACCATTCCAGGTTTCAGCGAAAGCTACAAACCCGAAACGGGTGGTGGAGTCAGTCATTGATGTTCGTTGGTTACGAAACTTGAAGGAATCGTAACAGAGCTTGAAGCCGCTGGCGGCGGCAGGCGCCCCGCCGCCGCCCCCCTCCCCGGGTGATGAGCACTCCTGCTGACCAGCCTTTAATTGATCACCACTGCTGAGCAGTGATCTTTTCCCCAGGCCGGGTGACTTCTCCCCAATCTGCGGAGGCCTTTTCCACAGGGATGGTGGTGCGGAAGGACCGCGTCCATCACCCCTCTCGGCCCGGAGATGGGGAAAACGCGTCCGCCCCTTGACGCTTCTGCGCAGCCCACTTCCGAGCCCGAGCCGAATCGGAAAAAACCTGAAAGTGCCCGTGGCCCGGGCCTTGGGGTTGTGGGTCTTGCCAGACTCGCCCCCTGAGATGCCCTTTGACGGCAGTGCCGGTGCCGTGGCCTGATGGGGGCTCGCTCAGGGCAACGTCTCCATGCTCCAGACCCCGGACCACGCCCCCAACTCCGTCTCGGTCGAAAACCAGTTTCCGGAAGACCTGTACGACGCGATGCGGGAGTTCGTCCGGCTGCATCCCCAGTGGGACCAATACCGCCTGATGCAAGCCGCCCTGGCCGGTTTCCTGTTCCAGCACGGTTGCCAGGACCGCGCCGTGGCCCGTCACTACCTCGATGGCTTGTTTCGCCGCCAGGATCCGAGCGGAAGACTGACCGAGCCCCACCGCTGAACCATGGCCGCAGGAGCTCCAGGGGCTGATGCCCTGCTCGTGGCCATCGGCGCCGTGCCCGGCGCCTGGCTCCGCTTTCGGGTGGTCGACCATCTCGAACCTGTGCTGCCCAAGCGGCACTGGGGCACCTTCGGGGTCAACCTGATCGCCTGTTTCGCCCTCGGCTTGATGGTGGGCTTGGAGCAGAGCTGTGGCGAAGCGTCACGCCGGGTGCTGCTGTTGATCGGCACCGGCTTTTTGGGCAGCTTCAGCACCTTCTCCACCTTCACGGCCGAATTGCGCGCGGAGCTGGTGGCCAGGCATTGGCGCGAAGCGGCGGTGCTGGTGAGCGGTTCGGTGGCCGGCGGGCTGCTGGCGATGCTCGCGGGCCTCTCTCTGTGGGCCGAGGCATGAGCACCACGGCCTCCCGCAGCCTCCGTGGCGATCTGCGCGATCTGGCCCTGGTGGCCGCCGGAGCCATCCCCGGGGCACTGCTGCGCTGGCGCCTCGAGGCCATCGGCACGGCGGCAGTTGGTGTCCTGCGCGGCTTGGTGGGGGCCGACTTCATCGCCAACATGCTGGGCTGCCTGCTGCTGGGCCTGGTGCTGGCCCAGTCCAAGCGGCGCCAGCGACTGATCCTTTGGGCCGGCATCGGCTTCTGCGGATCCCTCACCACCTTCTCCTCCTGGATGCTGCAACTGGCCCGCGCCCTGCGGGCCGGTCGGGCCTGGGACAGCCTGTTGGTGCTGGTGGTGAGCCTGTTGGGCGGCCTGGTGCTGGTGGCCCTGGGTCACCGCCTCGGACGCCGGTGCCAGGCCACGGCTCCGGCCAGCAGCAGCAAGGGGGCCTCACCCCAGCGGTCGTAGGGGGTGAGGGCCTGCAGGCGCGGCACGGCAAACACGCCCGTGGCCGGCCGACCTGCTGGCAGGGAGTCCACCACCCGGCCGCGGGCATTGACCAAAAGGCTCGGGCCGGTGTTGGCCGCACTTACCAGCCAGCGACCTGTCTCGATCGCCCGCAGCTGGGCCAGGGCCTGAAATTGTTGCTGCAAAAGCGCGGGATAGGGGTCGAGGTTGGCACTGGCCAGCAGCCAGCCCGCGCCTTCTCGGCTGGCGGCCGCCAGGGCCGAACCATCGGAGAGCTCGTAGCAAATGGCCCCGGCAATGGCGCCCCCGGGCCGGGGCAGAAGCCGCGAGGCCGCACCCGGCTCAATGCCGCCCACAGCCGACAAACCACTCCATCGCCCCAGCCCCGCCAGGGGAACCCATTCCCCTAAGGGCACAAGACGATGCTTGTCGAGCCAACTGCTGGCTTGCTGCTCCCCCGATGCCATGCGCAGCAGGGCGCTGCGCTGCTGCGGCGCCCCAGCCACCTCCTGCCAGCGAAAACCGCCACTGATCAGTTCGACCGGCACCGGCGCCGCCAGCTCAGGCTCCAGCCCCAGGGCCCCCTCGGGCAGCAGCACCGCATCCACCCGGCGCTGTGCCCCTTCCGCCAGTGCCGCCGTTAAGCGCTGCTGCAAGCGCTGCTGCTGGGCCCACTGAAACTTCTGGCGGGTGGGGATCGCCGGCTGCAGCACCAGCACCCGCTCCACGCCGGAGCTGGCCTGCCCCGCAGGCAGGCCCAGGGGGAGCGCCGCCAGCACGGCGGCGGCCAGGCCATGGCTCACGGCCACAGCGGCAGCGGTGGCAACGATCCAGCGCCGGGGCTGGGGCACCGTCGCGCAGCGCCAGAGGCCCCAACCGATCAGCAGCTGCAGGGTTGCCAGCAGGCCGCTGCCGCCGAGGGCGGCCAGGCCTGCCAAGGGTCGGTCGCCGGGGAGCGCCGCCGCTCCCAACCCCAGCCAGAACAGCGGCCCCTTGGCCAGCAGCACCTCCGCCAGCCCCCAACCGGCACTCAGCAGCAGGGCACTGCTCAGCCGGCGGGGGTCGACGCGCTGGGCCAGCGCCACCCACACGGCCACCAGGCCAGCCGCCGCCAAGGCGCAGATCGCCAGTAGCAGCACGGCGAGGGGAAGGCTCAAGGGGCCCGGCACGCCGATCCAATCGAGGGGGTGGAGCCCCAGCAACCAGCGGTGACTCACCAGCACGGCCGCCCCTCCCCACAGGGCCCCACCTCGGGCCCCGATCGCCGAGCCCGGCAGGGCCCACAGCCCCGCCAGGGCCAGCCAAAGCAGGGGCGGCAGTCCCAGGGGGGGCAGCGCCAGCCCCGCCAGCAACCCGGATGCCCCAGCGAGCCACCACCCCCCTAGCCGGTCATTGCCCATGGCCAGTGAGCGTAGGAAGCGCCAGGGTGAACCCAGACAGGTGTCGCCCCCGGGGCGCCCACGCCCTTGCCGCCATGGATCCGAACAACCCGCTCCAACAACTGCTGCTGCGTGGCCTCGGCACCACCTCACTGGTGTCGGAGCGGCTGCGCACGGTCACCCAGGCCTGGGTGCGCAGCGGCAAGCTCGATCCCAGCCAGGCCCCAGCCCTGGTCGACGACGTGCTCAAGGCCCTACGAGGCGAAACGCCCGAACTGGAGCAGCAGGCGGAGCGCCAGCTGGAGCGCAACAAAGACCAGCTGCTGCAGGATTTAGGCCTGGCCCGGCAGCGGGAGCTCGATGAACTGCGCGGCCGGATTGACCGTCTGGAGCGGAGCCTGCGCCAGCAGCCACCCGCCGATGCCCCTCCCGACTTGGACATTCCCGACTGAAGGGAGCAGGCCACCCGACTGCCCGGCAGAATCACTCCAACCCGCGGGGTCCCATGCGCGACATCCTGATCAGCTCGGCCGTGTGTGTGGCCTGCCTGCTGCTGGCCCTGGTGAGCCAACTGGTGAATCCCACCACCGTGCAGGCCGCCAGCCCCGACGGCGCTGCCGAAGCGGCCGTGCTGTCCAGCCCTGCTCCGGCCAAAACGCCAACGCGACCGGCGGCGGTGAGCAGCCGCTTCGAGCTCGACCCCGACGACCCCAACCCCACCCTGTTTGTGATGGCCAGCGACAACGACCAGACCAACAGCGCTGACATCGCCCAGGCCAGCGGCCTCGGTGGCGAGCTCAACGCCCCCAAGGAGCGCACCACCCCCAGCGGCCTGCGCATCACCGATCTGGTGGTGGGCGATGGCGCCGAAGCCGTGGCCGGTCAAACGGTGGTGGTGAACTACCGCGGCACGTTGGCCAACGGCACCGAATTCGACAGCAGCTACGGCCGCGGGCCGTTCTCCTTCCCCCTCGGCGGCGGCCGGGTGATCCAGGGCTGGGATGAGGGCGTTGCCGGCATGAAGGTGGGCGGCAAGCGCAAGCTGGTGATTCCCCCTGATCTGGCCTACGGCGAGCGCGGCGCCGGCGGCGTCATCCCCCCCAATGCCACCCTGACCTTCGAGGTGGAACTGCTGCGCATCGGCGGCTGAGCCGCAGAACACAATCGTTAAGATGTCTGCTCTGGTTGGACGCGCTCGCTCGGGTTAGACGCCTGAGCAAAAACCGTTCTGCCGCCTTTTTCGTCGTTATCCCCATCCATGGCCCATACGCTGCCCGCGCTGCCCTACGGCCTCGATGCGCTCGAGCCCAACATCTCCCGCTCCACCCTTGAGTTTCACCACGGCAAGCACCACGCCGCCTACGTGACCAACCTCAACAACCTGGTGGCCGGCACCGACCTGGAGGGCAAGAGCCTGGAAGACACCATCACCGCCGTGGCCGGTGATGCCAGCAAGGCCGGCGTGTTCAACAACGCCGCCCAGGTGTGGAACCACAGCTTCTACTGGCAGTGCATGAAGCCCGATGGCGGCGGTCAGCCCAGCGGCGCCCCGGCCGACAAGATCAATGCTGACTTCGGCAGCTTTGAAGCCTTCGTCGAGCAGTTCAAAACCGCCGGCGCCACCCAGTTCGGCAGCGGCTGGGCCTGGCTGGTGCTCGACAACGGCACCCTGAAGGTCACCAAGACCCCCAACGCCGACCTGCCCCTGGCCCACGGCCAAAAAGCTCTGCTCACCATGGATGTGTGGGAGCACGCCTACTACCTCGACTACCAGAACCGCCGCCCCGATTACATGACCACCTTCCTCGAGAAGCTGGTGAACTGGGACTTCGTGGCCGCCAACCTGGCTGCCGCCTGATCGCCTGCCGCGTCCAACCGGCTGACCAACCAGGACCTGCAAACGCTCCCGGCCACCCACCGGGAGTTTTTTATGGCCGATCAAAGCTAGTCTGACCAAGTAAACCAGGTCTGACGGGACTCACCATGGCGAGCACGGGACGCCCTGGGGCCAACCAACCGATCAACGTGCAGGAGGCCAAGACCCACCTGTCGGCGTTGCTGGCGCGGGTGGCCGCGGGTGAGCGGATTGTGCTCTCACGCCATGGCAAACCGATCGCCCAGCTCGTGCCCCTAGAGCCCAAGCCCCGTCGCGAATTGGGGTTCATGCAGGGCAGCGTGGAGGGGGAGTTCTTTGAGCCGCTGCCTAACGATGAATTGGAGCGCTGGGGCGTATGAGGCTGCTGCTCGACACCCATGTGTTGCTATGGGCCGTGCTGGAACCGCAGAGGCTGTCGGCCCAACAGCGCAACGCCCTGGAAGACAGTGACAACGAGCTGCTGGTGAGCGCCGCCAGCGCCTGGGAGATCGCCACCAAGTGGCGACTGGGAAAACTGAGCCAGGCCGCAGCAGTTGTCAAGAACTACCCGCAGGTGCTCAATGGCCTCGCGGCCACTGAACTCCCCATCAGCGGAGCGGTGGCCCGCCAGGCCGGATTGCTGGAGGTGGAACACCGCGATCCCTTTGACCGCCTGTTGGCGGCGCAGGCGATGGCAGAAGACCTCCTGCTGGCCAGCAGCGATCTGGCCTTCAGGCTGTTTCCCAAGGTGGCGCAGCTGAACTGAGCACCGCCTCCGGCGCGATCCACATCGCATCGCCGTAGGAGAAAAAGCGGTACTGGCGCTCGATCGCCTCGGCATACAACGCCAACAGGCGCTCGCGGCCGACCAGGGCACTCACCAGCAGCAGCAGCGAGCTCTTCGGCAGGTGGAAGTTGGTGAGCAGGCCCTGCACCACAGCAAAGCGGTAGCCGGGCTGAATCACCAAATTCACTGGGCCCGTATGGGGCCGCAGCTCGCCGCCGTGCAGCTGGGCCACCGCCTCGAGGCTGCGCACCGAGGTGGTGCCGATGGCGATCACCCGCCCGCCGCGGGCGCGGCAGGCCGCCACCGCCGCCACCAGCGCCGGGCTCACCTCCACCCACTCGCTATGCAGCTCCAGGGAGCGCAAGTCTTCGGCTTCCACCGGCCGAAAGGTGCCCAGGCCCACGTGCAGGGTGGTGGTGGCCAGCTCCACGCCGCGCTCCCGGATCGCCGCCAACAGCGCGTCGCTGAGGTGGAGTCCCGCCGTGGGCGCGGCCACGGCACCGGGCCGTGCGGCATAGCGGGTCTGGTAGCGCTCGTTGTCGCTGTCGTCGTGGGCGTGGATGTAGGGCGGCAGCGGAATGGCGCCGTAACGCACCAGCAGGGGCTCAAGCGCCGCCGCGTCGGCGTACTGCGGCGGAAACTGCACAACCCGGCCGCCGGTGGCGGGGTCGCTGCCCAGCACCTGCACCGACAGAGGCGGCTGCCCCTCAGCCACCACCGCGATCCAATCGCCCGGCCGGAGCTTCTTGGCGGGCTTGGCCAGGCACAGCCACTGGCCGAGGGCAGCGGCCTCGCCAGGTTGCGGTTGCCACGGCTCCAGCACCAGCAGCTCCACCGCGCCACCGCTGGGGCGACGCGCTTCCAGGCGGGCCCGCAGCACCCGGGTGTCGTTCACCACCAGCAGATCCCCCGGCTGCAGCTCCTGCTGCAGCTCCCACACCGTGAGGTGGCGGGCCCAGGGGCCAGGGCCAACCCCGGGCGGATCCACCGCCAGCAGCCGGGCGGCATGGCGGGGCTCCAGCGGGCGCTGGGCAATGCGCTCCTCGGGCAGGTCGAAGGTGTAGCTCGAGAGCCGCAGATCAGCGAGATCGCTCATGGCTGCAGGCCCTGGCTCATGCCGGTAGGTAGTAGCGCACCAGGGTGAACACCCGGTTGCCGCTGGCATCGAGCGCCCGGTGCATGTTGATGCCGCGCTGGTTGAGCAGCAGGGAATCAAAGCGATAGCGCGGGATGGCCATCGGCATCACGATCGTGTGGCTCACTTCAGGGTGGGCCTGCTGCTCAGCGGCCACAAACGCCACGAATGGATCGATCAAGGACAGTCGGTCGCCGATCCAGCCCATCTGGCGGGGCAGGAAGCGGTCCTGGGCGAGCATCGCCGCCAGGCGCGGAAAGCCCGCGAAGGCGGTGTTGGCCGCCAGCGTGAGAATCAGCAGCGTGGTGATCTGCAGCGCCCAGAACAGCCCACTGCCCTCACCAAACACCCGCATGCCCACCTGGGCCAGCACGGTGCGATCGGGGTCGGGGGCTACCCCGTAGAGATAGGCCAGGCCGCTGACAGCCAGGAACATGGCCCCCAGCATCAGGCCCATCACCAGCATCGTGGCGCGGGCGCGGCGCGCAGCCGGCTCGCGAAACACCGAGACGCCATTGGCGATGGCCTCGATGCCGGTCATGGCCGAGCAACCGGAGCTGAAGGCTCGCAGCACCAGAAACAGACCCAGGGGCTCCACGGCCCGGATGACCGGTGGGGCGTCGGGGGTGATGCCATGGGCAACCACCAGATTCTGGAGGCCAAACACCGCCAGCAACGCCACCATCACCACAAAGGCGTAAGTGGGAATGCTGAAGGCCTGGCCGGCCTCGCCCAGGCCGCGCAGGTTGGCCCAGCCCACCGCCAGCAGCAACAGCAACGCCAGGGGCACCTCATAGGGGAGCAGCGCCGGCCAGAGCGAGGAGAGGGCTTGGGTGCCGGCCATCAGGCTCACCGCCGCCGTGAGGGTGTAGTCCACCAGGAGGGCAGCAGCCGCCAACAATGACGGTGCGGTGCCCAGGTTCTCTCTCGCTACCACATAGGAGCCACCGCCCTGGGGGTAGGCCTCGATCGTCTGGCGATAGGACGCCACCACAATCGCAATCAGGGCGATGATCGCCAGGGTGATCGGCAGCGACAACCGCAGCGCCTGGCTGCCGGCCAGCACCAGCACCCCCAGAGCTGCCTCCGTGGCGTAGGCCACGGAAGACAGGGCATCGGAAGCCAGGATCGGCAGGGCCTGCACGCTGGGCAGGCGCTCGGCGGCAGCGGCAGCTTTCGGTAGAGGCCTGCCGAAGAGCCAACGGACCAGAGCGGTGGCCGCAGGCTGATTCACCGTCACAAGAGCATCAGAGCGCCAGGCTTTCCGGGTTGGTCTCGATCAGCTGGGCCAGATCCTTGAGGAAGGCGGCAGCGTGGGCGCCATAGATGGTGCGGTGATCGCAGGTGAGGTTCACCTGCATCTGGTTGGCCACGCGCATGGAGCCATCCTTGCCGGCCACCACGGTGGGGCGAGAGGCCGCCACCGCCAGGATGGCGCCGGTGCCGGGGGGCAGGATCGCATCGAAGCGATCGACGCCAAACATCCCCAGATTGGAAAGGGTGAAGGTGCCGGTGCTGTATTCCTCGGGCTGCAGCTGCTTGCTGCGGGCGCGGGCCACAAGATCAGCCCAGTTGCGGGCCATCGAATAGATGTCGGTCTTGTCGGCATTCGCCAGCACCGGGGTGATCAGGCCGCCGTCTTCCATGGCCACCGCCACCGCCACATTCACGGCGGCGGGGAAGCTCATGGCGCTGCCATCGGCGCTGGTGGCCGCATTCACCTGGGGGTGGCGGGCCAGCACCACGCCCACGGCCTTGGCCAGCAGGGCCGTCATCGTGACGCCCTTGGGCTTCACCTGCTTGTAGAAGGCGTCGAGCTTGGTGGTGGTGATGGTGTAACCCACCCGGAAACAGGGCACCGCCAGGCTGGCGAGCATGTTGCGGTTCACCGCGCCCTGGAGGGTGTTGAAGCTGACGCTCTCGCCTGGCCGGCCGAAGGCCTCACCGGCAGGAGCGGAAGCCGCGGGGGCGCCACCGTTGGCGCTGGCAGTGGCCACGACGGCCGGACCCGACCCCTCGGCGATCCGGGGCACCGTGATCGGTTGGCCAGTGGCGGCCAACACGTCGTCGGCCTGAATGCGGCCATGGGGACCGCTGCCCCGCAGACCGCCCAGGTCGACGCCCAGCTGGGATGCAAGCTTTTTGGCCCGGGGGGAGGCCACCACCCGACCGCTGGCCGTGGACGCGGGTGCCACCACCGGAGCGGCCACCACAGGGGCAGGCGCGGGGGCGGGGGTCGGCGCAGCTGCCACCGGAGCTGCAGCCGCCGGAGCCGCTGTGGGAGCCGTTGCGGGAGCAGCCGCAGCCGCGGAAGCGGCGGGGACCTTGGCCGCGGCCTCAGCGATCTCGGCCTCGGTTTCCACAATCAGGCCGATGATCTCGCCCACCGGAGCCGTGCCGCCGGCCGGCATCAACACGGCCGCCAGGAACCCCTCGTTGAACGACTCCACATCCATGTCGGCCTTGTCGGACTCGACCACCAACACGGATTCACCGCGTTCCACCTTGTCGCCGGGCTTCTTAAGCCACTCCACGATCTTGCCCTCCGTCATGGTGGAGGAGAGGGCGGGCATAAAGATTTCGTGGGTGGCCAACGGGGGTCTGCCGCGCAATTGGGCGGATTTTACGTGGCTCCTGATTGGGGCTCCTGGGCTGGGCTCGTAGACCTGCTCAGGCGCCGGCTTCGATGGCCTCGATCACGCCATCGCGCACCAGCACAGCCGCCTGCAGCTTCTCCACCAGGTTGTCGCCCACCTGCACCTCGCACAGGCTTTCGATCTGCCCCTGCTCCACGATCTGCTCCATCTCCAGCTCCCGCACCTGGCGCTGCTGCTCCAGCATCTGACGCTTCTGCTCTTCCAGCTCGGCCCGCTTGGCGGCCACCTGCTGCTGCACCGATGCCACCTGGTCCTGCACCCGCGGATCAAGCGGGTTGGCACTCTGGCGACGGATCTCGTCGACCAGCTGCTGACCCTCCTGCTCCAGCTGGGACAGCTGACCATCGACATTGGCGATGGCGTTGCTCAGCTCCCGCTCGGCATCCTCTTTCCAGCGGGGTGTGACCACGGCACGCACGGTGATCGTGCGCTTGATCGTCAGGGAGCCGTCAGCCATGGGGGATGCAAAGCAGCGCCCAGGCTGTCAGCGCGGCAGGCGAGGGTCAACGGTCGGTTGGCCGCACCTCACCGGGGCGCATAGATCGCCGTGATCGCAGCGGCATCGCGGGCGGCAATGCGGTCCCGGCGCTGCTTGAGGGTTTGGGTCAGCAGGCCGTTGTCGAGGCTGAATGGCTCCACCAGGGCCACCCCCGCCAGGCGCTCATCGGGCCGGGAGCCCGAGCGAGCCGCCAGCAGCCGGTTGCACTCGCGGGTGAGGGCTCGCAGCAGCGCCGCCTCGCCTAAGGCAAGGCCGGCCGCTGCGGCGAAGCCAGCCAGGGCTTCGGGCTTGGGCACCAGCAGGGCACCGAGCTGCTTGCGGTCCTGGCCCACCAGCATCACCTGCTCGATCAGGGGGCTGGCCACCAGCGCCTCCTCCAGCGGGCCGGGCTCGATGTTCTCGCCGCTGCTCAGCACAATCGTGTCCTTGGCCCGGCCGGTGAGCACCAGGGAGCCATCGGGCAGCAACTGGCCCAGATCGCCGGTGTCAAACCACCCCTCGCCATCCAGCACCGCAGCGCTGGCCTCGGGCTTGCGCCAGTAGCCCGCCATCACCTGGGGGCCGCGGGCCAGCACCAGACCTCGCTGCCCCTGGGCCAGCAGGGCGCCGGTTTCGGGATCGACGATCCGCAGGCTGGTGGCCGGCAGCGGCTGGCCGGCACTGCCGCGGCGGTTGGCCCAGCTGCGGCGGCAGGTGAGCACCGGGCTGGTTTCGGTGAGGCCGTAGCCCACCAGCAGCTCGATGCCGATCGCCTCGAAGAAGCCATCCACATGCAGGGCCAACGCGCCACCGCCGCTGATGGCGGTGCGCAACCGCCCGCCCACCAGCTGCTGACGCACCTTGGGCCAAAGCAGCGTCGCCGCCAGCCGATGCAACGGCCAGCGCAGCAGGGCCAGCCCCGCGGCCCCAACCCGGGCCGCCCAGCCCTCTGGCGTCAAGGTGAGATCCAGGGCCTGGCGGCGCCGCTGGCCATAGGCGCGGCTGTTGGCCAGGGCCGCACGCAGCAGCCGCTGCCGCGAGGCCGGCATCGCCGCCAGGGCATCCTCGAAGCCGGAGAGCAGGGCCTCCCACAGCCGCGGCACGCTGATCAAGTAGTGGGGGCGCACCCGCTGCAGATCGGCGCGCAGCTGCTTGAGGGTGGTGTAGGTCTGCCGGCAGCCACAGGCCAGCAGGAAATATTCGGCACTGCGCTCGTAGGAATGCCAGATCGGCAGCACGCTCACCACGCGGTCGCCGGGCCGGGGGGCCACGGCCACGCCCAGGTGCCGCAGCTGGTGCAGCAGGTTGGCGTGACTGAGGGGCACGCCCTTGGGCTGCCCCGTGGTGCCGGAGGTGTACAGGATCGTGGCGAGGCGGGCCGCATCCCCTGGTGGGGGTGGGGCCGGCGTGCCGGAGGCCAACGCCGCCGCCCCGCGCTCGAGCAGTTCGCCCCAGCTCAGGCAGGGCACCAGCGGCGCCCCCTCACCCTGGTCGCCCCAATTGCCCCGCTCCCCCTCCAACACCAGCACGAAGCGCAGCCGGGCCAACCGGGTGTTCTCGAGGGCGAGCTTCTCCAGCAACGCCACCGATTCCACCACCAGGCCCGCGGCGCCGGAGTCGTCGAGGATGTAGCGCAGCTCCTCCACCGGCGCGGCACTGCCTCGCACCGCATCGGCGGCACCGGCCCGCATCAGCCCCTGATCCGCCTGCAACCAGCGGGGGCCGTTTTCCGCGAACAGCGCCACCACATCCCCCGCAGCAACACCCAGGCCGGCGAAGGCCGCTGCAGCCTGCTCAATGCGCTGGTGCAGCTGGCGGTAGCTGAGCTGCTCCGGGGTGGAGGCGTGGGGCGCCTCCAGGGCCAGGGCCTCGCCGTGGCGCTCGGCCAGCACGGGCCAGAGTTGCTCCAGGCCGGTGATCTGGCTCCAATCGCTGCGGCGGGCCAGGGCCTGCTGATCGCGGCGGCTACCGCTCCAGTGGATCTCAGCGGGGGAGACGGCGCGGGCCATGGCGAGGGAGGCGGCGGAGCTCAGCCCCAGGGTTACCACCCCTGCAGCCTTTCCTGGGGGTTTGGTGGCCGCAAGGCCAGGCCAAACCGATCGGCCAGGGCCGCCAGCAGCGGTTGGCGCAGCGCCTCGCTGGTGAGCTCGGGTCGCCAGTCGGCCAGCCGCGCCACCGGGTGGTCGGCGAGCCCGCAGGGCACCACCGCCGCAAAGCCCGCCAGGTCGCCATTCACGTTGAGGGCCAGGCCGTGCTGGCTGATCCAGCGGCGCGCGCCGACGCCGATGGCGGCCACCTTGCGGCCCTCCAGCCACACCCCAGTGAGCCCAGCGATCCGCTCGCCCTGCAGATCCAGGCCCGCCAGCAGGTCGATCACCACCTGCTCCAGCTGACGCAGGTAGAGGTGCAGGTCGGCACCATGGCGCTGCAGGTTGAGCACCGGATAAAGCACCAGCTGGCCCGGGGCGTGGTGGGTCACCTCGCCGCCGCGATCGATGCGGTGCAGCGGCAGCGGCGGGGCGGCCGGATCGAAGCGCAGAAAGGCCTCCGAGGCGCCGCGGCCCAGGGTGTAGCAGGGCTCATGCTCCAGCAACAGCACCGCCTCAGGCCCTTCAGGGTCCAGCAGTAGCCGTTGCTGCAGGCTGCGCTGGGCTTCCCAGGCCCGCTCGAACGGCACCGGTTTCGCCGCTTCGAAAAGGATTGCGTCGAGCTTGGGGCACATCACCAACCGTTCTTAGCGTTGGGGCACCAGAGCACCGGAGGCGGTTGCCATCTGATGAAACTGCTGATCCATGGCCGCAATCTTGACGTGACCCCGGCCATCCGGGACTACACCGAAACCAAGCTGACCCGCGCCATTCACCACTTCGAAGGCCTCGTGAAAGAGGCCGACGTGCACCTGTCGGTGGCCCGCAACCCGCGGGTGCCGCAGCAAACCGTGGAGGTGACGATGTTTGCCAACGGCACCGTGATCCGGGCCCAGGAGCGCAGCGACAACCTCTACGCCAGCATCGACCTGGTGGCCAGCAAGCTCAGCCGTCAGCTGCACCGCTACAAGGACCGCATCCAGGAGCAGACCCAGGGCCCCGTGCACCGCTCTGCCCGCGATGAGGAAGCCGGCGCCGCCGCCAACCTGCCGCTCCCGGGCAGCACCCTGGTGGACGGCAAGGAGCCCGAACTGCCCAACCGGGGCGTGCGGCGCAAGTACTACGCCATGCCGGCGATGAGCCTCGACGATGCCCTGCACCAGCTGGAGCTGATCGACCACGACTTCTACGTGTTCCGCGACGCCGAGAGCGGCCAGATCCAGGTGGTGTATCACCGCAACCATGGCGGCTTCGGGGTGATCCAGGCCAAGGAGGCGTGAGCGCCGACCGGCCCGACCTGGCCCCCCTGATCGACCATGCCCTGCTGGATCCCCACCAGGGCATGGGTGCGATCCGGCAATGCTGCGAGGAAGCCCGCCACTTCGGCTTTGCCGGGGCGTGCGTGGCCTCCCGCTGGGTGGCCGCTGCCCGGGAGCAGCTGCCCCGGGAGGGCAAGGGCCGCACCCCCCAACTGATTGCGGTGGTGGGGTTTCCCTTCGGCGCGGTGCCGCCGGCGGTGAAGCAGGCCGAAGCCGAAGCCGCCGCCGCGGCCGGCGCCGATGAACTCGATGTGGTGCCCGATTTCGGAGCCCTGGCGGATCGGGCCAGCACGCCGATCCACGACGAACTGGCGGCGATCTGCGAGCTGGACCTGCCCGTGAAAGTGATCCTGGAGGTGGGCCGGCTGGATCCCGAGGCCCTGGCCCTGCTGGTGGAGATCAGCATCGACGCCGGCGCCCGCTTCCTCAAAACCGGCAGCGGCTTCGGTCCAGCGGTGACGGTGGCGCAGGTGCGGCAGCTCAAGGAGCTGGCCCGCGGCCGGGCCGCGATCAAGGCCTCGGGCGGCATCGCCAGCCTGGAGCAGGCCCTGGCCCTGGTGGAGGCCGGCGCCACGCGCCTGGGCACCAGCCGCGGCGTGGCCCTGGCCCAGGCGCTGCGAGGCTGAGCCTGCCGTGCCCGAGGAGAGCCTGGAAGGACTGGCCCTGAGCTGCAAGCCCCTCGGTGAAAACGATCGCCTGCTGACGCTGCTGAGCGACGAGCAGGGGGTGATCCGGCTGGCGGTGCCGGGGGCGCGCAAACCCCGCAGCAGCCTGGCCGCTGCCGTGCCCCTCAGCCATCTGCGGCTGCAGGTGGGTGGCCGCAGCGGCCTGCGGAGGGTGCGCCAACTGAAAGTGGTGCGCAGCTACAGCGGCTTGGCCCAGCACCTCGAGGCCCTGGCCGCCGCCCAGGCCCTCTGCGAGCTCTGCCTGGCCCTGGTCCCCAGCAAGGCTCCAGCGCCAGGAATACTCGCCGACCTGCTGATGCAGCTGGGGCGCCTCGATGCGCTGGTGCGGGAGCGGGGCTGCGATCTGGAAGCCCTGGCGATTGCGGTGCAAGGGAGCGTTCACCTGCTCGCCCTGGGCGGCTATGCCCTGCCGCTGGGACGCTGCGCCCGCAGCGGCGAGCCCCTCGAGCCGCCGCTGGGCAACTGGGACTGGCGCTGCAGCCTGGTGCCCAGCGAGGGCCTGGCGATCGGCGGCGTGCCGGGGGCGCGGGTGGTGCTCAACGCCTCGGAGCTGGCCCTGCTGCAACGGCTGCTGCGGCCCAACCTGCCCCGCCGGCGCGATGGCGAGCTGATGGGACCGCTGCCGGTGTGGCTGCACCTGCTCGAGCTGGTGGAGCATTGGACCCAGGAGCACCTGGGCCGCAAACCGCGGGCCTACCGGCTGCTGCGCACGGGCCTCGCCCCAGGCCTTGCGGCATCATGACGGGCCAGCAGCAGCCCAGGCCAGATTGAGCGGCAGTTCCCACGCCACCGGCTTGCAAGGCGTTCTGGCGCTGCCCGATTTCCGCCGGCTGTGGCTGGGCCAGATCTTTTCGCAGCTGGCCGACAAGTTCTACATCGTGCTGATGGTGTTCCTGATCGCCCAGACCTGGGTGAACGGAACCCCGGAGGCCAACCCCGCCCTGGCCGAGGCGGCCTCAGCGATCCGCCTGGATCTGCCCGAAACCCGGGCCCAGATGATCACCCTGCTGGCCACAGGGATCTACGTGGCCAACACGGTTCCAGCGATGCTGCTCGGCACGCTGGCCGGGGTGTGGGCCGACCGCTGGCCTAAACGGGCTGTGATGGTGGCCTCCAACGGCCTGCGGGCGGCACTGGTGTTGCTGGCCCCCTTCTGCCTGGTGGAGGGACCCCAGTGGCTCGGCTTGAGCTGGGGCTACTGGGGTCTGGTGCTGATGACCTTTCTCGAATCGGTGCTCACCCAGTTTTTTGCCCCCGCCGAACAGGCGGCCATCCCCCAGCTGGTGCCAGGCGATCAGCTGCTGGCGGCCAATTCGCTCTACCAGGCCACGAGCATGGCCGCCACGATCGTGGGCTTCGCCCTGGGCGACCCGATCCTGCGGTTGCTGCACCTGGGCCTGCGCCAGATCGGCATGGATGGCGGTGAATTCCTGCTGCTGCCCTTCTGTTATGGGCTAGCGGCCGTGGCGATCAGCCGGATCCGCTGGCGGGAACAGCCCAGGCCCCTCAGCCGCAGCTCCGTATGGCAGGAAATCGGTGAGGGCCTCCAGGTGCTCAAGGAGCGGCCACGGGTGCGCAGCGCCATGGTGCAACTGGTGCTGCTCTACAGCCTGCTGGCGGCCCTCTACGTGCTGGCCATCAGCCTGGCCTCGGCCATCCCTGGGCTGGGGCCCACCCAGTTCGGCACCCTGCTGGCCATGAGCGGCCTGGGTCTGGCGACCGGCGCCCTGGCGGTGGCCCAGCTCGGCCAGGGCCTCAACCGCCGCCACCTGGCCGCCACGGGGCTGGGCACCATCGGCTGGAGCCTGGTGCTGCTGGGCCAGCTGCGCGGCAACCTCGTGTTCACGCTGCTGCTCTGCGCTGTGCTCGGCGTGGGATCCGCCCTGTTGGCGATCCCCGCCCAAACCACGATCCAGGAGGAGACGCCCGAGGACCTGCGCGGCAAGGTGTTCGGCCTGCAGAACAACCTGATCAACATCGCCCTGAGCCTGCCGCTGGTGCTGGCGGGAGCGGTGGTGAGCCGCTACGGCCTGCTGCCGGTGCTGTGGGGACTGGCCGCCATCGCCCTGGGGGCAGCGCTGCTGGAGCGGCCCTGGCAGCGCTGTTAGCGTGGGATCCCGGACGCGCGAGCCCTGGTGGCCCACATTGCCTGGCTGGGCAAAAAAACCCCGTTCTGCGGCAATGTCACCTACGGACTGAGCACCACCCATGCGCTGCGCAGCCGCGGCCACGGGATCAGCTTCATCCACTTCGACACCCCCGCCGGCAGCCTGGGCCGGGCCGGCGAAGCTCTCACGGAGCACGAAACCCTCGGCGACAGCAACGGCGGCGGGCCGGAAGTGGCCCTGCCTTACCTGGTGAAATCGCAGGTCTACACGATTCCTTCGCTGGGCGCCCAGCGGGAGCTGCGGGAATCCCTAGAGCGGCTCAAACCCGACCTGGTGCACGCCAGCCTGACGCTCTCACCGCTGGATTTCCGCCTGCCCGATCTCTGCCAGCAGCTGGGGCTGCCGGTGGTGGCCACCTTCCATCCGGCCTTCGATGCCAGCCTGCGCAATCTCACCGCCGGCACCCAGCAGCTCACCTACCAGCTCTACGCCCCAACCCTGGCCAAATTCGACCGGGTGATCGTGTTTTCGGAGCTGCAGGCCGAGGTGCTGCTGCGCCTGGGCGTGCGGACCGAGCGGCTGGCGGTGATTCCCAATGGCGTCGACACCAACACCTGGTGTCCCGCGCCCCACAGCCCCAGCCCCAGCCCCGAGCTGCAGGAGCTGCGCCAGCGCTTTGCCGGCCGGCGCGTGTTCCTCTACATGGGCCGGGTCGCCACCGAAAAGAATGTTGAGGCGCTGATCAAGGCCTGGCGCCTGGTGCGCCCGGCAGGCTGCGTGCTGGTGATCGTCGGCGATGGCCCCCTGCGCGGAGCCCTACAGGCCAATGGCGATGAACCCGACGTGGTGTGGTGGGGCTACGAGCCCAGCCTGGAGCGGCGGGTGGCCTTCCAGCAGCTGGCCGAGGTGTTCCTGCTGCCGTCCCTGGTGGAGGGGCTCAGCCTGGCCCTGCTCGAAGCCATGGCCACAGGCACCGCCTGCATCGCCACCGACGCCGGCGCCGATGGGGAAGTGCTGGAGGGGGGCGCCGGCATCGTGATTAGCACCCAGGGGGTTACCACCCAGCTGCGCACCTTGCTGCCGGTGCTGCGGGATCAGCCGGTGCTCACGGCAGAGTTGGGCCGCAGGGCCCGGGCCCGGGCCCTGGAGCGCTACACCCTGGAGGGCAACATCGATGCCCTCGAGGCGCTCTACGCCGAGCTGGTGCCCCAGGACTCCCTGGTGGCCTGAAGCTCAGACCCGCTCCAGCTCAGCGCAACAGGCCGCAAAAGCCGCCGCCGGATCGCCGGCAGCTGTGATCGGGCGGCCGATCACCAACTGGCTGGCACCCGCCACGAGGGCCTGGGCCGGCGTCATCACCCGCTGCTGATCCCCGAGGGCAGCGCCGGCCGGGCGAATGCCCGGCGTCACCAGAGCAAAGGGCTCAGGGTGGACTGCCCGCAGGGCCGCCACCTCCAGGGGAGAGCACACGCAGCCGCCGATGCCGGCCGCCGCCGCCAGCCGGGCCAGCCGGGGCACATAAGCCTGCAGCGGCTCATCGATGGCCAACTGCGCAGCGAAACGCGAGGCCTCCCAGCTGGTGAGCACGGTGACGGCCAGCAAGGTGGGGACGGGGAGGCCGGCGTCGCTGGCGACCTCCAGGGCTGCAGCCTGGGCGGCCGCCAAGGCGTCATGGCCGGCACAGGCGTGCACTGTGATCAGCTCGGCCCCGAGGCGCGTGGCGCTGCGGCAGGCGCCGGCCATGGTGGCGGGGATGTCGTGGAACTTGAGATCAAGGAACACCCGCTTGCCCTGATCCCGCACCTGCCGCACCACCGCCGGGCCGCCCGCCACAAACAATTCAAGGCCCACCTTCACCCAGCGCAGCTTGGGCACAGCGGCGGTGAAGGCAAGGGCCTGCTCCGGGGCCATGCCATCGAGGGCCACGATGATCCGGTCAGCAGGATCAGCAGACAGGAGCGCCGTCATCAGCCCACCACCAGCCGCCGGAAGGTCTTCTTGCCCAGCTGAAGCACCTTGCCCGCCAGCTCGGCCGGGCCGGTGAACTCCTGGTTGGGGTCGGCCAGCTTCTCCCCATCGAGCTTCACGCCACCGCCCTGGATCTGGCGGCGGGCCTCGCTGCTGCTGGAGCAGATCCCCACGGCACTGAGCAAGTAGAACGCCTTGGCCGGGAAATTCACGGCCGCGAGAGACGCCTCCGGCACCTCGGCATCGGCCGCCCCGGCCCCCTGGGCACCACCCACAAGCGTGGCCGCATCAAGCTGGGCCGCAGCGGCCGCTGCGTCACCATGGCGAGCCCGGGTGATCTCCAGGGCCATCGCCTTCTGACGCTCGCGGGGGTTCTCGGGCAGGGCCGCCAACTCCAGATAGGTGAGCAAGGTGAGGTAGTCGTCAACCACGGCATCCGGCACCTTCTCGAGCTTCGAATACATCGAGAGCGGGTCTTCGGCGAGGCCTACGGTGTTGCCCAGGCTCTTGCTCATCTTCTGCATGCCATCCAGCCCCGGCAGGATCGGCAGGAGCATCCCGAATTGGGGCCTCTGGCCAAAGTGGCGCTGCAGGTCGCGGCCCATGGCCACGTTGAACTTCTGATCGGTGCCGCCCAGCTCCACATCGGCCTGTACCTGCACCGAGTCGTAGCCCTGCAGCAGCGGGTAGAGGAACTCGTGCAGGGAGATCGGCGTGCCTGAGCCGTAGCGGTTGGCGAAGTCCTCCTTCGCCAGCATCTGGCCCACGGTGCTGGTGCCCAGCAGCTCGATCACCTGAGGGAGATCCAGCCCCGCGAGCCACTCGCTGTTGCGGCGCACCTCCAGCCGGCCAGGAGTCTCGAAGTCGAGCAGGGCCCGCTGCGGATCCTGGCCCAAACCCAGCTGCACCAGATAGGTTTCGGCGTTGGCTTCCACCTGGGCGGCGCTGAGCTGCACCCGGGTGGCGCTCTTGCCGGTGGGATCGCCGATGCGGGCGGTGAAGTCGCCGATGATCAGCACGGCGGTGTGGCCCGCATCCTGGAAGGCCCGCAGCTTGCGGAACAGGATCGAGTGACCCAGGTGGATGTCGGAGCCGGTGGGATCGATGCCGAGCTTGATGCGCAAGGGCCGCCCCGTGCGCGCGGCCTGCGTCAACCGAGCCGCCAGCTGCTGATCGGGATCCTCCGCAGCCCCGGCGGCGGCAGGAAACAGATCGGCCATGCCGCGCTCTAGCCAGGCGGGCAAAGACGGCGTGGCGGCAGGCATCGTCACAGGGCCCGTGGCTGGCGGTGTGGCCGGATCGTACGCAGCCGCGCCGGGATGCCAGCCAGGTGCTAGGCGGGGGCGTCCAGCTGGCCCTTCATGCGCTCAAGCGTCTGGTGCATCTGCTGAAACATGGTTTCCGGCGTCAGGCCGAACTGACCGAGCTGGGTGCGCAACTGCTCCACGGTGAGCTTGGCCTGGAAATCCTCGGAGAGCTCGAAGCGCTTCATGAACACCCGGTAGCGCTCCATCATGTCCTCCATCTTTTCGATGTAGAGCTTCTTGCCCTCCCGATCGAACTTGCCGTACTCACTGCCCAGCTGCATCAGCTGCTGATAATCGCCAAACAGACGCTTGGCTTCGTCCTGAACGATCTCGGATTCAAAGAACGCCATGACCCTGGCAGCGCTGCACTCCAGTGATTCTGGTGAACCGAGGCGGCCCTGGGGAGTGCGGATAGACGTAATTCCCATGCCCTCGCCAGCATACGGCGCAGGCCGCCGTGCGCCCCACCCATGGACTTCACGCCCAAACTCGAACAGATCCGCCGCAACACCAGCCAGATCCACAACCTGCTGCGGGACGCCCGGCTGGTGGCCTGCTTCGGCAACCGGGCCCTGCTGAGCCTGTTTGTGGGTGGTCTGATCGGCCAGGACCACCTGGTGGGGGCCGCCACCTGCGAAGCGGCCGGCCTGGCCCTGGTGGAACAGCACCAACCCACGATGGTGTTTCTCAGCGACACCCTGGAGCAGGGCTCCGGCTTGGCCCTGGTGCAGGCGATCAAGCAGCGCTGGCCCACCATTCACACCCTGCTGCTGATCAGCCAGGAGCAGCGCCAGGACGCCATCCAAGCCTCCATTGAGGCGGGTTGCGATGGATTGCTGGTGGAATCCCGCCTGGGGCAGGGCAGCGCCATCGCCGCCCTGCATGCCATCAGTGGTGGCGGGGTGTACGTCGACCGCAGCCTGACGGAGCTGTTTCGCCGGGGCCATGGCGATGGCCGCCCGCTCGAGCCGCTCAGCGCGCGCGAGCGAGAGGTGCTCAGCCTCGTGGCCCGGGGTGACAGCAACGGCGAAATCGGCCAGCAGCTGTACGTTTCAGCCGACACGGTGAAAACCCACCTGCGGCACCTGTGCCGCAAGCTGCCGGCGCGCGACCGCACCCACGCCGCCGTGCTGGGCCTGCGCTGGGGGCTGATCGACTGGCCCGAAGCCTGAGGTGGCCGCTAGGTTCGGACGATCTTTGTTGCCGTCGCGATCCGCCATGGCCCAGCGGCACTGGTTGGATCCCCTCGCGCGGCAAGTGCTGAAGGCCACCGGGCAGATCCCCGCAGCCCGCCGCAGCCGCCAGCCCGAGCAGCCGCCACCCGCCGACGAGCCGGACAGCTGGAATCGCGAGCAGGTGGAACGGGAGCTGCTGGCTCTCAAGCTGCAGCAGAACCCCGCGCTCAAGCTTGAGGATGCCGAGGCGGTGCGTCGCGCCGCCGCCCTGGGCTGGCGGCTGGATGTCAACCGCGCCACCCCCGCCGACTGGCTGCGGCTGCCGGGCATCGAAGCGGCCCAGGTGGACCTGTTGCTGCGGCTCCAGGCCGGCGGCGTGCAACTCAGCGGGATCGAGGATCTGCAACGGGTGCTGGAGCTGCCCGCAGCGGTGGTGGAGAGCTGGGACCCCCTGTTGGAGTTTCGCTGGTATGGCGAACCCGCCCTGCCGGTGCAAGCGTGCAGCCCCCTGGATCTGAACCGCGCCACGGCCACGCAACTCGAAGACCTGGGACTGGATCCGGAACGGCTGCGCCGGCTGCTGCGCGAGCGGGGGCGCGGCCCCTTTCGCGATCTGGCCGACCTGCAGCAGCGCCTGCAACTACCGGCGACGTTGGTGGAAGCCTGGATCGGTAAGGTGCGTTTCCAACCGGGCCCCGCCGGGCCGGTGCTACCACCTGCCAGCAAGGGGTCCTAGGCCCGTGGCGCGCCAAGGGGAGTTGTTCGCCGGATCAGCCCTCGGGGGAGTCGCCCATGCCGAGGCCGACGATCTACCGCTATTGGCCCACCAGCTGCAGGAGTGGCAGGCCCGGCTGGCAGCCCACCAGCAGCCCCTGTTTGCCAACCAGGAGGGCGGCTGCCAGCAGGGGTCGTTGTTTGCCACCCCTCCTGAGGATCCCCAGGGCCAAGCCGAGCGCTTCCAGCCCCTCAGCCTGCAGCCCCAGCCCCTGTCCTTCTGGCGCTGGCCCGCCGCACCCCAGCAGGGGGCCGCCCTGTATGTCGTCACCGATCGACCCGCCGGCCTGCCCCAACCGCTGCTGCTCTACGTGGGCGAAACCGGCCGGGCTGATCGGCGCTGGAAAGGCGAGCACGATTGCAAGGCCTACCTGGCCGCCTACAGCGAGGCCCTGCTGAAAGCCGGCCTGGGCTGCCAGCTCAGCATTCGCTTCTGGCTGGATGTGCCCGCCGCCGTTCGACCGCGGCGGGCCCTGGAGCAGGCGCTGATCCGTCGCTGGCTGCCACCCTTCAACAAAGAGATGCGCAGCCGCTGGGCCACACCGTTCCAGGCCGATCCCGCTTAGCCGCGCTGGCTACGATCGCGGCCAACCCCGGCCGGCCCATGGAGTTTCGCTGCATCCCCGACGACCTGCCCGCGGCCCTGAGCCAGTGGGACGGCGACTGCCTGGCCGTCGGCCTGTTCGCCGGTGCCGACGATCGGCCGCAGCACCCCCAGCTGCAGTTGCTGACCACGGCCCTGGGCCAGCCCCTGGCCGACCGCCTGGACCAGCGGCGCTTCAAGGCCAAGCCGGGGGAATGCCTCAGCCTGGATCGCCTGGACGCCGCCCCCCAGACCCTGATCCTGGTGGGCCTGGGTGCCCCAGCCGACTTCTCCCTGGCCGGCCTGCGCCAGGCCTGCGCCGCTGCCAGCCAGACCGCGGCGGCCGCTGGAGCCCGCCACCTGGCCCTGGCCCTGCCGATCGAAGGGCTGGAGGCCGGCGCTGCCGCCCGGGCCATGGCAGAAGCCACCCGCCTGGCCCTGTTCAGCGATCAACGCTTCAAGAGCGAAGCCGAGCCCAAGCCACAGCCAGCCACGGTCAGCCTGATCGGGGTGGCCAAGGCAGCAGAACCCGGCCTCGCTGCGGTGAACGCCACCTGTGCCGGGGTGGAACTGGCCCGCGAACTGGTGGCTGCACCCCCCAATGTGGCCACCCCCCAGCACCTGGCCGACACCGCCGCGGCGATCGCCCGCGACTTCGGCATCACGCTGCAGGTGCTGGAGCGCAGTGACTGCGAAGCCCTCGGCATGGGGGCCTACCTCGGCGTCGCCCAGGGGTCCGATCTGGCCCCGAAATTCATCCATCTCACCTACACCCCGGCGGGGGCCGTGCAACGCCGCATCGCCCTGGTGGGCAAAGGCCTCACCTTCGATTCCGGCGGCTACAACCTCAAAACCGCCGGCTCCCAGATCGAAATGATGAAATACGACATGGGAGGCAGCGCCGCGGTGCTGGGAGCGGCCCGTGCCATCGCCGAGCTGAAACCCGCCGGCGTGGAGGTGCACGTGATCGTGGCGGCCTGCGAAAACATGATCAGCGGCGGCGCCGTGCACCCGGGCGACATCCTCACCGCCTCCAACGGCAAGACCATCGAGATCAACAACACCGATGCCGAGGGGCGCCTCACCCTGGCGGACGCCCTGGTGTACGCCTGCAAGCTGGAGCCCGATGCGGTGGTGGACCTGGCCACCCTCACCGGTGCCTGCGTCATCGCCCTGGGCGAGGAGATGGCAGGGCTGTGGTCCAACAACGACGGGCTGGCCGATGCCCTGCTGGGTGCTGGTCAGGCCGGCGGCGAAGACCTGTGGCGGATGCCCCTGCGCAGCTCCTACAAGGCCGGCCTCAAGAGCCCGGTGGCCGACATGAAGAACACCGGCCCCCGCCCTGGCGGCTCGATCACCGCCGCCCTATTCCTGCAGGACTTCGTCACCCCGAAGCTGGCCTGGGCCCACCTCGACATCGCCGGCACGGTCTGGAGTGACAAGGGGCGGGGGGCCGACCCGGCCGGAGCCACCGGTTTTGGTGTGCGCACCCTGGTGAACTGGATCTGCTCCGGCGCCGCCACGGGCGCCGCTTGAGGGATTTGATCAACAGCCAGATTTGATCCACGGCCAGATTTGATCCACGGCCTAGGTTTGACGTCCTGACGCCTTTGTTCGCTCCATGGCCGTTCAGAAAATCCGCTGGTATGTCAAAGCTCAGCTGGGGGTCCTGCTGCTGCCGGCGGGGCTCTGCCTGTTTGGCGAAGCGGTGATCCGCAAAGGCATTCAGGTGCTGGCAGCCAGCGGCAAGGTGGAGACCCTCACCAGCCCCGGCCCCTGGTTTTGGTATGGCACCTTCGGCCTGATCCTGATCAATGCAGGCGTGGGGCTGATGGTGGAAAGCGGCCTGCTGCGCGGCTATCCCGGCCGCAGCTGAGGGCGGCTCTCAGGCGGCCACGCCAACATTTGCGCTGGCCGCAGCCCCCAGGCTGGCCATCAGCTGGGCGGGGGACTCGAGGGCATGGATCTGCCAGCGGGCCCGCTCCCCACAGAGGGGCAACAGGCGATCCAGATCATCCGCAGCCTGCTTCGGGCTCCCGTAAGGCCCGACATGGCGGGTCTGCAGACCGTCGCGAATGGTCAGCAGATACATACAGGGCAGCGCACAGAGGCACGCACCACGGTAGGGAAGGGTCAAGGGATTGAAAAGGGCGGGAAGCCGCTCCACTACAGCCGTCTGACCGATCAAAAACGCCGCGCTTCTACAGATTTTCCTCAGAATTGGCGGAGCCCACGGGCCCGCTGCTCCCCGGTTACCGCTCGTGCGTCAGGACTTCCTGCTCGAAACCCAGGC
>Ga0169931_10000668_pt1 | contig 56821 bp, 34 predicted proteins | sample Kivu_15m_20L_FD_129675 | JGI IMG/M metagenome (GOLD analysis project Ga0169931, IMG submission 129675) | Freshwater microbial communities from Lake Kivu, Western Province, Rwanda to study Microbial Dark Matter (Phase II) - Kivu_15m_20L... | ecosystem: Environmental > Aquatic > Freshwater > Lake...
ACCACAGTACTTTGGACCACAGTACTGATGTAAAATCGGCTGCCACTATTGAACGTGGCCTGGAGGGGTGTCAAAATACATGGAAACAAAATGTGGTTTGCAGGTGGTTATTTGCAATGTGCTCGGCCACAATTGTCGGTTGCTCAAAGTTTTCCTACCTGATCGATCTCGCCTTATCCTTGCAAAGTTCCGCTTATGATCAAGCCGATCTTTTTTACCTGCGCGCTCTCGATTTTATTGGCATGCCCAGCGATTGCTCAGGATGCGCTCCAGGCTGGAGTTTACGCGCAAAACATTGATCCCAAAGCTTATCCAGTCTGGGTCAATGGCAATATTGCGGGAGTCAAAGCGGACCGCGCCCATGACCCACTGCACGCGCGATGTTTGGTTTTAACTCAGGGAAATACAAAGCTTGGCGTATGCATTGTGGACAATTGTATTCTCCCGCTGGAACTGGTCGAATTCGCTCGAAAGTTATCTTCCGAAAAGACGGGCATCCCAACGGAGAATATTCTCATCGCAGCGACTCATACGCATTCGGCGGTAGCTGTCGCGGGTGTTCATGGCACACCTATTCAAGAAGACTATGCCAAGGAGTTGCCCCAATGGATCGCCGCTGGTATGCACAAGGCTTACGAGAATCGTGTGGATGCCCAATTGGGCTGGGGAACTGCTGTCGCCGACAAATATATTTATTGCCGACGTTGGCTCATGAAAAAAGGCTCTTTACCCCCCGCGCCATTCACTGGGAGAGATTCCGATGAAGTCGCGATGAATCCTGGATACGAGAATCCCAATAAACTGGCGCCGGTCGGCCCCGTCGATCGCACGATCCCAATTCTTTCCATTCAAACGCTTGATGGGAAGCCGATATCGGTACTTGCCAGCTTTAGTACACACTACGCCGGAAGCCCAGCATTGTCTGCTGACTATTTTGGCGTTGTCGCAAATCGATTAGCCGGAAGTCTGCGAGTCGAGAAGCAGACTCAATTTCTCGGACTCATGGCTAATGGAACCAGCGGCGATGCCAATTGCATCGATTTCAGTAAACCGCGGGAACCCTTCACACATGTGGATGTCGGCAATTATGTCGCCGAATTAATTCTGGAGCAGATTCCTGCTATTGAACACCGACCCGATGTAACGCTTGATGCTGCATTTTCTTCGATTACGGTGAAAGCTCGAATGCCTTCCGAGTCCGAAGTGAAAGAGGCACAAAAGTATATCGATACTCATTTTCCAGATCGACTTCCGCAGACGACGGTCGAAAACTACGCGCGCGAAACCGTATTGCTCAATCAACTTCCCGACACGAGAACCTTGAATTGTCAGGTGTTGCGGATCGGCGATGGGATTATCGTGGCGAACCCTTGTGAATCGTATGGTGAAACGGGCCTGAAGCTGCGGCAGACCAGCCCTTTTAAGACCACCATGAACATTGGCTTGGCAAATGGGCATGCGGGTTATATCCCGCCACCCGCTCATTTTCTGCTCGGAGGCTACACCACTTGGCGGGCTCGCACCAGTTGCTTGGAAGTGCAAGCGGAGCCGAAAATGGTCACCGAACTTTCTAGGCTGATCGAGCAAGTGAGCGAGCGACACAACGGGCGTACCAAGTTAACGTCGCACTCAACAAAAGCCAAAGAGACGGCAGCGGCTGACTCAGCAGCAGCACCTCGACAGAACCCGCTCTCCATGACAGAAAGCCTTCAAAGCTTTAAACTGGAACCCGACTGGAACATTGCACTCGCGGCCGCCGAACCGGCGGTTAAAGACCCCGTCGCCATGCAGATCGATCCGCGCGGCCGCTTATGGGTCGTTGAAATGACCGACTATCCGAATGGTCCCCAAAACGGAGAAAAGCCACAGGGACGGGTAGTGATTTTGGATGACAAAGATAATGATTTCGTCTACGAGACATCAACCGTTTTTGCAGATGAATTGCTTTTTGCCACGGGACTTCAACTTTGGAAAGATGGCGCACTTGTTACGATATCGGGAGAATTGGTGTGGCTGCGAGATACCGATGGCGATGGCAAAGCGGATCAGCGAGAAAAGTGGCTCGAGGGCTTTCAGGAGCAAAATCCACAACTCAGAGCCAATGATCCATCCATCGGTTGGGATGGACGATTTTATATCGCCAATGGACTGCGAGGTGGGATGATCGGCAACATTCTTTCGAAAGATCGAATACCGCTTGCCAATCACGATCTGCGGATTCATCCCATTTCTCGTGAGATTCAACTGATTACCGGGCCAGCTCAATTCGGTTTAACTTGGGACCAACAGGGAAACAGATATTTTTGTTCCAATCGCCAACCTTGCCGCGAAGTGGTTTTGGAACCTCACCAATCCGACCTAACCTCATTGCCCGGCTTGTCCCCCGCAACTCGTGATGCCTCTCCCTCGGAATCACTTTCGACGGTGCGGCCGATCGTTAATGCATGGACCACCTCCAATCTTCATTCAGGGCAATTCACGGCTGCCTGCGGAGTCTTGGTTACTCACAGCCCTTTGATACCAGGGTCGAAGTGGGGACATGTTCTCACTTGCGAGCCCACGGGAAGTTTGGTGCAACGTCGAAGTCTTCAAAGGCAAAATGGACAAACATCGGTCCTGCCGTTCGAAAACACTCAGGAATGGTTGGCAAGCAGTGACGCTTGGTTTCGGCCAGTCAATTTGTACGAAGGGCCGGCCGGAGAAATCTATGTGCTCGATATGCACCGAGCTGTGATCGAGCATCCGGAATGGGTACCCGAAGAACTCAAACATCGCCCCGATGAACGCTTGGGAGATCGAGCGGGCCGTATCTATAGACTCAGCACCTCCTCCACCCAGGTTCGCGATATTTGGACACGCATCAAATCAACCCCACTTCATACCGCTTCCGACGAAACGCTTATGAAATCGCTTCAGTCGCCGCATGCATGGGAACGATCGACCGCTCAGCGTTTACTGCTCGAACGCGATCCACAAACTTTTGCGCAACAGAATAAACTATTGGTTCAATTGCTAAAGGAATCGCAGAATCCCTACGCGAAACTTTTGGCACTGGGCATTCTTTCCACTCGGGGAAAACTCGTCGATGAAACACTTGAACTGGCCCTGCGCGATAGCTCGCCGATCGTGCGAACAGCGGCTTGGCGTTTAATGGCGGATTACAATACGCCCTCTACAGCATCTCTCTACCTTCCGGAAGCACTTGCTTCTTTTGCTTCAACCGATCGCGATGAATTGAGAAGTGTGTGCTGGGCATTTGCCCGCGCACCTCGCTCGGGCGATATCGGCGTCGAATGGATTGAGCAGGAATGGTTACCAACCCTTGATAAACAGTTTCGAAATTGCCTATCGGATCCTACGAGCTTGATGGCGATTGGTGCGGCGACGCGCGCCACTCCATTGCAATGGCTTCAGCAAATTTGCCAAGGACACATTACAGCTCCTCCAACGATTGTCGAAAACGATGACATGCTGCGCAACTACTTGACCGCTGCCAAAACTTGGACCAAGCTTGCAACGGAAGCGGACGCCGCCGGAACTCTCGCTACGCTTGCGAAACTCGCAGACGGAAAGTCGCTTCCCAGTCGCTCGCTGGACGAACAGCTCCTGGTTTATGGCTTATTTCAGGGCTATCTCCAAGCGGGAGGTAAACTGGAACCAACATTGAAAGAAATCCTCAGTCGACAATCGATCGCACTCTGTGAAGACGAAACTAAGTCGACTGAAATTCGTTCTCTGGGATTTCAGCTTATCGCGTTGCTGTCACCCGCGGATTCCAAAGAAATGGCTAAGCAATTATTGCAGGTGGAATCACCGCAACTTCTACAGTCTGCTCTTGCAAGATTGCAGCAAGATGACGATCCCGCGATTGCCGACCAACTTTTGAGGCTCTTCGCCTCAGCGCCCCCTCAACGACGAAACTATTATTTTCAAGCAATACGCAGCAATCCAAAACGAATGGAGCTGCTCATTCAAGCGATGGAACGTGGAGATTACCCAGCAACCATGATCGACACCGCTCAACGACAGAGTCTTAGCTCGAGCCTGGATAAACAACTCTGGGAAAGACTGAGCCGACTATTGGGAGCGAATATCAGTGCAGATCGCGAGGGCGTGATTGAGAAATATCGGCAAGCTTTTACGAATTCCCCCGATCTCGACCATGGAAAACGCATGTTCGCTCAACATTGCTCCGCTTGCCATAAAATCGATAACGTCGGTACGGCTGTAGGACCCGATATTTCAGACGCCCGAGACCAAACATTTGAAAAACTATTGATCTCGATTTTGGATCCCAATCGAGTGATCGATGCGAACTATTTCCGCTATGTCTGCCAAACGACCGATGGCACTATCGTCGACGGCCTGATGGAAGAGTCTAGCCAGCAGAATATTGTCCTGCGACTGCAGAATGGAAACCGAGTCTCCATTGTTCGCTCCGACATCGAGGACCTCAAAGCGACGGGTGTTTCCTTAATGCCGGTTGGATTCGAATCCCAACTTTCTCCAACAGCCATGAATGATGTCATAGCGTACATTAAAAATTGGCGTTACGCTCAACAGCAAGTTCCCGCTCAGGCGGTTGCACCGACTTCCAAGTGAAAACGACATGAAAATTGATGCTGTCGATCTGTTTTATCTGTCGATGCCCGAGGTTTTGGATATCGGTGATGGCAGCCAAGATGCTTTACTCGTCCGTGTGCGGTCGGGAGATCTCGAAGGCTGGGGAGAATGCGAGGCCGCGCCGCTGGTTTCGATCGCAAGTTGGGTTTGCCCGATGTCCCATAGTGCCTGCAAACCTGTTCGCGACAGTGTACTAGGTCAAAAACTTGATTCGCCAACCGACATCAGACGCATTGGAGATCTCGTTCGCTCTCAAAGCCTCGATCTTCTCCAAGCAGACCATACATTATCGGGAGTCGACATCGCTCTGTGGGATCTGCTCGGAAAAAAATACGGTGAACCCGTATGGAAACTGTTGGGCTATAAGAATTCTTTCGCTAAAGAACCTTATGCTTCCGTGCTTTTTGGAGATACTCCCGCGGAAACGCTAAGCAAAGCTCGCCGCATTGCACAAGCAAAATATCGAGCGGCGAAGTTTGGTTGGGGTCCCTTCGGAACATTGACAGCCGATGCAGACCGAGATCACTTGCAAGCCGCTCGCGAAGGACTTGGTCCTGAAGGTATCTTACTGATCGATGCTGGGACCGTTTGGAATACCCATCTGGATGCCGCACGGCAGCGGTTAAAATATTTGAGCGAAGTACGCGCTCACTGGCTTGAAGAACCTTTCGTTTCTGGAGCTCTCGAACAATACTGCCAGCTTTCCAAAGAAAGCGGTTCCGTTGGCATGGCAGGTGGTGAAGGTTGCCACAATTTCTTTATGGCCAAACATATGATCGATTATGCGGGATTAACATTTGTGCAAATCGATGCGGGACGGATCGGAGGCATTACCGTCGCGAAAGATGTCGCCGACTATGCCGATCAGCGACAACTAAAATACGTGAACCACACATTCACTTCCAACCTCGCTCTCTCCGCTTCCTTACAACCTTTTGCCGGCCTGAAAGATCATTTGATATGCGAATATCCGACCGAGCTGAAAGCACTGGCGACCGAATTGACCCTCAACCGCATTGAGCGAGATGCAGCCGGCATGATCGCTGCACCCGATGCACCAGGACTTGGAATCGAAATCAATCGAGATGCGCTGCAGCGTTACCTCGTCCCAGTCGAAATCGCCGTCGGAGGTAGAACGCTCTACCACACACCCAAGCTTGAATCCTGATTGCGTGTAGGCAAATTACCTCCCCGCGCTGTTATTCAAGAAATAACCTTCCCATCTCGGTCGTAACGCATGTACGTAAAATAAACACATATAATGGCAAGCACAGGGTACATCAAAATGGTAAGCCGACTCAGGACGATCAGGCCTGTGTTCGCTAGAAAGATGATTCCCCACAACCAATATCTTTAAGCATGGACTTAAATCTTTTCATATCGATCGCTGAATGAAACGCTGGGTAAATTGGAACAAAGATATTGCGGGATGAAACGCTGCAGCAGACTTATCACTGCAGCAGACTGTCAAGAAACGGAAAGTGCCCACTAGGGGGCCACGGCCAACGGGAAACCAACCCTCGAAAGCATAGCCTGCAGTCAACGATTCGACTACGGGCGGGACAAACCCACGAATGACCTATTTTCTTGCCAAATCGGTATCTTTGGCGCGGTTTTTGTCGTTCGTGACGTATTCACAGCGGATTATGGCTAGATACGTTGCTCCCAAGTGCGTTTTTGTTTAGCATATACAGAGTGATAAGAGAAGATGATCCTCCCCTTTCGTAGACTCCCCGCCTAACACTCCCTCAATCTCTCTAAGTCAGGTTCTTTATGGGAAGATGGAACCCAAGCCGCATACCTCGTGCCATCGGATGCCTGATTGCGATTCTTACCTTGAGTCTTGCACTTCTTGCGAACGAAACGCCCTCAATCAACACAACCGAAAACAATACCAGCGGTACCGATACGACAGTCAGCGAATCGCCTGACAACACATCCAATGCTCCGCCGAATCCACAGCGACCAGATACACAGCGGCCAGATACACAGCGACCAGTGAGCTTCATCAATGAAGTCGTCCCGATCCTTACGAAAGCTGGTTGCAATGCGGGTACCTGTCATGCCAAAGCGGGCAATGGACAGAATGGTTTCGCTTTATCGCTTCTCGGTTTTGAACCCAAGGAGGATTATACGCACATAGCGTTGGAGGGGCGTGGACGCCGCATTTTTGTCAGTTCACCCGACCACAGTCTGCTGCTGATGAAGGCCAGTAATCGCCTTCCACATCGAGGTGGACTGAGGCTTGCTCCCGACTCCGAGGATTACAAGTTGATTGCTCAGTGGATCGCACAAGGTCTGAAGTACGATGGTGAAACCGCCTCGAAATTGGTTTCGCTTGAAGTTCAACCGCAGCGAGGAATCCTTCCTCGCAACAGTCGACAACAATTGAAAACGATTGCAACTTACTCGGATCAACAAGTCCGCGATGTTACGAACATTGCTTTATATGAATCGAACGATAGCAGCATGGCGACCGTCGACCATAATGGCCTAGTTCAAACGCAGGACATTCCAGGAAAAGTGTCGATCATGGTTCGATTTCAAGGACGAGTCGTCGTGTTCGACGCTTCAGTTCCGCAAGGTTCGCCTGTCGACAATTTACCCCCAAGCAAAAATTTTATCGATGATGCTGTATTTGCAAACTTGAAAGAACTAGGCATCCCGCCATCGACCATATGCGATGACAGTACTTTTATCCGTCGCGTATCCTTGGATATCGCTGGCCGACTGCCGACGGCGGAGGAAGTCTCCCAATTCCAACAAGATACTTCGTCGACCCGACGCGATCAGGTCGTTGAACGCTTGCTGACGTCGAGCGAATACGCAGACTTTTTCGCAAATAAATGGACTGCGATGCTAAAGAATCGTCGCGACGATGCCAGCGACATGATTTCAAATTTTGCGTTCTATTCGTGGGTACGAGACAATTTGCTCTCCAATAAACCGTACGACGATATGGTTCGAGAGTTATTGGCTGCTACCGGAACCGTGATCGCGAATCCCCCCGTTGCTTGGTACAAACGCGTGAAGGATCCTAAACAGCAACTCGAAGATGTTGCGCAACTCTTTCTGGGAGTTCGCATGCAATGTGCACAGTGCCATCACCATCCTTTTGAGCGTTGGAGCCAAGACGACTATTACAGTATGGCTGCCTTTTTTAGTCAGGTGGGCCGTAAACCAACGGCAACTCGTGGAGAGGATATGATTTTTCACAAACGCGGTGTTGCAGGATATGCAAACGCCAAGACGGGTGTGGTGCAACGTCCAACTCCGCTCGGTTCGACAAGCGTGACGATCACTGCAGACGAAGACCCTCGTCTGCGATTGGCCGATTGGATGAGCGCCCCGGAAAATCCATTTTTTGCTCGGTCTCTCGTCAATCGCTATTGGAAGCACTTCTTTAAGAGAGGCCTAATTGAACCCGAAGATGACATTCGCGACTCCAACCCTCCCTCGAATCCACAATTATTGATGGCGCTCGAGAAGCACTTTATCCAGAGCGATTTCAATCTGAAGGAATTAGTTCGTGTCATCACCACATCTCAAACGTATCAGTTGAGCACTGTGCCGAACGAATTCAACGCCAACGACATGCAGAACTATTCGCATTATTATCCCCGCAGGTTGCAAGCTGAAGTGCTGTTGGATTCGCTTGATGACCTATTGGGATTGCGAACGGATTTTCCAAACTTGCCTTCCGGAACCAGAGCGATCGCACTCCCCGATAACAGCTACAACAACGCCTCACCCTTCCTACGAGTCTTTGGCCGCCCTGAAAATGAAAGCGTTTGCGAATGCGAAAGAATACAATCCTCTAGCCTCGCACAAAGTCTCCATTTGATGAACTCGGGCGACGTCAAGGGCAAACTGGCCAACGGGTCCAATCGAGTGAATCAATGGTTGCAAACTGGAAAAGCAAGTCAAGAGATCATCGTCGAACTTTATCGGATTGCATTCGCTCGGGAGCCGAATGAAAAAGAATTGACCACCGCCCTTGCTTATGTCAACGAACCCAAATTGGACGCTAACGGCACACCGATCGATCCACCGCGAATTTTGCGGGAGAATTTTCATGACTTGATTTGGGCCTTGGTTAATTCGAAGGAATTCCTATTCAATCATTGATGGAACGCGATATGTTGTTTAACCGATTTCAATTAAATTCTCTCAAAAGGCCATCGTCGCTGTGCCTGTTTATCGTCTGCTTGTCGCTGGCAATGGAAATGACAGCATTAGCTCAATCGGTATGCTTGCCCCTTCCGCGACTGCTAACGATCACTCCGATGGGAGGACGCGCTGGCACGACCTTTGACGTGACCATCGCAGGCGAGAATCAGGATGACGTGAGCGAATTTCTGATCGATCATCCCGGCATCAAAGTAACTGCTAAGTTGAACGAGACGGGAACGCCAGTTCCTAATACATTCAGTGTATCGATTGCGGAAAATGCCCCTGCAGGTTTGGTTGAAGCTCGCACCTTTTCGCGACTTGGTATTTCATCGGCTCGTATTTTCTCAATTAGCAACTTGCCCGAAGTAACTCGCAATCAAACCAATACGACTCGCGAACAAGCGTTGGCATTGATGGTTCCCGTGATTTGTAACGCCTCGCTTACCAATAGAGCGATCGATTACTATTCGTTCCAAGCGGTAGCAGGTAAACGCTACAACATCCACTGCTCATCGCGCGGTATCGACTCGAAAATGGAACCCGTCATTACGATTTGCGATGCCCAGGGTCGCGATTTGGTGGTAGAACGCAAGGGTGCTCCCTTAGATTTCATCGCCAAACAGGATGGTTTACATTACATCAAACTGCATGACTTAACCTTTCGAGGCGGTATTGAATTCTTTTATCGGCTTACTTTACAAGAGCTAGCCGCCGACGCACCGCAACCTACATTCTTGGCTACTAGGCCCATCCGCAGCTTTTCATGGCCCCCCACCGGCCTCGCAGAAAACCCCGCGACGTTCGAAGATGAAACAGCAAACGTTCAAACCATAACGCTTCCCGCTGATATTGCTGGCCGCTTTTTCCCTGCAGCCGATGTCGATGTCTTTGAATTTTCAGCCCAAGCTGGAGAGACTTGGTGGATTGAGATTGCATCGGATCGCTTCGGTTTGAATACCGATCCCGCAATGCTCATACAGAAGGCGAGCGGGGAAGGGGAGCAACGCCAATGGGTCGACGTACTAGAACTTGCCGATATCTCGTCTCCCGTGAAAACGTCCAGTAACGGTTATGCTTATGATGGCCCACCCTTCGACGGCGGATCGACCGACATACTAGGAAAATTTGAAGTGAAGGAAAGCGGCAGTTATCGTCTGAGTTTGAACGACCTGTTTGGTGGAACCAGAAAAGAGCCTCTGAACAAATATCGGTTGCTCATCCGCCGAGCTCAACCCGATTTCGCCGTTGCCGCATGGGGACTCCATGCAGAACTTCGCAACGGCGATCGCAACGCATTATCCAAGCCAGCTGCCTTGCGGGCCGGTGGTACGATCGCCTTTGAGGTCGTTACGGTCCGCCGCGATGGTTTCGATGGCGAGATTGAGTTAGCTTTGAAAGGATTGCCAACGGGCGTCACAGCAACTGGTCTAAAAATTCCAGCTGGTAAAATGCGCAGTATCGTGCTTTTGACCGCTGCCGAAAATGCGGTGGCCGGTTGGTCACAGGTCGAATTTGTAGCCAAGAGTAAATTGGGAGATCAGGAAGTCGTTCGCCCAGTGCAAATAGGCCAAATGGCATGGCCCATCGTCGACTCTTGGGGTGAAATTCCTCATCCACGTTTGGTTCACGGCTTTGCTGTATCCGTGACATCCTCCGAAGCTGCGCCGCTGACGTTGTCGGCTCGAGAGAATCGCGTCTGGGAAGTGAAACAGGGTGAGAAACTACAACTACCTTTGCAACTCAAGACGAGAATGGAATTTTCCGGAGCCGTTGTGAACTGGAAAACCTGGGGAGCGGGTTTTGAAAATCACCCTGCCTTCAATATCAATTTGTCGGAGCCCCTTCCAGAAACGACGCTGGACACCAAAACTCTCAATGTTCCTGCAGGTGAGTATACCATCGCCTTTTATGGTGTTGCCGTTCCCAAGTTTCGTTATGATCCGAATTCTGTTATCAAAGCCCAAGAGGATATCAAACAAGCTGAAGCTCAGGCCGCTGCGCTAGCAGAGGATTTGAAAAAAGTTCAAGAATCATTGGCTGCGACTGCTGCCGAAAATAAAGCGGCGGTTGAGCAGCAAATCGCAGAGCTAAATGGAAAGAAGCAACTCGCCGATATGGCTTTGCAAAATGCTACAAGTAAACTCAAAACGGTGTCCGACCGCGCTGCGCCGCGCGACACCGCCGAAATCGTTATTTCTGAACCTGTTTCCATACGCGTTCTACCTTAGGAAGAGCTAGGAGCGAAACTATGAATAATCCAAGTTCTCAAGATCGATGTTGCGGTCCCGCGGCCAAGGGTGGATTGGGACGGCGCGGATTTTTGCAGATGGGTCTCGCTGGTTTTTCCACGCTGAGCTTGCCCGGTATATTGCGTTTGCAGGCTCAGTTATCCGCCAGCGAAAAACAGCCGAATGAAAAAACTGCGATCATCATGGTGTGGAAGCCAGGGGGTTGCTCTCACATCGATACCTACGATCCTAAACCACAAGCGGGTAGCGAGTATCGGGGACCTTTCAAGCCGATTTCGACCAAAGTGGCGGGATTGCAATTTACGGAACTGTTGCCAAGACAAGCTGCCATCGCAGATAAGTTCACCGTATTGCGTTCCATGCGTCAAACCGCACCAGGGCACCCAGCAGGTTCAATGCAAATGCTGTCCGGTGATCCCGATACCCGCGACAAGCCCAAACCGAAGTATCCCGATTGGATGACAGTGACCAATTTTTTGCGATCGCAACAAGGCGCACGCACCAATCCACTTCCACGTTATGTCGGTATCAACCCACCATTGGAATATAATGGCCCCGCATATTTGGGCGAAGCTTACTCGCCATTTACTGTGTCCGGCGATCCCAATGCACCGCAATTCACTGTTCCCAACATCGGCTTGTCCGATTCCAACGAAGTTCAACGTCTGCAACGACGCTCAACCTTGCGGCAAAATCTTGATTCATTGTCGCGAGCCTTTGATCGCTATGGCGAATTGGGAGCGTTAGATCAGTTTGAAGCCCAAGCGATGTCGCTGCTCACTAGTCCCGCAACCAAAGAGGCGTTTGATCTGACCAAGGAAGATGATAAAACGCGAGATCGCTATGGTCGCAATGCGTGGGGACAGCAATTATTGATGGCTCGGCGCCTGGTCGAAGCGGGTGTCGAAGTTCTCACCACGAGTTTGAATGGACAACTCTGTGGACGTGTCGGCAACTGGGATGATCACGCCGTGAATCATCATGTGTTTGATGCTATGAAGTTCCGGGCTGATGCTTACGATCAAGCGGTAACGGCATTGATCGAAGATATTTATGAGCGCGGCTTGGATAAAAGAGTTTTGGTTGTAGTGACCGGCGAATTTGGACGAACGCCGAAAATTGAGTATTCGCCAAGCACCGGAGCAGGTAACGCCAGCGCTCCAGCAGGCACGATCCAGCCTGGCCGTGATCATTGGCCGAGAGCGTTCTCAAATATTTGGGCTGGAGGTGGAATTCGCACAGGCCAAGTTATCGGAGCTACGGATAAACGAGGCGAAGATCCGATTGAACGAACATGTTCGGCAGGCGATTTTCTGGCAACCATTTATCATCATTTAGGTATTGATGCGGCCACCACCTTTATCAAAGATTTTAACGGTCGTCCCACTCCGATCGTGGATCATGGTAAACCGATCCCCGAACTGCTGGGTTGAAATCGAATCGCCCATAAGCACACAATAGGGTCTTTACGAAACTACCGTTTTCAGGAGATCCGCTTTGTCTGCTCCATCGCTTCGCCCCAAAGGAATAGTCCAATACAGCAACCCCGGCAGGATTGTTATTGTGACGGGTGGCTGCAATGGAATTGGCCGAGCCATAGCAGATGGCTTCGCGAATAGTGGAGCAACCGTTATTGTGGCCGATGTTGATGTTGTTCTTTCAAAAACACTCCCCGCTTCGCTGCACTTCAAGCAGGTCGATGTCTCCTCAGAGGAGCAATGTGCAGCCTTAGTCGAATGGACCCGATCCACGTTCGGAGGTATCGATGTACTGGTCAATAATGCAGCCATACAACCTCCTTCATCGTACCTGCGAGTCGAAGATGTCGACCGCACCACGTACGAGCAGATGGTATCAATTAATTTATCCGGCTATTTCTTCATGGCTAAATATTGTTTGAAGGTCATGCGTCAACAACAGAGTGGAGTGGTCGTCAATATCTCCAGCGGTCAAGGACATCGCACAGCCAGGCAGGTCCCGGTGTATGGACCCATCAAGGCTGCCAATATACTTCAAGCGATGCAGTGGGGAATCGAGTACGCTCGCGAAGGAATACGCGTAATTAGCGTCTCTCCCGGAGCTATTGATACTCCCTTGGTTCGCGCTAGTTTAGAAGCTCAAGGTGGGGAAAAAGAATTGGCCAATCGGCATCCTCTGGGCCGCATCGGTCGCCCCGAGGAAATTGCTAACGCGGTGCTATGGCTCGCCAGTTCCGATGCATCCTTTGTGACCGCCACCGATTTAAGTGTCGATGGCGGACTGAAAGCATTCGGTGCATTTGCCGATCCCTACCCCTATTCCCATTAAATGTCCCAGCACTCGATTCACCTCACTTCGTGAGTCCCATACGATGAGCAAACCCAGCAGCCTATTTTTTCTAAGCGCGCTTGTATTTTTTTCTGCGTTCGTCCAGGCGAAGGAACTATGGGTGTATACCCAAGTCAATCTGCTTGTCCCGCAGGAAGTAACTCGACTGACCAAATTGATGGAACGGGCGCAAAAAGCAGGCTACACACATTTCCTGATCGCAGACTCAAAATTTTCACGACTCGCGGAACTCGATCGACGATATTTTGATCAGGTCGAACAGGTTAAAAAGAAAGCTAAAGAACTTGATATCACTTTAGTACCTGCTGTTTGCTCTGTCGGATACTCCAATGACATCTTGTCACTGAATCCTAATCTGGCAGAAGGTCTTCCAGTACGAGACGCACTTTATCGCGTCCAGAATGGTCTGGCTCGCTTCGAGTCCGAACTTAAATCCGAACTCCCGAGCCTCGCAGAGCGAAACAAGTGGAGCTTTATCGATGAATCCCTGAAGCTTGAAGATGGAAACCTCCTTTCCAAGCCGCCGCATGCTCCGAATGTGCGAATATCTAAAAAGCTGCTGGTAAAGCCTTATCGTCATTATCACATTTCGGTGCAAATCAAAACAGAAGGCTTTGATACACCCGTGGAAATCAAAGCTTTAACGGGAGCAGGCCGCAGTTTGAGTTACACCAATCTCCGAACACAACCGACCCAGGACTGGCGCGAACACCATGTCACGTTCAACTCGTTGGATAACACGGAATTCAATCTTTATATCGGTGCCTGGGGCCCTCAAAAAGGTCAGTTATGGATCAGCGAGCCCAAGATTACAGAATGTGGTGCTGTCAACCTTATTCGCCGAGAAACCGCTCCGATATCCGTTCAGGAGGTGCTCAAGAATGGTGAACGCCGAACTCTGTCAGAAGATATTGACTTCGAAAAATGGACGGATGAAAAATTAGGTCGTGTCCCTTATGGGGGCGAATACAACGTATGGCACAACCCGCCAGATATCAAATTGAAGAAACCTCTTCCCAATGGAACTGAGCTTAGAGTTTCCTACTATCACACTCATATCGTCTATGATGGGCAAGTAAGTGCAGCTGCCAATGATCAAGACTTTCAGGATCTTCTCGATGACCAAATCGAGAGAATGACCCGCTTGTTTCCCACTGCAGATTTCATGATGTCCCACGATGAATATCGAGTGATGAATTGGACAGAATCGAATATCGCGCAGCTGCCCCCCGGTTCAACCCCAGCGGAGATTTTGTCGCACAATGTAAAGCATTGCAGCGAGCAGATTCGGCTGAAAGCCCCAAAGGCTAGGACTTTGGTTTGGAGCGACATGTTCGATCCATATCATAATGCGGTTGACAATTATTATTTGGTGCGAGGCTCACTCAAGGGGGCGTCCGCGCCGGAAGATGTAACGATCGTGAATTGGAATTTTGGCAAGCGGGCCGAAAGCCTACAGCATTTTGCTAAACGGGGTCACCTGCAAATTATCGCAGGTTACTACGATGCCAATCCGAGTCAGATTACCCAATGGTTGGATACTATTACGGAACAAAAAGTAAATACTGTCGATGGCATCATGTATACAACTTGGAATCGTAATTTTTCCGATCTAGAAGAATTCGCCAAGTTGGTCAAGTCGCATCCATGGTATACGCAACGCTGAGCATTCTTTTTCAGCGTTTAGCCTTTAGACGTCCATTAAGTTCTTTGAGTTCCTCAAGGGCCTTGGTGTTTTCGGCTAGAGGCTTTTCGGCAAAAATGGGGAGCAGTTTATCCCAGACGATGTTCAATTGACCCTGCAGATTGTTATTGTTGGCAGTCATCACAACCACTGCATCTTGCTCGGGTAAGACGACGCAGAATTGGCCATCTTTTCCGTCACCGCGATAGGCGCCATGACGGCATCGCCAGAACTGAAACCCATACCCCTGCTCCCAATCGCTGTTAGGCTTACTACCGTTGGAGACCTGCTTGGAGGTTGCCGCGTTAACCCAACTTTCGGGAACAATTTGCTTGCCATTCCAGACACCCTTCTGAAGATAAAGTTGTCCAAACTTGGCAATGTCCTCCGTCTTGAGATAAAGTCCATAGCCACCTATCGATATACCTTGAGGATTTTCGTCCCATTTGGGCGCATCGATTTGAAGCGGATCAAATAACCTCGATTGCAAATAGTCGACAACTTTTTGGCCGGTAACTTTCTGGACTATCGCCGATTGCATGAACGTTGCAGGGGTATTGTATTTGAAATGGGACCCAGGATTAAACGGAACTGGATGCTTTAGAAATGCCGTGATCCAATTCTTTTCACCGCGCAGCGATACTTCGCTTTGGTGACCGGTAGCCATGGACAAAAGGTCCTTGACCCTCATCTCTTTCAAATTTTCGCTAATGTCCTTAGGAGTTTCGTCAGGAAAAAAAGCCAATATCTTATCATCGATATTCAACTTTCCTTCATGTACTGCTAAACCAACCGCTGTCGAAGTGAAGCTTTTGCTGAGCGACCACAGCACATGGGGTTTGCTGGCACTTTCGGGTTCCCACCATGCTTCGGCTACGACTTTACCGTGGCGAACAAGCATAAAACTATGCATCGAATCCACTTCTTTGTCAGCGGTCCGAATGAATTCGGCGATCCCGCTTGATGAGATTCCCTGAGACTCCGGTGTTGCGCGAGGAAGTATTTTCTCCTGCGCAACTCCATTGCAACTCAAAAGACCAACCAATAACAGAGTTAAAAATCTCATCGATCATCCTTTTATCAGCGTTCATACTTGATCAAGAATTCGTCGGTGCGCAAATACATTGCGTTTTGACCAAAGCCCGGGGTTGCGAGCGTTCGACCGGTGATTTCATTGGTACCCAAGATTTCAAACTTACGCGAAGCCTTCACCCACGTCGCTTTTCCATTTTCGTCAAGGAACATGATATTGCCATTGATGAGCAATGGGGACGCTGAGAAATCTCCACCGAGGCGTTCCATCCAGTACTGAGTCCCGGTCAGAACATTGACGCACGATGCGATTCCATTATCGGACACGAAGTATAACTCTTCGCCCACCAACAGTGGTGTCGGTGTGCTTGGTGCACCTCGTTTGAGTCGCCACACAATATTTTTCTCTGTAACATCTCCCGAGCCACCAAGCTTTGCTGCGATCAACTCAGGATTATCATAATCATGATTGTAGATCACCATACCTTGAGTGACGATCGGCTGCGGGACAACGGACCAACCGGGGGCTTTGATGATCCAGAGTTCCTTGCCCGTTTCCAAATCGTATGCCGCAAAATGATCAGGGCCTGGTGCCAAAACTTGCTTCTTGCCGTCCACTTCCGTTACCAGCGGTGTCACGAAGGAATGACTGATACGAGCTTCGATAGAACGCAACGTTTTCCAAACGACCTTGCCCGTTTTTGCATCGACAGCAGCGACAAAAGGCTTAACGCTTCCATCGCAAACGACAACCAATTTTCCATCTGCCAAGAATGGCGAACCGCCGCTGCCATGCATCGGTGGATAGTCGAGTTCCGTGCACAGCCATTCGATTGCGCCATCGGATTGCTTCAAACGAGCCATTCCCAGAGCGCCAAAGTGCACAAAGACCGAACCATCTGTAACGATCGGAGTGGGACTGGCATGGCTATTCTTCGCATGAATTTTCGGAGCGGACGCTACTTTGCGCACCTCTCGCTCCCAAATCGTATTTCCGGATTTCGAATCGAGGCAAAGTGTCCGCAGCGAAAGCCCCTCTCCCTCAGGAACCGCAGTGGTTAAATAGACTTTACCGTCAACAATAACAGGCGACGACCAACCGAGACCTGGAATGGCAACTTTCCATGCCGCGGGACCGCTGTCAGACCATTTCTCCGGCATGTTTTTGTATTGCACATGACCGTTGGATTCGGGGCCTCGGAATTGCGACCACTCTTCGGTAATCATTGCGAAAAGCATGAAAAAAAGAATTGCCACGAGCGTTCGATCCTGTAGGTAGGTAGAGAGGGGGAAGTTCGCGAAAGTCGCAGAGATTTAGCAGAATATTCGCGGCGAAGGGTGCCTGTCAACGCGCGGACTGCCATACCCCAGGAAATTTTGCTGTCTCACAGCCAGTTAGCGGCTAGAGCTAAGGAGCCATACGCCAAAACGCTTGGTCAAAGCAATTATTTGCGAACCACCGACTTAAAACCACTGGCCTTCGAGCTATCTGAAATGCCCATCCATTGTAACTGTGGTTGGGTACGGAGCATATTGCGTCCAATGACCTGATTCAACTGCTCGGTCGCAGCCAGCACTTCCTCTTGCGGTGCACCACTTAACGTGAGCGATTCCACGCGAGCCGCGTAACCGTACTGAAAATTTGGATACTGATCAATTAGCAGGTCGGCGAATTGAAGGGCCTTTTGATGCTTGCCTTCATTGATCAGCCCGCGAGCAAGATTCAGCAAGATGCCTGGATTTTTTTCTGCGTCTGGTATCGACTTAATCAACTGCATCGCCAGATCGGTTTTCCCCTTCCGCAATTCGGACGTCGCTTGCTCAAGCGGCGTCGTGCCCGTCGCTTTTCTAGCCGTACTGACCGTGATCATGCTGACAAACTTCAGCATGCTCCACAGAAAACTACCTCCTGCGAAAATCAAAAGAATTGGAAAGAAGCGATCAAGAAACACGATCGTTACCACGTTCACTGCCAAGATACCAATGGAGCCTAACATGCTCCAGAAAAACGCGGAAATTGTATTTTTCGAGTTGCAAGGATAGCAGAGATTGTCACCTTTTCTCAATTTCGTGTAATAAGCGCACTGCGGACAAATCCCTGTTTTCGCCGAATCGGTAGTCAACTCTTCAGAAAATAGTTTGCTACAACCGTTGCAGAACAAGTTTTCCGAATCCGAATAAGGTGTAACATCGATCCATTGCGAACAGTGAGGGCAGCCAACAATGTATACCGTTTCGGGTGACTTTTGATTGCTGAGGTAAATGTCAAAGTCCACACGCTGGACCATTTGAGCAACCCGCTCAACCAGATCGTTTCCAAGTTTTGAACGCTTGAAGGTAATAGTCCAGGCTTTGGTCTGCGACGCAAAATCGGCTTTGTTCTGACCAGGATTTTTCGATTCAAATTTTAATTTCTTAACCCAATCTTCGTATCCGAAATTGTGCGCAACCAATACGAGTTAATCTGAACCCATCGAGGCGTTAACCCAGCAATTTCGATTCAGGGCGATATCGCCTTGTTTAATTTTTAGAATGGCTCCGCTTGCATCAATGGTCACAGTCACGGGTACTTTCTTTTTGCCTTCGACTAAGGTTCCGTCAAAATGAACAGGTTGAATCGGCTGAGCGAGTTTGGGCAAGGCGTTTTGTGGCTGCATAGATGCTCCCGAGTAGAAAGAGCGAAAGAATGCTCATAGAAAATTTGAGATGGATTATAAGAAAATTGCTTGCCTGCAAGATTTATTTTTGCTGATCGTTCAACTGCTAGAATTCGGCGTTTCGGAGCGATGTTAGCGGATAAGCTAGCGGTCGTCAACGAAAATCTATCTCCCCTTACAATCGTGGTGAGCGGATGGTAGACGCCGCTGTCTAAGAGGCTATCCGAAATCCCCGCATACCGCGACCGACGCCAAGGAGTTTAATGGCTATTGGTTGCGAAACAAGCTGAGCTGTTAGATAAACAAACGGCACGGATCTCGGAACTAGAATTAAAGCATTGCCAAAATACGATCGCGAGAAGTGCTTGAAAAGCACATTTGCGAGTAATATGTGACTACGTAACTTGTTAACACTCTGTATGTCCCGGTAATCCTCAATCCATGGCGATTGCCAATGCACGCAGATTACGCTCGAATCCGTAAAGCTTCTTGGACATGTCGTCTCAAACTCTCTGGCTGAAACTCCGAAAGTGGAATAGCCAACTCGACCAGATGCCGGTAGCGATTCAGTATCGGATCGCTCAAAACGAAAAGGGCCTCCATCCAATTGTCGATTTGAGTGAAATCGAAATGCAAAATTTGGGCCAGATTGAGAGCATCGCAAATCTTTGGATCCTTGCAGGCTTCTCGCAACTCCTGAATTCGAATCGAGGCGCCTGGGACCCGCAAACGGCCCAGTACATCCGCCATCCGCAATTGTGTTGTCGGGCTCTCGTGCGCGAATCGCTCCACAATGGCAAAGACTGCATCTCGGCTTCGGCAACGTGCCAACGCGATACAAGCGGTGGCAGCAACGGTCGCTTGCATGTGCTGGATATGCGCTGCCAACATATCTTCGAAGCCGAGGAAGGCGTGCCGCGAGGCAACCTGCAAGGCAATGGATAAACGTTGATCCGAATCCTGCTCCCACGATTCCTTCGGAGCTAGCCAACGACGAATCACTTCATCAGCCGAACCGCGACTGTGTAAAATTTCAAGCGCATGAAGAGCGTCTGCTTGAATCCGCAGATCGCCATTGTTGCCCCATCTCGGTTCGAGTTGTTCCTTCAGTTCTTCATCGCTCAGTTCGGTCAGCGCGATACGGCGTTTCAGATCCGTCAATTCAATTCGAAAGAATATTTTCGAAGCCGCTTTGAGCTGCTCAATTTGCGGGAGAAATTCCCCCAATTGTTCGGCAGGTAATAAAACCATTGCTTCCACGATTTTGCCTGCGAAGCGACAAATGGGATCGACGATTTTACGACCTTCCACCATGTGAACAGATCGCTCGAGGACAGTCGCCATGTACTGATGGTGAGCGGGCAAATGGGTTACTTGTGCGAATTCAGGATAGGCTTCACCAATTCCGAAACGATCCCAGCCCTCTAAAATTGCGCCCAACATCGCCGGCGCATTGCAATAGCTTGAGGCCAACAATTCCAATGCGGCCGTTCGATATCGAACCGAATCATGGGTTAGCAAATCAATCAATTGCTGATCGTTCATAGTGTAACTTCAGAAATACAGCGGATAGATCAACTGGGTCGCAACCAGATCCCAGACATGTTACCATGTAGAAGGATTTTAACTTGTTGCTGCCATCATGGTAATTGGACTTTAGAAACAAACGACATCATGGGCAAGGTCTGTCTGATTAACGTTGTGGGGCTAACCCCGAAGTTGCTGTCACATGCCCCGAACATCTCGGCCCTAGGTCCATCACGACCTCTCAAAGGACCGGTTCCCGCTGTCACTTGCACTGCCCAAGCCACGATGCTGACCGGTTTGCCACCGAGACAACATGGTATCGTTGGAAATGGCTGGTACTTCCGCGACACAGCCGAGATACGTTTTTGGCAACAAGCCAATTCGCTTGTGCAAGGCGAAAAATTCTATGAAGGTTTTGAGACGGCGAAAATGTTTTGGTGGTTCAATCAAAACGCGGCCGTGCGGTGGAGCGCGACTCCGAAACCACATTACGGATGCGACGGTTCGAAAGTATTCGATATCCTGGACCGAACTGAATGCAAATTGACCGATCAACTCGGGCCATTTCCTTTCCACGCCTTCTGGGGACCCAAAGCGGGTCTGGCAAGTTCCGAGTGGATTGCGAAAGCTTCTGCATTGGTCATGCGTCAAAATAAACCGCACTTGACCATGGTCTACCTGCCGCATTTAGATTACGACTTTCAGCGATTTGAAAATCATTCACCTGAACGCGTCCGTGAAGTTGATGATTGCGTCAGAATCCTTGTAGATGCTTGCCAAGAAATTGATGCGTTACCGGTTGTCGTTTCAGAATACGGTTTAGTGCCTGTCAGTCGACCGATTCATATCAACCGGATTCTCAGGCAAGCAGGCTTCCTCACCGTTCGCGATGGGCCATTCGGCGAGATGCTCTTACCGGGTGAATCCACCGCATTCGCCGTATCCGACCATCAAGTTGCCCATGTTTACGTTCGCGATCGGGCGCAGGTCGAAAACATTCGCAAATTATTGACAACCACACCTGGTATTCACGCTGTAGTTGATCCAGCCGAACTTGAACTCGATCATCCGCGCTCCGGCGAATTGATCGCGCTGGCAGATACAGACGCATGGTTCACTTACTACTATTGGCTCGACGATCGCAGAGCACCCGATTTCGCGCCAACAGTCGATATTCATCGCAAACCTGGTTACGATCCTGTCGAACTCTTTATGACCTCTATGCCGCGAGCCATGTGGAGATTAGCTCAGAAGAAACTCGGCCTTCGCTACAAAATGGATGTCATACCGTTGGATGCGACCTTAGTGCGAGGCAGCCACGGATTGCAAAATTCGCCGGAGAATGGTGCCGTCATTGTTGGCCCCACTCCTCCCGGCGATATGAAAGACATCAAAACTTATATCCGTGACTTACTCGCCTAGCAAAACTTCGCCACGGTTACCCGCTGGTTTCTTATTCCGGTAACGCGACAACTTCACCACCGTGACGCGTTGCCATGGCTCGGTACACGGTTTCATCGATCGTGTCGGGAATTAAACGAACCGAACAATCGCCCATAATAAAATTCGCGCCCGTTGCATGAAAACTGCTAAAGTCATCAAAATGGCCGACAGGCGAATTGGGTACGTGATCGGTGGACCCGACAATTCGTGCAAACGCGGCATTTGCCTCAGGTATCACTCCATGCCACAGAGAACCTCCGAGTCGCGAACTTCTTTCGCCGATCACAAAAGTATTGCTCGTACCATCCACAAAATCCTGCATCCTTACTCGACTGTTGCCCCAAAAAGCCCCATCGCTGGAGTATGGACTTTCATCAACTTCGCCAGTCCCGAAGACACCGACGTAATTGCTTTTTGCAATCGCGAATAGTTTTTCACCGTCATCCACGTTGTGCGGTTCGTGATCGTCCTCGTCAAAACTCAAGTAAGAGAAATGGTGCGAATGGTCGTGCGCTTCGGCAATCTGGAACAAACTGGGAGATGGGTCTGACGGGCAGATAAAGGTTGGAATGACTGTTTGGATCATCGGCTGGTTCTGCGCCGCAATGATCTCCACATTCAAATCGAGCCGCTGATAAACACTGTTTTGTTCCAGAAACGGCAAAAGAGCGGTCGCCCAACCCCAACCCGGCTCACCCGCTGGCACATTCGCAATCCATCCCGGCGGAAATTTTTTGTGCGCCGACTCATAATTATGCAAAGCTAAACCGATTTGACGCACATTATTCGAACATTGCATGCGTCGGGCAGCTTCACGAGCCGCCTGAACCGCCGGCAACAATAAACCAACTAGAATGCCAATGATGGCAATAACAACCAGCAACTCCACAAGCGTAAAGCCACCTCGACCAGAGCGGTGTGCAGATAACATCAGAAGAACTCCCACAGAACATTTCGCGAAATGAAACCCAACCGACCGGAGTCAAGCTTGGTTCGGTGGGCCGCGCACGTTCCAAGGAAGAACAATACGATTTGGAACAAAGCAAAAACCAGATACAACTTCGCCTTGAACGAGTTGTAACGCTCGAGGAATATCATCCCACTGCATCACCCAGACATCGTCCAACAACAACAGTTCGCAAATCGGGCAATCATGATCGCCATCGGACGAATGACCTGAAGGCACCCCAATCGGGAAACTTTGGGGACAGCACTCAGTGCCTTGAAGCGCCACAGAATCGCCATGCCCATAAGGGCACGCGGACAATTGCCTGCCTTCGGTGTCGGAGCGCTGGTCCAGAGCCGCAGCCGCGGAAAGTGCCGAGGCAGAATTCGCCTGACAAGAGGCGCCACGCCCATGAGCGTGGTTAGGCGATAGCGCAAGATGCCACGACAGAGCAAAGGGGGCTTAACAACATCCAAACGATGAGTAGCCAGCTCACTGAACAGCTAAACCAGGCTTTTCGCAATCCGACCATTGCGACGAACCTACTGTTTGCATCCGAACCTACATCGACTCACAACAGATTCGGATGACAGGGGGAGATACCTACCCAGTGTGGGTATAACATAGACAATTCGCAATTGTTCGATTTTTGTCAATGAACATTAAAGGCTCAAAGCTCGCTTTTGGCCGGATTCCCCCCTTTTTTGCCTAATCGGACACGAATATCTTAAATCTTACAGACCTGCCTACTCACAAAAGTACACATTCTCACAACTTCTGGGAAAGCGAGTATGATAGAGCTGAGTTGTAAAAGCGGTGGAATAAATCGGGCGTTTTGGTCCATGAAGCGTCTTCCGAACTGCGAAGTTGCACTTCGGTTTGGTAACTGCGAGCAACCTTAATTGCTTCTCGTGATATTCCTAGGGACTTTTCCAAAGGCGGCCAAAGCAACCAAGATGCAACCTCTATTGCGAGCCGTAAACGTCTCGAAAACGTATCGCTCCGGCAGCGTATCCCACCAAGCGTTGACGGATGTTAGTGTCGACATTCATCGCGGCGAATTTGTCGCCATTGTCGGTCCATCGGGCTGCGGCAAAAGCACATTGCTCCACTTGCTTGGCGGGCTCGATCGTCCGGATCAGGGGGACGTGTTGTTGGAAGGGAAGTCGATCATTAACCTGAACGAATTTGAGCAAACGTTGTTGCGAAGGAGAAGGATAGGTTTTGTCTTCCAAAAAGTTCACTTGCTCCCGATGCTGACAGCGATTGAAAACGTGATGGTCCCGATGCGACTGGATGGGACTCCCCTTTCCGATGCCCGCGAACGTGCGATAAAGGCTCTAGCTTCTGTTGGGATGGAAGGTAAGGAAAAAAATCGGCCTGGTGAGCTATCAGGCGGTGAGGCGCAGCGTGTGGCGATCGCGCGAGCGTTGGTAATGTCACCCGCAATTGTACTGGCGGATGAACCTACTGGGGCTCTTGATTCGTTGAATGGAGAGCGGGTCATTGAATTGTTTCGCAATCTGGTCGCACAATCCCAACAGACATTAGTTATCGTTACCCATGATGCGGGTGTTGCGGCCGCTGCGGAACGCATCGTAAAAATGCGAGACGGTCGGGTCGTCGATGATTCGACCTCCAACAGCACTGTGCAATCTAAAGCGTTGGCGACCAACTAAAGGGAACGTACGATGTTTGCAGTTCTATGGCAGCATTGGCGTCAACGACCCGCCCGCTTTTTCCTGACATTAATCAGTCTGGTGCTTTCGACTGCAACTTTAGTGTCGGTATTCGTTGCATCTCATAACGCTCGAATGGCTTTTCAGGCGCTCAATAGTGCCGTGCGCGGATTGCCATCTTTAGACATTGTCAATCTCGAAGGAGATCGTTTCCAATTAGCGCTGTTGGACAACGTTTTGAGTGACGAGCAATGGCAACCTGCTCTGCCCACTCTGGTTCGCGGCACCATCTTGCGGAATGGTGTCAATAAAAGTCGTGGTCTGGCCTTGGGAATTCCACTCTCTACGATGCCAACCTCGACACGAAGCTACATTCTGAAAAACTTCGCCATCGACCAAGAGAGTCTACCCGGTGTTGGCGAATGCTGGATTTCCGCTTTGATGGCCACGAGTCTTCAGGTATCAGAGGGGGACACCGTACAGGGTTTATTTCGACGCGGCTTCAAAAAACTCACGATCAAACGCATTATTCCTGTGAGAGAATGGAGCGGTCTTTTCAACGAACACGGCATCATCGTCGATCTAAAATGGTTGCAAGAGGTCGCAGCCGTTCCGGGCAAGGTGGATCGATGCCGTTTGTTTCTTCCGGACGATTCTCCGGAAACCAAGGCAACTTACGAATCGAAACTGCAACAGAAAGTGGCAGCTTCCCTGAAGATCAAGGAACGAACCAACACCGTGGGGGTTGCAGACGATTTGCTCAAATCAACCGAACTCGGCTTATCGTTTGCCAGCGCCTTAGCCGTTGCCATGGCCGCTTATATCTTACTGAATACGACTCGAATGAACCTCACTGAAAGACGTCCCTACTTCGCCATTCTCAAGTGTGTGGGCGCTCTACCCAGTCAGATTCGCAGAGCCATTTTGATTGAAGCTTTTCTCATCAGTTTGCTGGGCGTCTTTTTCGGCCTCATCGTGGGCTGCTGTATCGGATACGGCATGGGTATCGCTTTAGCGGCTGTTCTTCAAGCAACGCCTTCCAGTTTCTCGATACCTTGGCCAGCTCTCTTTGCGATTTCGATTTTTCTACCGGCCCTTACCTTATTGGTTGTCTGGTTTGCCGAACGCCAACAAAATGATGTCTCTCCGTTGGAAAGTTTTCGTGAACCAACGCTGACCGCAGCCACCAAAATGCCATGGCGGTCGATCCTGGCAGGAATTGTCTTATGGTGGATTGCCGTTGCCGGATTAATACTCGTTCAACAAGAATATTTGAGTGCTCAGTGGGGTGTTGCCGCTGGACTTCTTGCTCTTGTTTCCTATCTGCTGCTTTTGCCAGCTGGCCTTGTCCCGCTGATCTGGATACTCGAACGCTTAGCCCGAAGCAAAAATGGTTTGGCCATAGAGATTGCCAAGTATCAGCTGATCCGCCGTCCTGAACGCACCTCCCTCAACGCAGGCTTCCTTATCATTTCCTTGTGCGGAGCTATTGGTTTGGGACAAACGTTGATGAGCAACACCGACGAGATTAATCGTTGGTACAATCGCGCATTGCCGGGAGACATCTTTCTGATATCGACTCGCGGTCCTTCCATGGTAATCGATTCGGAAGATCCGCTGCGCAATTTTGTCCAAGAAATGCCAGGGACTCTCTGGGCGAATGCGCTTCGCTTTGTTTGGTGTTATGCTGACGAACAACCCATCATGATGATTGTGCGTGAGTTCCCCACCAACGCTCCCTTTCCCACCGAGCCGAAAGGGCTTACCACTCTTCAATCGCTGCAAATTGTTGAGAATGATCAAGTGATCATCGGCTCAATTCTCGCCAAAAAGTTAAACAAAAAACAGGGCGATGATATTACGATCTCTTACAACGGTCGAAGTTTCAAACTACCGGTAGGTGGCGTGAACGCCAACTTCGCAAATGGCGGCATGGCATTGGTCATCAATCGAAAAACGGCCCAAAAGTTCATTGAAATCACGGGGTTCGAATGGTATTCGATCGCAGTTCAACCCGATCAACTAGATCCATCCTTCCAAGCACTGAAACAGGTAAAGGATCAATACGGATTTGAAATACAATTGGGTTCCGACATGCGCAGAGGAGTTGAACAAACGATTGCCGGCGTCACCTCAGGTATTTGGAGCGTAATATTTATTTCTTTCCTCACGGGTGGATTTGGGATCGCTACCACTCTGGCGATGAATATCATCGAACAAGCCCGCGACTTTTCACTCATTCGCATCGTGGGTGCAAGCCGACGGCAAATGCTTATTACCGTGCTGACCCAAGCCTGGCTCATTGGAATCATTGGTATCTTTTATGGTATCATTGGCGGAGCAACCACTGTGTTTATCATCGTGCTCTGCAGCGAAGCGCTATTAGGATACCAGCCCGAATTTCAGTGGGATTACACGTTGATGCTGTTGTCGATTTTTGGCACATTCATCATCGTCACTCTTGCCGCCTTTTTTCCTGCCTGGAAAGCCTCGAAAATCAATCCAGTTGAGCATTTAAGCTATGAATAGCTTCATAAATACCTGTAAGCCCATCTTCAATTCACTTGTCTTAGCCGCATGTTTTATCTCTATGCTGGTCGCTGAGAACGGTCTTGCGCAATCGCCTTTGGACGCAGCCAATCCTCGCTTCTCATTCCCAGCTTCAACCTATCTCATTTTTCGTTCGACCAATGTGGCCGCTTCCACAACTGCGATTAAGGACTCGGACTTCGGGAAACGCCTATCCGTTGAGCCCTGGACAACTCTTGCCGAAACACATCGCAACCGAAATATTTCATCGCTGCTCAATACACGTCCTTGGATGGGCATCGACTGGCATGACCTAACTTCGGTCTCATCCGAAGGCTATTTCATCGGCTTTCTCGATGCACAAAAGAAACCTCATCTTGCCTTTCTCTTGCAACTGGGAGATAAGGCGGATTCGCATCCATTTGTGGTGAGCTGGAAAAAGACGTACAGTCAAAAAAGACCGCTGAAAGAAGTCAGTCTAAAGAATGCCAAGCTATGGATGACAAGTTCAACCGCGGCAGACGCACCATCCGCGGCACTTGCCATCGGTTCGCAATGGACGGCTATTTCTTCATCAACCGCTGCATTGACAGAATGGTTATCAAGCCAAGGAACTCAAAATCTTGCGACTAATGCTGTACCAGAAAAAGTTTTTGAGGATCCAAGTTCAGCATCCACGATTCAATTTTGGTTGAAGCCCTGGTCGCTACTCCGTAGCTACACCGAAACAAGTGAGCCTAAGCTTTTTAGATCTCTCTCTAAGTACGGTATCGAGCAGATCACTGAGTTCCTGGGCCAAATCGATTTTCCAACGACCCCTTCTGCCGCTTGGCAAATCGAAGCTGAAGTGAATTGGCAACAACCGCTTGAAAAAGCGATGGCCGCACTCAGCTTTGTCGAAGGAAACGAAGTTACGCTCCCCCGCTTGACTTCCGGACAAGCGACGACCACTCGATTTGATAATGTTTCCGTTGCATTCTTAGATAACAAGCCCTGGTTCCAAGGCGCCAGCTATCTCGCGGATCTCTCCATCGATGAAGATACTCCAGGTGGTTTTGCCGATATCCTAGACAGTATTTTGACAGATCCAGAAGGACCGAAAATCGATGTTCGGCAAGAAGTGATATACAAACTGGGTAATCCTCTGGTCCTCGGTGGAGCGACCGTAAAGGATCCGAAGAAACCGAACAAAGTTCAACGGAATATTCTCGCATCATTTCCTTTTCCAGATACCACAGCAATGCAAGATATTTTGCAGCGCATGTTCGAAGGAGATGAAGAAGTCACCAATCAGACAATCGGCGACTATCGCATTTGGTATACCGTCCACAATGAATCACTTTTTGTCTCCATGAGCGAAGGAGAATCCAAGACGATTACAGCAGCCGCAGTTAACAAGACGCACCTCTTTCTAGCAACCGACACGAATTGGCTTAAAGAGCTTATCAATGAATCCATCAAGACACCTGTCGCCACGGACTCTGCAGATCAATTCGAGAAGCCTATCTCCTTCCGTCAATCATTCGATCTGACATCATGGTTACAATACAGTTGGCAGCGTATTCCAGAACGCACACCGAGTCGCAAGAATTACGAGTCGACCGATCTACCTGCTTTGATTTTGACCAACGCTCTTGTACCCCAAATGTCAAATGACCAAATACCACCATGGGATCAAGCGAAAGATCTGTTTGGGAATGTTACCATTATCGGAAAGAAAACAGCAACCGGCGTGCAAATGTCTGTCGATTGGCGTTAATCCCACGTGTTGCTCTAGTCATTCCCAGATAGATTGCCTCAACGGTTGCTGGAATGCGGAACTTCTTGTCAGACAGCGACTCAATCGATCCAGGAAATAACAACAGTATGCTTTTGCCGCTATGCGGTTCCCTTCGCCAAACATTCCTCAATCACGTTCCCGTAGACGTCCGTCAAGCGAAAATCACGCCCACCCCAGCGGAAAGTGAGGCGTTCATGGTCGATACCGAGAAGATGCAGAATCGTCGCATGTAAGTCGTGCATACTAACAACCTTGTCCACTGCTCGATAGCCAAATTCATCCGTTGATCCGTAAGCCATTCCTCCTCGTACGCCACCTCCCGCCATCCAGATGCTAAAGCCTTGCGGATTGTGATCGCGACCGCGACTACCCTGTGCAAATGGCGTTCGTCCAAATTCACCCGCAAAAACTAACAGTGTTGAATCCAATAATCCGCGTTGAGCGAGATCGGAAATGAGGGCGGCAATAGGTTGATCCACCACTGCTGCATTTTTGCGATGCCCCTCAAGAATGTTTTCGTGATCATCCCAAGGAGCAATAAAGCGTATTCCTTTTACGCACGTCAATTCGACGAAACGAACCCCGCTTTCGACAAGTCGACGGGCTAGGAGACATTGCTTCGCATATTGCGCCTGCAGAGGATTTGTCGAATCGACTCCATACGCTTGCAGTACTGCGGCGCTTTCGCTACCGAAATCGACCAACTCGGGAACCGCAGTTTGCATAGCTACAGCGGTCTCATAATTTTTGATTGCCCCTTCGATCTCTTGATCCCCTGCATCCTCTTTCGAATTCGACGCATAACCATCGTCCACCTTTCGAACAAATTCCAGTAGAGCTTTTTGCGTATCTGCACCAAAGGAGGGCTTCACATTCTGGACAATCTCTTGGTTGCCAAAGATATTAAAAAAGGTTCCCTGATTTTTCGCTGGAAGAAAAGAGTTCGAAAAATTTTCCGGGCCACCGATGGGTAACAAACCGCCGTTGATCACCACATAACCCGGCAGTTCCTGATTGACACTCCCGAGACCGTAGTTCACCCATGAGCCTAAAGATGGCCTTCCTTGTACCGGATTGCCGCTGTGTAAAAACATGCATGCCTGCGAATGCTCTGCAAACTCTCCCTTCATGGAACGAATCACACAGAGTTTATCCGCTTGTTTGGCAAGATTTGGAAACAACTCACTGATGGGCAATCCCGATTCACCGCGCGGTTCAAATTTGAAAGGGGAACCGAAGATCGTTCCGTTCTGATCAAATTGCGTTGCATCCATGGAGGCTGGAAACTTTTCACCATGCCGCTGATTCAAAATCGGTTTAGGATCTAGTGTATCGACTTGCGATGGCCCACCATCCATGAACAAGAAAATCACGCTTTTCGCCGTAGCTGGGATATGCAAACCCGAATTGCGCAGTTGATTCTTATCCTCGGCTAAAACCGTTGGCGCATATTCAGCTAACAACGCAGATAAAGCCATATAGCCGAAGCCATTACTGCAACGGCGGAGAAGCGCTCGTCGGCTCATTCGATTCATGACAAGCTACCTTAGGAAAATAAATTCTTTTAGATTGAACATCCCGTGAGCCACAACATGCCAAGCGGTTTCATCACCCTCTTGAGCCTTAATACGTTCGTGAAGATCTGCAGCCGCTTTGAGCTCGTTGTCTGTCGGTTCACGGCCTAGCAAGTCTTGATACATTTTGCGAATTCTCTCGGAGGGTTCACCATCAACACTTCTCACCCTTGTTCCCCATATTTTGGACTGATTTAGAACCAAGGGGTCATTGAGCAAAGTAAGGCTTTGCGTCGCGACATTCGTCGCGTTTCTTTTACCAACAGGACTGGCAGGCCGTGGAAAATCAAAAGTGAGTAAAAACTCATAGGGAAAGTTACGTCTCACTTCCAAATAGATCGATCGCCGCCCATCGCCATCTAGCGGACCAGGCGGACTCTGTTTATTCGGCTCCATCACCGCCTGATAAAAAGGAAGTGTACCCACCCCCGAGTCGGGTCGTTTTAGATTTCCCGCTACCCATAACAGCGAATCGCGAATCGCCTCCGCCTCGATACGTCTTACGCGCATGTGCGACCACAATCGATTGTCCGCATCCAACTCTTTCGCGGATTCAGTAGCCGCAGAGGATCTCTGCCAAGCCTCACTGGTTACTATTTTTCGAATCAAATGTTTGGTCGACCAGCCTTCCTCGATGAATGCTGCAGACAACTCATCGAGCAACTCAGGATGGGTGGGTAGCTCTCCCATACGTCCAAAATTATCGACCGTTCGCACAAGCCCTTCACCGCAAAGCCAATTCCAAACTCGATTCACATAGACCCGAGCCGTCAAAGGGTTTCTCGGATTCGTGAGCGACTTTGCCAATTGAAGACGCCCCGCAACATCGCTGGGAACTTTATCTGAGACGTCACGCATTATCTCCAAATAGCCACGATCTAGATCTTTCCCAGGAGTCTTTGGATCGCCGCGCGAAAGCCAAGCTTGATTCACGGGTCGTCTATCTTCATAAACTCCAGGCCCCCAGTGCGGTCGCGGAATCTGTCCCTCGATTTCTCGATATTGCTCAGCGATGAGCGAGAGATCGTGAGCACCCATCGGGAGCGTTGGTAACCAGTTATTTTCAGTACAAAAATTCAGCCATCGCAAATCGTCGCGCGTGGCCTCTCGCTTTTGCAGGTTTTTTAGGGAATGCTCAATACATTCGATCACCGCATGAATCGCCTCAGCACGATTATCTATTTTCGTCTTCAGAAGCGACTGCGGTATCACAGAGCGATCAGGTAACGCAACACCTGCTGCATGAGCAATAACTTTCACGACACCAAAACTCGAACGGCCATCGCCATGGTCTAATGCAGAGGGATCTTTGGTAATTCCTATGTAGGGTTTCGCATCGCGTGTTAAAAACTCCATGTGGGCTCGCAACCCCTTCCATTGGGGCCGAATATTCATCGTGATCCAGCGCAGACTATCGGAGTCTAGCGTAGGATTGATCGTATTGAAAAGGAGCGAATCTCCCTGGAAATTTTCGATGACAAGACGCACCCGAGCGCCCGCTGTACCTCGGCAGAGTACCGAAATCGCATCGCTATCGATAACAAAATCGGGCGACCTCAATACACCAGCATGTCGGTCAGATAGCAAATTGGAATGGTAGCCTTCGCTCAGCAATGCTGTGAAGGGAACGGTTTTCCCCCCACCGACAGACCAGTTCGACGAATTCGCCGCTAACGCTTGAGGCATGCCCGCCCCATCGATACGCCAATCCGTCAGGTCTCCGTCGGTCAGATCAAAGAGGAGTCGAGAGTTGGCAGGTAGACTCTGCCGTTCATCGCTTACGCTCTTTCGCCACTGATCCCATGCAGAGGCAAACTCGACATCCGACATATCGATCCATGTCGAGATCAAATTTTTTATACTGTTTAAATCCCTTACATCCCGCAAGCGGGCGACACTTTTCAAAACCGGCTTACCTTCGGGTAACACCTTTTCGATTTCTTGCCATTTCGATTCCGGCTTAACATTTTTCTGGAGCCAAACGACAGCTTCACTTAAGTCGTGTTCCAGGACCGATAGATTGTCAAGCCAATATTCAGCCCAAGCCTGAGTGAATTTGATCTGCAACTCTCGCAGACTACTGTCATGCTGCGTAAATATCTCCGGTCGATCGAGGACACGTTGCCCCACTCGAGTGCTACGCAGAATGCCATAGAGCGAGTAATAATCCTCATCGCTTATCGGATCAAATTTATGATCGTGACAGCGCGCACAAGAAATCGTAATTCCCTGAAATGCTTTTCCAATCGCATCGATTTGACTGTCGACAACTACTATTTCCTCTTTTTTTACATCGACAGGAGTCTGATTGAATTCGACAAACCTGAAAAATGCCAAGCCCAGCAATGCTTGATTGATCCCTTCCTCGCTCCAGCGGGGTTCGATCAAATCACCAGCCAAATGCTCTTCAATGAGTCGATTCAGCGGTACATCTTGTTTGAACGCGGCAATTAGATAATCGCGATATCGATAGGCGAAAGGCAGATAGGCATCATCCTCTGAACCATGAGTCTCCGAGTAGCGAACAGTATCCATCCAGTGACGCGCCCAATGTTCTGCAAACTCATCGCTGTCTAAATACTGATCGATAAGGCCCCTCCAAGAGACAGCATCGGACGATTTCTCGAATCTCTTTACATCCGAAAAAGCTGGGGGCAACCCACGCAGCGAATAACTGAGACGTCGAACTAAGCGTTGAGGTTCGGCCCTAGCGGCAGCGGTCACATGGGACTCTGACAGCTTTTGATCGATCCAGTAATCAATACCACGGAACTTGGAGGGCTGACCCAAAAACAGATTAGGTTGCCAACACCACCACTTTGCTCTTTCTTGAAAAAGTTTACTCCAATCGGGTGCCGCAGCAGCGAGCGGTTCGGGCTGCTCGCGCGGATCGATCGCTCCATCAGCGATCCAGCGTTTGAAATCATCGATGAGCGTTTGATCCAACTGAGGAGCCTTGGCTGGCATTTCCAAACCAGCTTCCAAATGCTCTATCGTCCTCACCAACAGACTCTCGTCCGGCTTCCCAGGCAAAATGGCTGGTCCAGAATTTCCTCCCTGCTGCCAACCCTTACGACTATCGAGCATCAATCCGCCACTGGCTTTACCGATGTGATGGCAGTTCAAACAATGTTCATGCAATGCAGGGCGTATCTTAGCTTCGAAATAGGACGATTTAGCCACATCCGTGTCCGTGGCTTGAAATCCCATGAGTGGGGAAGCAACAAACCATAAAAAAAAGGCCGTAAAACTAATGCACTTTTTTAGACCACGCATCATTGCAGTCCAGTCGCCCGCTGAGGAATGTTGAGGTGAGGAACGAATAGGTAAGAAATAGACCGATGGGCACTTAAACTTTTGGAGAACGATCAACAATTTTAATCGCTTGTTTCAGCCTCGCTCAGTCTACTCAAAATTTCAACTCATTGCGAATGTTTTACAACTCCTTCTAAAGCCATAGAACGTCTACCAAGAGCCTATCGGAAAAACCCACAACCGCAACCAATGCCAAGGTGGTTCGTGGCTAATCGGATCGACTCTTCGGCCCTATATGAAAACCGCGGTTAATGCCGTCGACTAATGTTTTTGGATAGGCTCTACGCTGCACATGACTTATTCATTGCAGCATTTTGGGAGAAGTTGTTGTATTCGATGGGCTGAGTCGCGGCTACCTCTTGTTTCCTGCGGCGTCATGATGCGTTAGACTTTGGTAGTAAGGTCGCACGTTCTACCTGTCATCTTTCTTTTATCCTATTTGCATGATCTCGCCATGAGCCAACCCTACTCCATCGACTTTTCTCCTCTTTTTCGATCTGTGGTTCTCGCTGCTTATTGCGTGATTTGTGGCTTAAACAATATATACGCTGATGGACCAAACGATAATTTTCCCGACAGCGTGCGGTTGGTGCCACCCAAAGGTGTCGCCGTTGCTGAGGACATTCAATCGCGCTGGAAGGCTAAGAGTGATGCCCTAGTCCAGGAATTAAATGCTCTAAGAGATATCAATCCAATGGACCGCTGGCAGGTCGAAGGCTTGCTTCGCGCCATTCGAATGACCTTGGAAGAAGAGATGTTTTACAATGATTCGGAAATTAAATTCGCCGATTCACTTTTGACTTTGGCCGAAGAACGACTGCAAGCGTTAAAGGCAGGCAAGAGAGGCTTCGATCTCTTGAGGCTTCACGCGATTCTCAAACCTGGGGCTGCAGTCAAGCCTGGGGCATCTGATGATAAAGAAGCTGCTGAAAAAAATGGAAGCTATTTGATCATTGGGGCATTCCAATCAAAAATCGATCAATCGCTTCAGCCTTTCGGTTTAGTCGTTCCGGAGGCATGGACACCCGATTCCAACAATCCAACTCGTCTCGATATTTGGTTACATGGTCGAGATGAGAAATCGGGCGAGGTGGGATTTCTGCAACGTCGGCAGTCGCAACCGGGCGAGTTCACTCCTGCCAATACCATCGTACTGCATCCGTACGGACGTTACAGCAACGCTTTCAAGTTTGCTGGTGAAATCGATGTGCTAGAGGGAATCGACTTCGTTTCCGGTCTCCTGCCGATTGATCGAAATCGCATCAGCATCCGCGGCTTTTCGATGGGGGGAGCTGGTTGCTGGCAAATGGCGGTGCACTACCCTGGGACGTGGTTCGCAGCAACTCCAGGTGCTGGATTTAGTGAGACGACTGAGTTTTTGCGAATCTTCCAAAAAGAGGAATTCAAACCGACCGTTTATCAGAAGTCGTTATTGCACTGGTACGATTGTCCTGACTGGAGCTCTAACCTGCGTTATCTACCGACCATCGCGTACAGCGGTGAATTAGACCGTCAAAAACAAGCCGCGGATGTTATGGAGGCTTCTCTGCGATCCAAGGGCATCGAACTGCCGCACTTGATTGGGCCACACACGGAGCATAAGTTTCATCCAGACGCCAAAATCGAAATCACTCGGCGTCTTGATCAACTCGCAGGGAAGGGACGGGATGAGTATCCTAGCCGCATCGATTTCACAACCTACACACTTCGCTACCCGACCCATACTTGGCTCACCCTCGAACGACTCGGACAGCACTGGCAGGAGGCTCGAATCCAAGCGAGTCGCGCGGAGTCGGAACTCACAGTGACTACCCAAAATATCGAGCGATTTTCGGTTCAGTTGCCCGTCTCTTTATTCGAGATCCCTGCAAACCGAAATTTTGTGGTAACGATCGACGACCAGCGAATCGAGCTATCACCCAAACAAATCATGACCGACCGCTCTGCAAATCCTAAATGGCGATTGACTTTTCAAAAAGAGAAGGCGATGTGGGAGCAGGCACAAGGAACGGGGGAAGAAACATTCGCCAAAACACCTCATGTACAAGGTCCTATCGACGATGCTTTTATGGATACTTTTGTGTTCGTGCCATCTATCGAAGCAATAGGTCAAGCGGCGCCGAACGCGACAGAGAATTGGACGCGATCTGAATATCGACATGCAACTTCGCAGTGGAAACGACATTTTCGGGGTGACATCGTCACGCGGTCAGCCGAGACAATTGCCAAGATATTGCAAAATTCATTGGATAAAGAAGCGAGTCAAACTGAACTGCGCAGCCAACAGCTCGATTGCAATTGGATACTGTTCGGGACTCCTGAATCGAATCCTGCGATCGGTCAACTCGCTTCGCAATTTCCTATTCAGTGGTCAAAGGACAACATCCGGGTGGGTGATCGCGTTTATGCCAGTTCGAATCATGCCCTGCTGATGATCTATCCGAATCCTTTTCTACCGAATCGCTACATTGTACTCAACAGCGGCTTTACATTCCGTGAATATGCCTATTTGAACAACGCTCGGCAAATCCCGATGCTTCCCGATTGGGCCATCGTCGATACGGCCGGTCAACCGAACAGCCAATGGCCCGGCAAGATTATCGCGGCGGATTTCTTCGACGAACGCTGGCAAGTAAAAATGCCCTAAAAGCGCTCGATCATGAAGACTAGCTGAAAATAAAAAAACATGCCCACGAGTCTCTTTTGGATTCCGTGGGCTTTTCCGCTTCAAGTCAACAGCGGAAGGATAATTTCAATTCGCTAGAGTTATTGGGCTATCGAATTTCACCGCGATGTTTACACGTACATTTGTACGTACTCTATTTAATCCTTGTCGCCACCTGAACCCAACCGGGTTCAGACAAGAGATCTGGAAACTTAGCGCGGCCCGCTTGTATATGAGCCGACTGTCCATGCTTGACTAACGCATCGCGGCTTGCCCATTCTTCAATAAAAGTAAACTTATGGGGCTGATCTAAATCGACAAAAAGATCGTAGCGAATGCAGCCTTCCTCTTGTCGAGTCGGCTCGACAAACCCTTCCAAAACTGCTTGCAGTTCCGCCTCTTTTCCCGGTTTAGCATGAATGTGGGCAACGACATCAACTTTCATGTGCTTAAACTTCCTGAGCCAATCGTGAGATTCCAAAGATAGGACAATCGCAGTATTATTTCATAGATCTCACCAAATTACTACATCTGGCAACTCGAGTCGTCTTCATTGCCTCGCTAGAAGTCGATTTGGCAACGCAAGCCGAAGGCATCGGCTTGAGAACTGATATCGTCTTGGTTCAGGATAGCTCCGTTTCGTGTTGGGCGTGATTCAGCCCAGGAGTGAATATAGTTGAAGACGCATTTACAATAGGGATTTACATACCAGTTCACCCCGAAAGTAAAATCTTGCAATTCGCCTCCACGAATCTGTCGATCTGTCAGGTCTAAATAGGACCAACGTGCCGCCAACTCCCAGGCACCCTTTCCACCTTTTTTCGACAGACTTTCGAATGGCATCACGCTATCAATCGTGCCTGCCTTGCGATCATACGGTCGATGCTCCCCTGTCAAGAAGTAGCCTACCTGCATGTAAGAGCCATACAAAAATCCATTTGCGCTTGGGCCGCTGTCAACATAGGTTCCCATAAATTCGCTTTGCACCGAAAGGGGACCATGCACCCACAGCATTTCTGGCCCAATGGTGTGAACCAAACTTGTATCAGTCAACACACCGGTATCGACGAAGAAAGGTGTTCCCATCGCAACTGTCGGAATAGCTTGACCGCTCGATCCGATCGGTTCGCCGGCAGGCAGCGCAAAATCGCCAACATAAATTTCTGGTATCGAACGAAATCGAGCATGTCCATCCGGAGGCGCATTCAAGAAGTAACCCAGGCCTAAATGTAGATATTCCGTTCCTTGACAATCATACCATCCCAATTGAGTTACACGCCCTGCCAAGCCATTACCACCATCGGTGCTGAGCGATCCCCCGAATTGATCCTGACCGGTGCGCAAGTACGATAAAGCCCAGGTCATCGTCTCGTCTTGCGAATGATCGTAGAATCCAATGCCTAAATGACGAAAGGGAGTGAAGGCCTGGAAGAGACTTGAACGTTCCATGAAAGTGGTGTACCGAAAACTACTGACCACTTCCAGGCTGAATGGCTGCTTCCATTGGCCGACCCGGACTGTACCGAAGGGCGTTGCATCTTTGAAATCAACCCACAAGTCGGTAAAGGTCGGTCGTCCGAAAGACCCAAAATCCATCTGCATGAAATAATCCATCGCATCGCTTACCGAGCCCTTTGCCCCCAGACGCGCGCGACGAAAATCCGCACCATTTTGTATCTCGCCGTAAGCCAGACGGTTTTCATCCGTTTGATGAAACATCACCGCATCCGCTTGAAACACTCCGCTGAGGTTCAGCGTTGGATATTTCGGTTTCTCTTTTTCCTTGGGCGCCGCTGCCGCTTCCAATGCCTCCAATCTCAATTCCGATTGGGATAACTCAGCTTCCAGTTGCTCGACGCGCTGCTGCAGATCGACAGGTTTCTGTATATCAACAGCGTAAGTCGATGTGGATGGTAGATTCGACGGGCCCTGAGCATAATCCTGGCCAGAGAGGCTTAGGGCAGACCCTAATACACAAATGCTAGCAATGACAAATGGCCGTTTCATCGTCAAGATCCTTGAATCACCAAATCCGTCGACCTTGTTTGGAATCGACAGACCCGCTGAATCAAGTTTAACGATTGTACCGTTAAATCGGCTTAAGGATTACTTAACGGCATTCGCCAGCAATGTTCGCCCGCTCAGTTTGCTTGCTGACAAGCGTCAACTTTTTCATTTCAATGGCACTATTGCGCGGGCTCTGCGGATCCTCCGCCCAGGTCGAGTTTAGTCCATTTCTTTGATTTGAGTTTGGCGATGTTAGCTTCCGACAGATTTCCATTGTTCTTGAAGGTTAGTGATTGCAGTTTGGGCATGGCCAAAATCTTTTCGACACTCGCTTCGGAAACCCCCGTTTCGCGAATCGAGAGTTCTTTAAGATTCGGCAACTTGGCAATAATGTCGATGGTCGCATCGGTCATTTTGGGAACGCTCCAGATATCGAGCAGTTCGAGCGATTGCGCAGACTGTAGATTTTTCAAACCATCGTCGGAGATCGAAGCGATTTCATGCAAATACAATCGTTTAAGAACGGGCAGTTCGGCAAGTACTTCCAGCGCTGGGTCGCTGACGTTTGGCAGGTCTCTCAGCGTCAAACGATTCAGTTTGAGGCCTTTGAGCGCCAAAACACCATCGGTTCCAAAACCTTGACAGCGGAAAATTTCCAACGAATTAAGTTTTTCCAAGCTCGCTAAATGTTTGCCCGATTCGCTTGAAATGGCAAAGTCTTGCAAGAGCAATGAATTCAACGTTTTGCTTTTGCAGAGTTGTTCTAGACCGAAGTCGGATACCGCGGTGCTGCGGTGTTTCAAGGCGGTCAATTTGGGAAGTTCCCCGAGAACCTCCAGTGTCATGTCGCCCGCTTCCATGTTTCCGCGCAAATCCAGCGTTCGTAGATCCTCGAGCTTTGACAAACGCCGAGTGCTGATATCGTTGAAACGATTTTGCAACAGGGTTAATCTTTGCAATTTGGTCAGCGACGAGATCGCTCGCATAACGCTGCTCGACATATTCGTATTGGACGATAGATCGAGTTCGATCAAATTGGGAAAAGCTTCGACAATGCTTTGCACCGCTGCGTCGGTGATAACGGAGTTGGTGACGGCGAGCGTATCAAGTTGCGTGAGGCCCGCGAGGCTGGCCACCATTTCATCGTTGAATTCGCGGCAATTGAAGATCTGCAATTTGGTTAAATCTTTAAGTTTGCCGAACAACGCCACATCGTCGGCAGTGATCGATGCGCCATCTTGAATGACGATCTCGGTCAGCTTACCGTTGACAACCGTTACTTTGGCATTGCTTCCCAGTTCCTTCAATCGCGATTGAGCGGCGGTAACGTCAGTCGCTTCGGCTTGCGATTTTGCTGATGCTTCTTGAGCAAGGAGTGCGGGGACTGTTCTAAAACCGCTTCCTGCAATTTGCAAGCCCCAAACGAAGCATGCGACGACGAGAGATCTACCCAACAGCGAACGATAATTCACATGCCATTTCATTTCAAAGCTACCTTTTCGACCTGCGAGTCAAACTCGCGCTTATGATTCATCAAAAAAACTTCCAGCACTGCTTGTTTCGACGCAGTGCTGGAAGCTTTGGTTATCGACCTGTGATTACATCAACAGAAGCTGAGACTAGTCCAAGCGATATCCTTCAGGATACTTAGGCTTGATCAGATCAGCAACGTGAGGTGTCTTGAGCGAATCGAGATTGGTGACTTTGAGATTCTTCGCGTCCCACTCAACCTTCTCGCCCCATTCACCCATTTCACCGTTGGCACCACCCGTTGCAGCAGCCCAAACAGCGAGATTACCCAGCAGAATGGTCTCGGTCAGAGGACCGGCTCGATTGATGAAGTTCGATTTGGCAATCATAGGATCGCCCGCGATCTTCGCGCGGAACAGTTCCCACATATTGTTGACGTCGTTACCCTTGCCTTTATCTTCGGCCGGTTCGAAATCGACTTTGACCTTCTCAACGCCGCGCAGTTCATAAACTCCGCAGTAATCATCGGAGCTGTAGAAGGCTCCCTTTTCGCCGACGACCAAAACACCGCTGTCGGAAACCTTGTTGATTCCCCATTTGCTGAAAACTTCCATCGGCGGCTTGTTGCCACGACGGTCGTACCACCAGAATGGAATCGCGGGGCGTTCGGCTGTTTCAGGAAACTCAAACTTGATAATCGAACTGGCTGGGAAGCTGTCGAAATCGTGTCCAGTAGTCTTGGCAACGACCGAGATGGGATCACGCAATCCGCAAGATGCAAACGGAACCGTCAGCTGATGGCAAGCCATATCGCCCAATGCGCCGGTTCCGAAATCCCACCAACCGCGGTGCTGGAAAGAGTGGTACAAACCTGGCCAGAATTCACGATACGGCGCAATGCCGATCCAACTCTTCCAATCGACGTTCTCAAGAGCTCGTCCGATTTCTTCCTTCTTTTTTGCCACCAGTTTCTTGACCAACTCGGCAACTTCTTCGGTCTTCGCGTCAGGCTCGTCTTTCTTGACTTCTGCAATTGCCTGCTCCTCAAATTTCTTGAGGTCCATGCGACGACCCGGACCTTGTGCCCACACAGGTCGATTCGACCAAGCATAAACTTCTTTCAAAGTACCGAGCACGCCCGATTGAATCTGAGCGATTGCCTCTCTCGAGGAACTCAAGGCGGTACCTTGATTGCCCATCTGAGTGCATACGCCTGTTTCTTTTGCTACGTTTGCCAACAAACGTGCTTCATAAATGGTGCGGGTCAATGGTTTTTGTGTGTAACAGCTGATACCTAGACGCATCGCATCCAACGTGACAGGAGCATGCATGTGATCCGGTGTGCTGACCGTGCAAATGTCAATGTTCTTACCATGCTTGGCAAACAACTCACGATAATCAGTGAATCGCTCGGCTTCTTTGAACTTATCTGAATTGCCTTTGTTCTCGAGTGTCTTGCGATCGACGTCGCAGATTGCAACGACACGTCCGAACTGTGCCGCATTGTCCGAATCGCTACCACCTTTACCACCAACGCCGATCGAGGCTACATTCAATGTCTCAAGAGCCGAGTTACTGACCGCCGGGCGACTCCCCGCAGCCACAAAATATCCGAATCCTGCCATCGATGTGGTTTGCATAAAACCACGACGTGTTGTTTTTGCCATTTTTGGTCCTTTCAATGCTATTCAAACTGCAACGCGAGTTGTTAATGGGGCCGCTCAGTGATTACACCCACACCGGAAGATCTACCCAATTCCTAAACAAGCCCGAAACCAACAAGCCCGCAACCAACAAGCCCAAAACAAAAGAGCTCACAACAACAGAGCCCGATACAACAGAGTTTCGCGAGCCTGTCGCCCAAAAGGTCGTTCATTCAACAATGGTTAAAAGAAATGGCCCCATGCTGGGAGAATGCTATTTCGAATGGAGGGGGTAAATGGAGGATCGAGTGAAAGTGCGTGCCACACCGTCGGCTGGTAATTCAACCGCCTTTATCATATCTACTCTGGCGTAGATTTGCATACTACTTCTCCGTTTTCTCACAGAACCACTTCACAAAACCTGCCAAAAACCACCCGTAATAAGCACCTCCTCATAAACTCACCCGCATTGGGTATCATCATCTATCTCTTCTATGGCCCCAATCGCGAATCGACTACGGTTTGCAAAACTTCACGTACGGGAAATACTCCGGAATGTGGGAATCCCAAATCCCATGATGGCTCAGCGCCCATCCGCCAGAGTCTGCTCGCGGTGGACGCACTTTGTACTGATTGAATCTTGAGAAATCGATCCGCCATTGATCATTCGGATCGGGGGGCAACGCTCTCGGCTTGCCAAAATTCAGCAGCTTCATCCCTTGCCAGGGAAACGCCAGTTCGACCTTCCATCCGCGATCGCGGTCGCGATCATCATTCAGTGTTCCTTCAATGGCTACCGCACTCTTCGCGCCAGAAAAATCCCAACCCAAGAAAGCCCAGCGTTTACCTCGAGGATGCTTTGTAAAACCAACGCCATTGAATTCCTGAAATCTCAGCGCTGCATTGCTTCGATCGAGTTCCTTGAGTTCCGCTAAACCACTTTTTTCAAAATCACTTTGCCAAACAAAGAGTCCTTCGTAAATCGTTCCCAACGAATTGATCTCAAACTCATAATAGGCATTTTCGCCAGCAATAAAAATCTCGACATCATTATCTTGATAAATAGGACTATCTCTCTCCGTAAACTTTCCTTGCAAATTTGGCTCTTCAATATCGTAAGCCACGTAGAGATACTCGTTGTCCCACAGCAACTTTACTGTGGTTGCGTACGCTGTCTCTTCACCGCTGATAAGATCTACGAAGTTTCGAGATGGCGTGCATTGGAGCCAAGCTTTCTCATCGAGTTTTCCATCGATTTGAATTTTTTCTTCGGTCCACTTTGCATCGATGCGCACAATTTTGTCATCGGCAATCCATGGAAACTCTTGCGAGAATGCGCATTGCTCCAACAAGATACTCGTTAGAAATCCCAGCAGCATGGTCGTGGATTTAAACATGTTCATCGGATTTCTCATGAGTGAATAAAGCCTAGACGTAATTCGACCTGCCAGAGATTCCATTTGATTCGATCTTCAAAAGATATCGGCCCCAAAAGCTGGACTGCCGAATCGAAATTATTCGCCGTTGTTGGGAAATTCACAGAAGACTCGCCCGCGGAAATACTTTTCACACGGCTGGTTACAATTCAATTTTCGTCCCAAGTAATTTCAGGAATGCGGCGATCCACGCTGGATGGGCAGGCCAAGCCGGGGCTGTTACCAGATTACCATCTACATGTGCCGAATCAAATCCGCTGGATGGCTCCACATAGCTTCCTCCCCCAAGCGTCACTTCGTAACACACCGCTGGATAGCTGCTGCAGGTCCTGTTCTTCAAAACACCTGCGGCGGCCAGTATTTGCGGGCCGTGACAAATCGCTGCAATCGGCTTATTCTGCGTAGCAAAGTGTTTGACGATCTCGAGTACTTTTGGGTTTAAACGCAAATATTCCGGTGCTCTTCCTCCTGGCAATACTAGACCATCATATTGACTCGGATCAACCTGTGAAAAATCTTTGTTTAGCCGAAAACGATGGCCTGGTTTCTCGCTGTACGTCTGATGTCCTTCAAAATCATGAATCGCTGTCGCCACAAAATCGCCCGCCGCTTTATCGGGGCAAACAGCATCGCACTGATGTCCGACCATCAACAGCATTTGAAAAGGAACCATGACTTCGTAATCCTCTACGAAATCGCCGACGATAAACAATATTTTCTTTGCACCCATGCTTTTGCCCTTTATTCTTTGGTCTATTGAACGATTCCGCGTTGCAAAATGACCCCCGGAACTGCTGATGATCATGATAGACAAATCAGCGGAAGACAAGTAGGCTAACAGACTGATCCATTTCAATAAAGCATCTGATCGATCGCGATAAAGCGCCGGTAGAACTGGAGCGCATCGAGCCAACGAAAATGACAGGAAGCATGCTATGGACAAGTATATGCAAGCCGCTTGGCAACAAGCCATCGAGAGTTTGAATTCAGGCGGCATTCCGATAGGTTCCGTGTTGGTTCTCGATGGAGAAATCGTCGGCAAGGGGCACAACCAACGTTGGCAAAAGGGGAGTCCAGTGCTTCATGCGGAAATGGACGCGTTGGAGAATGCGGGGAGATTAACGGCTCGTGATTATCGTCGCTCCATTCTCTACAGCACTCTATCGCCCTGTGATATGTGCTCGGGCGCTGCCTTGCTCTACAAAATCCCCACCATCATCATCGGAGATAACTTGAATTTTCGTGGTCCAGAAGAATACGTGAAGAGCAGGGGAGTTGAACTGGTTGTGCTGAACGACCAAGAACTCGTCCGCATGATGGCCACGTTTATTCGCGAGTCACCCCTAATTTGGAATGAAGATATCGGTGAACCTTGATGACAAGTGAAGAACGTTCGCAAGAAGATTGTGACTACTACATTCGTCCCGCTTGCCTTAGCGATTCAGAGGCACTTATCGCATTGATTGATGGTGTTTATCGAGAATATGGGGATCGTATCTGCCTGGAAAAATACGATGCCGATTTACTCGAAGTTCCCAAACCATATGTGGATCAGGGTGGTATGATTGTGGTGGCCTGCGAACGGGATGGAACGATAGCAGGCGTACACGCAGCCATTCCTCTCGACAAATCGGCCAACGTCTTCACCTTCCGCCGGCTCTATGTCGCTCCCCAGTACCGTGGCAAAACTCCCGTCCCAAAAATGCTGATGCAATGGGCTATCGATTACGCTCGTTCCCAGAGTGCTAAGCGGATAGAGTTTTGGAGCGATACCCGCTTTGAGCGAGCGCACCGCTTCTTTCCAAAATTTGGCTTCAAAAGAACGGGTGAGCTCCGAGAATGCCATGATTCGTGGGAGCCCTACTCGGAATATTTTTTCTATCTTGATCTATGAAGCGTTAGCCCGCTTTGGCTTTTGTTTCCAGTGGCAATTGGATCGGGTTTCGGCGATAAACGGCGGGTTCATCTTTTCCATCACCATCAAAATCTCCAATCACAACGGCAGTCCCTTCCGCTTCTGCTCCTTGGAGTTCAAAGACCATATCAGCCGCATCGACGATACCGTTGTGGTTCGAGTCGACGATCAGTTGCTTTCCGCGTTGGATAGCAATTTCGTCGATTCCGTCACCATCGAAATCGCCCACAAATGGATTTTCACCTGGCCCGCCGAATTCAATCGACTGATCTCGCTTGGTGAATTGTCCATCCCCATCGGTATCTAATATCCAAAGACCGTTTCGATAAACACCGATTTTTGAAACGCCATCCCCATTCCAGTCGCCGGCGATTGCTGTGTCGGGTGAAAAGCCGAATCGGAAGACGTGATCGATCGCATCAGCTCGAGGATTGGCGTTGGCTGTTCGTTGCATCACTCGTTTGCCATCGGTCGCCTCATTGAAATCGGGGGGCGGATTCTGCGGTTTACTGTGAATCGGATTGCTGTGGGTTGGCAAGCCTACTTCGGCAGCCAGCGCACGGCGATCGCCTCGCCATTGCGGACCAAAGATACCGACGTCATCTTTCCCATCGTTATCCCAATCACCGACAACGGCCTGGTCTTCTTTTCCTCCCAATCGCAACCACAAGTCACCACGGTCCCATACACCATTTCCGTTGGTATCAATGAGCCATTCACCTTCGATGAACAACGCGATCTCATCGTTGCCATCACCATTGAAATCGCCCGCAAGCACGCGAGCATCCAGCAAATCGAAACTGGTTCGAGGAGTCGCCTCTTTTTTATCGACACTGGCTACCATCCAGGTCGATTCGCGCATATCCTGGATCGCCCACGATTGCAGATCCAAGCGACGACTAAACCGCTGCACCAGCGCACTTTCGACTTCGTTCTCAGGTCGATCTCCTCGCGGATAACCCGCATTGATGACACTCAAATGCCATGTGTAAGGAATATCGTGACCAGGTCCTGGATCCAAGGGATTCACCCCAATGATCCACGGTTTACCGATCAAGGGTGCATATCCCGGAAATTGTCCGGGAGCCGGCGGGTTCAGTCGCTCGAACACGACCGGTTTACCCTCAACCCTTGGAATTGGTGGCTCAGGGTCTGGTGGATCGGGATTCGGTGGATTCGGTGTTGTAGGTTTGACCAAAATTTCGCTGAAGTTATTCTCACGCGAGTTTGCTCCGCCACGCACGGTGATTGCAAATAATCCGTCCTTGCCAAAACTCGTTTGTGGATTCGAATTCAGTCGATCGATAATCGCTTGCTGCTCCGCCGTCAGAGGCTTTCCTGGATTGTTCGCGAATCCACCGGTCGTGCCCGGCGTATCAATCGCATCAAAGAACGGCACAGGCTGATTCTCAAACAGATAGTATGTGCCAGGCTTCATACCTCGAAATTCGTAGAAGCCCGCTTGGTTGGTTGTTGCAATGCTTCCAGTCGATTTACCATTGTTAAGGAAAGCGGATAAGTCAACCAAGTTTCCGTTGCTATCGCGCAACTCGATCCTTACTCCCATCAAATACGTATCATCGCTGGATCGACGACCATCTCGCAGGTTATTCAAATCGAGTGGCGGAACACCACCCTCCGTAAAGATGATTCCTCCATCCTGAAAAACATAACCGGATATTGTGACGGGAGGAATCTCGCAGAAATCAGCATCTGTTACGTTCTGACCACTCATCACTTCGATATTTTGAATCAAGTCCTTGACAGAAGCGTCGCCATTGTTGGGTGGCGCCATTTGCCCACCGTGAAAATAATCTATCGGCTGGATCTGTCGAACCGAGTACCGACCGGGGCCAAGGTTCTCAAAACGATAATTCCCATCTTTGTCTGTCGTCGTTGTTTTGATGACCTTACCCGACTCATCGAGTAACTCAATGACCACTTGTGGCAATGGAACTTCATCTGGATCTTTCAGACAATCTTCATCGACATCAACCCAAACTTTACCAGAAATACTCGCTGGCAATAATTCGCCGAAGTTGTAATTGGTACCTATCGAATTGCCGGACAGAACGATGTCAATAAAACTATCGTTGTTGTCGTTGATGCCCATCAAGTTTCCATCGACGCTGCCCAACTCTTCCTTCCCATCCAAGTAATTCGCCGGTTGCAACTCGATCAACGAATACTTACCTGGCCTAAGATTCGTAAACTGATATTTTCCCTGGCTGTCCGTCGTGGTCTTGATCACCTTCCCACTCGAATCGATCAAGCTAATGCTAACACCGGCAATGCCTAGTTCGTTGAATGATTGCAACTTGCCATCATTATTCGCATCATGAAATACGGTACCCGATATCTGAGCTGGCGGCAGTTCACCAAAATTGTATTCGGTGCCGATGGAGCCTCCGACGAGAATAATGTTACTGATAACATCATTATCCACCGTGAGGTTTCCAACCACCAAGTTCCCTACGCGACCGACGGTCTCTTTTCCATCGAAAAAGCCAACGGGCTGAACCGTTTCGATAACTCGATAACGGCCAGGTATCAAGCCGGTGAACTGATAACGTCCATTCGAATCGGTGAGCGTTTCTTGCGATATCGCTCGATTGTTCAATGACGTTATCGGCTCCAAACGGATACTGACACCCGGCAAGCCGATTTCACCGCTCTCTTTAATCCCGTTATCATTTGGATCTGAATATACGAAACCGCTGAGTTCAGCAGGCTCTGCTTCGGCAAAGTTTAAATCGATAGCATCGAGATCGCCCAGTGGAATATCGATATCCGTTAGCCAATCGAGGTCACCTGCCACTTTGCCGACCGGCGATAGATCGACTCGGCCAGCAATGCTGCCCAATACTGCCCCTACGCTAAAATATCCGCTGGGTTGAATTTGACGAACCTGATAAATACCGGGCATCAAATTCAGATTAGCGCCGAAAGAGTATCGACCATTGCTGTCAGTTACGGTCCAGAATCCGGTGTAATCGTAACTTCCCTGATTATTCTTTTTATAAAGATCCAGCCGAACATTACTGAGATTTTTTTCGCTCGTCGATTGCACAAGATTCAGATCGTTATCGACCCAAACTTTTCCAGAAAGCGTCACGGGGAGCGGCACTTGCTGCGCGCTGGTGGCAACGCCTGTGGAGCGGTCGCGTTTACCTTGAAAATTGTCTTCGGGCAGATTCAACCCAGTACCTGCCAACGCGCTGTCGTACCGGTTGATGAAGGTACCCGTCGCCGTGGCATCTAAAAAATGAGGCGCAGAGAAAAACGCTTGAAAAGATGAACCTTGAAATTCGACACCCGATGTAATGGGATCGAACCCATCATTGATCCGCGTTAAATCAGTTTCTGCAGGATCATAACTCTCCACCTCGTCGACATCGATTTCAAAAATCAACTTGTCGCCCACTCGAAAGTTTTCAAAATCGAGTACCAAACGAGTGGAACCATCTTGCACGGTTGCCGTAACTTTCGCTTTTGGATCTGCCGTAATCAATTCGACGATTCGGAAAGGGAAAGAATGGTCGGCACCCAGGCCTGAATCTGCTGTATCGAAAAAATTATCTCCAACGCCGAAACCAGCAATATTTTGATCACCATCAATGATGATACGATTCAGGACGGTTGATGGAGCCCCACCTTTGAAGGTAATCTGGAACAAGTCACCGTGCAAATCGCTACCAGAATCCTCTTCGAAATACACACCACCCACCCATAAGGTATCCGTGGCCATCAACATTCTTTGCTCCATTACCTCGAGCGAAGAAATACGCCGATGGTTTTTACGAGAATGCATTGGCGTTGATGCCGTTTCGGATAATGTATCCGCTTGCTTGCTACTAGTTTCAACTTGGTTTTGATCCCGGCCGCGCATCCATGCCATCGATAAGCTCCTTGCTCATTACCTCGTGGGTAATGACGAATCCGTTCCGGGTTTCTTCGTAATCGGAATCACATCAACTTCACTCGCTTCAAGTGCCCGACGGATTGACCAACGGCGAATGGTTGTATCAAAACTCCCCGATATCAATTCATCTCCACGGCAACGAATCGTTACCACAGAACCTTGATGACCAACCAGTCGACTGCATTCACTCTTTTGGGCCATGTCGACAATGCGAATCGAGTTATCAGCTCCTCCGACCGCCAGATACTGGTCGGAGATTAATGCTAAAGATAAAGCTTTCAAACTGCGCAGCGTGATCCTCGATCGTTCCTGCCGATTTGAGCGATCATACAGAACCAGATCCTGATCCTCACCCGCTGAGTAAACGATCGTTCCATCGGTTGAAAACGCCAGGGCATGAATGCGCCTTGGATGTAATTTCGCATCAAGAGTAGGAGTTTCTTGGGCAAGCTCGCGATCTTCCACTTCCCATATCCTCAGTCGCCCATCGCGCCCGCCAGCAGCCAAATTTTTTCCATCTGGCGAAAACATCAAGCAGCGCGTATCCAAACATCCTTGTTGAAGCTGGGATAATTTGAGCCCCGACTTATCGATCAGTACAGGTAAGGAATTGAAAGCGGCAGCAGCAAGGCGTTGGCCATCCGGATGAAACGCTAAAGCAGTGATTCCATTACTAAAACGCTGAATCCGAATTCCCTTCCAATTCCGTTTTTGGTCCCACAACCAGACCTCTCCATCATTGGAGCCCGAGACAAGTAATCCTTGAGCTTCAGAATATTCCAAGCATTGGATCCAGCCGCGATGACCACGCAGCACGGCCACTTCTTCACCGTTGGACTGTTTGATGATTCGTATCGAATGATCGTCGCCTGCGACAGCAAACTCTTCGGCCTGCAAATTCAAAGCAATGGCAGCGATGACTGGGCTTTCTTTCATACCTTTCAACGGAGGAATTCGCTGAACCCGAATCGCATCACCCGAATCGCCAGTCAGAGTCTTTTCCTCGCCAGCGGCCCAACTAGCAGTCAGTCCCATCAAAGCCCAAGAGCAGCATACGATGATAAATCGTCCGCAAAAAAACGGTCGCAGGATTTTTTGGCAATCTAGACCCATCATCTTCTATCTCCCGAATTCCATCGATGCTGGAATTGATCGACCTCGCTGGCCCTTGAGGAATGCTCGGCCTGATACATCGGTTCGACGAAGCGAACGTTCTTGCCCTTATTACCGCCTAAGGCAGCAGATGTCGGCGCACTCCACCTCTACCTGTTATCGGCGGATGAGGAAGTCTTCATCAGAGCACTTTCTGGCAAATTACACCAACCAGGAAGCATGGATAAACCTTAATTTCCTATGATGCGCTGGACAGTCCTACAACCGGAACAATCGGTACATTTCGCCTAAGCCAAAACGTCCCACGGATTTGCCCTTTCCCCCTCTTTCTTCGGTGTTGCTCTGAGAAAGATCTCGACGTAAGAAGCAACATGAGACAGCGCAGCGTTAAACCAGAACGTCGACAAAGTTTGAAAGAGACTTTTCGATCTTGGGAAATCGAGAGGGATCGGTTTGCTCCATTGGCCTCTCCAAGTGGGGGCGATTCATCAAATTCGCCCGCACTCCAGGGGGAAGAAGAAGGGGCTAAACCACTATGTCACACCCACCTACCAGCGCTGGACGCACTTCGAGGCCTAGCCATCTTAGCGGTAACGTTCTACCGATTTCGGATTGGCCCTGAGGATAGCTCAGTAGCGGGTGAGATGTTCTCGCATGGATTGCATTGGGGAAGTCGAGGTGTTGATTTATTCTTTGTACTATCGGGCTTCCTGATCACGGGAATTTTGTTCGATTCCAAATCGCGCGACCCTAACTATTTTCGAAACTTCTATGCTCGGCGAAGCTTAAGAATTTTTCCGTTGTACTTTGTCAGTTTGGCTTTATTTCTTCTTGTGCTGCCGATGTGCTTAGCATTGCCGAGCGCTTTCGATGCTCCGCGTGAAAATCAGCTCTGGTTATGGTCTTATTGCAGCAATGTTTACATGAGCCTTCAGGGAACATGGTGTTTTGGCGCGCTGGATCACTTTTGGTCGCTGGCTGTCGAGGAGCATTTCTATCTGATCTGGCCTTTTGTCATTTTCTTTTGCACGCAGCGTCAAGCTTTAATCGCCGCACTATCGATCGCAGGCTTGGCGGCTTTGGGTAGAGTGGGCCTATCGATGACTACCGAGACAGGCGTGGCGGTAGACGTAGCCACCTGGTTTCGCTGCGACTCGCTATTCATTGGCTCTGCCTTCGCACTTTTATTGCGAGATAACTTAGATCGCTCAACCTATCGCTGGATTGCCTGGGGAGCGTTAACGATTGGCCTGTTGGGATCGATGCCTTGGCTAATACAACCCGAATCGCGTCTGAAAACGATTCCTCATTCGACGTTTGCTATCTTCTTTGGAGGCGTCGTCGCGTTGGCTGCCACTTCGGATCCATCTTCTTGGTGGCAGAGTGTCTGGAAGAGTCGAATCTTGGGAATGTTTGGGCGATATAGCTATGCGATGTACGTATTCCAAGCGCCGCTGATCCCTTTATTGGCTCCACTGCTCTCTGCGGAAATAATAATGCAGTACACCGGTTCGTTGCTCCCTGCCCGAATTCTCTACATTCTCTCAATGACAGCCATCACGCTTGCATTAGCCATCGTGAGCTGGAATGTGTTAGAGAAACACTGCTTGAAACTGAAGAAGCGATTTGAATTAAAGCACGTTTCCCGGTAAGCCTTCTGGAAAACGATGACGAACCTTAGGGGGGAGCGGGTGGCACACCTTCGTCGGGGACAACGCAGTAAGGAGCGATCGGTTTTCGTCGCGCAGCTTCGCGGGCAAGCCGTTCCCTTTCCTCAGCCGCCTTACGACGTTCTTCTGCCTCTCGAAGCTGCTTCTTGATCTCTTCGATGGCTGCAATTTGAGCGGGCACCATCTCGTTCAATCCAACCTTCTCGTACAGCGCGATCAATCGTTCACGGGTCCGAATACGACTAGGCATGAGCGAAATGGATTTTTCAAAGCTTCGAATTGCATCCAAATCCTTTCCGGCAATGGCTAGGATTTGTCCTTGTGTATCCATCAGTTCCGTCGATTCACCGCCGATTTTCACTGCCTGTCCGATCAATTCCTCAGCTCTTTTGATATCTGGATTCTCCGTTGTTGCAAGTGCGAGAGATAGGTTATTCAAAACATTCAACGCGGTCGGGAAATGGCGATAGGCGATTTCCAAATGGGGAAGAGCGTCATCAATTTTACTATCGAGAATGGCTTCGTTTGCCAGCAACACATGGGTTAAGGCGACACCTTCACCTCGTGCAATCTGCTTTCTCAGAAGCGTGCCTACTTGTTCTTTTTGTTCTTTCTGGAAAACCATCAGTTGCGAAACTAAATCGGCGACTTGAGGATTAGCAGGATTCCAAAACATTGCCTTTTCAATATCATCCAACCCTATCTTCGAAGGATCCTTCACTCGTTCTAACTCGGACTGATAGCGAAATAGGTGAGCATTGGATAAGGCTTGTCGCAGAACATTGCAGGGTTGATCGGTTCTCAGACCCGCCATCAAAACTTCGATCGCCTTATCATGATCATTGAGCAATGCGTGGGCAACAGCAATCTGCACGCGTATCCCTTCTATCTCTTCAAAGCGCGTATCATCTTTGGTCTGACTCAACAAGTTCTGAAAATAGCTTAGTGCATTTTTCGCTGCCGAGAACGACGAATCCAATTTCCCTACCCGTCGAGCAAACTTAGCCGCATCGATCCAATACTTTCCATCTTTGTTTGCCGCTCTTTGCAGCAAACTTAAAGCATCATCATACTGTTTCTCACCATCCAGCAGAGCGGCGTACAAGATAAGCAATTGCGGTTGCACATCGATATCTTGAATACCGCACTGAAGATGATGTTTCAATATTTTTTGAGGTAACGGTGATTTATTTTGTTGTGCCACTTGAATTAAATCCTGCACCATCCAGGCGTGAGCGGGGGCAAACCCAAGTCTATCCGCGGGTGCCAGATTGCTCATCATCACTCGAGCATGCGGCTTTAATCCTCGCTCCTCCATCCCTTGTGCGACGTAAAATCTAGCTTTCTCATTTCCTGGCTGTAAAGCAATCAATCGTCGGGAGGTGATTTCAGCCAAGTCCATTCCCATTTGGGCATCTGAATCGTTTGCGCCCACCGAGCCAAAGTTTACTTCAGAGTTTGCGGGAGAAGTCATTGCATCTTTTTTCTCGGCATCAATAACATTTTGAAACTGACCTGCATACCATGCAGTCATCTCTTGCCTAGTTCTGAAGTAGCCTTTCAGAACCAAACCCACGATACCGCTCAAAATCAAAAGGGGGAGCAACAACAAGAGAATCAGTCGCCAACGGCGCGATTTCAACCAACCTTCGAGTGTTTCCCAGAGTTGGATAAAAAACGAAATCGGTGATGTTCGAAAAGTCTTCAGAAGTTGGGTGATCACGGCCCACATAATTACTCTCCCTCCAACCGCTCGAGGGCAGGCAAACTTGCTTGACGAATGATTTCCCGGATCTCAAGAAACAGCAATCTCAAGTCCTGTAGTTGGCTTTCCGAAAGCGGAGGACCTGACTCTATGAAAATCTGAGCTTGGAAAGTCCTCGGAAAAATAACGCCTCCTTCATTTTTCCAAAACAAGAAAATATTTCGATCCATTCTTCGACTCAAACCAGGGCCCGTCATATCACTTGCAAAAGGTTTTCCATTCTCATCGAACAGACTGAACCATAAGTAGCCGCTCAAGCCAAGTTCATTCGTCATTTGGCATTCGATCCAAGGCCAGGGATCGTCCGCACTTTTTTGAGTGACTTCCTTGGAGTTCATCCGCCAACCCGCGCTGGTATAACATGCATCGAGCGTATGCCACCCACGAAATGCAAAATCGAGAGAAACGATAATCGATTGCTCTCCCTTCACTAAACGCCAAACATGAGAATACTGTCCATGCTGGTTATGCGTTTCACGTTTTCCGACTTTATAGCCCGCTCTACGCCATCCTGACTTAAGCTCTTCTGGCAATGATTTTTCAGCAGGGAATAGTTCCGCCAATTCGACTGAGACTCCGGGGTTTCCGAACATTTGATCGTGAATGCTATACTCGTTAAACGCTGCCACTGCCGTTGGGATGAGAAGCAAAAGATACAGAGCAATGACTAAGGGCAGGGCGGCCAACTTTCCTAAGCTTAATCTTGTCACCGATACCTGCTCCTCCTCAGGTATCGAAAAATCCTGTACATCGTTTTCGGCTCGGGAACTGGCGGTCGCGATCACGCTTGGCCAGCCGGCAATAGTATTGTAGATGCGCCGGAACATCGAACGATCTGAACTGAGCTTAGGAATAGGAGCCAAAATCGAAGCGAATATGGAATCGATACATAGCAACGCAATGCCGCTGATCGCAAAGACCAATATCCCCAGCAGAGTATGGAGAGTCCCCTTGGTTAAGTCGAGGTTCCACCACTGAAAACCAAGAGCAATCAGCAACAAACGGAGTATGTTTCCATTGATTGCGACCAAGGGTGTTAGCAGTAGCGTGAAGAAGCCCTGCGAAAGGCTTCTTTTCTGAAACAACGTAAAGAGCAAGGCAAGCGAAATCAAAGAATAGAGACTGGTTACGCCGCTACAGGCCTCTTCGACAAAGAGAGTATGATTCTCGATTTGCAAAACGTTTCCTTGCAGCAAATTGGGAATATGCAATCCATCCAACGCGTAACTGCAAGCCTTGGAGGACCAAGCTTGTAATTCCGCGATGAGTTTTCGATCGATATTGAGAGGAAGTGGTACAGTTGACGCGAGCAGTATGGCAAGACCCACGATTCTGGGCCATGTCGAACGATGTAGTCGCACCAACGCCCATGAGAGAAATGTTGGAACAATCGCTACGTGTGCCAACCATGGGGAATAAATCAACAGCGACGTCCAGTTCGCCAGCAAGCACATTACCAGCATCACGACGGCGATCCAAAATCGCAATCCACCTTCAAGCCTCCCATCGGCTGGAAGTTCCTTGTAAGCAAACCAGGCAACGATAGCGAGCGTTACCGGGAAAAATTGTAAATGCGGCCGATCCCAGAGGTGGGCGGCTTGGAGTATCAGTAACGGAAAAACGCCTAACAACGGCATCGCCAGCGCAAGCAAATCCCATTGCTGAGTCACCGTTAAACCGAAAATCCCTTTTTCCTTTGTTTCGCCTGTCAAGCGATCTGCCATACAATTGACCTATAGGTCTTTTGGACCAATGCCTTTCTTTTCCGCTGGACTTACAAACCATCAGTATAGTTAGCCTACGCAGTAAGGCTACCGATTGGGCTGACTCCACCGGAAGATTGGTGCCACAGTTCGCTCGACCATAGCAATTGTTTCGATTCTGCTTATCATTGCGAAATTTCCAGTCAGCTAGACCGGACGAAATAGTCTTTTTTGTTTATTATGACTGCAATCGCAGAGATGCCAGGCAGGATTTACCCCCCAGTTTGTCGTGACAACCGAACCGGCTGGCAAGTCGATTGTTAAAAATCAGGGAAAAGAGTAGACCCATGCAAACTCGCCACTTTTGCGGAATCGTCCGCTATTTCTTCCTAGTGCTGCTTTCACTTGGCCACGTTCTTGTGGGAAATTCAGTCGCTCGAGGGGCCGACGAAGTACTGCCGAATTTTATCGTCATCATGGTAGACGACTTAGGGGCCGTCGATCTTGGTTGTTACGGTGGTACGTACGTTCAAACACCCAATATCGACCAGTTGGCCAAGGAGGGTATTCGGGCGACGAGGGCTTATGCGGCAGCGGCCATTTGCAGTCCAACGCGAGCCGCCTGGGTTACTGGTCGTCATCCCGCTCGACTCGGTATCACCGATTGGATTCGCGCACGCTTTCAGCGTCCCAATGCAACCCCTCTCGATGCGTCAAGCGCCGAGGCTGCCGAGGTTGCGTATGATGAGAATCCAGCTCAAAAATATCGCACTCCAGCGAATCCTTTTTTTCTTCCCTTATCGGAAATGACTGTCGCCGAATTAGTGAAACAGAAAGGTTATCGAACTGCGCACATTGGCAAATGGCATCTCGGTGATGACCCTTGGTATCCAGAGCATCAAGGCTATGACAAAAATTTCGGCGGTTGCGACTACGGACAGCCCCCCACCTACTTTGATCCGTACCGCAAGCCGAATGCGAAGCAGGAATCCTTACGCAATGGAATTCCAGGGCTTCCCGGACGAAAAGAAAATGAATTTCTCACCGATCGCGAAGTTGATGAAGCGATCCAGTTGATCGGGCAATGGAAAGACTCTCCGTTTTATATCCAATTGAATCATTATGCAGTGCATACTCCGATCGAAGCGCCGGCCGACTTGACTCAAAAGTATCTGCGAGCGGATAAACGGGACCAACAAGCTAAATATGCCGCCCTGCTTGAAACCGTGGATCGTGGCCTCGGAAAATTGCGATCTGCCATCTCCGCACATGCGATACAACGGCCGACTGTGATCATCTTCACGTCCGATAATGGCGGGCTCGACCAGAAAGGCTCCCCCACCGAAAACGCTCCTCTGCGCGATGGTAAGGGTTCTCCGTACGAAGGAGGCATTCGCGTCCCGTTGCTTATTTATGGCGATGGCCTCTTACCTCAAGGTATCACACTTGATTCGCCAGTATGCTCGATGGATTTGTTTCCCACCGTTTGTGAACTCACCCATCAGAAAACTCCAGAAAATATCCTCTTGGATGGCATCAGTCTTCTGCCTCTGCTCCGCAAGCAAGCCGCTGAGCAGCCAGCTCGGAGATTAGTGTGGCACTTTCCCCATTATCGAGGTGAAACAATTCCCTACAGTGTTCTGCTTGAAAACGATTGGAAGTTGATTCATTACTACGGGGCACCTGCAGAACTTTATAATCTTGCCGAGGATCCCTACGAAACGAGTGATGTGTGGGAATCGCAGAAAGAGCGAGCCGCTGCCATGAAAACTACGCTGTTTCAGGAGTTGGATCGACTTGGAGCCTCAATGCCCATCATGAAGTGATGGCAAGTCACCACCGGGCGAGACTCTATATGCGGTAACATAAAAAAAGCAGTGGTAGAAGCTTGCGCTACATACCACTGCCAAATTTCTATGCTCTGCCGAATTTCTTTACCCTGCCGAATTTCTTTACCCTGCCGAATTTCTTTA
>Ga0169931_10000669_pt1 | contig 56812 bp, 38 predicted proteins | sample Kivu_15m_20L_FD_129675 | JGI IMG/M metagenome (GOLD analysis project Ga0169931, IMG submission 129675) | Freshwater microbial communities from Lake Kivu, Western Province, Rwanda to study Microbial Dark Matter (Phase II) - Kivu_15m_20L... | ecosystem: Environmental > Aquatic > Freshwater > Lake...
TCTGCTGGAAATGCTCCGCCCCGATCCCGAGGTCAGCGCCGAGTTCCAAGCCGCCCTGCGGTCGCGCCTTGGCCTCCCCGCCGACTTTGGCGTGCCCGCGACCAACGCCGTGCCGGCGGCTCCCGCCAAGCCGTAGGCTGCTACGTTAAGATACGACCCGATTTCGGGATCTGCGTTTGCCCAACCAGCACCTGCGATCAGGCTTCGGCCGACACGCTCCAACTGCTCACCGGAGGTCATCCGTGAACTGGAACCGGCGCCAATCGTTGTCCTGATGGCTTCGCCAGGTGCGGTTGGTTTTTCCCCGTTCGGCGTGACCGTCGGCGCAGGTGATGTTCGCGCTGCCGCCATGGCGCCCCAACATCCGCGCCTGCTGGTTCGCCAACATGGAGTCGTCGAACGCCCAAGGCTGCGGATACATGCCACCGCGTGAAGGCGTCCCGTTGGCTCGTCCCGCGTCCCCGCGCACGATAAACTGTGACGGTCGGGCGAACGCGTTCAGCGGGGTGGTTTCATTGAAGCCGAAGTCGGGGTTTGCCCGATACCACACCTGTTGGGACGCTCCCATTAGATTCGCCTCGTTGTGGTTGTTGCCGTAGTCCGTCGTGAACCACGCGCCCGCCTTCGGTGCATTCCATTTTTGTCCGGTCGGGCACTTGAAGACGTTGGAGGAACTGCCCAGATACGGGAGCAGGATTTGCCGGTAGGAGTAAGGCGCCCGCGCCTCCGACGTATCCGGGGTGCCGCTAGGCGCAGTGCGTTCGGTGACGCTGGCGGGGAATCGTTCCTGATAGTCCTGCAGATACATCTGATACGCGAGACCGACCTGCCGCACGTTGCTCAAGCAGTTGATTTGCCTGGCTTGGGATTTGGCCCGCGAGAGCGCCGGCAGGAGCATGCCGGCCAGGATCGCAATGATCGCGACCACGACGAGCAGTTCAATCAGGGTGAAGGCGGACGACAAGGCCGCGGAGGACCGATGGGATTTCATGGAGTTCGAACACCAACGCTCGGCTGCATCCTCCGAAGGCTCGGTAGGCTGGCAGCAGTTCAGGAAATCCTCCGCCGTAAGCGGTCGGAACAAGCTTCACCAAAGCAAAGCTGGACCAACAAACACCACTATCTCTACTATGTCAATCGTGTATTCTAAATGACGAAATCTTCAGCGCTCATAGGCTCGGTCTCCAGCGCCCGGGCCCGGCTGACCAAGTCACCAACCGACAATTGCTCCATCAATCCGGCGACCGCGTCCCGCACTTCCTTCATCACCGATCGCAAGGCGCAGCGGGACTCATCTGGGCAGTTGCATTTCTGATAGAAATTCTCTGAAACACATCCCACCGGGGCCAATTTGCCTTCGATATGCCGAACTACGCCGGCCAAGCGGATTTCATTGGGCTTTCTCGCAAGACGATAGCCTCCCTCAATGCCTCGGCGGCTTTCCACGAAGCCGCCCTTCTTGAGGTCGTTAAGGATCTGTTCAAGGAATCGTTTGGGGATGTTTTCGTCGGCCGCGATGGATTGGATTCGAATCACGTCCTCGCCGTAGTGCCGACCAAGATGGGTCAGCGCTCGCAAAGCATATTCACCGCGAACTGAAAGTTTCACGGCACGAAACTCCTAAATCCGACTACAGCAATCAAGATTTGCTGACAATTCGTCAGTTTCGGACGTTTAATAATTCTCTCGATTGACTTGATAGTGTTTTGAACTATTTGTTGTTCGTGCAAACGCTCACAAGGGCTCCTCAACGCACCGAATCACCGGCTTCAACCGAAGGCCCGTCGTGGCTGGATGCCTTGAAGGAGCAGGTTGGCGGTCTGCGCTTCGGCGTGGTGCAATTGACTGTCCACGAAGGTCAGGTCGTGCAAATCGAGCGGACGGAAAAGATTCGCCTTTCCCCGGACGGTGCATGCCCGCGTCCAAACGCCGCCCGCCTTGGTTCCGGCAGCCCCAACCCACCAGCGGCATGATCCATCGCGCCCTTCTCTCCATCCTGCTGGGCATCGCGGTTCAGGCCGTCGCGGCCAAGGACTTCAAACTACTGAACGTCTCCTACGATCCCACCCGCGAGCTCTACTCCGAAGTCAACGCAGCGTTCTCCCGGCAATGGCAGGCCAAGACCGGCGACAAGGTGACCATTGAGCAGTCCCACGGCGGTTCTGGGAAACAGGCCCGAAGTGTCATGGATGGCTTGCAGGCCGACGTGGTCAGCCTAGCGCTCGCCTACGATATCGACGTGCTTGCCGAGCGGGGCCGCCTGCTGGCGCCAGAGTGGCAGAAGCGCCTGCCGGACAATGCCTCACCCTATACCTCGACCATTGTGTTCCTGGTCCGGAAAGGAAATCCCAAGGGCATCAAGGACTGGAATGACCTCGTGAAGCCCGGCATCGCGGTCATCACGCCGAATCCCAAGACCTCCGGTGGTGCCCGCTGGAATTATCTCGCAGCCTGGGGCTATGCGCTTCGCAAACCCGGTGGCGACGAGGCCAAGGCCAGAGAGTTTGTCCGTGCGCTCTACAAGAACGTGCCGGTGCTCGATACCGGCGCCCGGGGCTCCACCATAACCTTCGCCCAGAAGGGCATCGGTGACGTGCTGATCGCGTGGGAGAACGAAGCCCTGCTGGCCCTCAAGGAGGATCAGGGCCAACGCCAGCTCGAACTCGTTACGCCGTCCATCAGCATCCTCGCCGAACCGCCGGTCGCAGTCGTGGACCGCGTGGCCAAACGCAAGGGCAACGGGGCGGTAGCAAAGGCTTACTTGGAGTTCCTCTATACGGAGGAGGGCCAGGAACTCGCCGCCAATCATCATTATCGGTCCCGGCTTGCCTCTGTGGCCCAGCGGCACGCAGCCCAGTTCCCGAAACTCGAACTGTTCACCATTGATGCCGTCTTTGGTGGCTGGAAGCAGGCCCAGGCGGCCCACTTTGGCGAGAACGGCCATTTCGACCGGATCTACCAAGACGCCCGCTGACCATGAGTGCTATCCTCTCACCCGCCCTGCCCGTGAATGCCCGTTCCACCGTTCGCCCCGCCGCCGACAAGCGCGCCGTCGCCCGGCTGCTGGAACCGCTCAACCGCATCGCCGAATCTTCGCGGCATCTCATCAGCAAGTCGCTGGGCCGGTTCGAAAGCGCCGGCATTGCCTACAGCCTGCCGCGTTATCTCTACGTCGGCCCAAAGGGCGGCGGCGACCTCCTTCGGTTGGGCATCTTTGCCACGATTCACGGTGACGAGCCGGAAGGCGCTCTGGCGCTGGGCCGCTTCCTTCTGGCGCTCGAAGCCAAGCCTGAACTCGCCCAAGGCTATGCCCTGTTCATCTACCCGGTCTGCAATCCCACCGGCTTCGAGGACAACACCCGCCCCGCGCGCTCCGGCAGGGATCTCAACCGTGAATTCTGGCAGCAGTCTGACCAGCCGGAGGTCCGTTTCCTGGAGTCCGAAATCTGGATGCAGGCGTTCCACGGCATCGTTACGCTGCACAGCGACGACACCAGCGACGGCCTCTATGGCTTCGTGAAGGGCGCGGTGCTCTCCGAACACCTCCTTGAGCCCGCCCTGCTGGAGGCCAGCCGCTTCCTGCCGCGCAACCATCGCGAGCTCATCGACGGGTTCCCCGCGCGCAGCGGGATCATCCACGATGGCTATCAGGGCATGCTCCAGTCCATCCCGGGTCTGCCCCAACCGCCCTTCGAGATCACGCTCGAGACGCCGCAGAAAGCCCCTTTGCACCGGCAGGTGGACGCCCTCGTCAGCGCGTTGCAGACGATCCTCACCGAGTTCCGCTACCTCCAGGCGATCGCCCAGAATATCTGAAAGCCGCCAAGTGGCCTGGAAAAAAAACAGTCCCCTGCCAGGGTTCGGGCTCACGCTCGGGTTCACGCTGTTCTACCTGAGCGCGATCGTGCTCATTCCCCTGGGCGCCCTGGTGCTACGGGCGTCATCGCTGAGCTGGGTGGAGTTCTGGAAGCTGGCCACCACCGACCGCGCGCTCGCCGCCTACCGACTTACGTTCGGCGCCTCCCTCACCGCGGCCGCCATCAACGCCGTCTTCGGCACCCTACTGGCCTGGGTGCTGACCCGCTACGCGTTCCCCGGGCGCCGGCTGCTCGATGCCTTGGTGGACTTCCCGTTCGCGCTGCCCACTGCGGTGGCCGGGCTGACGTTGGCGGACCTGTTCGTGCCGAAGGGCTGGCTCGGCCAGTTCCTCGTGCCTCTGGGCATCAAGGGCGCCTTCTCGCAGCTCGGCGTGGTGATCGCGCTCACGTTCACCGGACTGCCCTTCGTGGTCCGCACGCTGCAGCCCGTGTTGGAGAACTTGGAGCGTGAAGTCGAGGAGGCCGCGGCCACGCTCGGGGCGGGCCGGGCGCGGACTCTCTTCAACGTCATCGCCCCGCTGCTGCTGCCGCCGGTGCTGACCGGGTTCGCGCTGGCCTTCGGCCGGGCCATCGGCGAATACGGCTCGGTGGTCTTCATCTCCGGCAACCTGCCGTTCAAGACCGAAATCGCGCCCTACCTGATCGTCATGCGGCTCGACGAATACGACTACAACGGGGCCATGACAATTGCGGTGGCGCTGCTGGCCTTCTCCTTCGTGCTGCTCGGGGCGATCAACATCCTGGAACGCTGGGCGAGGCGCTTCGAAAGGTGACCATGGCGGGAGGCACTGTTCGCCGCCGGACCGGTTCCGGCACCCAGAAGTCCCAGCGGGGTTCCGAGGAATCGCCGCTGGTGAGGTGGCTGCTGATCGGCATAGCGCTGCTGTTCTGCGGTGTGTTCCTGCTGTTGCCGCTGGTCAATGTCTTCGCCCAAGCTTTGGCCAAAGGGCTGCCGCACTACTGGGCTTCGCTGGTGCATCCGGATTCTGTCGCCGCGATCCGGCTCACGCTGCTCGTGGCAGCGATCAGCGTGCCCCTCAACGTCATCTTCGGGCTCGCCGCCGCGTGGGCCATCGCCAAGTTCGATTTCCGCGGCAAAACACTCCTGATCACGCTGATCGACCTGCCGTTCTCGGTTTCGCCGGTCGTGGCCGGGCTGGTCTTCGTGATCCTGTTCGGCATGCAGGGCTACTTCGGCGAGTGGCTGATGGACCGCGACATCCGGATCATCTTCGCCGTGCCCGGCATCGCCCTGGCCACGGTGTTCATCACGTTCCCCTTCGTCGCCCGGGAGCTGATCCCGATCATGCAGGCCCAAGGTTCGGATCAGGAACAGGCCGCGCTCACCCTCGGCGCCACGGGCTGGCAGACGTTCTGGCATGTCACCCTACCGAGCGTGAAGTGGGGTCTGCTCTACGGCATCATCCTGTGCAACTCCCGCGCGATGGGCGAATTCGGCGCCGTCTCGGTCGTCAGCGGCCACATCACCGGCCAGACGGACACGATGCCGCTGCGGGTGGAGAAGCTGAACAACGAGTTCCAGGGACCGGCCGCCTTCGCCGTCGCAAGTCTGCTGGCATTGCTGGCGCTGCTGACGCTTTTCCTCAAGACCTATCTCGAATGGAAACAGCACCGCGAACAGGCGGCGGCCCAGGCGGCCGTTGAGCCCGATCCCGATCCAACCGGTCATACATCCCCGTGAGCATCGAACTGAAATCCGTTTCCAAGCGCTTCGGCGACGTCACCGCCGTGGACGACGTGTCGTTCACCGTCGCAGAGGGCGAACTGGTCGCCTTGCTCGGACCCAGCGGCGGCGGAAAGACGACCGTCCTGCGCATGATCGCCGGCCTCGAGGTGCCGACCGGCGGCGACATCGTGATCCGCGGCCGGCGCATGAACGATGTGCCCGTCCAGCAGCGCAACATCGGTTTCGTGTTCCAGAGCTACGCCCTGTTTCGGACCATGAGTGTGGCGGACAACATCGCCTTCGGCCTCAAGATCAGGAAGTGGCCAAAGTCGGACACCGCCGCACGCGTCGAGGAGCTGCTGAAGCTCTTCGGTCTCGGCGGCCTGGGCACTCGGTATCCCCATCAGCTTTCCGGCGGCCAGCGGCAGCGTGTCGCCATCGCCCGGGCGCTCGCGCCGAAGCCCAGCGTGCTGCTCCTCGACGAACCGTTCGGCGCCGTGGACGCCAAGATCCGCCAGGAACTCCGTGACTGGCTGGTCCACCTTCACGACGAGCTCAACGTAACCACCGTCTTCGTCACGCACGACCAGGAGGAGGCGATGGAGGTCAGCAACCGCATCGTCATCTTTAGCCGCGGCCGCCTCGAGCAGATCGGCGCGCCGCGTGCGGTGTATGAGCAGCCGGACAACGAATTCGTCGCCCGCTTCATCGGCGTGCTCAACGTGCTCGAACTGCGCGTCGAAAATGGCGTCGCCCGTTTGCACGAACTGACCTTTCCGGCGCACGGTGCCGCCGAGGGCCAGACCCTGCGCCTCGGCTTCCGGCCCTACGCCGTGCAGCTCTCGCCGAACGTCGGTGAGCACCGCTACCGCGCCGTGATCAAGCACGTCTATTTCCTCGGCGTGCTGCTCCGGCTGGAGCTGGAGACGCCGTCCGGACTCGTGCTGCGGACCCGCATCACCAAGGACGAGTTCACGCGCCTGCACCTCGCGCAGGGCGACAAGGTCAGCTTCCAGATCCGCGAATACCGCGTGCTGGCCCGAGCCGGCGAATCGCTGCCCGCGGAAGTCTCAGCCGTCCACCAGACCGCACAGTTCGGCGAAGGAATCTGAACGAGGCCGGGATCGCCTACGCCGTCCAGTCCACACCGACGCTCAGCACCGCGCCGAACCGGTTCTTGTAGAAGAGCTGCCGGTGCTGCACACCAAACTCGTGGACCATCTTCGTCAGTTTCACGTCGAAACTGCAGTATTCGGCGATCTCCAGCATCTTTCCCTGCTTGAACCATTCGAGGGCCTGCAACCCTTCGCTCGTCTTGTTCAGTCCGAAGGTCGCCTCGGCGATCGCGTCGAGGCCCAGCCGGTGGCCCAGCTTTTCCTTGAGGTCGATCAGCATGTCGAGCGACCGCACCTGCGACAGCTCGTCGAACACGGTGTAGCCACTGAGCACCTCGAAATCGAAACGCAGATGGTTGAACCCGACGACCAGGTCGGCGCGCTGCAGTTCGCGGAGCAGCGGTTTGACCTCCTTTTCACCGTAAATCAGGTAGCTGCCCCGGGCGGTGGAGTAGGTCACACCGAGGCTCATCCGCATGTCGCGGATGTTGCCCCAGCCGCCGACCTCATCCGCGGATTTCTGGGTCTCCAGATCAAAGTAAACGATGTTCTTCACGCCGGCCTCGGCATGGTGTGGCGCAGCCCGCCTTCCAACAAGCCGCGTCTTGGTGCAGGGGCCCTGCCGTGCCCAACGGGGGCACTTGCTTCCCGTTCAGTTTCTCCGCTCACGCACGGCGTGCCCGGGGAACCGGCCCAACGCCCGCATTCCCACCTGACCGCAGCGCCCGGTGCGGGGAGTGAGAGAAACATCGTAGTCCGCTTCACCTCGCCTTCGGCGCCTGGAAGTTCCACCGGGACCTGCTGTTCGGCAGTCCCAACTGGACCGCGAACCAACCGCCGGCAGCACCGGGCGGAAACGGTGAGCCGCTGAAAATGCAAAACGCGGTTCCGGGAGGAACCGCGTTGAAAATGGAGCGAGCGAAGGGATTCGAACCCTCGACATTCACCTTGGCAAGGTGACGCTCTACCAGGCTGAGCTACGCTCGCGCTCCGAAAGACCGGCGAATAGATGGTGTTTTGCGCCGGCCAATGCAAGCGAAGTTTTAGGCGACTTCGCGCACAATCGACTCGGCCTCCACGGTCGCATCCGGCAGCAGCGCGGGCAGCTGGCCCGGGACCGGCAGCCAGAGTTTGAACACCGTGCCCTTGCCCACGCGGCTCTCCAACTCAATCCGGCCGCCGTGGTCCCGCATGATGCGCTGCACGATCATCAACCCGAGCCCCGTGCCCTTCTGCTTGGTGGTGAAGTAGGGCTCGAAGATGTGCTGGAGCTGTTCCTCGGGGATGCCGACGCCCGTGTCGGCCACGCTGACCCAGGCGGCCTTCGGCGTGCCGCCCGATTCGAGCGTCAGCGTGCCGCCCTTCACCATGGCCTGCATGGCGTTCTTGATCAGGTTGACGAGCACCTGCTTGAACTGACTGGCGTCGAGCAGCAGCGGCGGCAGGCCGCGGCCGAGCCGTTCCTCAACCCGCAGCTTCCGGTTCTCCAATTCCGGACGGAGCACCTCGACCGTCTCGTGGATCACGTCGTTGAGCGCGGTCGGCTGCAGGCGGGGCGGGGTGGGCCGCATGGCCTGAAGGAACTCGGTGACAATGTAGTCCAGCCGTGTGATCTCGCCCTTCGCGACGCCGAGGTATCCCTCCAACTTGTCCGCATGGGCCGAGGTGGACGCGGCATCCTCGCCCCGGGCGGCCCGCTGCAGCTTGCGGATCTCCCGCTCCATGAGCTGAAGATGGATGTGCAATGCGTTCAGCGGATTGCCGATCTCGTGAGCCACGCTGGCCGCCAACAGGGTCAGGGCATGGAGGCGTTCGCTCTCGACGGTTTCGGCGGTCTGGTTCCTCGCCTCGGTGGCATCATGCAGGATGAGCGCCACGCCGGAACTGCCCGCAGCCTCACCGTCGAGTGGAGCCGCGTAAAGGCGGAGGAACCGCTGGCGGGGATAACTGACCTCAAATTCCTGTCGCACCACGCCGGCGCCGCCCGCGAGATCAATGCTCCGGACCTGGTCCCAGTCCATGCGGGGCAGCAGCCGGGCCACGGGCTGGCCCTCGGCCTGTTCGGCGCTGAAGCCGAGCAGGGTGCGGACGGCCTCGTTGACGTAGAGCACCCGGCCTTCCTCATCGGTCACGACCACTCCGTCCTCAATGCGGTTGAACAGCGTCTCAAGGAAACTCCGTTCGCGCGCCAGGCGCTGGACCACCGTCTGCAAGCCCTCCGCGTCGAGCCGGTTGATGCGGCCCAGGACCTTGTCGAGGAACCCGGACTTGGTTCCCGCTGGTTTGCTCACAGCCATTTCTTCCGCCGGAAATAGATCAGGGTCGCCAGCGTCGTCACCGCGGTCAGCGCGATGGCGGCGGCATAGCCGTGCTTCCACTTGAACTCCGCGATGGCCTCGAAGTTCATCCCATACCAGCTCGCCACGATGGTCGCGGGCGTGGTGAGGATCGTGATCATCGTCAGCACCTTGACGATCTCGCTCGTCTTGTTCGCCGACATGTTGAGGTAGATCTGGAGGATGTTGGACAGCGAGTCCGCGTAGTTCTGGGCCAGTTCCCCGATGCGGAACAGGCCGTCATAGACGTTGCGGAAATACGGGACGAGGTGTGCCCGAATCAGCTTGAACTCACCGCGGGCAAAACGCTGGAGCACCTCGCGCTGCGGACCGATGATCTGGCGGAGATGGATGACCTCCTTCTTGACGCGGAGAATCCGCTCGAGGGTTTCGGGTGAAGGATTGCGCAGGACCTCCGTCTCCAGTTCGGCGATCTCCAGGCTCAACTCGTCGAGGGCCGGCTTATAGTTCTCGACCAACGAATCAAGCATTGCGTGCGCCACGCGGTCGGGCGCGCGGGCGACGTGCACCGTGCTCTTCAGGCAGCGCTCCTCCGTGTCCTGGATGCTCCGGAGCGGCCCATGGTGGTAGGTCACGAGAAAGTTCTTCCCGAGGAAGAAGTTCAGCTCCCGCGTCGCGAAGAGACCATCCTTGCGGTTGTAGTCCACCGCATGGATGACCATGAAAAGATACTGGGAAAACTTGTCGTCCTCCTTCGGCTCGTAGGTCTCGACCTTGGGCGACTGATTCTCGTTGATGCAGTCCTCAATGGACAGCGGGTGGAAGTGAAAGACCCCCTCCAGAACCCGCCGGGCCTCGTCGTCAATCACGTCTTCCAGGTCCACCCAAAGGAACAGGTTGGTGTCCGCCAGCAGCGTGGGCATGAGAAACATCTCGATGTCCTGCGTGTGCAGCCGGCCGGAAGTGGTGAAGGCAAACGAGCGGATCATGCGCCTGAATGACCGGAGGGTGGTTCAAAGCCGGCCGTGAGGAAATGTCCAAATGCCGGCCGCGGCGACACTTCCCCGGAACTGGCCTCCTTTGACCGGGAATTGCCCGCCGGCCAAAGACCCCTTGCCGCGCCTTCGCTGCCGACGCTTAAATCCGCCCGGCGTCGACAATCGCCACCTGAAATCCGTAATCGTTTCGACACATGGCCTACACCACCTGCACCGTCCCCCAAGGCGGCAAGATCAGCATCCAGAACGGCAAGCTCAACGTCCCCGACCAGCCGATCATCCCCTTCATCCGCGGTGACGGCACCGGCCCCGACATCTGGGCGTCTTCCGTTCGCGTCATGGACGCCGCGGTGGAAAAGGCCTACGGCGGCAAGCGGAAGATCTCCTGGATGGAGGTGTTCGCCGGCGAGGCGGCCTTCACCCAGTTCAACAACTGGCTGCCGGACGACACCGTCGCGGCGTTCAAGGAATTCCTCGTCGGCATCAAGGGGCCGCTGACCACACCGGTCGGCGGCGGCATCCGCTCGCTCAACGTCGCCCTGCGCCAGATGCTCGACCTCTACGTTTGCCTTCGCCCGGTGCAGTATTTCCACGGCGTTCCCAGCCCGGTGAAACACCCCGAGAAGGTGGACATGGTCATCTTCCGCGAGAACACCGAGGACATCTACGCCGGCATCGAATACGCCGCCGGCACGCCCGAGGCCCAGAAAGTCCTCGATTTCTTCGCCCAGGAATTCCCGAAGCAGTTCGGCAAGATCCGCTTCGGCACCCAGCCGGCCGCCGCGGAGTTCTGGAAGATGGTCGGCGCTGCGGACTTCCCGACCGACGTGCAGGTCGGCGTCGGCATCAAGCCTGTCAGCTACTCCGGCAGCGTGCGCCTGATCCACAGCGCCATCAGCTATGCCATCAAGAACGGCCGCAAGTCGGTGACGTTGGTGCACAAGGGCAACATCATGAAGTTCACCGAGGGCGCCTTCCGCGACTGGGGCTACAAGGTGGCCAAGGAATACTTCGGCGCCGTTGAGATCGACGGCGGCCCGTGGTGCAAAATCCCCGAGGGCAAACCCGGCGCCGGCCTCGTCATCAAGGACAGCATCGCCGACATCACGCTCCAGCAGGTGCTCACGCGTCCGACGGACTTCGACGTCATCGCCACGCTGAACCTGAACGGCGACTACCTCAGCGACGCCCTCGCCGCCCAGGTCGGCGGCATCGGCATCGCGCCCGGCGGCAACATCAATTACATCACCGGCCACGCCATCTTCGAGGCCACGCACGGCACCGCGCCCAAGTATGCGAACAAGGACGTCGTAAACCCCGGCTCCGTGGTGCTCTCCGGCGAGATGATGCTGCGGCACCTCGGCTGGATTGAGGCGGCGGACCTCATCCTCAAGGGACTCAACGGCGCCATTGCGTCCAAGAAGGTGACCTACGATTTCGCCCGCCTCATGGAAGGCGCGACCGAAATCAAGTGCTCCGCCTTCGGCGACAACATGATCGCGCACATGTAAGCCCGTTTCTGCGGCCACGATCCCGCGGAATGGAAACGGCGGTTCCCTCGCGGAACCGCCGTTTTCTCTGGTGGGGGACAAGGCGAAGCCCGGCTCCGTTCGACGTGTTCAACGTCAGCTCACGACGGGCTCAGGATTCGAGTCGGCATGCGGCCTCAGTAGCCGGTGAACGCGTAAACGCCCGGCCCGTTGGTGGACCAGAAGATGCTCAGATGCCTGTTCCGTGAGGAATCGCTGGGCGTCCGGTAGGAAACCCAATTGGCGTGAGCCGGCCGGGGGAACTGAGGCGGGACCGCCCTTGCCAGATAAGCCTGCGCATCAGCGCCGGGAAAATCCCAGTCGCGTTCGAGTCGGCGGGTCGCGATCATATTGTTCACGATCGCCGGGCTGCCTTCGAAATAAACCGTTCCGCTGCCTCCGACCGGGCCAAACAAGAGCTTGGTGCAGAGGTTCGAGACTCCTGTGGGCACGGAAAGGCCTGTCACCGCCCGGAACTGGTTTTCCGGAGCACCCCTGGACAGCGCCATCCGGCAAAATCCAAAGGCCAACAGGCCGAAAAGCGCCGGCGCCGCGGCCCGGCGCACTCGCCGAACCGGGGAGTTCACCGACGAAACTCCGGGCAACAGCCAATGCAGCAAGAATAGGAACAAACCAATCAGGCCGGCCGGCAGAGTGGCCAGAAGCACGTAACCGCTGTGGAGGTCGGCTGCGACGGCGACCGCCAGCAGGGCGAACCAGCAGAGCAGTCCTTCGATCAGCAGCCAGAGGCGCTGGGTTGGTCGGGGAGGCGTTGCATTCACGGCTAGAGAACGATGCATACCCATGGACCTTCTCGGTCGATGATCCACAGCGCACGACTCTCAGTTTGCAACGGGGACGGGTTCTTTTTGCGAAACGCCTCTGGCAGTTGGATGGGAACTGAGGGGAGACCGCAGCGTTTTGCCTGCTGGTTGGCCCGTTCAAACATTCTGTTCCGCAGCCAAATCTGCTCCTGCGGGTTGGACGAGGCATCGGGGTTGTGTCCGTCCGCCAACTCCAGCTCGGCTTTTACGATCAGCTCTCGTTTCAAAGCGTCAGTGGCTTCGAAGGTTACGCAAGCCCACCCATCCATGCCCCAGACCATGCGAGCTCGCAGGTTTGAGATGTCCGTCGGCGACTCAACACCGGTGACCATCCGAAAAATGTTCTGCGGTCGCCGCCACTCCAACCCCACCCAAGTAAACCACAAGGCCGGCACCAACCACAGCACCGGTGTGCCTACCCTGCTCACCACTGGCCGCTTTCTGCCAATCCAGGAAACCACCAGTTGCAGCACCGACGCGGCCGGCACGAGGACAATCAGCGTTACGGGAAGCAGCATCATCCCCGACCACCAAGTTACTGCGAGGGAGACAACCACCAACCAGGCACTCCCAGCAAAACTCCGCCCCAGCCATCGGATCGGCGGCCTAACACCCCGTTGATTGGAAGTCGATTCGGTCGTCGCCACGCAGTTGGCAGGCTCTGTTGTCATCGTCCGGGACTAGTTCAACCGCATGTTGGACCGACGTGCGGGAGAATCATCACTCCCACTCGCACAACCCCTCCACATACGCTGCCGATCCGTCGCGGAGCCAGCCGTCGAGCTGGGCCTGGTCCTTGAGCTGTTGGCCGCGCAGGCGGGGAACGACCACGAACTTGGTGTTGATCTCGGGAATCGCCGTCAGGTCGCTCCAGAGCTTCTCGAACTGGGCGACGGGGAAGACGTCTTCGTGGCCGTGACCCCAGCGCTTCTTCACATCCTTCACGGTCACGTAGGTCGGCAGCTTGGCGGCCAAGGCGCGGATGGCGGCGGTGATCTTCGCGTCGGCCTCTTCCTGTAGCCGCCGACGGGCGGAGGCGGATTCGCCGGATTCCAAATCGTTACCTCGGTGGCTACGCACGATGTCCCCCCGCGTCAGCCCCATCGCGGCGAGGAACTGGTCGAGGTCGATCCACGTGGTCATGGAGTTGTAGTAGCTCAGCCGGAACTCGTCTTCTTCACGCGGCATGGCGAGGCCTTCGACCAAGCGCGGCCGGCCATTCACGCGGGCCAAGCCGCCGCCGCGATCTTCCAGACGCCGCGTGATGACCTCGAAGGTCAGACAGGCACCGCTCTGGATGTGCTGGCCGAGCAACGCTGCGTCGGGACTCGCGCCGAGGGTGTCGATGTTGTGCAGCATCAGCCAACGGAGCTGCGGGCGTTCCGTGAGCAGCTTCGCGAGCACGCCGTTGCGGAGCAGGTTCGGCAGTTCGTAGAAGTGGCCGACGGGATGGAGGCACTGGAGCGGGACGTTGTCGGTGTAGTCGCCGGCTTCTCCGGCGCTCTTGGCCCAATTCATCAACGCGGCGCGCAGGCTATCGCGGACCTTCTGCTGCTGCACGTCGAGGACTTGCTGAGGCATTTCCTCCCACTGGAACCGCAGGTCGCGCACGGTGGGAATCATCCGCAGGCCGACGCTCTTGCCCTGGGAAAGATGCAGCGGGCCTTCGTAGCCGTAGTGCTTCATCCGTTCCAAGAACGTGGCGGTCGGTCCCTGCGTGAGATAGCTGGTGGTGAAGACGTGGGGAATGGTCGCTCCGGAGGTCCGGCCCGCTTTGCGCGACTTGGCCAGGTGCGTCTCGATGAACGTGCGGTGGTGTCCGCCGAGCTTGGCGTAGGGATGGAGTGCCTTGCAGGTGCCAGCGCCGCCGGTCCAACGCGAGCCCGCTCCGGCGGCAAGGGTGACGACGGCGAATTCGCCCTTTTTCAGCGCCTGTTCGCCCAACGAGCGCACAGAGACGGCGGCCTGCTTCGAAGAGAAGTCCTCCACATCTTCGTCCTTCACATCCTCGATGCGGGTGTCGGCGCGGAGACGGTTTTGGGCGAGGCCGATGCGGCCTTCCTTCAGGTCGGCGCGGATCTGCTCGTGCTGGGCGCGGTCGAAGCCGTTTTGTTCCAGCAGGTCGTGGAGCGATGCGCCGTCGGACTTGCCGGACTTGCCGCGTGGCATGAGGGCGTCGAAGAGCGTCTGGACCATGCCGCGCAGCTCGGGCTTGGTGCGGCAGGCGGCGCCGAACTTGTCGAGTTCCGTGCGGCGGCTGGCGGGCAGTTCAGAGCGGTCGGTGCGGAGCAGCTTGGGCAGGACGAGCGCGTAGTAACCGCCCGGCATGAGCGCGTCATCTTCGGCCAGCAGCGTGGCGAAGGTGCCGTTTTCGTTGATGGCGTAGTCGAAGACGACCGGGTCCATCGCGAAGGGCAGCGAGGCACTGAGCTCGCGCTTGGTCTCGAGCATGATTTGCCGGAGGCGTTCCTGGGCTTCCAGCTTGCGGTGCGGCGCGAAGATGAAACCCATGCCGCCGCCGGACATGCCGCCGAGCATCCAGAAACCCCAGAAATCTCCACCGAACTCCGCCTCGCACTTGGCGATGAGCTGTTCGGTGAAATGGTTCGAGGCCCAGGGAATGATGGCCTGGAGCGGTTGGCGGAAGTTGCGCGTGGTGGCCGCACCGAGGGCCTTGATGTCGCCGCACTTCAGGGCGGAGATCACTTCGTCCAAGACGCTGAGGGCATCCTGACGTCCGGCCCATTCATCATTGGAGCGGAGCAGGTATTTCTCCGTCACCATTTCGAGGATGGGGCCGACGTTCTGCGCCATGCCGCCGTGGACGACGACGAGGGAATCCATGAGCGCCTTGCGCGCGGACTCGGGAACTTCGTCGCGGCTGAAAACGTGGTGCACGGGCATGAGCCGGCCACGCGAGATGCCGAACTCGGGATCGCCTTCGCCGGAAGGCACGCCGGTGATGAGCTTGATGCCGGGCCAGACGCCGCCCGAGTCCTGCCAACCGCCACCGGAACCGCCGAGCCATTCGCCCAGCAAGGCGCGGGCAAGGACCAATCTGCGTTCCGACTCTTCCAGCGGACCGGTCAGCGACGCCGCTTGGCCAGTAGCGCGCATGCACACGCTGATGAGGGAGCCGAGCAGGTTGGTGCTGACGGCGAGGCGCGAGCCTTTGGGGATGTCGTTGACGTTGGAGACGATCTCCAAGCCGCGTCCGGGCCCCACGATGCGGGCGAGCAGATCGCCCAGTGATTGGCCGGAACCTTCAATGCCCGGCGGCACGATGCCGGAAGCAATGACAGCGGCCTTGAGCAGACCAAGGTAGTCTTTGGCGAAATCAAAGACGTCGCCGAGCGAACCGACATCGGCCGTCGCGCCGAGATCCACCGAAGTCAGGCGCAGCACCGGCTCGTCGATGACGCGGAGCGACGCATTGACCGGCGGACGCGGGGCGGCATCGCGGCCATGGACGCCGAGATCGACGGAGATGTTGATGACCTTGGCGCCCTCGGGGAAATCCATGCCGAGGAAGAAAATGTCGGACCACGCCGAGTGCGTGAGGTCCATGCGCACGGGCGTCTGCTCGCGCAGGATTGGAAACGTGCCGTCGGCGCAGCGCTGGAGCAGCTCGGGCCGGATGCGGAGCGGCTGGTCGGAGGGATGGCCCATGCGGAACATCCACTGGTTGCCGCGCACCGTGCGGACGCTGCGGCGGACCTGGTCGGCGAGCGTCTGGAAGGCGAGCCGGTGATACGAAGCGGCCAAGGCGGAGCATAGGCCGTCGCTCGGGCCGTGCGCCTGCTGATCGCCGAGGAAGGTGTCGATGGCTTCCTCAAAGCGACGATTGAGAAGCTGCTCGAAGCCGTGGAAGGGGATGAGCGCCGGGGCCGAACCTACGGGGGCGCCTGTTCCACCGGCCACAGGCGAGGGCGCCTGAGCCACTACGGTGGAAGCAGCCACCAGTTTCGCCGGCAAATGGAAGCGATGGATGGCGGCGAGGAAGAACAGGGCGCGGACGCGTTCGTAGAGGTTGTCGGCCTGCCGGCGGAAGGCGTCCAACTCGGCACAGGCGGCGAGCAACTGTTCTACACTCGCGCCTTCGACATGGGCGCCGAGCGATTGGTTCCGAACCGCCGGGTCGGCGGACGTGATGAGACCGATCAGGCTCTGCATACGTTCGGCGGCAATCAGGCAGCATCCCACATCCCCCCGTCAACGCACTCCGTCGTGCCCTTCCGCCGGCTCAGGGCACCACCGGCCCGAGCAGCTTGCGATTGCTTTCGTCCTTCGGGTCGTCAGGACGCGGGTAATCCCGCCAGAGCCAGCGCAGCATTTCGGGCATCATCGCGCCGCCCTGCCGGTTGGAATGCGTGCCGATGCCCCAGCAGTAGTTCACGTCGTAGCCCTTGGCGGTGAGGGCCTCGACCATCAGCCGGTTCTGGGCGTGCCAGTCCCACTTGGGATCGTAGCTGCCATCGCGGCGGCGACCGCGGTTGTCGTTCAAACCGTCCTGCAGAAAGATGCGGATGGGTTTGCGCTCAGAAGCGCGGACCAGGTCCGGATAAGCGTGACCGCCGCGGATGTTGGTAAAGCTACCGATCGTGCTGATCACCTTGCGGAACTGGTCGGGCCGATGCCACGCCACGGTCCAGGCGCAGATGGCGCCGGAGCTGGCGCCGGCGATGGCGCGGTCCTCCGGATTGTCCGACAGGCTGTAGTCCCTTTTCAGCGCGGGCAGCAGCTCGTTCACGATCATCTTGGCATAGTTGTCGTTGAGTTCGTTGTATTCGGTCGGCCGGTTGTTGATGCGGTCGCCCCAGTCCGCAGAGGAGGATTCCTTCTGGTCCGGCGTGCGGCCCGGATTGATGAACACCCCGATGGTCACCGGCAGCTCGCGCCGGTAGATGAGGTTGTCGAACACGTGGGGAATGCGGTAGTCGCCGTTGGTGCTCACGAATGCGTGACCGTCCTGGAAGATCATCAGCGCGGCCGGAGTCTTGGGATCGTATTGGGCCGGCACATAGACCCAGTAGTTGCGAGTCGTGTTGGTGAAGACGTTGCTGGGCAGGGTCAGTGGTCCGATGACCTTGCCTTGGGGAACGCCAGGCTGGGGCAAGGAATCCGGTCCGAGCCGGTAGACGTCGTCGGTGGGGGCGGCGAAGCAGCGGAACGCAGCAGCCAGGCAAAGGATCAGCAACGGGACCAGCCGTTGCCTCGGGAACAGGGTATTCATGTCGAAGAATGGGCCGCAGACGACGCTACTCCGGGCCGGCATTCAACCGCAAACGCCGGGTGCTCGACGTTGAAATGTCCATGAATCATTCCCGGCTATCATGCGTTTTTGCGAAATCATTCTCATGCTCCCCAGACTCGCCACCGGTGCCGCAGCCGGGGAGATTCTCCGCCCGGAATCCGACGAGACAGCGAGCCGTCTCCAAGCCGGGAACGCACGCTCCGTCGCCTCTTGAGAAACCATGTCAATGCCCCTCGGCCAGTCACCGATTGAGCAGTATCTTCAGCACCTGCACGGCAAATTCGCCCGTCTCGAAGACGGTCAGGTGGCGACCTACATTCCGGAACTCGGCCGGGCCCGGCCAGGCTGGTTCGGGATCGCGGTGGCCACGGTGGATGGCCAGGTCTATGAAGTCGGCGACAGCCGGAAGGAGTTCACCATCCAGTCGATCTCCAAGCCTCTGGTCTATGGCCTCGCGCTAGAAGCGGTCGGCCTCAAGCAGGTGCTGACCAAGGTGGGCGTGGAGCCCTCGGGCGAGGCGTTCAACTCGATCAGCCTCGATTCCAAGACCGGCCGGCCGCTGAACCCCATGATCAATGCCGGTGCGATTGCGACCGCCGGACTGGTTCCGGGCGCGACGGCGGCGGATCGCCAGGCGAAGCTGCTGGGGTTGTTCAGCGAATTTGCCGGACGCGAACTGGCCATTGCCGACGCCGTTTACCGGTCTGAGCGCGATACGGGCCACCGCAACCGCGCCATCGCCCATCTGTTGCGCAATTTCGACATCCTCACGGGCGATCCAGAGGAGCCGCTGGACCTCTATTTCCGCCAATGCTCAATCTCCGTGACCTGCCGCGACCTCGCAGTGATGGCGGCCACGCTCGCCAGCGGCGGCGTGAATCCCGTCACCCAACGACGCGTGCTCCAGCCCCAGAACACAGGCCGGCTGCTGAGCATTATGAGCTCGTGCGGCATGTATGATTACGCCGGCGAGTGGATCTACAATGTCGGCATGCCGGCAAAAAGCGGGGTGGCTGGCGGCATCCTGGCGGTGTTGCCGGGGCAGCTGGGAATCGGTGTATTTTCGCCGCCTTTGGACCCGAAGGGCAACAGCGTGCGCGGCATTCGGGTGTGCAATGATCTGTCCCAGGACTTCGGCCTGCACCTGTTCAACACCCCGCGCGTGGTCACTCCCGCGCTGCGCCAGGTCCAGACGGCCGCCGAGGTGCGTTCCAAACGGCTGCGCGTGAAGTCGGAACTGGCGGTGCTCCGGGCCCACGGTCAGGCGGTTCGAATCTATCAGCTGCGCGGACGGCTCATCTTCGCTTCGCTCGAACCGGTGATGCGAACCATTCTGCGCGAGGCTTCCGCCTGCACGCACTTGATCCTGGATCTGGCCTTGGTGGCAGACTTGGATCGTGCGTCCTGTCGGCTGCTGCTGGACCTGCGGGACCAGCTCACCAAGGCCGGCGTCCGCATTCACATCACCGGCGGACATGACAAACCCAGCTTCCGCAACTTCGTCGTCGTTCGGTTTGCCGAGGGCGGCTGGGAACAGATCTGCCGCTACGCGACGCGCGACGAGGCCCTCGAGGTCTGCGAGAACGAAATCCTGCGCCAGCACGGCGGGGCGGAGATCGCAGGGGGCGTTGTTCCCCTGGGTCTGCAGGAGCTTTGCCGGGGTTTTTCGGCCGGTGAACTTCATGACCTCTCCGAACGGCTCGCCACGCGGGAGCTTCCTGCCGGTTCGGAGGTAATCGCCGCCGGCTCGATGGCGGACGCGATGTTTTTCCTGACCCGTGGCGAGGTCGGAATTTTCCTGAAGCCGACCGCGGGCGAGGAACAGCTCATCAGCCGGCTGGGACCGGGCATGAGCTTCGGCGAGGTTGCCCTGGTGGACCGCGAACCCAGGTCCGCCACCGTCCGGGCGCTGGGTCCGATCCAAGTGCTCCGGCTCGGATTCGACGCCTTCGACCGCCTGGCCGACGAAGGGCTCGGCCACCTGCAAGGCAAGCTGATCAGCAACCTGGCGAGCGTGCTGGCGGCCCGCCTGCGCAGCGCCAACGCCGAGATCCGCAGCCTCAAGTAGGCGCGACCCGCGGCAGGGGCGATGTCCGGTTGCGTTCCGGTGAACAATCTCGGACGGTTTGGGTCAGCTTGACCGCTGCCATGCCCATCCGCTTCCGCGCCTCGCTGCTCCTGCTGTGCTTGCTCACCGGCTGGGGCTCGCTACCGGCCGCGACCAACGCTCAGCCATTCTTCGGTCTCACCAACCTGTGGACGCTTCACCTCACCATCGCGCCGAAAGACTGGCAGACACTGGGCTCACGTGGCGTGGCCCGCCGCAACGAAGGCGGCGGGGGCGGACCGATCGACAGTTTTTTCCGGGGCGTCTTTGGTCAGGAGTCCCAGCAGTCCCCGGCCAGCGGTGACAGCGGGTCGCGGTATCCGTGGGCGACCTGCACCTTGGAACTGGGCGGACAGGTGCTCACCAACGTCGCGGTCCGCACCAAGGGCGTCAGTTCGGTCGCCCGCGCGCCGAACGGCTACAAACGGCCGCTGAAACTGGACTTCAACCGCGGCGCCAAGGGCCGGGAGCTGTTCGGACTCGAGGAGCTTTACCTCAACAACAACGTCAACGACGCCACCCAACTCCGCGAGGCGCTCGCCTACGAACTCTTCCGCCGCGCCGGCCTGCCGGCACCGCGGACCGCCTTTGCGCAGGTCTATCTCACGATTCCCGGCCGGGTCGAACGCCAGCACCTCGGGCTTTACACGCTGGTCGAAGCGGTCGAGGACCGTTTCCTTAAACGCAACTTCGGCCAGAAGGAAGGCCTGCTCACCAAGCCCGAACAGATGCGCGGGCTGTGGTATTTCGGCGAGGATTGGGACGGCTATCGCGACCGTTACCAGCCGAAGCAGGACGGCACGCCGGAGGATGAAAAACGCTTCATCAGTTTTGTCCGGTTCATCCGGGAAGCGTCGCCCGAACAGTTCGGAACCGGACTGACCAACCACCTTGATCCGGAGTCGTTCCTGCGTTTCGTGGCCCTGAACGCGCTTCTGGCCAACGTGGATTCCTTCATCGGCAACGGGCACAACTACTACCTCTTCCACAGTGCCAAATCGCACCGCTCGACCTTCATTCCCTGGGACCTGAACGAGTCCTTTGGCATGCATCCGGTGTCCGGTCCGTCGCGCTTCCAGATGCAGACCAGCATCCTGCGGCCCAACGCCGACCCCAACTCGCTGGTTGAACGCTGCCTTGCCGATCCGCAGCTGGGACCGCGGTATCGCGCGATCTGCGCCGAACTGCTCACCAATGTCTTCGTCCCGGCAAAACTCGAGGCGGACATTGACCGGATCGCCGCCACCACCAAGCCGGTGGTTTTCGCGGAATCCCGCCGCGCCCGGGAAGATTTCGAACGCACCGTTCTCGGCACCCGCGCGCCCAACGACGGCGACACGCAGCAGCCACGTTTCGACCGGGAATACGCCAATCTCGGCTACCGCCCGTGGGGTTTTCCCGACCAGGTCCAGATCGACAATCTGCCGTTGAAGCAGTGGATCCGCGGACGCCACACCAACGCCACCGATCAGCTCGCTGGCAAGGTCAAGGCCCCGCGCTCCCGCCCGCGCCTCTTCTGAAAGGCAGATGGGACGCGGCCGGAGCTCTTACCGGCCGCGGCAGCCAGCGTTACTTTTCCGCCTGCTGAATCGTGATCGTCGCCGCCCCGGCACCCACAGCGGCCGAGCTTTGGCTGCCATCCGGCCACAGCACCTGCACTCGCTCGACCGGACCGCCGGTCAACAGCGTCGTCCCGGACGGTGAACCGTAGCTGCCCGCACCCACTGCACTGGCGGGTCCTGCCTTGTCTGACTGCACCGGGCGCACCACGGCCCCGATGCCATCCGGATTGCCCGCCGGACCGACCAGTCGCACGCGCAACCCTGGACGGGCGGTGGCGTTCTGGAACAGCCGCGTCTCGGCGCCGTTCTGCGTTACGACGAGGTCCATCCGGCCGTCCCCATTGAAATCCGCCGCCGCCGCTCCGCGCTGTTCGCCGTAAATCGCCAAGCCGCTTTCCGCCCCGTCCACCGGCGCGAAGCCGCCCTGACCATCGCCGCGCAGCAGCAATCCGCGGCCGGCGTCCAGTCGCATGTCTTCAGGCCGCACGGCAAAGAGATTCTGCGCGAGGAAAACGTCCTGCCGGCCGTCTCCGTCGAAATCCGCCACGGCGATTCCGAAGACGGGCGACCACTGCGCGGGAACCGGCAGTTCCTTCGCGACGAAGGAACTGCCCCGGTTCAGCAGCACCACCGACGCCAGCGTGCGGACCGGCAGGCTGCGGGGGCCCGCGGTCTTGCCCCACACCTGGGCCACGGTCGCGGTGCTGAAGCCTTCGTGGGTGGGCAACCGTTCCGCGAGATCGCCGATTCCTGCGCTCAGGAACGTGCGGTCACGCACCGGCCGCAACGCCCCTTTCACGGTCACCGCCTCGACCACCGCCACCGAACCGTCGCCCGCGTCAGCCCACGTGAATGTCGGCAAGCCTTCGCCCCAGACCTGCCACACGGTGTTGCGTCCGCGGTTGCCCGCAAGGAGATCCAGGCGTCCGTCACCATCAAAGTCGCCAACGGCGACGCTGTTCCAACATCCGGTAAGGCCGCTCAGTTGGCTGGCCGTGGCGCCCAATCCTTCAAGACCGAAGGATTGTTCCTGCCAACGGCCTTCGCTGAACGTGAAAATGCGGATCGGTCCCGGTTCCGTGGCCAGGACGAGCTCGGGTTTGCCGTCGCCGGAAAGGTCGGCCAACAGCGCGTCGCTCACCGGCCCCACTTCCGCGAAGGCACGCGCGGCCGCATCGTCCGCGACCAGGGTGCCGCCATCGTTGCGGAACCAACGGGAGCCGCCCGGTTGTGGCCAACGCCGTGCGGTGAGGCGCGCTCCGACGAACACGTCCAGATCACCGTCACCGTCGGCATCGCCCACGGCCAACGCCGCAGCGCTGGCAGCACCGCCCACGAGCGGTTCGACCGGCTTGAGCATTCCTTCGCCAAAGGTCCAGACAAGAGCGGACGGAGCGTTGGCCGCGCCGCCGGTTTCGTAGTTGGCCAACGCGGCGAGCACGCGGCGGGCGCCATCGGCGCCGGCTAGCACGGCGAGTCCCAACACGTCGTCCGCGGCATCAGGGCCGTCCCACTTCATCGGCCGAAACCCGCCCTGGCCATCGCCGGCAAAGGCGGTCGGCCGACCGCCGCGACCGGTGCCTACGATCACATCTGGATGACCGTCGCCATTGAAGTCCGCCGCCGAGACGGCCGGTCCGAGCTGGCTGTAGCGTTGGGGCAACAGGGGCTGCTGTTCGAAATCCGCAAACGCCGTTTCCGTGTGGGTGTGGTTCAGAGCTGCACTGACGTCGGTGAACCAGACCGGTTCCGCGGCCGACGCCGGAACCGGCGCCGCCGGGCTCGCACCGGCTTCGTCCACTTCGTAAACATGGTTCGCCTTCACGCCGCGGATCACGCTGCGTTTGCCGGAGCGCCAGGACACTTCCAGAGTCAGGTCGCCCGATCCGGCCGCGAACGCGCGGAGCGGTTCGCTCGCGGACAGATAGTGGCCACCGGCGATGATCTCCTGGGTTTGCGTCACCGGCCCGCCGGTCAGTTTCAACTTCGCCCCGATGCCCGCGGCGTTCGGCTTGAGTCCTTTCAGGCGCACGGCAACGCGTGGAGCAGTGCTGTCGTTGCGCCAGATCAGGGGCGGACCATTCAGCGCGTTGGCGACGACGTCGAGATCGCCGTCGCCGTCGAGGTCTGCCGTGATCATGCCGTGGGCCATGCGCGGCGAATCGAAACGCCACGCGGCGGAGACGTCCTCGAAGGTGAGGTCGCCCCGATTGCGGAAGGCGTATTTGCCCGGTTCCAGCGCGGGGAACTGCTGCAGCTTGTCCTTGGTGGCCTGCAGGCTCTGGCCGGGTTTGCGGGCCAGCTGATCCGTGACGTCACGGTTGTTCACGTCCCGCAAATGTCCGTTGGACACCAGCAGATCTTCCCAGCCGTCGAGATCCACATCGAGAAAGAGGGGCGCCCACGACCAGCTCGTCGCCGCCACACCGGCGAACAGCGCGATCTCATCATAGCTGCCGTCACCGCGGGCCCGGTAAAGGGTGTTGCGGGGCACATCTTCACGCCCGCGCCAGTCTCCCGGCACGCGACCCACCGGCTGCATCGGGCTCGCGGTGCGCAGGTGTTGGCCCAAGTCCCGGCTCAGCATCTCGACGGCGACAAAGTCGAGGTGTCCGTCGCGGTCGAGATCGGCGAAGTCGACACCCATCGAGGCATAACTCATGTTGCGCAACGCCAGTGGCGAGGCCTCGTGGAAACGCCCCTTGCCATCCCCGAGCCACAGGTGGTCAGGCGTCTGAAAGTCATTGCAGACGTAGATGTCCGGCGCGCCGTCGCCGTTGACGTCGCGGACCTGCACCGCGAGACCAAAGTCCCAGGGCGGCGCCACGGGCTTGCCCGCGGCATCCGTGAAGGCCGTTTCCCAAGGCACGGGTGTGAATTTGCCGGTGCCATCGTTCAAGGCCATCACGTCTGGTTCGCCATATTCGAACAGCAGTCCGTCCATGATGCGCACCCGGTTCGCGAAGCGGCCGGTCACCTGCGGCTGTCCGTTGACCATGCGGGTCGAGATCACGCCGCCATCGCGAAGGATGGCCTGCACGCCGAAGTTGCACCAATACACGTCGAGATCGCCGTCGCCGTCCAAGTCGGCGAGCGCGAGCGACGTGGCGCCGGTCTTGGACGAAAGACCGGAAGCGGCGGTCACATCGGTGAATCGGCCTTTGCCATCGTTGAGCAGGACGGCATGGGGGCCACCGAAGCCGGACACCACCAGATCCGGCGCCCCGTCGCCATTGAGATCACCGAACACGGCTCCGGTCGTTGTCTGGTTCGTGCAGCCGACCCCGGCAGTGGCGGAGATGTCGGTGAAACGACCATTGCCCAGATTGCGGTAAAGGCGGTTGGCGGACTGCTTCGCGCAGAAGAACAGGTCCACCAGGCCGTCGCCGTCCACATCCGCGGCGGCGAGCCCGGAACCATTCATCAGATTCTGGAACATCTGCGCACGCTGAGGTGACAGCGCATTGGTGAAGGTGATGCCCAAGGTGGCCGGTTCCAGCAGGGTAAATCCCGTGCGCCCGCCCGCCGGGACGGACAGCGCGGCCAGGCGGTAACCGGCCTCGGAACGCCAATCGAGACCGTGGACGGCCAGGGTCAGGGACAGCGCAAGCAATGGAGCAGCCTTGTGCATCGGTGTTGACGCGAAGCGAAGGCGAGTGCCGCCGACTGGTCAACCGGAAGTGCAGCCGGCAAGACGCGACCGGCGGCATTCGCGAGCTGCGGGTGGACGATATGACCAGTTGAGCAAAAACGAGCGAGCCACCGTGAGTTCACTGTGGGCGACGGGCCCAGATGCCTTCCTTCGGGAACGGCTCCCGCGTCCGAATGCAATTCTGGTTTCGCCGCTCCGGGGTTCTTCGTCAGGCTGGCCACGTGGCCGAACTGCCTGCCAAGCGTCCGACGCTGAGGGTGCGCCTGACCGCCGCCGCGGAGAATGCGGTGCGGGCAGGGCATCCGTGGGTGTATTCGGACTCCGTGCGCGAGACCAACCGCCCCGGGGAAACCGGTGAGGTGGCGGTGGTGTTCGACCGGCGGGACCAGTTCCTCGCGCTGGGCTTTTTCGACGCGGATTCGCCGCTCCGATTGCGCATCCTGCACGTTGGAAAACCGGTCCAGCTCACGCCCCGATGGTGGCGGGACCGCCTACGGGCAACGGTGGCGCGCCGCGAAGGAGCGATCGGTCCGGAGACAGACGGCTACCGGCTGGTCAGTGGGGAGAGCGACGGCTGGCCGGGGTTGGTGGTGGACCGCTACGGCGAGACGTTGGTGCTCAAGCTATACAGCGCTGCGTGGCTGGACCGGATTCCGGAGTTCGCGGACTGGTTGGCTGAAGCCCAGCCGCACGGGCGTCTGGTGTCGCGGTTCAGCCGGAATCTCAAGGCCGCGGCGGAGACGCGGGGCTGGCACGACGGACAGAACCTGCGGGGCGAGGCGACGGATCCTGCGGTCGTGTTCCGCGAGACCGGCATCCGGTTCGAGGCCGAAGTGGTGCAGGGGCAGAAGACAGGATTCTTCCTCGACCAACGCGAGAACCGGCGGCGGATCGGGGTGCTGGCCAGCGGCGCGGAGGTGCTGAATGCGTTCAGCTTTTCCGGCGGTTTCAGCCTCTACGCAGCGCGGGGCGGCGCACGTTCGGTCGCGGACCTGGACATCTCGGGCCACGCGCTGGCCGCGGCGCGGCGGAACTTCGCGCTGAATAGCGATCTGCCCACGGTGGCCGCGGCGCGGCACGAGCAGATCCAGGCGGACTGTTTTGCGTGGTTGGAGGAATCGCCCCAGCGGGACTTCGATGTCGTGATCCTCGACCCGCCTTCGCTTGCCAAACGCGAGGCGGAGCGGGCCGGAGCCATCCAGGCCTACGCACGGCTGGCGGCGGCGGGTCTTCGCCGGGTGCGGCCGGGCGGATTGCTGCTGGCCGCCTCCTGTAGCGCACACGTGAACGAGTCGGAGTTCTTCGGGGCGGTCCGGGACGCCGTGCGGCGCAGCGGCCGTCGGTCTGTGGAACTTGGGACGACCGGGCATGCGCCAGATCATCCGGCGACGTTCCCAGAAGCCAAGTATCTCAAGGCGATCTACGTGAGGCTGTAGTTCCGCCCGGGGCCAACGACCGGCAGTTCAGTTCAGGCGGACGCGCGGATCGAGCAGACCGTAGGCAAGGTCCACAAGGAGGTTCAGCACCAGCAGCAGGACGGCATAGAGCAGCACCAGGCCGACGACGAGCGGATAATCGCGGCTGAGCGACGAGTTGACCATGAACACGCCGATGCCAGGGATCTGGAAGAGGTTCTCCACGACGAAGGAACCCGTGAGCAGGTCGGCCAGCATGGGACCGCTGTAGGACACCACCGGCATGAGGGCGAGGCGCAGGGCGTGCCCGGTAAGAACCGCGAACTCGCTGAGTCCCTTCGCCCGCGCGGTGCGGATGAACTCGCTCTGCAGGGCCTGAGTCATGCCCTCGCGCAGCAGCCGCGCAACCCGGCCGCCGAAGTAGAGCCCCAGCGCCACCATGGGCAAAACCGCCTGAAGCGGCGCACCCCAGAGGCCGACGGGAAACCAGCCCAGCTTCAGACCGAAAACGAGCACCAGCACCGGCCCGACCACGAATCCGGGCACGCAGATGAAGACCAGCGCCAGGAAGCTGCCACCCCAATCGCTCCACGCGCCGCGGTGCACGGCGGAGTAAAATCCCAGCGGCACCCCGAATCCGAGGGCGAAGCCAAAAGCGAGCAGACCCAGCGTGAGCGAAACCGGCAACCCGTCGCGGATGATGCCGGAGACGCTGTGGTTCCGGTATTTCAGCGAGAGCCCGAAATCGCCGTGCGCGGCCTCGCCCAGCCAGCGGAGGTATTGGCGCGGGATGGATTCGTCGAGGTGGTAACGGGCGCGGAGCTGGCGCTCGATCTCTTCGGAGGCCGGCGCCCGGTCCCGGTCAAACGGTCCGCCGGGAGTCAGCCGGAGCAGCCCGAACGACAGCAGGCTGATCACCAGCAGCAGCGGGACGAGGAACAGGATGCGCCGGAGCAGATACATCGCAGGTCAGCGGTTTGCCTTCATTGCGCTCGCCGGCCGGATTGCGTGGATCGGATGCACTTCGAGGAGGTTGCCGTGGATGCCGGTCCATTTGGCGGGATCGTGAAGCGTGAAGCCGGCCTCGAACCACAGCGGCAGCACCGGCGCCTCCTCGGCCAGCAGCAGCGTCTCCGCGCGGGCGAGCAGTCCAATGCGCCGGGCGGGGTCCGTCACCCGCTGCGACTCGGCGAGGAGCCGGTCGTATTCCGGGTGCTTCCAGCCGGTGCGGTTGTTGCCGTTGCCGGACGTGAAGAGGTCGAGGAACGTGTTCGGGTCGTTGTAATCGCCGATCCAGCTGCTGCGGCTGAAGTCGTAGTCGAGCTGACGTTGGGCGACGAGATAGACCTGCTTCTCCATCTGCCGGATCTCGATCTCGACGCCGAGTTGCTCACGCCACATGGCCTGCAACTCCACCGCCACCCGCTCGTGCAGACGGGCCCCGCCACCACCCGAGCTGTCGCACAGGTAACTCAGCCGCGGAAAGCCTTTGCCCCCGGGGAAACCGGCTTCGGCCAGCAGCTGGCGCGCGAGTTCGGGGTCGTGTCGGGCGCCTTCGCCGGGACGGTGATTCGCGGTGCCGGTCGGCACCAAGTGGATGGCCGCGGTGCAGGCTGGAGCCAGGCGACGGACGATGCGTTCGCGGTCCACGGCCAGCGAAAAGGCCCGGCGCACCCGGGCGTCGGCAAGCGCCGGCCGCGTCACGTTCAGCCGCACGAAGTAACTCCCGAGCATCGGAAACGTGTGATAATCCGGCCGCCGTTCGAGTTCCGGCAACAGTTCGGCCGGCACCAGCGGCTTATCCCAGATGACGTCCGCCTGACCGCTGAGATAGAGGTTCAGCGCGGTGGAAGGCAGGGACACGGACAGGAGGTCCACCACGCCGCAGGCGGTCTGGGCTGCGTCCCAGTGGCGTTCGTTGCGCCGGAGCCGGATGCGGTCGTTGAGCCGCCAGAAGTCGAGCGTGTAGGCGCCGCTGAACGGCGGGTCCCGCATGATCCACTGGTCACCAAACCGCTCGATCGCCTGACGCGGGACCACCGCAAGCGTCTGGAACGCGCACAGGTCGAGGAACCACGGACACGGATTGGCGAGGGCGACTTCCACCCGATCCGGCGACAGAGCCCTGACTCCGACGGCGGCGAAATCGCGGGTGCGGCCCAACAGATAATCCTCGGCGCCACGGACCGGAAACAGGAGCGAGGCATATTGGCAGGCATTGGTGGGCTCGAGCACGCGGCGCCACGAGAACAGCACATCGTCCGCTTGGATCGGATCTCCGGTGGACCACACGGCATTGCGGCGCAGGAAGAACGTGTAGGTGAGGCGGTCCGGGGAAAGTTCCCAGCGCTCGGCCAATCCAGGGCGGGCTTCACTCGTCGCCGGATCGGGACGGGTCAACCCCTCGAACAAGGGCAACACGGCGCGCAGTTCCTCGATGCCGCTGACCAGAAGCGGGTCGAGGGATCCCGGATCGGCGCCGTTGAGCACTGTCAGATTAGCCGGCGGCAACGGGCGACAGCCGCTCAGCAAGCCCACGAGCAGAAGTCCTCGCAACAGGGGCTCGGCCCACGATTTCGCCCACCGGTAGGCGACCAACAAAAACGCCCCCGCGAATCCGCTGGGGGCGTGTTCGAGGTCCGGCATGGCAGCCGGATTCTTGGCCATCACTTGGCCGGCGTCACGGCATTCGTGGGCGCGGGAGCCGGCGCATTGGTCGCCGCGCCGGGCGTCGTGGTGAGGCTCATCGCCGGATTGACGGCCGGAGCGGCTGCGGCGGCGGCCTGGTTCAGTTCCTTCTGCACTCCACCGGCGCGGCTCTTGGATGAGTGGGCGGTCAGCGTGGCCAGCAGCAGGCACAGGCCTAGAAAGGTGCCGGCGGCGTATTTGGTCATCGTGGTCAGCGCGTTGCCGGAACCGGCACCGAACATCGCCACGGCGGCGTCGCCACCGAACGCGGTGCCCATCCCGGCCTCCTTCTTGGGCAACTGCACGAGGATGAGCAGCCCCAGGAAGAGGCAGACGAGGACGAGGACGAAACTCAGAAGATTGATCAGCAGCGTCATGGTCGCGGACAGTTAGATGGAATTCTTGATGATGTCGGCGAAGGAGCGGACTTCCAATGCGGCCCCACCGACGAGGGCGCCGTCAATGTCGGGCTGGCCGAGCAGTTCGCGGGCGTTGTTGGCCTTCACGCTGCCGCCGTATTGGATGCGGACACGCTTGGCGACCGCCTCGCCATGCATGGCCGCGAGCACGCCGCGGATGAACGCGTGGACTTCCTGGGCCTGCGCGCTGGTCGCCGTTTTGCCGGTGCCGATGGCCCAAACGGGTTCGTAGGCCAGCACGGTGCGCTCGACTTGCTCAGCGGTGAGACCGGCCAGCGAACCCCGCACCTGGGTTTCCACCACCTGACTGGTAATGCCGGACTCGCGTTCGAGCAGGGTCTCGCCGACGCAGACAATGGGCACGAGGTTCGCAGCGTGGGCGGAGGCCGCCTTTTTGGCGATAAGCGCGTCGCTCTCCTTCTGATACTGCCGGCGTTCGCTGTGTCCGAGAATGACATAGCCGACGGAGAATTCCTTGAGCATCCCGGCCGCAATTTCGCCGGTGAACGCGCCGTAGCCGTTCTCGCCGAAGTTCTGTGCGCCCAGGCGAATGTTGGAATCAAGGATCGCGCGGGAAACGCTTTCGAGTGCGGTGAAGGGCGGGCAGACGACGATGTCCACCTCCTTGACCGCAGCAAGTTCGCGCTTGAGATCGGTGACGAGGGCAAGGGCCTCGGCAACGGTCTTGTTGCACTTCCAGTTGCCGGCGATGATCAGCTTTCGCTCTTTGTCCATGGCTTCCGATTAGACGGAGCGCGGACGTTATCCGGGGCGCGGGGGGCGTCAAAGGGCTTTTTGCGGGAGATTCCGACGAAAAAGGGCGGCCCGAAGGCCGCCCCTGAGACGAGATGTTCCCGGCAAGATCCTTCAGTTCGAAACTTGGAATTCGGCGAAGGCCTGGATGGTGCCGATGCCCGCCGGAACGTTGACGTCGCTGAAGACCGCGGTGTTGTCGGCCGCCAAGTTGACGGGGCCTGCGGAGATGACGCCCTGGCTCGTGGTCACGCGCAGGCGGACCGGAGTGCCGACGGGGATGCCCGAGCCCTGCACAGTCACGGCAATCGGGCCGGCCGACGTGAAGATCACGTCCGGCGTCAGGGTGTTGCCGGAGGGCACCGGCGGCACGTTGTTGCCCGCGATCCGCGTCACGGTCAGGGAACCCAGCGTGTTGAAGTCGGTGTTGGCAATCGGCGCGCTGTTGACGCTGACGGGACGGGTCTGGCCGGCGAGTTGGCGATAATACGCCTCCAGCCGGATCCGGCCATTGAGGAGGCCCGCATTGCCGCCGAATGCATCCAGCCGTCCCGTGCCAGAAATGCGGTCGGCCCGCAGGTGGATGGCGCCACCGGAACCCCGGCCACCAAGGCTGGCGATCCATTCAATGTCGCCGCCATTAGCCTCGATGGCTCCGTTCACGGTGATGTCGCGGGAGGAGGCGATGAAGATCGCGCCGCCGCCGCCGCCACCGTTGCCGCCATTGCTGTTTTCATCGGAGGCGCCGCCGCCGCCGCCGGATCCGCCGACCAGTGGCTGAATGAAGACATTGCCGTAGGCACCGGGGGAACCGGCATCGCCGTAGTTGCCATTTTGACCGTCCCGCTGGTTGGGGCTGGTTTGCCGGCTGGTGCCCGGCAGACCGCCGCCGGGACCTTGGCCCGGTGCGCCTACCAAGGAACCGGATTGATCGCGACGAACCGCGCCGCGGCCACCGGCAAATCCGCCGGGTCCGGCCTCGGCCACCACGCCGGCGGGCAGGGCACTGTCGCCTCTCTGACCATTGACTCTGACGGTTCCCTCGATGGTGACATCACCCGTAGCCAGCCAGCGAACGGGGGTGTTGGCCGCATTTTTTCGGAACGAAACGGTGACCGCCGGAGGAACGTCGATGGTGGTGAAGTTCCAGATGCCATTGGCCCGGGCGGACATGTCGAATTCCTGAATCTCCCCGCTCAGCTTGCTGAAGGCTGTGCCATTCCAAAGAAACGTGTCCGCAGAGTAACTGTCGCCGGGGGTCGCGCCGCCGAAGATCACCACTCGGCTGCGGGCGGAATCCCAGACCGCACCAAAATACCACCGTTGCATGGTGACACCATCCCGGCGCAGCCAGTTGACGCCGTTCCAAGCCCACACGTCGTTCCGACCTTCGCCGGAAATCAGGATGCTCTCGTTGCGTTCCGGGTCGAACACCAGCCGGCTGCCGTAACGGCCGGAAGGTTCGTTGACCGGTGACTTCCGGGTCCAGTTCGCCCCGTTGAACGTCCAAGTCTCGCCTGCCGCGTTGAACATCACCACCTCCTGCCGGACAGCGTCATAGGTGATACCAGCACTGTGATAATTCGGGGGATCGGTGGGGGTGTCGAGTTCCTGCCAATTGGTGCCGTCCCACAGCCAAGTGTCGGCAGAGGAGCCCGCGCCGCCAAACATCATGACCTTTTGCCGGTCAGGATGGGCGTCGAACACCATGTTATGGTAGTAGCGGCTGTCCGGAACGTTGGCGGGCGATTTTTCGGTCCAATTGCCGTTCTTGAAGACCCAGGTGTCGTTGAGTTGGCTGTTGCGAAGGCCGCCGAACATCACGATCTCCTGTCGGACACTGTCATAGACCATCCGGTGTCCATACCGCGCCGGCGGCGTGGTGGCAGGCGACAGGCGCATCCAGTCGCCTCCGCTCCATTCCCAAGTGTCGGAACTGACGCCGGAGGGACCGCTTCCGCCGAACAGGATGACTTTGCCGGCGACGGGATCGTAGGCCATGTCCACATGCTGGAGACCACCCGGGATGATCCGCCGGAAGGTCAGGGCGCCATCGGCACCGGTGGATATGCTGTTGTAGGGCAGGTCGGGATCGATGGCCCAGACCGAGGTCAGGCACAGCAACGAGGCGGCCCAGGCGGGGAGGCGGCTGAGGCCGGAGGAACGGTTGATTTTCATGACTTGAAACTGTTACCGGGCATTGGAAGCGGTGGGAGGTGGCGACGGTTGATTGCGCTGATAGCTGACGACCGGCGACACGAAAAACTGGTCGGAAGGCGGTGCCGGCGGAGCACCGTTGAGGTAGCTGACCAAACTGGACGACACGGCCACCGGAGTCTCGTCCGGGAGGGTGGACATCTGCGCGTTGAGATAGCTGACCGGCGCGGAAAAGAGCCCCACAGCCAAGCCGGAAGGCAGCACCTCCGACTGCGCATCGAGATAGCTCACGGGCAGGGATGCGACCTGCATGGACAGCTCCGCCGGGAGCGCTTGGGGCGCGCCGTTCAGCACACTGACCGGCGGAGAGGCCACTTCCAAGGGGGGACGGCTGCCGGCTTCCAACGGGTCGAGCCCCTGCAATATCTCGCCGTTGTCATCCCAGCCGTCGCCGTCGGAGTCCACGCGTCGGGGGTCGGTGCGAGCAGTCTGTTCGCCCTCGTTGTCGAGTCCGTCGAAGTCGGGGTCCTCGTCCCGGTCCGGCACGGTGTTGTCATCCGAGTCGGCTTTGCGTGGGTCGTAGCCGTAGAGCAGTTCCCAACGGTTACGAAGCCGGTCGCCGTCGAGGTCCTCGTCCCCGTCCAGAACGCCGTTGTTGTTGGAATCGGGATTGTTCGGATCATAACCGAGCTCCGCCTCCACCACATCCGGAATGCCGTCGGCATCGCTGTCCTGCGAACCCAGCACCCAGAACGACCAGACCTTGGGCGACGACACCACATTGCCGGCCAGATCCGCAATCGGCGACCGGGCCGTGGCATAGTAGAGCCCCGGCGGCAGCGTCTCGGGAAACTGGAGGAAAACCCCGTTGGCACTGGCACGGTATTCCAGCACCCCGCCGGTGACCGCGGTGTCGTCGGTATCACCGACCGTCTGGTTGGGACCGGCCGAACGCAGGAAGAACGAGGCTTCGGTAACGGTCGTCGCGTCCAGCGGCTCGCTGAACAGGGCCTTCACCAGATTGGCGGAACCGACGATGTCGCCCGCCAGCGGCGTGGTGTTGACCACCCGCGGCGGCGTGGCATCAGGCACGAGCGTGACGGTAAACTCGGTGGACCAGGTCGAATTGCCACCGGTGTCCGTGGCCTTTGCCCGAAGGGTGAAGGTGGTCTTGCCCGCCGATCGGAGCGGTGTGAACACGCGTTGCTCGTAAGGGAAACTTCCGTCGGTCACCACCCGGGTGCCGTCGAGGTAGAACTCGACGTTGCGGACCTGAACGTCGTCTGTGACGAGGGCAGTCAGACGGATGAGCTTGCCCTCCTCGGCCTGGCCGGAGACGTCACCCGTCACCGTGATGCCCGGAACAAAGGTGATCGCCGGGGGCACACCCAAATTGTCATACGCGAGAAAATTGACGACCTGCAGGCCGGCTTCGCCGTCGGCCACATACGCCAGACCGTTGTAAAGCGACACCGCATAGGCCAAGCCCGGGGTTTCAAAGGTTCCAAGGAGCCGGTCCGTGACCGCCGGGTCGCGCAGGTCGAACAGGCTGACGTCGTGGGTTCCGTCCACCCGGGGGTTCACACCCACAGCGGCGACGCCGAGGCCGGAACCATTGTCGAGCACCTGCTTGAAGGAATTCGGGCCGCGATCACGGGCGGGCCCCACCAACCGCAGGTTGGCCGGGTCAGACACGTCCACATTGTCGAATCCGGGGTAACTGGAAATCAGCGCTCGCCCGCCACCCACGAACAGCCGCCGGCGACCGGTGAGGCCTTCCGCGAAGAAACTCAGGCTCAGCGAGTCCAGTGCCGTCAGTTCGCCATCCTCATAGCGGAAGCTCCGCAGCGTGTTCCCGACCACCGCAAACACGAAGTCGCCATTCACCGACAGATCATCCACCTCACCGGTGACCGGGTAGCGGGCCAAAACCGTGCCGCTGGGCAGATCCACGAGGGCCAACCGGTTGTTCAAGCCCACCAAGGCCGTCTCTCCCGCCACCGCCACCGATATCGCGGAGCCACCCAAGTTGACCTGATGCAGCAGACGGGCCACCAGCGGATCTTCAATGTTCACCACCGCCAACCCCGCCGGACCGTCGGCCACGGCGGCAAACCTGCGCGTCGAGGCCACTGAGCGGGCCTCGCCCGGCGTGTCCACCTGAATGAGTCGCTGCGGATTGCGCCCGCTGCCGATCCTGAAGACCGTGATACCGGCCGAGCCGTCGGCGACGACCGCCAAGTCGTTCAAGGCCACCACATCGTAGGCGTTGCCCGGTGTGTCGGTGCCGGCAATGACCCCCGTGGCCACCTGCAAACCGCTGACGGGATCGCCGCCCGAGCGGACTTCCGCACCGTCCTGAATGCCATCGGAGTCGGTGTCGGCTTTGGCCGGGTCGGTTCCGAGCACGGCTTCGGCCAAATCACTCAGCCCGTCGCCGTCGCGGTCCGGACTCGTGTCGCGGCCAAGATAAACCGGCGGCATCGTGAAGCTGGAACCCGCATCCAGCGTGGTGAAGTCACCCCAGCCTATCTCCAGCGTGTCCGCCCGGACGATGTAGTTCCGGACCATGCGGTTGGGCGGCAGGATCAGTCGGACATGCCCCACACCGGTGCTGCCAGCCTTGCCGCGCTGCGTGTAGGTGCCGGTTTCCCAGTCATAGATGGCAAAGTAATGAAGCCCGGTCGAAGGAGTGGGCGTAACCGAAGCCGGCGCCGATGCGACGGTTGCCCGACGGAGGGCCGAGCGGGCGGGTGCGGGCGGCGGGGCGGTGCAGGAGCGGTCGGCGGTGTTCTCTGCAAGCCGGGTTGCGACGCCGCCGGTCACCGCGTCGTGGTCGGTCAAACTGGAACGGAAGACAATGCCGCCCGGCAGCGCGGACAGGTTCATGGACGAGGCCGGCACTACGGAGCCGTCGGCGGTGCGGATGAGTTCCACCAAGGTCTGCGCATCACCGCTCGCCCGGAACGCGAAACCGAGCAGATCACCGCAAGGGCTGAATTCCCAATGGCCGTTGCCCAGCGGATTCACCCGGGAATGCACCACCCGGCCGCGGGGCAGATTCACCAGATTGAGCTCCGTCGAAGTTGCACCCGGCAACAACCGGGCGAAAAGGAACGTGCGATCATAACAGTCCGGACTGAAACCCCAGCCCGCCGTGCTCACCCCGCCACCGCCACCGTGCAGGGCGGTGAAGATCGTGTCATACGCGCGATCCCCCCTGGTGTTGGACACGTTGACGACCGTCAAATGCACGTTGTTCCCGGCCTGAAGCGAGGCGTGGACGAAATAGTAGCCGTGGGGACTGAAGCCAAACGCAGCCGAACCGACCGGGAGTATCGAGGTCCAGACCGGGGTGTTGGGGGTCAGGCTGCCCAGATGATGGACGGCGATGTGATGGCTCCCGCCCGCCAGGTAATGATAGACAAAGGCATCTCCGCCGGGGGCAAAGCCCCAAGTGCCTCCCGGCACAGAGACAGTCAGCACATTGGCCCCGGTCGCCACGCGGCGAATCGTCAAAGTCGCAGGCAAACCGCCGGCACTGACTGTCAATTCGTAACGGCCATCAGGTGAGCGGCCGCGCAGAGGATCACCGGGCACAAGAACGACAGAAGGCGCCACAATCGTGGCTGCAGGCACGTAGTTCCCAACTTCGTCGCAGCCGCACTCCACATGGCCCTTGTCGCAGGGAACATAGGGCACGGGCACACCTCCGCCCCGGACAGGTTCATCCGGAGCCTCAGGATCACCGGGAGCCGGGTCCGGATCAGGGCCGGGGCCGGGGCCGGGCTCCGGATCGGGATCGGGATCGGGCTCACCAAAGCCCTCGTCCGGGTCAATCGGGCCAAGCTCACCCCCGGAGCCGTCGCCGGGGAACCCCGGGTTCACGACCGGACCAGGACCGGGACCGGGACCGGGACCGGGGTTGGGGTCAGGATCAGGACCTGGACGGGGACGGGGACGTGGGCGGCGAATGTTGTCGCAGCGGTTGTCGGTGTCCGGCCGGGTGCCGTGCCAGCCGGGCTGAAGCACACCATAGCCGGGATCGGACTCCACGTAGTTGCCGTCGGCCGTCACCGTCATCGGTCCCGCAATCTCCCATTCGCCCGTATCATGATTGAAGCTCCACAGGGCACTCTTGGCGCCAGGTGGAAGCCTTTTTCCGGTTTTGGGATCAGGCAGATTGGGAAATCGGACGGGCACCGGCTGGTCGAAATTCTGCGGCCCATCGGTTTGGATCGTGATGACCAGCGGCAGTGCCAAGCCCGGGGGCAGCGGTTCGGGCAAACGATCGGGGGACACCGGAGCGATGCCTACCCGGCCACCTCGGACGCCCTGTTCGTTGAACAACGCGTTGGGCGGCACCGAAACCGTCACGCCGGCGAGCGCCGGGTTGTTGGCAATGACTTCGGGCGTAAATGTCACCACCGTTTCCTCGGTGGCCTTGACCGTCTGCAAGGCGCCAGCGGGAACCAACGGCAAGTAGATCTCCCCGCTGCCGCCGGCGAGGTTTGTCTCCACACCCGCGATGGCGTCCCAAGCCTTGCCGACGAAGGGGTAATACGCCCCGCCCGGCCATTGGCTGCCCGCAGCAGTCCGGCCGTCCACATGGACAAAGAACCGTCCCGCCGGAACGGGTTGGAGTTTGAATTGGCCTTGGGCATCGGTCGTGGTCCGCAGCGACTCCTCGGCACCGTCCACCGTGATGATGACGCCCTCCAACGGCCGGTTGCCTCCGCCCGCCGAGAACTCGGAGGCAAATACCCGCCCGATCACCGCCGTGCGACCCACCGGAGTGGTGGCCAGCGTGTCGAAGGTGAAGACATTCGTGCCCCCTGGCCGGCCGTCACCATCGGCGTCCAAATCCTGCCCGTTGATGTCCTTCAGGCCAGTGCCGACCAGACGGACGGCGACCCGGGCGTTCGCCGGCAGGTTCTCGAGATAAAACAGCGTTGCCTTCCGGCGGTCCGACGCGAGTTCAACCCGGGACAGAATCTTCCGACCGCCGAACTCCGCCCAGAACTTGTCCACGGACAGGGTGGTCGTCGGACTCAGCGCCGCGGAGAAATACGCGATGGTCTCCCGAGTCACGGACACTCCGTCCTCACCAGCCATCGGCGACGTCTCGGAGATGAAGGAGGGCTCTGGTTTTACGCCAAGGCTGTCGAGGTATTCCTGAAGATGGGTCTTGCCGTTGCCATCGGGATCGCGTTGCGCGTCCAGAGGCTCCAGAGGATCCAGCAAACCCGCCAGGTTCAACTCGTAGACGTCGGCAATGCCATCGGCATCGGTATCAAGGCTCTGCCCATTGGGCACCCGTTCAACCCGGAAGAACGCCAGATTTCCCGCCACCGGCAAGCGGGTGGTCAGGCGTCCCGCTTTGCCCAGTTCGACCGGCACGCTGATCGTTCCCGGCGAATTCCCCATGAGCAGACGGTTATACGAGCCGAGTTCGGTGGGGAAAGTGACTTCGAGACGACCGTCGTTCAGCAGCCTGGCGCCCTGCACCCGAAAATCCTGGGCATAGGTCGCGACGATGCTCGCGGCTAGCCCCAGCAGGCAGACAGTGGACAGCTTGAGTGTTGGGAACCTCACAGCTAAGGTAGCTGCTATTGCGCCCGCTTAAGATTTGCAATCCCCAACTTGGGCGAACTGGCGCGCAACGCGCCCGCACCGGACCGATGGCAGGAGCACGGACAGGCCGCGCTACTCGCCGCTTTCCAACGCCGGCAGTCCACGCTTTCCTCCCGGGGCCAATGGACGACGACCGCACTCCCGCCAATTCCGGTGACCCCGATTCCTCTCCAGCGTCCGAACGTCGGCGCGAGGACTCCGGCTTTCGCCGGACGCGGGAGCGCCGACGCCGCAAGGTCCCGCCGGCTGCGGTGAAGCGGAATTACCTGCTCCACATCCTGTTTTACGACCGCGCCTTCCGGTGGTTCGCCGTAGTGGGCATCCTGCTGTTCGGCTCCATGGCGGTGATGTGGCCGCGGATTTTCCGGACGACGCCGGAGGGGGTGTATCCGGTGATCAAAGTCAGCGGCATCGACCTGCTGAAGGCGCGCTCCCTGAAGAAGACCGCCCTAGCCGCCGAGGCCGCCGGCAAAAGCGAGGAGGCAATCCAGGCGTGGATCAGCGCCCTGGGAAGCAATGAGGGCGACTTGGAGGCCAACCGCGGGCTGCTGCGGACCTTGGGCAAACAGACCAAGCCGGAACTCGCGTGGCTCGCCCTCGCCGGCAACACCTCGGAGTGGCTGCTGAAACTGACGCAATCAAACCATCATGATTTTGAACTGGCCGCCCGGGTGAACGCCAACTTCGGCCAATGGGATTGGATCATCGGTCACCTCAGTCAGACCAACGCTCCCCGCAACGAGGTGACGGTGCCCATCCTGTTGGCAGCCCTGTTCGAGAAGGGGCTGGTTCAGCGATTTGCCGAGGAATGGCGCCTCCACCGCGAAGAATTCGGCCGGGATTCGCGCGCCAAGCTTTATGCGGCCGCCTGGACAGCCGGCTGGGGCCCCGCGGCGGAGCATCTTTCCGCGATGTCCGTCCTCGATGATGCGACCAAGGTGCCGGAACTGCAGGATCTCGCCTTTCGAATGCTGATGCGGGTGGACTACCAGCGGATTGATGTCGCCGGGTATGAACGGCACTTCAACCAACTGCGCGAACTGGGTGGTGACAAGGTCCGCCACCATGTGCGGTTCTGGAATCTGCTCCGGCTGGCCGGTCAACGGGCCCGGGCGGTCGAATTGGCCCAGAGCTTTGGCGAGACGATGACTTCGGTGGACGAGGCTGAGCTGTATCTCAATACGCTGGCCGCCCTGAAACTCTCCCGCAACATCCTGGACTTTGCCAAACAGCGGCTGACGAAGTTCTCCGCCGCTCCGATCATCTGGGTGCGGGCAGCCGAGGCCCTCATCGCGGTTGGAGAATGGGACGAGCTTCGCGGACTCGCCGTCGAAATGCGCCAAGTGGAACGCCTGAATGCCGTTCTCAACAACTTCAGCCACTTCTTCGAGGGTGTGGGGGAACATCATCTGGGTCGGAAACCACGGGCCGAAGATGCCTTTGACCGCTATCTCCAGAAGCCGCCGGAAGAAGTCCAACTTAACTTTGGCGCCGCCGTGATGATGAGCCAGCTCGGCTATCCGGAGTTCGCCACCCGGCTGCTCCGCACGCTGGAGACCAAGGCGGGCAATTCGGTCCAGTTTTGGCGCCAGATGCAGCAGACCTCGTATGAGGCACGGGAAGTGGATTCGCTGATCGAGGCCAGCCGGCGCCTGTATCTGATGCAGGCCACGGATCCCGTGGTCGCGAACAACTACGCGGCCTCCCTGCTGCTGCGCGGCGACCGCGCCGGCGAGGCGGTCCAAGTCACGATGGAAGTGCTCGACCGAATGCCCAATTCTGTCTCTGCGCGGGTGAACCGGTCTCTCGCCCTCATCCAGGTCGGCCGGATCGAGGAAGCGGGCAGGCTCATCGAATCCTTGAAGGGTGCCCGACTGGATCCGGAGGTTGAGGCGATTCTCGGGCTCGCGCGCTTCCGTTATCTGAATGCCAAGGGTGCCAAAGCCGAGGCGTTGGCCGCCGCCGCCGCCATCGAGCAACGTCATCTCTTCCCACAGCAGGCCGAGGAACTGAACGCAGCTGTGACCAAGCTCAAGGGAACGCCCTGATTCAGGGTCGCGCCGCAGCCGGAAGCGCCCAGCTGGTTCGAAGGGGTAACGCTGAGCGCGCCTCGATTATCTGGCTACAGCCGTCCGGTGATTACGCGCCGGCGGCTTGTTCAACAGAGCTTCTTCGCCAAGATCGACGGCCCGGATCATCGCCTCCGGGCCGTTCGCAACCGGTGGGGCCGCAGCCTTACGGCTTCGCGTAAACGCTCACGTCATCCACGAACCAACCCTTCTGCAAGCCGGCACCGGACGAATCGGAGGTCAGCCGGAACTCCAGCTTCACCTTTTTGCCATTGGCGGCCGACGGCAGATCCACGACCCGGCGCTGGAAGAAATACGGACCGGCCGAACTGCGTTTACCGGTCCAAAGGGCGCTCTCCGCACCGACGAGCACGCCGCCATTCTCGGCGCGGACAAACACCTCGGCCTTATCCCCATCTCCCTCGGTGCCCCCGGCATCCAGCAGGTCGTAGAATGACAGCCGGGCACCCGTGGACGCGTTGGCCAGGTCAACAACCGGCGAAATCAGGGCGACCGTGGTGCTGTCGGCGTAGGGGGTGGTGAGGCTGGTCGCCCAGACCTTGGAACCGCTGTGGGCAAAGGTGACCTCATCCGGGTAGGCTGGCGTGCCGCGAATCCAAGGAGGCCTGGAGTCGGAACCACTGAGGAACTTTGCAGTCCACGGAGACGTGGCGCCTTCGAAGTCATCCTCCAGGAAGACAATGGGCTGACCCTGAGCACGGTAAAACTTCTGGAGGCCCGCGGTCGCGGGATCCACTTCGCGCGGGCTGGTGGCATCGGTCACACTCTGGAACGGGCCCGCCGGGCCGTCCGCCGCCTCGAGCGCACCGGTGAATTCCAGCTTCACCTTGCCGCTGGTCTGTCGGCTGGCCTTTGCCGTGCCGACCGTGGCTCCGACCAGTTCCGTGGTCTGCACGCGGAAGTTGTCGAAATACACCTCGGCGTCGGCAGCCCCGGTCGAGTTGCGGCCGAGGTGCAGGTTGATGGCCTTGTCATTCTCGCGCGTGAACGGCACATCAATGGTGAACCGCCCAGTTTTCCCTCCGACAAAGAACCAGGTTTGCTGCCAGTCCTTGCCACCCGTCGCGCCGGGCTGGCCAAGGCTCACGCCCAAGTGCTGGATGCTGGTGCTGGTTTCCGGAATGAAGACATCCACCAGCAGGGTGCCGTTTTCGGACAGTGCGCTCAGCACGTCGGGCCGGGTGACGTTGTTGGCAAAGGCACCCCACTTGAAATCGCCGCCAGGGAAAGCGGCCTTGAGGCTCTTGGAACCCTGCGTCGCGTTGCCGTCCGTGGCCTCCAAGGTTGTGAAGCCAAGGGCCCAGCCCTGGGCGTTGATCTCGAATCCCTCAGACGTGCCGTCCTCGAAGGAAAACAGCGGCGTAACATTGGTTCGGACCAGTCCTTGCGGCGGGGGCGGATTGGGCACGACCCGAAGGTTGTCGAGGTAGGCGGTGTAGGTTTTGTCCGGGGTGGAATTGTGACCGAGATTGAAGTGCACCGGTCCACCGCTGGTGCGAAGAAAGGGCAACTCCATGGTGAAGGTGCCGGTCCGGCCATTCACACCATACCAGATCTGCTGCCAGCCCAAGGCGCCTTGAACCCCATCCTGTTCGAAGGAAAACCCGAGGTTTTGGATTCCGTCGCTGTCCGCCGGAACCACCAGGTCGAACAGGAATTTGCCGCCGTATTGAATGGCCTCCAGGAAGGCCGGCTCGGTGATATTCCGGTTAAAGGCACCCCATTTCCACGCGGCGCCAGGAAAGGTTATCTTCAGCGCCCGGGTGCCTTCGGTGGCAGTGCCCGTCGCATTTTCCAGCGTCGCGAAGCCCTTGCCCCAATCGTTGTTCAGCACCCAGCCCTGGGTCGTGCTGTCCTCAAAGGTCTGGAGCGCGATCGGCGCGGGCCCGACCGGCGGATTCGGTTCGACGCGAACGTTGTCCACGAACACGGTGAAAGGCGTGTCCACAGTCGCATTCTGGCCCAGATGCAGGTTGACCGGCCCGGTGCCCAGGCGCTCGAAGGGCAGTTCAATCGTGAAACTGCCGGTCGCACTGCCGATCCAGAACCAGACCTGCTGCCAGTTCTTGTCCCCGGTCACGTCAGGTTGCTGGATCACGAAGCCCAGCTGGGAGATCCCGGCGCTGGTCGGGGGAATGAACACATCGAGGAAGAGTTTCCCGCCCGGCTTGATCGCCTCGAGGAACGCCGGGTTGGCGTAACCTTCGACGACGCCACCCCATTTGAACGATTGGCCCGTGAAGTCGATCTGCAGGCTCTTCGAGCCGTCCGTTGCATGTTCTCCCACGTCGTCCATGGCAGTGAACCCATTGGCCCAACTCGCTGAATTGACCTTCCAACCCTGGGTGGAGCCGTCTTCAAACGAGAAGAACGTGGTGGTGGCTGCCGTGGCGGTGGCCGCGGCGCAGCCCAGCGCGAGGAGTAGTCCGGCCCGGAATTTTAGAGTTCGATGGTAGTTCATGGCAAAAGACAATGGTGCTGATCGGTCAGCAGCCGCTTGGAGTGGACCCACGGTAACGCAGCCACTCGCGGCGTCCATCCGCCAAAACGACGTTGGCCCGCCATCGGAATGCGACCCGCTTGTCGGCCGGTTGCGGAAAACGGCACTTCACCGGACCGGGCCGGTTGAGGCAACGTGATTCCGGTCCGATGACGCGAAGGCATTCCAGTTCGGGAAGTTTCCAGGTCGCGCTCTGCCTGTGGCTCGGAATTCTGACGGGATGGGCCGAGCCGCCCCATTGGGCCTACCAGCCGCTGCGGGCACCCTCGCCACCGGTCACCGTGTCGGCCGCACCCGGCCATCCGGTCGACGCCTTCATCCAGGCCAGGCTGGCCGGCTCGGGTCTGCAGCCCGCCCCGGAAGCGGATCCGCGCACGCTGCTGCGTCGCCTGAGTTTCGACCTCATCGGCCTGCCGCCGACACCGGAAGAGATGGAGCAGTTCGAGCGTGAGTGCGCCGAAGAGGCGAAGCTGAAAACCACGAAGTCAGGAAAACAGGAAGACAGGCCAGGCACGGAAGATCCCGTTTTCAAACCCTCACAAGCCAACACCGCCTACGCCCGCGCCGTGGACCGCCTGCTGGCGTCGCCCCGCTACGGCGAACGCTGGGCGCGTCACTGGATGGATGCCGCCCACTTCGCCGAAACGCACGGGCACGACCAGGACCGTATCCGCACCAACGCCTGGCCGTATCGCGACTGGCTCATCCACGCCTTCAACGCCGACAAACCCTACGCGCGCTTTGTGCAGGAGCAGGTCGCCGGCGACGTGCTGTTCCCCGACGACCCGCAGGCCACCGTGGCGCTGGGTTTTGTCGCCGCGGGACCGTGGGACGAGAGTTCCCTCCGCGACATCCGCGAAGACACGCTCGACCGCCAGATCGGCCGCTACCTCGACCGCGACGACATGGTCAGCACCGTGATGAGCGTGTTCGCCAGCACCACGGTCCACTGCGCGCGCTGCCACGACCACAAGTTCGATCCCATCCCCACCCGCGACTATTACGCACTCCAGGCGGTTTTCGCCGGCGTGGAACGGGCCAACCGCACCTTTGACGAGGACCCTGCCGTTCATCGCCACCGGCAGGAACTGCTGCACCGCCGCCGGCAGCTGAACCGCGGGGACACCAACCTGCTTTTCGCCCCGGCCACCCGGACCGAAGTCGCCGCGTGGCACGCCCGCCATCTCGCGGAGCCTGTCCACTGGCAGACGGTCGCGGCGCACACCTTTGTCTCGGCCGGCGGCGCGGACCTGGCCCGCCAGGCCGACGGCTCGTTGCTCGCGGGCGGCAAGCGGCCGGACCGCGACACCTACACGATCACCGCACCCGCGCCCGAGTCCGCGGTGACGGCCGTGCAACTGGAACTGCTCCCGGACGAATCACTGCCCCAGCGCGGTCCCGGCCGTCAGCCGCAGAACGGCAATCTGCACCTCACCGAGTTCCAGCTGCTCCTGTTCGAGCCGGGAACCAACGCCCCTCTTCGGCTCGCGCTCGTGAATCCCACCGCCGACTTCAACCAGGACGGCTGGACCATCGCCCACGCCCTCGACGGCAACGAGAAGACGGCGTGGGGCATCCATCCGCAGGAGGGCCGGGCACACCGCGCGGTCTTCGAACTGCGGGAACCGCTCCGAGCGCCGGCCGGCGCGACGCTGGCGTTCGTGCTCCAACAGCTGCACGGCGAAGGCCATCTCGTTGGCCGCTTCCGCCTCTCCTTCACCAGCGCACAGGGCCCCGTCCGCGTGTTGCCCGCGGAGATCGCGGAACTGGCCGGCCGACCGACCGAGGAACTTCCGGCGGCCCAGTGGGTGAAGCTCGCAAGCTTCGCCCTGCACGAAGGCATCAGCGCGGAACTGGCCAAGCTGCCCGCCCCCTCAATGGTCTATGCGGCCGCCAGTGACTTCGTGCCCGACGGCAGTCTCAAGCCCTCGCTGTATCCGCGCCCCGTGCACGTCCTCCGCCGCGGCGAGATCACCCAGCCGCAGGAAGAGGTCGGCCCCGGCGCCCTCACTTGTCTCGGCGGCCTGCCAGCCCGGTTTAAAATTCCGGCCAACGCGGAAGAAGGCGCCCGCCGCGCCGCGCTCGCGCAGTGGCTCACGGCCCGGGACAACCCGCTGACCTGGCGCTCCATCGTGAACCGCGTCTGGCACCACCATTTCGGTCGGGGGCTGGTGGACACGCCGAACGACTTCGGCCGCATGGGCAGCGCCCCGTCGCATCCCGAGCTGCTCGACTGGCTCGCGGTGTGGTTCCGCGACGAGGCAAAAGGTTCATTCAAGGCGCTCCACCGACTGCTCGTGACCAGCGCGACGTATCGGCAGGGGTCCGTAGCAGCCGACATCAGGAGGCTCACTCTTCCGGAAGCACGCGGGATGGTGGGCAGGTCGGAAAGTGAGAGCAGCGGACAATCGGCCCTTGCTCACCGGCCCACTTTCCCACCCGCTCACCTTCAACCCGGCGGAGTCAGTCAGAGCCTCCTCACGTCGGCTGCTACCGCCGATCCGGACAACCGCCTGTTCGCTCGCATGAACCGCACGCGCCTCGACGCCGAGTGCGTGCGCGACGCGATGCTCCAGATCAGTGGCCGGCTCGACCTGCGCATGGGCGGGCCCGGCGACCTGCAGTTCGACCTCCAGCCCGGCATCCATGTTACGCCGCGCGTGGACTACGCCAAGTTCGACGTCGATTCCGCCGCGGGCCGGCGCCGCAGCGTGTATCGCTTCCTGTTCCGCACGCTGCCCGACCCGTTCATGAACGCGCTCGACTGTCCCGCCGGCGACCAGCTCACCGCCACGCGCAACAACAGCGTCACGGTTCAGCAGGCCCTTGCGCTCTGGAACAACGCCTTCGCCGTCCGCCAGGCGGAACACCTCGCCGCCCGCCTGGAAGCCGAGGCGACTTCGGTCGAGGCCCAGCTGCAGCGGGCCTTTGAACTCGCCTTGGGCCGACCCGCCACCGTCGGCGAGTTGGCCGACTTCACCGCGCACGCCCGGCAGCACGGACTGGCGAACTGCTGCCGCCTGCTCTTCAACAGCAACGAGTTCGTGTTTGTGAATTGAAGCCATGATCTCATCGCCAAAGAGCATGGTCGCTTCAACCCGTCGCAATTTCCTCAGCCGCCTCGGCGGCGGCCTGGGCGGCGCTGCGTTGGCCCAGTTGCTTGGAGCGGACCGCCTGCTCGCCGGCCAGTCAGAAATCGCAAATCCCCAATCGCAAATCCTTCTTCCCCACCACGCGCCCCGTGCCAAGCGCGTCATCCAGCTGTTCATGAACGGCGGGGCAAGCCAGATGGACCTGTTCGACTACAAGCCCGCCCTGTTCAAGCGCGCCGGCGAGTCGTTCGATCCCGGCAACGGCAACCGCGTCGAGGCGCCCACCAGCGAGCCGGGCAAGGTGCTCAAGCCGCCCTTCGAGTTCCGCCGGCACGGCCAGTCCGGCCGTTGGGTCAGCAGCCTGCTGCCACACCTCGCCGGCTGCGTGGACGACTTGGCGTTCCTCCTGGCGATGCAGTCGCGCACCAACGTCCACGGGCCCGGCAGCTACCTGATGAACACAGGCTTCCTCCTGCCCGGCTTCCCATGTTTCGGCGCGTGGGTCAGCTACGCGCTCGGCAGCGAGAGCGACAACCTGCCGGCGTTCGTCGTGCTGCCCGACACCAAGGGCCTGCCCTACAACCAGCGCGGCAATTTCAGCTCCGGCTTCCTGCCGGTGATGCATCAGGGCACCGTCATCTCGACCGCCAGCGCTGCGCCGATCAACGACCTCAGCGCGCCAACGTCCGCCGGCTACATCACGCCCGCGGCCGACCGCGACGGGCTCGCGCTGCTGCAAAAGCTGAACCGCCAGCACCTCTCGGAGAATCCCGCCGACTCACGCCTGGAAGCCCGCATCCAAGCCTATGAACTTGCCGCCCGGATGCAGCTCAGCGCGCCCGAGGTGTTCGCGCTGGACGGCGAAACCGAGGCCACACGCCAGCTCTACGGCCTCGACCATAAGGTGACCGAAGACTTCGGTCGGCGTTGTCTCCTGGCGCGGCGGCTGGTCGAACGGGGTGTGCGTTTCGTGCAGGTCTGGAGCGGTGCCGGCGGTCCCACTGGCAACTGGGACAACCACGCGAACATCCAGAAGGAACTCCCGCCCATGTGCGCCGCCACCGATCAGCCCATTGCCGCGCTGCTGCGCGACCTCAAGGCGCGCGGCCTGCTGGACGACACGCTGGTGCTGTGGAACACCGAGTTCGGCCGGATGCCCTTCGCGCAGAGCAGCGAGGGCCGCGACCACAACGGCGGCACGTTCGTCGGCTGGATGGCCGGGGCCGGCGTGAAGCCCGGCGTGGCCCACGGCGAGAGTGACGAATGGTCCTGGAAAGCCGCGCGTGAAGTGACGACCAACTACGACTTCCACGCCACCGTGCTGCACCTGCTCGGCCTCGACCACGAAAGGCTGACCTTTCGTCACAACGGCGCCAACCGGCGGCTCACCGACGTGCATGGGGAAGTGATCCGGCAGGTGCTGGCGTGAAACACTGAGGCCGCGGAGGCTTGGGATGGGGCGCTTCATCCGGGCTGGAAACATCGTTCTCCGTGGCCGTCGGCCGCCCTCGGCAGGCGGACCGCGACACAATGATGCGCCCGATCGCCGAGACTTCCCGTTTGCCGTTGCCCTGACCGCCGTCGGCGAGTTCCCTTCCCGGACATTTTCGATGGAATCAACCGCCATGCCGCCGGCCGACCCACCGCATGCCCTGCGGGTGCTGGGCACGCGCCTGATGGTTACCGATTACGCCGCGCTCGCCGTGCGCTGTCAGGAATGGGCCCGGCTTCCCGGCCCCATGGCCCTTGATTTCACCAACACCCAGACCGTCACGATGCGACGGCATGAGCCGTCCTTCCGGGAATTGACCGACGCTTTTGATCACTTCCCGCCGGACAGCATGCCACTGATCTGGTGTCTGAACCGCGCGGGGGCAGGCCTCACCGACCGCGTGTATGGGCCGACCTTCATGCGGCACTTCCTGAACTCGGTTCCCGCCGGGTTCACCCACTATCTGATCGGCGGTTCGGCCGAGTGCGGCAACCGGCTGCGCGAAGTCTTCACCCAGGCCAATCCCGCGGTGCGCTTCTTGGGCGGCTACCACGGCCGGTGCGACGCCGCCGGGCGGATGGACCCGGCGGACGAAGACCGCGTGATCGAGGAACTCAACCGGCTTTCCCCGGACTTCATCTGGCTGGGACTCGGCACGCCGAAACAACAGGCATGGGTGCACCACTACCGGCCTTTCCTCCGCCGGGGGGTGCTGTTGGGGGTCGGATTTGCCTTCGATGTGAACGCCGGGTTGAAGCCGGACTCGCCTGTCTGGATGCAGCGGCTCGGCCTGGGCTGGCTTTTTCGGCTGGCCGCGGAACCCGGCCGCCTGCTCGGCCGTTACTGCAAATACAACACCCTGTTCTTGGCATATCTTCTCTGGGATGGACTCCGCGGGAGGGCATGGGGCCGTTAAACCTGGTCCGGCGTCCGGCAAACAAGGCCGCAGACCGCCAAGAGCAAGCCCCGCCGGTAAGACCCAAATAGAACTGCCCGCCCTGGATCACCTGTAACTGATCTGGCCGGGTAAACGGTGCTGGTCGCTGCCGCACCACCTTGCGGTGCCCACGGGGCCAGACGGCAACGATGTTTCCAGCCTCGATGAACAGATGCGCCCTCCGGAAGGTGTGGGCGGATTCTTGAATTCCCAGCCGACGGCCAACCGTTCATGCTCGCGGCATCGTCCCATGAATCCGTTGAAGCCGCCAACGCCTGAGCCGGGAATCCTCACCCGCCGCCGGTTCCTCGCGCGCAACGCGATGGGCGTCGGGAGCGTCGCGCTCGCCTGGATGTTGCGGGAAGAACGCCTGCTCGCCACCCCGGCAAATGTGCCGCGCAACCCGCAGTCCTTCGACCTGAAGCGGAAGCTGTCGCCACGGCCGCCGCGGGCGCGGGCGATGATCTCGCTCTTCATGCATGGCGGGCCGAGCCACCTCGATCTCTTCGACCCGAAACCGGAGCTGACGAAGCGCAGCGGTCAGGATTATCAGGGCGAGATCACGTTCAGTTTCGTGGACCGCGCGAGCAAGAAGCTGTTCGGCAGTCCGTGGGAATTCCGTCAGCACGGTCAGAGCGGCACGCCGGTTTCGGAATTGCTCCCGCACTTCGCCAGCATCGTGGACGACGTGACGGTGATCCGCTCGATGCACACGGACATCAACGGCCACGAGCCGTCCATCTGGTTCATGAATACCGGCCGCGCGCAGCCGGGGCGCCCCGCGCTGGGCTCATGGCTGACCTACGGACTCGGCTCCGAAAGCCAGAGCCTGCCCGCTTATGTCGTGTTGACCGATCCGGGTGGGCATCCGGTGGACGGCGTGCGGAACTGGTCGAACGGTTTCATGCCGCCGCTGTTCCAGGGCACCGTCGTGCGTTCCGCCGAACCGCGCATCCTGAACCTCGACCCCCCAACGCACCTGAAGGGCTCGTTGCAGGAACAGAACCTCGCCTTCCTCGCCCAGTTGAACCGCGAGCACCTTGCCCGACATCCGGGGGAAGCCGATTTGGAAGCCCGCATCGCCAGCTACGAACTCGCCGCGCGGATGCAGACCGCCGCCAAGGAAGCGCTCGACATCACCGGGGAAAGCGCGGCGACAAAGAAGCTTTACGGACTGGACCGGGACGAAACCCGCGAATACGGGACGCGCTGCCTGATCGCGCGGCGGCTGGTGGAACGCGGCGTGCGTTTCGTGCAGCTCTTCGTGAACGGCCAGATCTGGGACAACCACGAAGGCATCAAGAGCAACCTGGCGACGTGCTGCCGGAAGACCGATCAGCCCTCCGCCGCGCTCGTGAAGGATCTCAAGGCGCGCGGCCTGCTCGACTCGACGATCGTGCATTGGGGCGGCGAGATTGGCCGGCTGCCGGTGACCGAGAACCACGGTGCCGCGGAGAAGGCAGGGCGCGATCACAACGGCCAGGGCTTCACGAGCTGGGTCGCCGGCGGCGGCTTCCGGGGTGGCATGACCTACGGCGAGACGGATGAGTTCGGCCACAAGGCGGTCGTGAATCCGGTCAGCCCGAACGATTATCACGCCACGCTGCTGCACCTCTTTGGCATGGACCACGCCGAGCTGGCCTACTTCCAGAACGGCCAGAGCCAGCACCTCACCGATGGCAAGCCGTGCCGCGTCGTGAAGGAAATCCTCCGCGACACGTAAGCTGGACGCGCCTTGGTTTCGAGACTTCCTGAACCTGAACAATCCATGTCGGGGGCGCGGACGGTCTTCGTCCGCGAGGATTGCCTCCAGCGGCCAGAGTCCATCGCGCCGGCACCAGGCGACCCCGCCCAAATGTGTGGTGAACGGCACAAGATGCACCCGGCCGAATCCGGGCTAGTCTTCCGGGCGTGAAGGTTCTCGTCACCGGTGGCTCCGGATTTGTGGGCCGCGAAATCACCCGGCAGCTCATCGCCGTGGGCCATTCCGTGCGCGTGTTGGCGCGGGGAAAGAAGCCGGCCGTAAACGGGGTGGAAACGGTTACGGGGTCCGTGCTGCTGCCGGACTCGTTGTCGACGGCCTGCTCGGGTTGCGACGCGGTGATCCACCTGGTCGGCATCATCAGCGAAGTCGGCGGGCAAACCTTTGAACGCGTCCATGCCGAGGGCACCCGCCACCTGCTCGCCGCCGCCGCGCGCGCCGGTATCTGTCGCCATGTCCAGATGAGCGCACTGGGGACCCGGCCGGAAGCTGCTTCGCGTTACCATCGCTCGAAGTGGGACGCCGAACAGGCGGTCCGCGCCTCCGGACTCGACTGGACAATCCTTCGTCCGAGCCTGATTTACGGACCCGGTGACGGCTTCGTAAACCTGTTCGTCGGGCTGAGCCGTTGGTCGCCGGTGCTGCCGGTGATTGGTCAGGGCACCAGTCTGGTCCAACCGGTGGCCGTGGAGGACGTGGCGCGCTGTTTCGTCGGCGCACTGGGCGAACCCCACTCAATCGGCCAGACGCTCGACGTCTGCGGACCCAACCGCTTGTCGTTCAACGCGGTGCTGGACGAGATCCTCGCCGCCACCGGCCGGCGCCGCGCCAAGCTGCATCTGCCCCTGCCGCTGGCCCGCCTGCAGGCGAGGTTCCTGGAGTTCCTTTGCCCCCGGCTGCTGGGCCAGGCTCCGCCCTTGAACCGCGAACAGATCGTGATGCTCGGCGAGGATAACGTGGGCGATCCACGGCCGGCGGCGGAACTGTTCCGGTTCACGCCGGCACCGTTCCGTCCCACGCTGCGGGCCTGGCTCGCCCGCTGAAGCGCCCACGGGCTCGCTCGATCTTCAGCCTCCTGGGCAAGCGCCTTTACGCCCGGCTTGGAGGCCAATACGCCCACTTCAACGAGGTGGGCTTGGGCAGCATCATCCCCGGGGCCGGAATGACGAGGTCGCCGCGAGCTTTACCCAGAGCGCTCGCTCCTCGTCGGAGACCTGGAGCGGCACCTTGACGTGCAGTTTCACGTAGAGGTCGCCCCTCTCGGCCTCGCGCCCGGTCGGCAAGCCCTGGCCCCGCACGCGCAGTTGCTGGCCCGAGCTGGTCCCCGCCGGGATGCGCACGCCTACGCTGCCACCCAGCGTGGGCACACTGACCGTGGTGCCCAGCACCGCTTCCCACGGCGCCAGATCCACTTCGGTCACGAGGTCACTGCCCTGGGGAGCGAAGTCCGGATGCGGTGACAGTCGCACCCGCAACAGGAGGTCACCCGCGCCGCCGCCGTCAGCGCCAGCTTCGCCCTTCCCGGCCACCCGAATGAGCTGATCTTCCTGCACGCCGGCAGGGATGCGCACCTTGAAGCTATGGGACTCGGTTTCGCCGGTCCGCGAGTTGGCCCGCCGGAACGTTATTTGGCGCACGGAACCGTTAAGAACTTCGTCGAGGCTGACCGCAATGTCCCCCTCAACATCTGCGCCCCGATGGGCGAAACGGGCCCCGCCACGACTCTGGTTGCCAAACGGCTTAAACCCCTCCGCGTCGCGGCCGCCGAAAAACTGTTCGAAGAAATCACTGAACCCGGTGCCACCAAACTGGAAGTCTGCAGGGCTGCCATCTGCCGCCGGCCGGCGCGTGCGACGGCGGCCGCCGCCGCCGAACGCCTCCCAGCCTGGCGGCGGCTGGAACCCGGACCCCTGCTTCCAGTTGGCACCGAGCGTGTCGTATTTCTTGCGGTTGTCGGGATCGCCGAGGACCTCGTAGGCCTCGTTGATCTCCTTGAACTTGTCCTCCGCGGCCTTTTTGTCCTTGGCCACGTCCGGATGGTATTGCCGGGCGAGCTGACGGTAGGCCTTCTTGATGTCATCGGCCGAGGCACCGCGGGCGACCCCGAGGATGGCGTAATAGTCTTTGAATTCCGGACCCATGCGAACGGAGGCAGCATGAGCCGCGCAACGGGCGGGCGCAAAGGGGACTTGCCGGCCATGTGATCGGGCCATCCCGGCGAACCGGCCGGCACGGCAGCTTCCAACCGCTTGCCCCACCAGTTCCCGCACACCCCGGAAACAGGCCAGCGCGCCACGGCATTCCCGCCTGTCACACCTGACCGCTTCAGTTTGTCACGGGTCGGCACTATCCGTTCGCGTGGCGGGGCAGCCCGTCCCGCAAAAGTGGCGAAAATGCGGGCCAACCCGGGAAGAAAGGAACCCGGCATTGTGACTGCGAAAGCGTAGGCAAGCGGTGCGATGGTCGCACCCAGAACAAAGTTAACTGAAAGGAAATGCCATGACTCCCAATGTGCCTGTTCGTCGTAATGCCACGTATCCGGTGAGCCCGTTTGCCACGTTGCTCAACCTGGGCCGGGACTTTGACCGGCTTTTGGAGACTCCCTTCGCCGCCTTGGGGCGGGAAGGATTGCAGGCGGCCTTTGCGCCGGCCATCGAGGTCCGTGAAGACACGGACACCGTCACCGTGGCCTTGGAGGTGCCCGGAGTGGAACGCAAAGACGTGAGCGTCACGTTCCATGATGGGGTGCTGACGGTCGCCGGGGAACGGAAGCAGGAACGCGAGGTGAAAGAGGGCGAATACCTGCGTTCCGAGCGGTATTATGGCCGCTTCGAGCGCCAAGTGGGCGTCTCGATGCCGATCGATGCCGACCGCATCAAGGCCACCTGCAAGGACGGGGTGCTGACGGTGGCGCTGCCCAAGAGCGCTGCCGCCAAGCCCAAGACGATTGACATCGGGGTGAACTGACCCGGAGACGCGGCGCCGCCTGTGGTGCGCCGCCAGGAGGGGTTCCCGACAATCGTCCAGACCGCAGGCCGCCGGCAACGGGCTGGCGGCCCAGCGGTGACAGCCAGTGGGTCAGACCGGGGCGTTCCGCGAGGAACGCCCCAACTGCTTTGCGCGACCTGCCCGGCTGACATGGGCGTCCGTCATCTCCCGGAAGGCGTTCCTCCCATTGACGCCGAAACTCGCTCCGATAGCCTTCGCCTGTCCGATGAACTTCGTGTCCCCGGTCAGCTTTTGTTTTGGTTACTGGTTTTTTAGCCAGGCCGGCTGGCGTCGGGATGCGTAATCACACTCATCACCGAAAAAGCCGCCGGCCCGATACCGGCGGCTTTTTTGTTCATCAGGGCTGTCGGAAGCGGGTTGGTCACACTCAACGCAAGACCTCATGATCATCGTCGTCAAGCCACAGCATACGCCCAAGGAGCTCAATGCCCTGCTCAAGGAGATCCGCCGCCTCGGCTACAAGCCGCACGTCATGCGCGGCGTCGCCCGCACCGTCATCGGTGCCATCGGCGACGAGCGCAGCCATCCGTCGTTGGATGCCCTCTGCGCCTGGAGCCAGGTTGAAAGCGTCACACCCATCCAGAAACGCCACAAGCTCGTCAGCCGGGAAGCGCATCCGCAGAATTCCACCATCAAGGTCCGCAACGTGGTCATCGGCGGCCCGGAGCTCGTCGTCATGGCCGGCCCCTGTTCGGTCGAGAGCGAGCAGCAGATTCTCGAGACGGCCCACGCCGTGAAGGCGGCGGGCGCGAAGATCCTCCGGGGCGGGGCGTTCAAGCCGCGCACGTCGCCCTACGAATTCCAAGGCCTTGGCGAAAAGGGCCTCAAGCTGCTGTCCAAGGCGCGCAAGGAAACTGGTTTGCCGGTCATCACCGAGCTACTGTCGGAAGACCACGCCGAGTTGGTCGCGGAGTATGCCGACGTCCTCCAGATCGGCGCGCGCAACGCCCAGAACTTCCAGCTCCTCATCGCCGCGGCCAAGACCGGCAAGCCGGTGCTGCTCAAGCGCGGGCTGTCCATGCGGATCGACGAATGGCTGAGTGCCGGCGAATACGTGCTCTCCAACAACAACGCCGGCCTGATGTTCTGCGAGCGCGGCATCCGCACGTTCGAGACCTACACCCGGAACACGCTCGACTTGTCCGCGGTGCCGATCATGAAGAACGAAACGCACTGTCCGATCGTGATCGACCCGAGCCAGGGCACCGGCCGCGCCGATCTCGTGGTCGCCATGTGCAAGGGCGCGGTGGCCATGGGCGCGGATGCCCTGATCGTGGAGGTCCATCCCAATCCCAAGGCCGCGAAGAGCGACAGTGCCCAGCAACTGTCACTGGAAGCGTTCGGCCAGATGATGGCCGGGCTGCGGCCGTTCGCCCAAGCGGCCGGGCGGGCATGACCAAGGGCCAATGATCAATTTCCAGGGGCCAAGGCTAAGGCAGTCTGGCCATTGGTCATTGAGGAATTGGACATTTCCTTGAGGCTTTCCCATCGCCCCGGCGCGACGGAGCTGCTAGACCACGTCGCGATGTCGGCTCCCACCATTGGATTTCTCGGCGCGGGCAAGATGGCCACGGCCCTTGCCCACGGTTTCATCAATGCGCGCCTCGCGACCCCGGAACGCCTGCTCGCCAGCGATCTGCTCAAGCCGGCCCGCGAGGCGTTTGCCCGCGAGACCGGCGCGAAAACGGTCACCGACAACGCCGAGGTCGTGGCCGCGGCCGACGTGCTGTTCATCGCGGTGAAGCCCGACCAGGTCGGCGCGCTGCTCCAAGGGTTGGCGCCCAAGCTCAACCCTGCCCGCCATCTGCTCGTGTCCATCGCCGCGGGCGTGACCCTCGCCCGGCTGGAGGCGGCTGCGCCGGGCAACCGGTTCATCCGCGTGATGCCCAACACGCCCGCGCTCGTCGGCGCCAGCGCCAGCGCCTACGCGCTCGGCAGCTTCGCTACGCCCACGGACGCTGACCTGACCCAAAGGCTGCTCGGCAGCGTGGGGCTGGCGTTGGCTGTGAAGGAGAAGCTGCTCGACGCGGTGACCGGCCTGAGCGGTTCCGGTCCGGCCTACGGCTTCCTGATGATCGAGGCGCTCGCCGACGGCGGGGTCGCCGCGGGCCTGCCGCGCGACATTGCCCAGAAGCTCGCCGCGCAGACGCTGCTGGGCGCCGCCAAGATGGTCCTGGAAACCGGCCAGCATCCCGGCGCGCTGAAGGACGCCGTGTGCAGTCCCGGCGGCACGACGATCGAGGCGATCCACGAGTTGGAAAAAGCCGGGGTGCGCGCGGGACTGATCAACGCGGTCCGCGCTTCCGCGGAAAAATCCAAGAAACTCGGCGCCTGACCCGCGGGTGCTGCCAAGGCGACTGCCATGCCCATGAACTTCCCCGGCCCCACCGAGAAACAGGCCCGCACGATCTGGTTCGCGGTCACCGCGCTGGCCGTCGCGCTCACGCTGATGATCGTCGCCACCGTGCTGTGGGGACTCGGCTATGTCATCCGCGTGCTGTCGCCGGTGCTATGGCCCCTGGCGGTGGCGGGCGTTTTCGCCTACCTCCTGGACCCGGTGGTGGACTGGCTGGTGCAGCGCAACGTGCCCCGGCTGCGCGCCATCATCTGCGTCTTCGCGTTTGCCGTTGTTTTCGTCGTGGGCGTCCTCGGCAGCATCATCCCCCGCGCGGTGGTCGAAGCCCGTGATCTCGCCGGGCGGGTGCCCACTTATCTGGACCGCCTGCAACGGAAGACCGAGGACTGGATCAACCATCCCCCGGCACCCCTGGTCCGCTTGCTGCCGCCCGCCGTCCTGGAAAAGCTCCACCTCGGGGCCGCGACCAACAGCCCGGCGCCGGTAACCAACGCTCCGGTGCTCACCAACCCCGCCGGTCCCGCGGCCTCCACCAACCTGCTTTCGGTCCTGCCCGAGCCAACTGCGGATTCGCCTTGGTGGGTCAAGGCCCTCGACCCGCGGGCCCTCAAGTCCGCCGGCGGTTGGCTGGCGGCCGTGCTGCCGGACATCGGCAAGTGGTTCGCCGGGCAGTTCGGCAAGGTGGCCTCCTGGTTCGGCGTGCTGGCGGGCCTCGCACTGATCCCCGTCTATACGTTCTACTTCCTGCTGGAGAAACGCGGCATCGAACGCCAATGGACGAACTATCTGCCCGTCAGCAATTCCAAGTGGAAGGACGAACTGGTCTTCATCCTCAGCAACATCAACGACGCGCTCGTGGTCTTCTTCCGCGGCCAGGTGCTCGTCGCGATCTGCGACGGCATCTGCTACACCATCGGCTTCCTGCTGATCGGCCTACCCTACGCCCTGCTGCTCGGCCTGATGGCCACCGTGCTGACGATGATCCCGTTCCTCGGCGCGATCACCACCTGCTCGCTGGCTCTGGTAATTGCGCTCGTGCAGTTCGGCGACTGGCTGCATCCCGGATTGGTGTTGGTGGTGTTCGCCATCGTGCAGACGCTCGAGGGCTTTGTCATCCAGCCGAAGATCATCGGCGACCGGGTGGGTCTGCATCCGATGACGATCATCGTGGCCCTGATGGTCGGCACCACCCTGCTGGGTGGCATCTTGGGCGGCATCTTGGCGATCCCGCTCACCGCCGCACTGCGGGCGCTGATGTTCCGCTACGTCTGGCGCCGGAAGTGACGGCTGCCGGCCGGGCTTGGGGACGCCACCGTGGGCGGTTTCCCCCGGAAGCCGCGGCGAATTGGGGTGCGACTCGCGCCGGCCCGCGCCGGCCATGTCCCAATCTGAAATCCTGCTCGTTCTCCTGCTCTGGGAATCTGCAGAGAAAGACCCGGAGAACGAGTAGGAGCAGGGGTTTATGGGTGCCACCTGTGACTTGCGCCGGTCCGCGGCCGCGGCTTTGCTAGGCCCCGCGTCGCGGACGTGGCGAAATGGCAGACGCGCCAGACTTAGGATCTGGTCCCGTAAGGGGTGGAGGTTCAAGTCCTCTCGTCCGCACCA
>Ga0169931_10000670_pt1 | contig 56668 bp, 56 predicted proteins | sample Kivu_15m_20L_FD_129675 | JGI IMG/M metagenome (GOLD analysis project Ga0169931, IMG submission 129675) | Freshwater microbial communities from Lake Kivu, Western Province, Rwanda to study Microbial Dark Matter (Phase II) - Kivu_15m_20L... | ecosystem: Environmental > Aquatic > Freshwater > Lake...
AGGACCCGCTGGGAGGGTCGTCGTCTCGCCGAAGAACCTCACCGGAATCCCGGTGCGGTGGATGTCCCGGTCACAGAGCAGACACACGATGTGGTTGTCGCGCAAGGCGGACAGCACCGCTGCACCGGCCTCGGGGCCCAGTGGCACGACATTCATGCCGAGGTCGCGGCGCAGGTCGGCGAACCAGGTGAACAGTTCGGGCGGGTGCAGAGGTTCCACCACCACCGTGATCCGGTGACCGCGGTCGGCCACCCATCGACCGGCCCACTCCCACCCACCGAGGTGGGGGATCGCCATGATGGCACCCTTTCCCGCCGCCAGTGCCGGGAGCAGATGCTCCTCGTAACCCCGGGGCTCGAGACCTTCGGCGACCACTCGGTTCGACAGGGTCGGAAGCCGGAAACTCTCCACGTAGTAGCGGGCGTACGAGTCGAAAGCGGCCTGCACCGCACGGCGCAGCGCTACACCCCGCAGGTTCGGATTGACCCGGGTGAGGTGGCGTTCGACCATCTCCCGCCGCTTGCGCATGACCCCCGAAAGTGACAGTCCGATCGCGGTGGCAGTGGCCTCGGCAACGGGTCCGGGCGTCCACTGCGCCACGGACGAGCCCAGGCGGTACGCAGCCAGCGTCAGTGCGTCGGTGGTCGGGTCGCGACGCGCCGCCACGGGCAGGCCGCCTCAGCCGGCTCGGCGACGGGTCGCTGCACTCAAGCGGCGATCGGCCCGTGCCACGCGCCGGGACTGCCGGCGGGACCGGCGCATCTCGATGCGGGCCGCCACCACCGGCGCCACAGCGGCCTGTCGCCACACCTTGACGAACCGCTGGCCTGCGGTCACGGCGGTGAGAACCAGCATGACCCACAGCACGGCCGTCAGGATCTCGGGGAACAGCAGTCCGATGCACAGCAGCACGATGCGTTCGGCCCGTTCCATCAGGCCACCTTTGGCGTCGAGGCCGAGCGACTCGGCCTTGGCGCGCTGATACGAGATGATCGACGACACCGCCATGATGGCGAAGGGCAGCAGCGCCATACGGGGCGACCCACTGCTGGCGTAGAACCACACGAGGCCACCGAATAGAATGGCGTCGGTGACCCGGTCGATCACCGAGTCGAAATAGGCGCCCCGCTGGCTGGCGACACCGGAGGCTTTGGCCAGCGCCCCGTCCAGCAGATCGGGTAGGGCGGCCAGGATCACCAACACCAGGCCCAGACGCATGTGGTCGTTGGCGATGGCCACAGCGGCACCGACCGCCACGACCACACCGAGCACGGTCAGGTGGTCGGGTGACAGGCCGGTGCGCCGCAACCCGTCGCCCAAGGGCGTCACGGCACGGTCGACCGAGGCCCGGAACTTTCCGTCGAACATCGCCTTCAGGCTACTCCCCCGGGCGAATCCGCCTCGGGATTGCGTTCGACCAAGCGCTCGACCACCTGGGCGTCGACAGCATCGACCAGCACCAGACCGCGCTGCGTGGGCGGTTCATCGGCCGAGTAGCACAGGACCCTCCAGGTGGGGCGTGACCGCAGGCCGCGCCACACCTGCTGGGCCGAGGCATGGCCGACCGGAAAGCCCACCACCTTGGCCGCCGCCGCCAATGCCTCGCTCTCCTTCACGGTCATACGCCAACCCGAGGTGATGCTGAATGCGCCGGCGACCCCCAGCAGGACCGCCGCACCCAGGAGTCCTCCGTTCACGGCCGAGGACGAGTCGGACCAGGTGAGCCAGGCGAGCAGGCACACGGCCGCCAGGACCAGGTACATGACCCCAGGGATGCGGCGACGGCTGTTGTCGGGGAACTGGTACGGCCCCACGTAGCCGTGGGCGACCAGATCGTCGGGAAGTTCGTCGCGGAGAGCGTCGGTGGACGAGGGCTCGTCCGGTGCGGCGGCGGGGGTGGCGGACATCGGCTCTCAGGCTAGGACCGGGGCCATGCGGCCCGCACACGGGCCGCCGTGTCGACGAGTGGCTCGGGCAGTGTCCGGGTGTTGGCCACGGCGGTCATGAAGTTGGCGTCACCGGTCCATCGGGGCACCACGTGCACGTGGAGATGCTGGCTGACGCTACCCCCGGCAGGTCGACCGAGGTTGATGCCCACGTTCAGGCCCTCGGGCCGGTACGCCGTCTTGATCGCCCGCACGGCGTCGGTGACGGTGGCCCACAGATCGGCCGTCTCGTCCACCGTCAGTTCCTCGAGTTCGGCCACCTGCCGCAGGGGAAGCACCAACACGTGGGCAGTGGCGTAGGGATAGGCGTTCAGCACGGCGAACACGCGCTGGCCCCGGTGCACGATGTGGGTGTCGGTATCGGGTAGGCCACTGGTGAGCAACTGTGTGAACACCGATGCTCCGGCCCCCGACGCCGTGGCCGACCCGGTGTCCCCCGGGGACGGCAACGAGGCCACGTAGGTGGCGCGCCAGCCGTTCCACAGGTGCTCCAGCATCAGTGGGTGCCACCCGAGGACGTCCAGTCCGTCAGGCGCTCGGCGCCGGCGACGTCGTTGCGCAGGCGCTCGCGGAACACGTCGAGGGGGACGTCGCGCTCCACCTCGCCGCCGCGGGGGTTCACCCCCAGGGTGCGACCGGCGACATCGTCGTCGCCCACCACCAGCACATAGGGCAACTTCTCCATCTTGGCCGTGCGGATGCGCTTGCCGAGTTGGTCGCCGGCGTCGATCACGTCGACGCGGAAACCCTCGGCACTCATGAGTCGCGCCACTTCGTGGGCATAGGCCTCGTGGGCCGTGGCCACCGGCAGAACCCGAGCCTGCACCGGCGCCAGCCAGGTGGGGAACGCCCCGGCATAGTGCTCGATCAACACGCCGAAGAACCGCTCCACCGAGCCGAACAGGGCGCGGTGCAGCATGATCGGTCGCCGCCTCGAGTTGTCCGATGCCACGTACTCGAGGTCGAAGCGTTCGGGCAGGTTGAAGTCGCACTGGATCGTCGACAACTGCCAGGTGCGGCCGATCGCATCGCGTACGTGGATGTCGATCTTGGGGCCGTAGAAGGCGGCGTCGCCCTCCTTCACCGAGTATCCGACACCGCTGGTCTCGAGGGCAGCAGCAAGAGCGGAGGTCGCCTTCGTCCAGATCTCGTCGGAACCCACGTACTTCTTGGGGTCCTTCGTGGAAAGGTGGAACGTGAACTCCTCGAACCCGAAGGCCCTCAGCACCGACAGGACGAAACCCAGCAACGAGGTGATCTCGGCCTGCAGTTGGTCCTCGGTGCAGTAGATGTGACTGTCGTCCTGGGTGAAGCCGCGAATGCGCATGAGGCCGTGCAGCGTCCCCGCCCGCTCGTAGCGGTACACCGTCCCCAACTCGAACAGTCGCAGCGGGAGTTCCCGGTAACTGCGCTGGCGGGCACCGTAGATCAGGCAGTGCATGGGACAGTTCATGGGCTTGGGGTAGTACACCCCGTTGTCCATCTCCATGGGCGGGTACATGCCATCGGCGTAGAAGTCGAGATGGCCCGAGGTGGCGAACAGCTGCGCATTCGACAGGTGGGGCGTGTACACGAACTGGTATCCACCCGCCTGGTGACGAGCGCGGCTGTAGTCCTCCATGAGTTTGCGCACCACCGCACCCTTGGGATGCCACACCGCCAGGCCGCCTCCCAGTTGGCTGGGGAACGACAACAGGTCGAGCTCCGTGGCGAGCCGTCGGTGGTCGCGCTTCTCGGCCTCCGCCAGTCGGTGAAGGTGTTCGTCGAGGGCGGCGCGGGACTCCCACGCCGTTCCGTAGATGCGCTGCAGCATGGGGCCTTTTTCGTTGCCCCGCCAGTAGGCGCCGGCCACCTTCATCAGTTTGAAGTGGCCGAGGCGGCCGGTCGAGGGCACATGCGGTCCCCGGCACAGGTCCACGAAACTGTCGCTGTTGCGGTACACGCTGATGGTGTCCCCGCCTCCCACCTCGCCGGCGTCCGCACCGTCGAAACCCCCCGAACGCACCCGTTCGATGATCTCGCACTTGTACGGCTGATCGGCGAAGACCTCGAGCGCCTCGCGGGCGCTGACCTCGGAACGCACGAAGGGCTGGTCGGCGGCCATGATCTCGCGCATCCGCTGCTCGATGGCGCTCAGGTCGTCCTCGCTGAACGTGCGGGTGCCCGGAAGTTCGAAGTCGTAGTAGAAGCCGTCCTCGATGGCGGGACCAATGGTGAAACGGGTTCCCGGGAACAGTTGGGTGACCGCCTGGGCCAGCACATGTGCCGTCGAGTGGCGCAGCACATGGCGTCCGGCCTCGCTGTCGCTGGTCACGATGCTCACCGCTGCACCATCGGCGAGCGGTACCGTCAGGTCGGTCTCGCTGCCATTCACCACGGCGGCAACGGCAGCGGCGGCGAGGCGGCGGCCGATGGAGGCGGCGAGGTCGAGCGTGCTGCTTCCGGCGGCGAGTTGACGCTCGCTGCCGTCGGGGAGGGTGACGGTGATCTGCGACATGACGGCGCCGAGTCTACGACGCCATCGAGTCCGACTCCTGGGTACTGCGCTGCTCGAGGTCGTGCACCGTCCCGACCCGACCGACCGAGGTCGGGAGGTCCTCGGCCTTCTTGGTGGCGTAGACGTTGCGGTACTGCTGGCCGGTGAGTTCGAGGATCTCGAACATCACCTCATCGATCAGTTGGCGCAACACCAGGCGGTCGTCACTGCGACCCTCGTAGTGGCGCATCGCAATGGGCCGACCGATGCGGATCGTGCACGACTTGAACAGTTTGGGCACCTTGGCATCGGGCGGTTGGATGAGATCCGTACCCGTGATACCCACCGGAAAGATGGGACAACCGACCTTGAGTGCCAGGCGGGCCGCCCCCGTGTGCCCCTTGTAGAGAAACCCGTCCCGGCTGCGGGTGCCTTCGGGGTAGATGCCGAACAGTTCACCCCGACCCAGCACACTCTCGGCCGCCTCGAGGGCCGAGGAGGACTTGTCACCCCCCGAGCGGTCGATCGGGATCATGCCCAAGGCGGGAAAGAGGCGCCTGGTCTTCCACGAATCCATGTACTCGGCCTTGCCCACAAAGCTGATGCGCCTCGGAACCGCCAGCATGAGGAATGCCGAGTCGAGGAAACTGATGTGGTTGGGGCACAGGATTGCCGACCCGGTGGTCGGCAGCCGGTCGAAACCTTCGAGATGCAGCCGCCAGCAGCGTCGGGCGAGGGGGCCCAGGGTTTTTCGTAAGCGATCCTGCAGTTCGCTCGCGCCCTGCATCGCTCGCCCATCGGTCGACCCCACCCCACCCCCCTCCTCGTGCGGCCAGACTAGGCCACGCAGTACCCCGTGGATAGGGCATCATCCCAGGTGGTCAGCGGTCGAGTTCCACACCCAGCAATGCGGCGGCCGCCCTGACGTCTCTGCCCCCGTCAGCCGCATCGTCGATCGCGCTGACCGCACCGGGTGTGTCGAGGTCGGCGTCGAGGTGCCGCCGCACCTCCTCGAGCGACCGCGGGCCGCCGGCGCCGCGCGCTGCGCCCTGCCACCGGTCGAGGCGAGCCGAGGCACGGGCCATCAGATCGTCGTCCCACGACCACTCGTGGCGGTAGTGGTGTTCGATCACCGCCAGTCGAATGGCCCTCGGGTCCCACGCCTTGCGCAACTGGTCGACGAAGACCAGGTTGCCCAGGCTCTTGGACATCTTGTGCCCGTCCTTGTGCACCATGGCGACGTGCATCCAGTGCCTCACGAACGGCTCGCCGGTGGCGGCCTCGCTCTGGGCGCGTTCGCATTCGTGATGCGGGAAGATCAGGTCGGTCCCGCCACCGTGCAGGTCGATCGTGGTGCCGAGTTCGCGCAGCGCCAGGGCCGAGCACTCGATGTGCCAACCGGGGCGGCCAGGTCCCCACACGGCGTCCCACGAGGGTTCGTCACGCGCTGAGGGCTGCCACAGCACGAAGTCCAGCGGTGAGCGCTTGTTCGGATCGTCGACGTTCCCGCCACGCTCCGCGGCGAAGGCGAGCATCTGCCCCTGGGTGTAGTTGGACACCGTGCCGAACGAGGGAAAGGTGGACACGTCGAAGTACACCGCTCCCCCGGCCTCGTAGGCAGCACCCCGGTCCAGCACCATGCCGATGAAGCCGCGGATGTCGGCGATGGCCGAGGACGCCCGCGGGGTCGAGTACATGGGTACGGCGTTCAACGCCGCCATGTCCCGGTTGAACCGAGCCTCCTCGCCCGCCGCAAGATCCAGGTAGTGAACGCCCAACTGGCGTGCCTTGGCGAACAGAGGGTCGTCCACGTCGGTCACGTTGCGCACGCACCGCACCTCGTGGCCCCGGTCCATGAGACGCCTGATCAGCACGTCGTAGGCGAGGAATGTCGCTGCGTGGCCCAGGTGCGTGGCGTCGTAGGGCGTGATGCCGCACGTGTACATGTTCACCAGGGGCCCCGGCGCAAAGGGAACGATGTCACCCTTGGAGGTGTCGAACAGCCGCATGGGCTCTGGCGTGGTGTCGCTCATTGCGTCAGGTTGGGGTGCCGTGGATCGTTTCGGATCCCCCACAACTTGGGTGCGACGCGCGTCCGGTATCGAACGTTCAACTGCAACAGCACGGCGGTGAAGGCCTCGATCGCTGTCGCATTGGACAACTGTCCCGAGTCGAGGGGTCGGCAGCCCGGAATCTTGGCCACGATGGTCGACACGACGCGGATCGCCTCGGCGTCGTCGGAGCAGATCAGCACATCGGACTCGATCGGATCGCCGATGTGGCCCAGTTCCTTGGCCGGCAGGTGATGGAAGGCCGCCACGACGCGGCAGCGCGGCACGGCGGCCTGCACATGGGCCGCCACACTGCCGCGCGGCGGCACCAGTGGCTGGAACTCGCCACCCACCCGTACCAGGGCGTTCGCCATCGAAATGACGATCTTGCCCGCGAGTGCTTCCTCGTGTTCCTGGGCGGTGGTGGCGGCCGAGTCCCAGGGGGTGGCGATCACTACGAGGTCGCAGGCTGCTGCCGCTTCGTTGTCGCCGTAGCCCAACGAGCCCGCCAGGTCGGGCCACTGCTCGACCATGCCGTCGCGCGCCTCCATGGCGCGGTACTTGGAGCGTGAGCCGATGAGCGAGGGGTAGCCGATGGACGCCAGTCGGGCCGCCAAGGCGCTACCCGCCGGTCCCGTACCCCCGAGAATCCCGATGCGCATGAACGCAGCCTTGCACATCACCCGGCGTTCACCCTGCGGCGAACTCACGGTGACGAGGCGACGGGGCGCTACGGTCGTCGTCCATGGGTCTGCTCGAGGGGAAGAACATCGTGGTGACCGGCGTCCTGACCGACGCCTCCTTGGCGTTCGGGGTCGCCCGGCTGGCCCACGCCGAGGGCGCCAATCTGGTGCTCACCGGCGCCGGCCGGGCCCTGAGCCTCACGCAGCGGACGGCCCGCAAAGTCTCGGCCGACATCCCCGTACTCGAGCTCGATGTCACGAAGCCCGATCACCTGGTCGCTGTACGTGACGACCTCGCCAAGCGGTGGGGTCGTGTCGATGGCGTCGTGCACTCGATCGGCTTCGCGCCCGAGGCGTGTCTGGGCGACGACTTCATGGCTGCGCAGTGGGACGACGTGGCCGTGGCCATCCACATCTCGGCCTACTCGTTGAAAGCCCTCGCCGATGCCTTCGTGCCGCTGATGGGCCGTGGTGGAGCATTCGTCGGTCTCGATTTCGACAACACCGTCGCCTGGCCTGCCTACAACTGGATGGGCGTGGCGAAGTCGGGACTGGAGTCCATCAATCGCTACCTCGCCACGGCACTGGGGCCACTGGGCATTCGCACGAACCTGGTGGCGGCCGGGCCCATCAAGACCATGGCGGCCAAGTCGATCCCGGGTTTCAAGAAGTTCGAGGATGTGTGGGACGAGCGGGCCCCCCTGGGCTGGGATGTGACCGATGGTGAGCCGGTGGCCCGGGCCGTCGTGGCCTTGCTGTCGAACTGGTTCCCTGCCACGACGGGTGAGATCGTCCACGTGGACGGCGGCTACCACGCCACCGGGGCCTGACGTCGCTCGAGATGGCGCAGCGACTGGCCAACGAACCCTCGGCCTACCTGCGTCAGCACGCTCATCAACCCGTGGACTGGTACCCGTGGGGTGCCGAGGCGTTGGCCGACGCCGCCATCCGCGACGTTCCCGTCCTCATCTCCATCGGCTACTCGTCGTGCCACTGGTGCCATGTGATGGCGCACGAGTCCTTCGACGATCCCGCCATCGCGACGATCATGAACGAGCGCTTCGTGTGCATCAAGGTGGACCGCGAAGAGCGCCCTGATGTCGACGCCCTGTACATGGACGTGGTGCAGGCCCTCACGGGCCGTGGTGGGTGGCCCCTCACGGTGTTCGCCAAACCCGACGGATCGCCGTTCTTCGGCGGCACCTACTACCGACCGGACCAGTTCGCGGAACTTCTGGATGCTGTCCACCGGGTGTGGCGGGAGCAGCGTTCCGACGTGGACAGCAACGTCGACGCCCTCGTGGACGCGCTGGGTCGGACCGCACGTGTGTCGGCGCGTGACGATCTACCCGACCTGTCGATGCTGGAGGCTGCGCGCCGGGTGCAGGCGGACGCCTTCGATCGCGTGTGGGGTGGCTTCGGGCCACCTCCCAAGTTCCCCAGCGCCGGCAACCTGCTGCTGGTGGCGCGCTTCGCCGGCCAGGGTGACGAAACGGCACTGACCATGCTGAACACGACGCTCGCTGCCATGGCTTCGGGAGGCATGTACGACCATCTGGCCGGTGGCTTCGCCCGATACTCGACCGACGAGCGTTGGCTGGTGCCGCATTTCGAGAAGATGCTGTACGACCAGGCATTGCTGCTACGGGCCTACACCGCCGGATTTCTCCTGACCGGTCGCCCCCTGTGCACGCAGGTGGTGGCCGAGACGATCCAGTACCTGCAGACCGAGATGGTGCTGCCCGGGGGCGGTTTCGCAGCAGCCGAGGACGCCGATTCGCCCGCCCCCGACGGCCACATGGAAGAGGGTCGCTTCACCACGTGGACGCCCGATGAGGTGCGAGCTGTCTTCACCGATGACCCGGCCCTCGGTGAGGACGTCGCGACCTGGTGGGGCATCACCGAGGCAGGCAACTTCGAAGGCCGATCGATACCGAATCGCCTGACCGTTCGTGGTGGTCTGGCCCGCAGTGAACGTCTGGAACACGCCCGGCGACGACTGCTCGCGGTGCGCGACCAGCGCCCTCGCCCCCTGCGCGACGACAAGGTGGTGCTGGATTGGAACGCCCTGCTCGTCGGGGCCCTGGCCGAGGCCGGCATGGCCTGGCAGCGATCCGACTGGACGTCGTTGGCCGAGACCACCGCCATCTGGCTCATCGATCACCTTCGCAGACCCGATGGTCGCTGGCATCGTGTCTGGCACGCTGCGGCGACTCCCCCAACTCGGCACGACGCCCTGGCGGTGGACCACGCCGCGCTCGTGGACGCGTTCACCAGGGTGTACGAGGCCACAGGGCGGGCACGATGGCTGCACGAGGCGAACGCCACCGGCGAGGTGCTGCTGCGCCACTTCTGGGATGCTGAGCGCGGTGGGCTGTTCACCACCCCCGATGACGGTGAGACCCTGGTGGTGCGCCAGAAGGAACTGACCGACGGCGCCACACCCGGCGCAACGTCGCTGGCGGCACTGGCCTTCACCCGACTGGCGGCGCTCACCGGCGACGAACGCTTCCGCCGATGCGCCGAGGTGCTGGTGGGCCTCGTGCACCAGGTGGCGGCCACGACGCCCCTGGCCGCCGCGGTGGCGGTGGACGCCCTGGCCCTGTTGCACGCCGGCCCGGTGGAAGTGGTCGTTCCCGGACGCGACCGTCCGGACCTGGTCGCCGAGGTGCAGCGGCGGTGGCGCCCCGATGTGGTGTTGTCGTGGGGTGATCCGATCGACTCTCCACTGTGGGAGGGCCGAAGCAGTGGTCGGGCCTACGTGTGTCGCCGCTACGCCTGCGAGGCCCCGTCGTCCACGGTCGATGACCTGTTGGCCGCTCTCGAGCGCGCCGGTGCCTGACCACGCCGGCATCACCCCATCGCGAGCGTCACACCGACCCGAAACGCACCAAACCCAGAGCCTGTCCCATGCGCTCGAAGTCACCATCTGCAGCCAACAGTCGCGATCGCGTGCGCAGGGCCACCGACGCGATCATGCAGTCGACCAGTCCCCTGGGTGTGACGCCATTGCGGCGACAGATTCGGTAGAGACCCGCTGCCGCGTCGAAGTCGGCAACGGGGTCGAACCGCAGGAGAGAGAACCGCGTGACCAATCGGCTGATCCGCTGCTTCTCGAGGTCGTTGCGCGCACCGGCAAGTAACTCCATCACCACCGGTTCGGTCACCGCGACGCGATCTGAAGCGGCGATGAGGTTCTTCAGCATCAGAGCAGTCGGATGGTCATCGCCTCGGTCGTAGTGAACCCAGACAGACGTGTCGACCAGCACTGGGCCGCCCGTCTCCTCAACTCTCATGCTCGGGGCCTCGGTCATCGGGTATGGAACCCAACGCGTTCGCTCCGTACATGGCCAGAGCCTCTTCGCGACTCATCGCCTCGCCGGCAAGGTGTCGCAACGCCAAATCAACCGCTTCGGTCTTCGTCGTCACGCCGTACCGCCTCATCACCACCTCGAGGTAGTCCTCCTCGATCTCGATGTTCGTGCGCTGTCGGGCCATACACGTACGGTACACGTCGCACACCTTTCATACACCACACCTCAGGGGCCTCGCCCCGGTGGCCCGGTGGTCACCGTCCGCCCGTCGGGTCGCACGACCGTCAGCTCCCTTCGAGGCCCCAGCACCACTTGCCATCCTTCATCGTGGACGGCCCCGTGATGTTGCCTGCACAGAGGTACCAGGTTGGCGAGATCGGTGCGGCCCCCGTGGCGCCACCACTCGACGTGGTGCAGACGACATCGTCGGAAGTCCACCCGACACTCGGGCACAGCACAGGTGGCATACAGAGCGTGCAGCGCTCGGCGTTGTGCACGATTGGCCAACCGCGTGGTTCGCCCGAGGTCCAGTCGGCCCGGCGCTTCGACGACCTGGCCGTCGGCCGTGAGCACCGTGAACACTCGGGCCACGCCACGTCTGACCAGATCGGTCACGAACTCCGGTGGCGGTGCTTGCATCGGTCCGGCGTCGATGCGACCCGGCGGACAGGTCCACGTGGATGGGTCGACCCCGGGCGGGGGTCTCTCACCCCCGTAGCCACCACCCCCTGCGCCGCCTGCGCCGCCCGTGGAGACCACGATGGTCACTTCGGCTCGTACCCCGCCACCGCCGGGACCGCCGCCGCCCGACCCGGCACTCACGAGATCTGCCAGGGCGTGAGCCCTCAGAAAGTCGATCTTCTCGCCGGGATCCTCCGGACAGCACTCGGGGACCGGTTGCGCCTTTCGTGCGTCGAGCGCTGCATCGAGCTGCTGCGACACGATCGCCCCCATCTCGGGATCCAGTCGGCCCCGAAGGCGCCACATGCCGCTGTGCTGGTCCCACCACACCACCAGACGGGTATCCCGCTTGCGACGGTTCCGCAGCGACTCACCACGGTCTCGGCGTATGGCGTCGGCGAACTCTCGCATGATGTCGCGAAACCCATCGGGTCTGCACCAACCGGCGACCGACACGATCTCGGCACCGGCGGCGGCCAGTTCCCCACGCTCGTCGGCATTGAGGGAAGCGAGAGTGGCGGCGACCACATCGACGTGTTCACCGGTCACGAGCCCATCGTGGAGCGCCGCTTGAAACTCCGGCACCCTCCCGATGGCATCCGCCCGACGCTCGTCTCGCCGCCCGGACGCCCTTGACGAAACGGCTGCGTCGTCGGCGCACTCGCGACCCACGGCGACCGAGGTCGCCGTCTCCCGTATCTGCCGTCTCAGCAGTGCCGTTCGGCCTTCGATCCAAGACTGGATGCGTCGGGCGTCCTTCAAGGCGGCCAAGGCTGCTGAGTTCGACAGAGTGACCACATCGACACCTGCCAGACGCTCCACTCGTTCCACCACGTCGCCCCGCCGCATGAGAACAAGCGTACGCAGGGGATGTGGCAGCACCCTTCCGATCGGCTCCCGGACGCGCCGGTGGGGGTGAAGTCCGCCGAACGGACCACACCCCCACCGACAGGAACACTCAGTTGTTACCGGCCCGAAGGCTCGGCGGTGTGTGTCAGTTCTGCGTAGGAACGGTGCGGCGGCGTGACGTCCACACCAGGGCACCACCCAACACCGTCAACAACACCACCCACACCAACACCCCGGTGTCCGCACCCGTCGACGGCAGCACCGTCGGCAACGGCGACGGCACACCCTCAGGCGACACCAACACACCCAGATTCGCCGTACGCACCTTTCCGTCAGCACTCGTCCCGTTCACCTGCAACGTGTGATCACCATTCGGAATCCCCGCGATCGACACACTCCCAGCAAACGAACCATCAGCCTGAACAGTCAACTCACCCAAGAACGTCGGATCCGAGAACAACCACGCATACACCGGAGTCCCAGGCTTGAACCCATCACCCTCCACCCGGGCCGAACCGTTCTCCTCCAACTCCAACACCTGACGACCATCAGCATCCGCACGAATCGAACAACCGAACGAACACTCACCAGCCAAGTTCAACTCGAAACCATCACCACGCAACACCAGACTGGTGCTGTCAGCAACGAACACCTCCACCACCTCAGGCACACCATCCACGAACACCTGAGATTCACCAGGCGCCAGAGCCGGCAACACCCCACCATCAACAGGCACCGGCGCCGGAACCGACGTCGAAGGCGCCACCGTCGTCGAAGGAACAACCGTCGTCGAGGGAGCCACCGTCACCGGCGGCAACGTCGACGTCGCCACCGGCACAGTCACCAACGCCGGCAAATTCGGCGGCAACACCGGCGCCGCAGGAGTAGTGGTCGTCGGGCCACTCGCCGCACTCGCCACAGCGCCAACCACGGCAGCCAAGTCCGCCAGTTCACCCGCGGCGTAATACCAGATGATGGTCGCCGAGCCACCGACGGCGACGTCACCGAAGTTCATGTAGAGCGCATAGGAGTCGTCGCCATCGAGAGAGATCGGCGAGCTCGCCGGTGGCTGGTTGTAGAGGGCGGGAACGCCACGACCGTCGCGCACCACCATGTCGACGCCGGGCGTAGTCGAGTAGAACAACACACCCTCGCTACCAGCGGTGATCCGGACGGCGTTGGAAGTCGCCGAGGCCGATGCGATCAACGTGAAGGCCCCGTTCTCGATGTTGCCCTTTTCCTTCAGTACATCGTCGTCACTACCCACCCAGTCGTCCCGCGATCCGATCCAGAGGTTCACATTCGGCGAGGCGACGGACCCCAGATTGCTCACGGTTGTCGTGATCTTGACGAACGAGTCGTTCTGGCCAAGTTCGTAACGATGACGAAACTCCAACGGAAAGCCTGAGAGCGTAGCCGTCGAGGTGGAGATGAGGGTCCCGTACCCTCCGACTGCCGAGCCTGACGTGGTCACGGACGTGACCTGCGTTCCGTCGATCTGGAGGTTAGAGACGCTGACACCGCCCGAGCCGATCGCGCTCACGGTCGAGCCGGTCCAGTGACTTGTGCCGGTACCGACGCCCACGGCGAAGTCCAACGGGAGCTCACTGTAGGAGAGCTTGTACCACTTGCTCGCCGCAGGCGACCAGTAGAAGCCCTGTTCGAGGAAGCCCGTGTCGGCCAACACCGAGGAGGCCACGCTGTAGGTCGCAGCATCGTGGCCACCGCCACCGAAGCGAATTCGGCCATTGTTGAGCTGGTAGACGACACCGTTCGCTCGGGCGACCTGATCCGAGCCACTCGGAGCTGCGATCATCGCCACCAAGGAGGCCACGACCGCGGCACACAGCATCACTCCTGCGACTCGCCCTCTCGGCGCCGTGAGTTGGGAGGCTGCAGCCCAATTATCGGCCTTTGACACGTTGTCCTTTTCTTTCGCCTTCTGATCGTTGGCCCGAGGCCGCCGAACGGGACCCCGCGCTTCCGAACCTTTGGAACGGTAGGCACCCGTTCTCCCGACCAGCCCCGAGATTCCCGAGTTTAGGCATATCGGGCAATAGGTCTGCTCAATCGGGCAAATATGCTCCGCCAGCTGACTGAAGAATACGTTCCACAACTGTTACTCTTCCCTGATGATCGTCGAGCATCCGGGAACCCCGGTCGCCGCCGAGCAGCGGTGGTAACATCTCGTCGCTCTGGGAGTGGTGGCAGGCGACCTGACCGCTGGAGGTATCGCCCGGTACTCCGGTGTGCGCCTGGCGCTCGCAGAGTGGGCGTTGGACCAGGCCGAACTCGCCGAGGTCGTGGTGGATGGTGTGATGAGTCCCGGCGACGCCGTTCGACTGCGCGCATGCCTTTCCCCCGACCACGTGGCTGAGATCCACGCCACCGTGGCCCGACACCTTCTCGGTGAAGGCCCATCGCGACTCGTCGAAGCCCTCGATCACGCCCGCGCCTCCGGGGGTCTGCTGCATCTGGAGGACCTGGTTCCGATCGCGGAGCGAGGTGCGAGTGCCTGCCTCTCGGTGAGCGACTACGCCACGGCACAGCAACTGCTCCGCTTCACCATCGACGTCAGTGTCGGAGACCAACCCGCCGCTCGGGCGCGTCGCCTCTGCCGGCTGGCGATCGCCTGCGACGGTTTGGGAGACCTGAGCACGGCCCGTTCACTGCGGGCCTCAGCCTTCGAGATCGCCGAAGCGGCCGGTGAGACCGAGGTCGCAGTCGATGCCGCGGTGGCGTTCGCCCTTCCCGTCTCGTGGGCCTTTGGCGACACGCTGGCGAGTTCGCTTCTCCAGCGTGCCGAGGCCTTGGGGCTCGACGGCGGCTGCCTGACGGCTGTCGGTGCCGCCCGAGCCATGGTCGAACAGTTCGTACCCAGTGACGATGCTCACGCCGTTCGCCCGGCACGTCGCAGTGGGCGGCAATGGCTGGTGGTGCGACGGCCCGGTGTCGTTGTGGTTGGCTGCGATCCACCACCACCTGGGGCAGCCCGAGTTGGCCCGCCAGTACCTCCCCCAGGCCGAGGCTGCGGTTCGGGCGTTGCGCGACGCACGCGTCCTACGTCGGGTCGAGGCGCTGCGGTCCCACCTGGCGAACCCCGACGCATCACCCACGGAGTTGGAGCCGTTGACCGGACGCGAACGGCTTGTGCTCGCCCGACTGGCAACGGGGGCGACCAACGCCGAGATCGCTCGACAACTGTCGTTCAGCGTGTCGACCATTCGGAACGACACCAGCGCGCTGTACCGCAAACTCGCGGTGACAGGCCGGCCCGAGGCCGTGGCCCGAGCCATTGCGCTGGGCCTGCTGACGACGCCCTCAGAGCCCTGACTTCTCGAGCACGTGCACACCGCAGGCCGAACCCAGGCCGATGACGTGCGCCAGACCCACTTTGGCGCCTTCGATCTGGCGAGCTCCAGCCTCACCACGCAGGTGATGGCAGATCTCCCAGATGTTGGCGATACCGGTGGCAGCGATCGGGTGACCCTTGGACTGCAGTCCGCCCGAAACGTTCACCGGCAGCCGGCCATCGCGCCAGGGTGCCCCCGACTGGAAGAAGTCGACGGCGCCGCCCTCAGGGCACAGCATGAGGTTGTCGTAGTGCACCAGTTCGGCCGTGGCGAAACAGTCGTGCAGTTCGACGAGGTTCAGATCGTCGGGTCCGACGCCCGCCTGTTCATAGGCCTGGGTTGCTGCCCTCCGGGTGAGGGTGTTCACGTCGGGCAGGATCTGGCAGGCCTCCTGGTACGGGTCCGAGGTGAGCACCGACGCCGACACCTTGACAGCCCGGCGTTGCTGCTCGAGCGACAGCGTCCGGAGCTTGGCGCCCGTGACGACGACGGCGGCGGCCGCACCGTCACAGTTGGCGGAACACATGGGTCGCGTATTGGGGTAGGCGATCATCATGTCGCCCATGATCTCGTCCAGCGTGAACCGCTTCTGGTAGGCGGCCAACGGGTTCAACGTCGAATGGGCGTGGTTCTTCTCGCTGATGCGGGCGAACAACTCGAAACTGGTGCCGCCGTACTTGTGCCCATACTCCATACCCACCTGGGCGAACACACCTGGCATGGCCTCGGTGGCGATGCGGCCATCGATGGGAGCCACCGCACCCAGGCGTCCCTTGGGGGTCCATTCGTTGCCCGTGGTCTTGGCCTGCCCGCCCGAGCCGAGCAGGCCGGCACCGGCGAGCTTCTCGACCCCGACGGCCAGGCCCATCTCACACTCGCCGGCCTTGATGGCCATGATGGCCGTGCGCAGTGCCGTGGCTCCGGTGGCACAGGCGTTGGCCACGTTGTACACGGGGATGCCCGTCTGCCCGATCTGCTTCTGGAGTTGCTGGCCGATGCCGGCGTTCGACGACATGAGGCAGCCAACCGCCAACACTCCCATGTCGTGAATGGTGACGCCACCGTCGTCGAGTGCGCCGAGGGCCGCCTCGGCCGCCAGGTCCACCTGGTCCAGGTCTGGATACTTGCCGAACTTGGTCATGTAGATCCCGAGGATCCAGATGTCGTCGCTTGCCATGGGTACTCCTTGCTCGTGGAGAATGCTGGGGTTCAGGCGGCAGGCGCGAAGGCGTAGCCGATCGCTTCCACACCGTGGTCGTCGGTGCCCAGAGAGGTAGTGGTGAGACGCACCTTCATACCCAGTGTCACCTGCTGGGGATCGGGTTCCACGTTCACCAGATTGCCCCGCACCGACGTGCCGTCGCAGTCGACGATCGCCGTCACGAACGGAACCGGAACACCGGGTGCTGCGAAGGTCACGATCGTGAACGATCGAACGAATCCGTCGGTGGCAATCGGGGTCTTGCGGAAGTCGCGCTTTCCGCAAGAGGCGCAGGCGTTACGGCGGTCGAAGAACCGCGCCCCGCACGAGGTGCACTCGTTGGCGACCAAGTGGGGCTGATCGCCCAACACCAGATAGTCGACCATCGGGATCTGCTGCGCCATGGGGCCCCCTCGCCTGCGCTCCGCCGCCGCTCACCGACGTGGTGTGGGCAGCGTACGCCAGCGTCCTTGCAGTCGCCAAGCAAGCGCGACCTGAGCGGGTAGGCCGAACGGACCATGTTGAACCGGGTACGAACATACGTTTGCGTTTATCTGTTCGTACTCCTAGTCTGTCCTCATGGAATCGCACATGGCCGAACGGTTCGAGAGGTTGACCGACCTCCACGAGACCCGACTCGACCGTGACGCAACCCTCCTCCTGCTCGCCGACATCGGCATCGTGAGAGCCTTTCTCGATCACGTCGAGGCTCGCCTCGCCGGCCACTTGGCATCACGATCTCCGACCGCCGAGCTGGACCATGCTCGGGCAACCCGCACCAGTGCCTCCCAGGCGGCCCGAGCCCGAGAGCGACACAGGGTGGCGGGTTTCGGGCTCGTCGGCGCAGGGTTGTGGGAACTACTGGCCGAAGGGCGCAGCTCAGCCGCCCACCTCGACCGCTACGCCCGAGCCAGGGCACTGCTCCCCGACCACCTCCGACACGAACTCGACCACAGTGACTCCATCATCGAGTGGGCGGGCGGTCTGACTCCCGATCAGTTCTCACGACGGGTGCGCCAGTTGGCCGAACACCTACGCCGGCAACACGGCATCGACTCCCTCGCCGAACAGCGGGCGGCGATCCGACTGGCATGCTGGAACGACCGCAGCACCGGCCTCAGCAAGTTCCTCCTCACACTCGATCCCGAGAGGGCCTTCGCGCTGAGGGGTGATCTCGAGGCGATGGTCCATCGACTGGCCAACGGTCCGCCCATCGATGGCTGCCCGAACGATCCGGTCGAGCGGAGTGAGTTCCTCCGAGCCCACGCCTTCCTGGCACTGCTCGACCACGGCGAGTCGTGCACACGGGTGACGGCGAGGCGGGAACTCGTGGTGGTGGTCGACACCACCCGAGGCCATCTCGCCGAGGCTCCTGATGTCACCTGGGGGCACGGCATCGAGCCACCGCTCGAGGCGCTGGTCGGTTTCGCCTCCCAGGCCCAGCACGTGACCGTCATCGATCTGGTACGAGGGGGTGTGGTCACCACACCCGAGCGACTGAACCTGGGGAGGAGTTCTCGACTTGCGAGCAGACTGCAACGCCGAGCACTCGCCGCTCTGCACCCCGAATGCGGGGTCGAGGGGTGCGAGGTTCCCTTCGCCCGGTGCCACATCCACCACGTGACCCCGTGGACCGAAGGAGGCCGCACCGACCTGGCCAACCTGGTCCCCCTGTGCAGTCACCATCACCACCGGGCACACGAACAGCGATGGCGACTGGAACTCGACGACCGGCGCCAGTTGTGCATCACCCTGCCCGACGGGCGCAGGCTCGAACGCTCACCGCCTGCGCCGAAGGCCGCCTGACGTCAGTCCGCCATCTCCCGGCCGGGTTCCCCCGGCACGGTCCGCCAGCTCCTTGACAACTCCAGCAACGGCCCGCTCACCAGCGCCCGACGTGCACCACATCCTCCCGGATGCGTCGGGGTCTGCGCGTGGCCGACCCCGACGGCACGTCATCCTCGGCCCGTCGTCCCAGCGCGACTGCGGCGACCATCTGGCACCGGGGCGGGGCACCGAGTTCGGCGAGCACCGCATCGCTGCGGCGGAACACGCCGAACAACAGCGCTCCCCACCGGCGCTCCTCGGCGAGCAGCAGCACGTTCTGCAGCACCATGGCGGTGTCGGTCAGCCAGAAGGGAACCGGCCAACCCGGCTCCTCCTCCAAACCGTGCCCCGCCTTGTCGTGTTCACCGTACCGGCGTACGTAGGCCTCGGGATCGGCCACCCCCAACACCACCACCGGCGCGGCGAGCACCCCGGCCTGGGTCGCCCCGAACCACTCCCCCGATCCGGAGGTGTTCCAGAACCGAGCCAGCGGCTCGCCTTCGAGCACCACCAGGTGGCTGCCCTGGCTGAACCCAGCCGAGGGCGCCCGGCGGGCGAGGTCGCACAGGCGCACCACGTCGTCGACGGGTAGCGGTGCGTCGGCGAACCGTCGGGTCATGCGCCGGCGGCGCAGCAGGTCCTCGAGCGAGTTCAGCGTCGTGAACCGAGGTCCACGAGGTCCTCGGCCATCGTCCAGCCATGCACGATCAGCACGCCGCCCTTCGCCCGAGGCACGTCGGCGAACAGGGCGGCTACCTCGGCTTCCACAGATGCCGGATCGGTCGCCACCACGTCGATGAACCCCGACTGCCCGTTGTTCGCAACGACGAACGTCTTTTCGTCGTAGTGCGCATCCACGGCGAAACGCTTGGCCAGACGACGCCCCCACGCCCTCTCCTCGCCCACGGCGCGATGTTCGGGACGTGGAATCAACTCGCTGAGTTCGGCGAAGGCGACCAGACCGTCGGCGGCGACGAAGCGGGATCCCACCACCACGTCCTCATCCGGGAACGCCATCAACGCCCGGTGGTACGCCTCGTTCATCAGGCCCCGCAGCGCATCCTCACGCAGGTCGCTGCGCTGAACCGACAACAGGCCGATGAGCACACACGGTGTTCCACCGATGCGCTCCAGCGTCGAGAACATGAAGCCGACCAAGGCGCCGGAGGCTCGGGCGGTGGCGCACAGCACCCAGTCCTCTTTCGCCTTGGACAACAGTCCGATCTCGAATGCACCCCCCAGAGACGCCATCTCGTCGAGATCGGCGTCGGTCAGCGCGGTGCAGTCCCTCGTCTCCACCTCGACAGCCATCACTCCATTCTGCCACCTGACCTGGGGTGAACCGAAACGGGGCGGCTCAGGGGTCGCAGGGGGGTCTGCACCTCACAGCATGACGGCGTCGTGACCGAAGGCGACCCGTAGTTCGCCGACCACCCGGTCGAGGTCCACGTTGAACTCGTCAGCCAGACGCAGCACCTTGCCCTGACCGAGCGCCAACAGCACCGGTGAGCCACCGGGGTGCTCCTGCAGTATGCGCTTCAGCTCATCGATACGTGCCTGGTCCAGTGCCGCCGCACCCAAGCGCAAGCGCAGGGAAGGCGCCACGGCCGCCAGGTCCTCCACCACCACGACGTCGAGGGCCACCAACGACGTGCGTGACTCGTCTCGGCGGTCGAGGCGGCCTTTCACCGTGACGATCGCATCGTCGTTCAGGCGGTGCCCGATGTCGACGAGCAACCGCGGGAACACCGTCACCTCCACCGACGACTGGAGATCCTCGAGCACGAACACCGCCATCTGCTCACCCCGCTTGGTGAACTTCCTGGCGAACTGCGTGATCACGCCGCCTGCCACCACCTGGGCGCCGTCGGCGCGCTCCATCAGATCGGCGATCGACCCATCGGTCCTGCGGCGCAGTGAGGCCTCCACCCCCAGAAGTGGGTGGTCCGACACGTACAGGCCCAGCATCTCCTTCTCGAAACGGAGGCGTTCGGCCTTGTCGAACTCGACTTCGGGTATGGGCACACGCTCGCTGTAACCGGAGGCATCGGCTCCGGCAGTGGCACCCCAGTCGCCGAACAGGCTCATGACACCCTGGTCGCGCTCACGCCGTCGCTCGAGCGTGGTGTCGATGATCTGCTCGAAGGCCATCAGCAGACCCCGCCTCGGATGACCCAGCCGATCGAAGGCGCCCGCCTTGATCAACGACTCGACCGTCCGCTTGTTGAGCACCATCTCGGGCACTCGTTCGGCGAACTCGTAGAACGACGCGTACGGTCCGTTGGCGTCGCGCTCGGTGAGCAGTTGCTCGACCAGACCCTCCCCAACGTTGCGCACCGCCGACAGGCCGAAGGTGATGGCACCAGGACTTCCCCGGGGAAGCGTCACGTCCTCGGGAACGTCGGCCGCGGCCAGGGGTCCGAAGTCGGACCGCGACCGATTGATATCGGGGGTCAGCACCCGTATGCCCGCCGCCCGCGCATCTGCCAGGTACAGCGCCGCCTTGTCGAGGTTCGACTTCACGCTGGTCAGCAGGCACGCCAGATACGGAACCGGATAGTGCGCCTTCAGGTACGCCGTCTGGTACGTGATCAACCCGTAGCCGTAGGTGTGGCTCTTGTTGAACGCATAGTCGGCGAACCGCTCGATCACATCGAACAACTGCTGGCCCAGGTCACGGCCGTAACCCGTGCGCTCACATCCGGCCTCGAAGCCCGCCCGTTCCTTGGCCATCAACTCGCGGACCTTCTTGCCACACGCCTTGCGCAGGTTGTCGGCCTCGGCCAGGGAGTAGCCGGCGAACCGCTGCGCCACTCGCATGACGCTCTCCTGGTAGATCATCAGGCCGTACGTGTCTGCCAGCATCTCGCGGGCGTCTTCGTGGAAGTACGTGACCTCCTGACGCCCGTTCTTGCGGTCGGCGTAGTCGTAGTGCATGTTGACGCTCATCGGACCCGGCCGGTACAGCGCCAGCACCGCCGACACATCGTCGAAGCTGTTGGGTGCAAGGGCCCGCAGCAGCGCCCGCATGGGCGGCGACTCCAACTGGAACACGCCGATCGTGTCGCCCCGTGCCAACAGGTCGAACACACCCTGATCATCGAGTGGTACGGCGTCGATATCGAAGTCGGGTTCGGCCTGGCGTACCAGTGCCACCGTGTCGGTGATCACATCGAGGTTGCGAAGACCCAGAAAGTCCATCTTCAGCAGGCCGAGTTCCTCGACACCGTGCATTTCGAACTGGGTGATCACAGGTGCCAGTTCGGGAGGGAGACCCGGTTCGGGTTTGCGCTGAATGGGCAGGTACTCGGTCAGCGGCTCGCGGGTGATCACCACGGCCGCAGCATGGATACCGTCGGAACGCTTCATGCCCTCGAGGCCCCGGGCCACGTCGACCACGCGCTTCACGTCGGGATCGCTGGCGTACATCTCGCGCAACTCCGACGCCGCCTTGTAACCGTCGACGTACTTCGGATTCTCCTCGAAGCAGAACCGCAGCGGCGTATCCCTGCCCATCACCAGGGGCGGCATCGCCTTGGCGACCTTGTCGCCCAGACCGTACGGGTACCCCAGCACGCGCGCGGCGTCCCGCACGGCGTTGCGGGCCTTGATGGTGCCGAAGGTGATGATCTGCGCCACATGGTCGCGCCCGTAGCGTTCGGCGGCGTACCGGATCATCTCGTCCCGGTACCGGGAGTCGAAGTCCATGTCGATGTCGGGCATGGACACCCGGCTCGGGTTGAGGAAGCGCTCGAACAGCAGGTCGTAACGGATCGGGTCCAGTTCGGTGATCCGCAGGCTGTACGCCACGGCGCATCCCGCCGCCGATCCCCGACCGGGGCCCACCCGTATCCCCGACTCCTTTGCATGTCGGATCAGATCCCACACGATGAGGAAGTACGAGGCGAACCCCATATCGCTGATCACGCGCAACTCATAGGCCAACCGTTCCACCACAGCGGGGGGCAACTCGTCTCCCCATCGCCGCCGTGCGCCCTCCCAGGTCACGTGTTCCAGATACGAACGGTCGTCGGTGAAGCCCGGCGGAACCGGGAAGTTCGGCAACTGCGGCTTGCCGAACTCGATGCTCACCTCCGCCCGCTCAGCGATCCACAGCGTGTTGTCACAGGCCTCGGGCACCTCGCGGAACAGGTACCGCATCTCCTGCGCCGTCTTCAGGTAGTGCTCCTGACCCTCGAACTTGAAGCGCTTGGGGTCCGACAACATGGCACCGGTCTGCACGCACAGCAGGGCGTCATGGGACTCGTGGTCCTCGCGATGCGTGTAGTGCGAGTCGTTGGTCGCCAGAAGTGGCGCCCCTATGCGCCGGGCGATCTCGATCAACTGCGGATTCGTGCGCTGCTGATCGGGCAGGCCGTGATCCTGCAACTCGACGAACAGGTTGTCCTTGCCGAAGATCTCCTGTAGGCGTCCCGCCTTGTCGAGCGCACCCTTCATATCGCCCTTCAACAGAGCCTGCAGGACGTGCCCGCCCAGGCAGCCCGTCGTGGCGATCAGACCACCGGCATGGCGTTCGAGCAACTCCCAGTCCATGCGGGGCTTGTAGTAGTAGCCCTCGAGAAAGGCCAGGCTCGACAGCTTCAACAGGTTGCGGTAACCCTCGTCGCTCTCGGCCAGCAGGGTCAGGTGGTAATAGAGCTTGGCGCCGGTGTCGGTGTCACCGCCCGAATCGTCGAGTCGACCACGCCGGGCGGGCCGTTCCGAGCGATGCTCGTGCGCCAGATACGCCTCGGTACCGATCACCGGGTTCACGCCCTGGGAGCGGCATTCCTTGTAGAAGTCGAGAACGCCGTACATGTTGCCGTGGTCCGTGATGCCCAGGGCGGGCTGACCGTCGGCCACGGCCTTGGCCACCAACTCGTCCAACCGCGCCGCACCGTCGAGCATGGAGTACTCGGTGTGGACGTGCAGATGGGTGAACGAGTCTCCCAAGGTGGCTCCCTTCGACGCGTCAGAGCGAAGGTACCAGCGACAGTTGCGCTGTCACAGGTACGTACCGGGCCGCTCGACCACCTGGACCTCACCCGGGTTGGCGCCGGGGGGCAGACGGCGCAACTGGTCCAACTGCTGGCGCGCCGCCAACTGCTGGGCGAACAGGGTCGCCTGGATGCCGTGGAACAACCCCTCGAGCCAGCCCACCAACTGGGCCTTGGCGACTCGCAGCTCCGATTCCGTGGGAATCTCCCCCTCCCGGAACGGCAACGCCAGTTGGAACAGTTCATGCTGAAGGTCAGGCGACAGCGCACTGGCGACCTCGGTCAACGAGCGCTCGTAGATCTCGGCGACCCGCTCGCGGCTGGCCTCGTCCAACTGCGTGGAGCGCACCTCGTCGAGCAACTGCTTGATCATCGAGCCGATCCGCATCACCTTGGCCGGTTCGGTCACGGTCTCACCCTCGGCAACGGCTGCAGGAGCGTCGGTGCCATCGGGAACATCGGTCATGTGGTCTCCAGGTGTGCGAGAAGGGGTACCAGCACCTCATCGGGTGTCATCGACCCGTGCCGGCAGATCAGGCGGAACGGACCGGTGTCGGCAGGCTCATCGAAACTGACCGCCTCACGGGCCACAAGGGCCACATCGCCCAGGCGTCCGGCAGCAGGCGGTGCCATGGGAGCACCGAACCAGCATTCGTCGATCATCTGCTCGCGGCTGACCACCCAAGCGACATCCCCGTGCGCCTCAGTGGCCGCCGACAGCAGATCGCGTGTCGCCCCCGGACGGGCGTGCAACCAGCGGAAACGGCCCTCGCCACTCTGGTGGCGCACCGCGGCCAACACCTCGGCGGCTGGGCTGAACACCCGGTCGCCCACGTGAACCTGGCCGTGATCGGCGATCACCGCCAGTGCCGCGCCGGGCTCCAACTGTTCGAGCACGTCACCTACCAGTCGGTCCGCCGCCACCAGTTCGGCGTCGTAGAACTCGCCGAACCCTCGCTCGTGGGCCACTTTGTCGATGCCGTCGTAGTAGGCGTACACGAAGGGCTCGCCCGCCCGCAACTGCCGCCCGACTTCGACCGCCAGACCCGATGCAGTTCGCCAACCCACCATGCGGGCGCCCCGCAGATGCGCCTCGGAAAAGGCCGAGCCCTCGAGTTCCACCTTGCTGACCACCGGCACGCTGCACCCGAGGAAAGGCGGTACGGGCTGGACGTCGCGCGGCACGTGCTGGCGGCGGACGTCGCCGTTCGCAGTGGACCAGCGCAGGGTGTTCACCACATCACCGGCCACCTCCATGCGATAGCCCACGATGCCGTGCTCAGCGGGTGCCAGGCCGGTCGTGATCGACGTCAGTGCCGTGGCGGTGGTGGTGGGCGCCACCGTGGTGATGGGCCCACCCTGCATCGAGGCGAGACTCGGCACCAGGCCTCGATGCGTCAGGAACTGTTGCCAGCCCAGCCCGTCGAGCACCATGAGAACCACCTGGCGCGCCTGCTGGAGTGCTTCGGGGAACCACGACGGCCGAGCGCCCGGCGCGCACCCCAGTACGCCCGGCACGATGCCGCACACGTTGGCTCCCCGGTAGTCGGGAAGCACGGGGAACGTAGAGCACTCGGACACGATGGTCCCCAGTCCACCACCTGACCGCCTGGGATGCCAAGCCCCACCCCGCCGGGTCCTACGATGGGCGGGTGCGCGTGTCCACCCGGGGTGACTATGCCTGTCGAGCCTTGTTGTCGCTGGCGCTGCACGGCGGAGGCAGTGGCCCCATCTCGGTGAGGGACATCGCCGAGCGGACCGCGCTGCCCCAGCCATATCTCGAGCAGATCCTGCTGGCGCTCAAGGGCGCAGGCCTGGTGAAGTCCAAGCGGGGTGTGGGCGGGGGGTACGTACTGGCCCGCTCCCCCGAGGCCATACGGCTCTCCGAGATCATCAGCGCCGTCGACGGACCGATCACCCTGGGAGATTTCGGTGAGCCCCATGCGGACGGGGCCTGCGACCACGAGGGACAGTGCGTGCTGCTGGCGGTGTGGAAGCAGACGGGCGACCTGATGAGAGAGCACCTGAACAGCTTCACGCTGGCATCGGTGGCCCAGATGGCGCGCGGAGAAGTGAACTGGCCGGGCTGAACCGGCTCAGCGGCACTCGGCCAGCACCGCAGCGAAGTCGTCGGGCGCCTCGCTGCGCACGCGGATCTCCTCACCGGTTCGGGGATGGGCGAAGGCCAGCTCGGCGGCGTGCAACAACGGCCGGGGCGCACGCAGCCGCGGACGGTCCCCACCGTAGGTGGCGTCGCCCACCACCGGATGGCCGATGGCAGCGAGGTGCACCCGGATCTGGTGGGTCCGACCCGTGTCCAACTCACACGACATGAGAGCGAGCGTGGTCGGGTCGGTGTATTCGGCCAGCACCTCGTAGCGAGTCCGCGCCGGCTTACCGTCCACCACGACCGCCCGGCGCAGGGGGTCGCGGGGATCACGTCCCAGAGGTGCGTCGATCGTGCCGATGCGGCGGGCCGGATGCCCCCAGACCAGGGCCAGATAGCGCCGGTGAACCGAACGGTCGCCCATCGCCGCCGTGAGGTGCTCATAGGCCTCGGGCGTGCGGGCGACGACGAGCAGTCCCGATGTGCCGGCATCGAGTCGGTGCACGATGCCGGGTCGGTGGGGGTCGCCCACGTCGGCCAACTCGGGGAAGCGGGCCAGCAGACCGTTGACCAGTGTGTGATCGGAATTGCCCGACCCTGGATGCACCACCAACCCGACCGGCTTGTCGATCACGATCACGTCGTCGTCGACATGCGCAACGCGGAACTCGACCGAGGCATCCGCCTCCGGCAGGCCACGACTCGGCAGAAGGTCGGCATCGATCTGGAGGCGTTGCCCCTGCTGGAGGCGCACCTTGCCCGATGCCGCAACCCGGTCGTCGACCTGAACGCCTCCCAGCGTCAGCAGTTCCACGGCATCGGAGCGACTGAGGCCCGCCAGCAGCGCCACCACACGGTCGAGTCGTTCCCCATTGAGCGCTTGGGGCACTTCCTCGACGATCACGTGGCGCTCCGTCGTGACAGCGCCGCGGCGAGGGCGATCCCACCGAGCACGACGGCCGTATCGGCCACGTTGAAGATGGGCCACCACTGGAGGTCGATGAAGTCGACCACGGCCCCCCTCAGCCACGCATCGCCCCGGAAGAGGCGATCGACGACGTTGCCCAGGGCTCCCCCGACCACCGTTGCCCCCGCCACGACCGTGGCACGGGACTGGTGCCTGCGCATGGTGACGAGCAGCACGACCACCACGGCCATCGAGATCACCCCGATGACCGGACCCATTCCCCCGCCACGCGAGAACGCCATGCCGGTGTTGAACGCCAGATTGAACTGCAGCGTCCAGAACAACTCGATGATCCTGCCGTCGTCGAGGGCACGCAACGCCCAGGTCTTGGTCACCTGGTCGAGTACGAGGATGCCAGCGATGATCGGAACCACGAGGGTGCCCCAGCGCTTCATCGGCGACCCAGCCCGCCGACCTTCTCCTCGACGAGCACCGTGGTCCACGGCAGCGCCTCGAGACGCTCGCGGGGAATGGGGCGCCCCGACACCGACGAGTAGCCGTAGGTACCGTCGGTGATGCGTTGGAGCGCTGCCTCGATCTCGGCGATCGTCTGGCGTGCCTGCGCCGACAGGGCCAGATCGCGCTCACGCTCGACCACCATGGTGTCGCCCTCGCCCGACTCCTCGTCGAACTGGACGTCCCCCATCTCCGCCTCCTCGATGAGGGCGTTGGCTTCGTCTTCGAGGCGGGCGGCCTGACCCGTGAGACGCACGAGTTCGGCCTGGAGCGCACGGCGTTGCTCGGCGAGGAACTCGGAGTCGAACTCGGCCGACGCCTTCACACCAGGGATGCGCTTGCCGGGAGCGGCCTTCTTGGCCGGGGCCGCCTTCTTGGCCGGGGCCGCCTTCTTGGCCGGGGCGGCCTTCTTGGCCGGGGCCGCCTTCTTGGCCGGGGCCGGAGCGGCCTTCTTGGCCGGGGCCGCCTTCTTGGCCGGAGCGGCCTTCTTGGCCGGGGCCGGAGCGGCCTTCTTGGCCGGAGCGGCCTTCTTGGCAGACTTCTTGGCGCTGGCGGCGTCGCGTGTAGCCATGGGGAAGGGAACCTCCGAGGTGACGCAGGTCGGTCCGGCGTGAGTCGACCGGTGGATGCTAGGCCCGCGTCAGCGCGATTAGCACCGGATGCCCCTCGAGGCTGGTGGTAGGCGTCGTCGGGTCGGTCATCTCGACCCGGACGGCGAGCGTCTCGCCGGCGATCGTGTCGAGATGCGGCACGATCTGTTGACGCTGCTCGTGCTCGAGACCCAGCGTCAACACGATGCGGTCCGACACATCGAGTCCGGCCTCACGTCGTGCCTGCTGGACCAACCGGATCAGGTCGCGAGACACCCCCTCGGCCTCCAGTTCGGGGGTGATGTTGACGTCGAGGACCACCACGCCGGCACCGTCGTCGAGCGCCACCATGGCGACGTCGTCGCGTGCGACCAGCGCAAGGGTGTACTCGCCTTCGCGCAGTTCGACCCCGCCGGCGATCACCTTCCCGCCCTCGACGCTCCAGTTCCCTGCCTTGACCGCCCTGATGACCTGCTGGGTGGCGCCGCCCAGTCGCGGGCCAAGCGCGGCCGGGATCACCTGCAACTGCCGGCTGGCCACCGCCGCCACGTCGGTGCTCAACTCGACCCGCCGCACGTTCACCTCGTCGGCGACCAGGTCGGTGAAGCCTTCGAGCAGTGCCACGTCCTCTCCCGCCACCAGCAGATTCGCCAGCGGCAGCCGGACGCGGCGCTGGTAGGCCTTGCGGATGGACAGGCCCGCCGAGCACACGGCACGCACCCGGTCCATCGAGGTCACCAGCGCGGGGTCGGCGGGCAGCGCGCCCGCATCGGGCCAGTCGGCCAGGTGCACGCTGCGTTCACCGGTCAGGTCCTGGTAGATGGCCTCGGTGGTGAACGGCAGTAGAGGTGCCGCAACTCTGCACAAGACGTCGAGAACGGTGTGCAGCGTGTCGATGGCGTCCTCGTCACCGTCCCAGAACCGGTCGCGCGACCGCCGCACGTACCAGTTGGAGAGCACCTCGACGAACTCACGGATACCGGCACAGGCGGCGAAGAGGTCGTAGTCGTCCATGGCCTGCGTCTGGGCGTCGACGAAGTCGTGCAACTTGGCGAGCACGTAGCGGTCGAGCACGTGGGTCGAGTCGGTGCGAACATGCCCCGACCGACCAGCCGCCCGGGCGTACAGCGACTGGAAGTACCACACGTTCCAAAGCGGCAGGATGGCCTGGCGCACGGTGTCGCGCATGCCCTGTTCCGTGACCGAGAAGTCGGCCCCCCGCAGAATCGCCGACGACAACAGGTACCACCGCATGGCGTCGGCGCCGTACTGGTCGAACACCGCCATGGGGTCGGGATAGTTGCGCAGCGACTTGGACATCTTCTGGCCGTCATCACCCAGCACGATGCCGTGGCTCACACAGGTCGAGAAGGCCGGCCGGTCGAACAGCGCCGTGGCGAGCACGTGCATGGTGTAGAACCACCCGCGGGTCTGCCCGATGTACTCGACGATGAAGTCGCCCGGATAGTGCTGCTCGAACCACTCACGGTGCTCGAAGGGGTAATGCACCTGAGCGAACGGCATGGAGCCCGACTCGAACCAGCAGTCGAGCACCTCGGGGACGCGCCGCATCGTGGACCGGCCCGTCGGATCGTCGGGATTGGGCCGCACCAGGTCGTCGATGGCGGGGCGATGCAGGTCGGTGATCGCCACGCCGAAGTCACGTTCCAACTCGGCGATCGAGCCGTACACGTCGAGGCGGGGGTACGCCGGATCATCGCTGCGCCACACCGGGATCGGCGCCCCCCAGAACCGGTTCCGGCTGATCGTCCAGTCCCTGGCATTGGCGAGCCACTTGCCGAAGCTCCCCTCCTTGATGTGCTCGGGCACCCAACGAATCTGCTGGTTCAGCTCCAGCATCCGCTCCTTGATGGCGGTCACGGCGACGAACCAGGAACTGACCGCCTTGTAGATGAGCGGGGTCCCGGTGCGCCAACAGTGGGGATAGGCGTGGTCGTAGGTCTCGTGGCGAATGACGACACCGCGCTCCTTGAGCATGCGGATGACCACGGGGTTGGCGTCGAACACCAGCAGGCCCTCGAGGTCGGGCACCTCGGCGGTGAAGCGGCCGGCCCCGTCCACGGGGATCACCAGGTCGATGCCATGAGCCTGGCACACCAGTTGATCGTCCTCTCCGAACGCCGGAGCGAGGTGCACCACACCGGTGCCGTCCTCGGTGGTGACGAAGTCGGCACCCAACACGCGGAACGCGCCCGGATGCCCGGCGAAGTAGGGCAGCAGCGGTCGGTACCGGCGGCCCACCAGATCCGACCCCCGAACCGTCCCCAGCCGGGTGGGCTCACCCAGTTCACGCTCGTAGGTGGCCAGCCGCGCCTCGGCCAGGATCATGCGGCGCCCGTCATGCTCGATCACGGCATAGTCGACCTCGGGCCCCACCGCCAACGCCAGATTCGACGGCAGCGTCCACGGCGTCGTGGTCCAGGCGAGCAGCCAGTCGCCCGAGTCGAGTTCGAACGCCACGGTCAGGGCTGGGTCCTGCACCTGCTTGTAGGCGTCGTCCATTCGGGTCTCGGAGTTCGACAGTGGCGTCTCGAGTGCCCATGAGTACGGCAGCACCCGGAAGCCCTCGTAGACGAGGCCCTTGTCCCACAGTTCCTTGAACGCCCACATGACACTCTCCATGTAGGGCAGATCGAGGGTCTTGTAGTCGTTGGCGAAGTCGACCCAACGCGCTTGGCGCGTGACGTAGCGCTCCCACTCGGAGGTGTAACGCAACACCGAGGTGTGGCAGTAGGCGTTGAACTCGGCGATCCCGTGTTCGGTGATCGCCTGAACACCCGAGATCCCGAGTTGCCGCTCGGCCTCGGCCTCGGCGGGCAGGCCGTGACAGTCCCACCCGAAACGCCGCTCCACCCGTTGGCCGCGCATGGCCCGATAGCGCGGAACGGCGTCCTTGACGAAGCCGGTGAGCAGATGGCCGTAGTGGGGCAGGCCGTTGGCGAAGGGCGGCCCGTCGTAGAACACGAATTCGTTGTCGCCACCCGAACGCTGAGCGACCGATGCGGCAAAGGTGCCGTCACGCTCCCAGAACTCGAGAATGCGGCGTTCAAGGGTGGGGAGGTCGGGCTGTGACTCGACCGCAGGGTACGACGCGCCGGGCGACGGGTTCATGGTCACACGCCGTCGCGGAACCGCAGACCCACGCCCGACGGGGCGAACGAGTCGTCGGTGGCCGGCAGCACCAGTTGTTCGACGGCGTCGGTGAACCCGTTGGAGCCAGCGACCTCGACGACCTCGACGACGTCCACCACATCGACGACGTCCACGACCTCGACGGTATCGACCACCTCGACAGCCCGCCAGACCGCGACGTCGTCGATGTAAGCCCCTGACACCAGCGACGCCTCGAGAGCGGGGGCCGCCGCCGACAACACAGGCCGGGTACCCAGGCCCAAACCTTCGATGGGTGCCGACACGAAGCCCATGAGGCGCTCCGCCACCTCGCTCAGGCGCAAGCGCTGAGCCGAGAGGAAACGCTCCAGTTCTTCGACATCGCCGGCGAGGAAGTCGCGCCTCGCCCTGAGCGCCTCGACCTCGCTCTGGGCCTCCTCCCACGCCTCGGCGTGCACCGCACGCGCCGTCGTCTCGGCATCGCTCAGCATGTGCTCGGCTTGACGACGGGCCTGTTCGACGGTGGCATCCGCTGTGCGTTGGGCGAGCAGCAAGGTGCGGCTGATGGTCTCCGCCTCGTCGACGAGGGGTGGTTCTGCGACACGTTCGGTGGCGTGCAGTTTCGCCAGTGCCGCCCGGGCTCGCGCCTCCATCGCCTCGGCGTCGGCCTGCACCTGCTGGAGGCGACCCGCCACACTGGCCAGGAAATCACGCACCTCGGTCGGGTCGTAACCCTTGCGCACCGTGCGGAAGTTTGCCGCCGTGATCGACTGCGGCGTGATGTCGCGGTTCGACTTCGCCATACCCGGCATCGTAGGCGACCGGTCCTTCGCAGGTTTCTCAGAACGCGCCACGGCAGCCCAGGATCAGGTTGATGACCACGATCTGGAGGAACAGCAGCACCACGAACGGTGACATGTCCAGTGGTCCGAGCGGGGGAAGGACCCGCCGGACCGGCACCAGTACCGGATCGGTGATTCGCGCCAGAGCGTTGCTCAGGGTCGCCACCACGCCGGTGCCACTGGACGGAAACCACGACAGCACCACACGGCCCAAGATGGCGAACACGTACAGCGAGACCAGGAAGCAGAGCAGTTCGCGCATGAGATCAGAACTGCTGACCGTCGTCGGCCTGGCGTTCCTCCCGCGCCCGAACGGAGGCCGGCTTCAGCAGGTAGACCCCGGTGGCGACCTTCTCCATCGAGCCACTGAGCCCGTAGCACAGCCCACTGGCGAAATCGACGAGCCGCCGGAAGGTCTCACGGTCGAGGCCCTCGAGGTTCATGATCACGGCCTGCCCCGTCCGGAAGCGGTCGGCGACCTCCTGGGCGTCCTCGAAGCGACGCGGACGAAGTGTCTGGGGCTCGGCCGAAGGCACGACAGCACGGACGGTGGAGCCCTGGCGCACGGCTGACAGTGGGCGGGGCTGCAGTCCCGAATCGTCGGCGGCGGCGAGGGGGAAGCGACGCGCTCCGGTGTCGGAATCGCGACCGGTGGGCAGTGGACGCACCTGGCCGCCAGTGCCGAAACCACCGGTGACGTCCACCGTGTCCTGACCCCGACCTTGAGCGCTGCGGGTGCTGCGCGTGCGCGGCTCGACCTCGTCGTCGTAGTCCTCGTAGACGTCCTCGTCGCCCAGACCGAGGTAGTCCATCGCCTTTTTCCACATCGACATCTGCGCGGTCCTTCGCTGAAACGGCCGCCCTCAGGCTACCGCACCGTGGTCCGAACGTCGGGGACGGGCACCGAACAGTGCCGAGCCCACGCGCACCTCGGTCGAACCCTCCGCCACGGCCACTTCCAGGTCGTCGGACATACCCATGGAGCAGACATCCAGTCCCAGACGATCCACCAGGCCGCGCACCAGGGCGAATCCAGGGCGTGCGGCCTCCGGTCCCCCTCGGGTGGGACCCACCGTCATGAGTCCGTCGACCCGCAGTCCGGCGCCCTGGGCCAGGTGGACGAGTGGCTCGACCTCCTCGGGTGCCGCTCCGCCCTTGCCCTCCTCGCCGGTGGCGTTCACCTGGACGAGTACGCGAGCCCCGTGGCAGTGCCGAGCGATGACATCGACCACACCCGATCGGTCCACGGTGTCCCACCGGGTGATCCACGGCGCCAGGGGCCGGACCTTGTTGGACTGCAACTGGCCGATGAAGTGCACGTCCACCCCGCTGAGGTCGATACGACGAGCGACCTCGGGAAACTTCGTCAGCACCTCCTGGGCGTAGTTCTCTCCCAGGTCCGTCACACCCGCCGCTACAGCATCGACCACCGCGCCAGCACCGAAGCCCTTGGTCACCGCCACGATGCGGACATCAGTGGCACCTGCCGCAGCCAGACGCGCCCGCACGACTGCGAGCGCGTCGCTGATCACTTCAAGAACGAGGGAACGTCGAAATCGTCGTCGTCATCGCTGGCAGCGTCATCGGCGAACAGGCCGCTGGCCGCCTCGGCCGAGGCCGACACGCTCGGAGCCACCGCCGGTGCTGTGTCGACACGGTCGAAACCAGCGGCGATCACGGTGATCTTCACCTCGTCGCCCATCTCGTCGTCGACCACGGTGCCGAAGATGATGTTGGCTTCGGGATGCGCTACGCCGTGGATGATCTCGGCGGCGGCGTTCATCTCGAACAGACCCATGTTCGAAGGTCCGGTGATGTTCAGCAGAATGCCGCGTGCCCCGTCGATGGCCGACTCGAGCAACGGACTGGAGATGGCCGATTTGGCGGCCGTCACCGCACGCTGCTCGCCACTGGCCTGCCCGATGCCCATGAGCGCCGATCCGGCGTTGGACAGGATCATCTTGACGTCGGCGAAGTCGGTGTTGATCAGACCGGGCGTGGTGATCAGGTTGGTGATACCGGAGACTCCCTGCAGCAGCACCTCATCGGCCATCTTGAAGGCATTGAGCACACTGGTCTTCTCGTTGGCGACCGTGAGCAGGCGGTCGTTGGGGATGACGATCAGGGTGTCGACCTTCTCCTTCAACTTCTGCACGCCCGAGTCGGCCTGCACCGACCGGCGGCGGCCCTCGAAGGCGAACGGGCGGGTGACCACGCCGATGGCGAGCGCACCCAAGGCACGAGAGATCTCGGCGATCACGGGTGCACCCCCGGTACCGGTTCCTCCACCCTCGCCGGCTGTGATGAACACCATGTCGGCGCCCTTGATGATCTCCTCGATCTCGTCGCGGTGGGCCTCGGCGGCCGCACGGCCGACTTCGGGATCGCTCCCGGCGCCCAGACCACGGGTGAGTTCACGACCGATGTCCAACTTCACGTCGGCGTCGCTCATGAGCAAGGCCTGGGCATCGGTGTTGACGGCGATGAACTCGACGCCCTTCAGGCCGGCGTCGATCATTCGATTGACGGCGTTGACGCCGCCACCACCAACGCCGATCACCTTGATCACCGCGAGATAGTTCTGCGGGGCGCCGCTCATCGCTGTCTCCCTCCGATCGAGCACGTGCAGGTGGTTCGCATACTTCGCACCGGCATCATCCTCGCACGTTCACTGTGTCGAACCGGTCATGGTAGTCAGATCGCCGGCCGACGGCGACCACCCAGCCTCAGCGGACGGTCGGCTGCCCGCTCGACAGGTCGATGACGGAGAGGGTTCCGGCGTCATTGCGACGCAGTACCACCACCAGTGCGACCAACTTGCCCTGCAGGTCGTCGGGACGGCCGAAGCGAACCTCGGTATCCGTCGACAGGTTCATGGAGAGGTCGCCCGCCTCGCCCACCTCCAGTCCGGTCAGCAGCACCGACACCTCCTCGGGCAGTGCACGCACGAGTTGCGCCGCCGCCTGGAAGGCGGGCGGGGCGACCTCACCGGGCAGAAGGTCGGGCGCCGCACCGGCGATGCCCGGGTAGTCGACGGGTTGCCCGGCGAGCACCGCCACCACCGCGCCTTCGGCGTCGATCACTCGGAACTCGCCGTCGGCCCCGGTGAACCAGGCGAGGGGTCGACGCTCATCGAGTTCGATCACCACCCGGCCGGGGAGATCGCGCCGCACCCGGGCGGCGCGTATCCAGGGACTGGCCTCCAGCTGGCGACGGGCGGCCTCAAGATCGACGGAGAGAATCGGCTCGCCTCGCAGCGATGCCACCACCTCGTCGAGGCGTTGGCCGTCGAAGTACCGGCTGTACACGTCACCGTCCACCTCGACGCGGCGCACCGACAGCACGGGCGACACCAGCAGGACGAGCGCGATGCCCGCCACGACCAGGACGGAGGCGATCGCGATGAGGACGCGGCGACGGCGACGCCCCCGGGTGCGGCGCACCTCGCGGCGTCGAGCCCGGATTCTGGGGTCCATGGAGGTTCGTGCCGGTGCTGGGCCGTCGGTGTCGTCGGCGACGCCGAGCACCACCGAGTCGAGACCATCATCGACGATCGTGATCGTGCGTGGAGACGAGGTGGAGCCCGTCCCCGGCAGTGGCGCCACCCCGGGGCCCGACGATGTGGCGGCGGGCGGTACCGGGTTCCGACGCCTGCGCAGACGGGGTCGGCGGATCATGCGCCCGTCTCCGAGAACAGTTCGGTCAGTTCGGCCTGGAAGCCGACGAGGCGTATCTCGCTGCGTAGCCACACTCCGTGCATCTCGCCGACGCGACGCCGCACCTCGACCATGAGCGCCACGACGTCGGCTGCCCGTCCACCCTCGTCGGCCTGGATGAAGTTGGCGTGCTTGGTCGACACCTGCGCCGTGCCGTGGCGCATGCCCCGAAGGCCCGCGGCATCGATGAGTTGACCGGCGGCCACCGCCCCGGGTACCGGATTCACGAACACCGAGCCGGCATTCTGACCGCCCGGTTGGTGCTCGCGTCGCCACCGCACGATGTCGGCGAGTTCCGCCTCGCCCCGCGTCCGGTCCCCCGGCGCCAGGTCCAGACGGGCCGCCACGACCAGGTCGTGGTCCCGCAGGGACGACCCGCGGAACCGCAGGCCGAGATCGCTCGCCGATCGCCACGCCCGCTGTCCCGTGCGAAGGTCGAGTATCTCGACCTCGACCAGGCAGGCCGCCATGTCGGAGCCGTGGCCGCCTGCATTCATGCGCACCGCACCCCCTACGGTTCCGGGGACGCCGACTGCCCATTCCATACCGGTGAGGCCGGCCGCCACCGTGCGTCGCGCCAGCACCGGTAGCGCCACGCCCGCACCCACCCACACGCACGAGCCGTCGAACTCGAGGTGTTCGGCCACCGGACCCAGGGCGAGCGCCAGGCCCTCGAAACCCTCATCGGCGACCAGCAGGTTCGAGCCCCGGCCCACCACCAGCACGTCCACACCGCTCTCCGCCACGGCACGGGACACGGCGACGAGGTCGTCCTCGGTGTCGAGGCGGACGAACCGTGCCGCCGATCCACCCACCCGATAGGTGGTGAGGGGCCCCAGTGGCACGTCCCGTCGGGCGCGATCCCCGAGCAGTCGTGCAGCGTGGTCGACCGCCGTGGTCATCAGCGGATGCGGTCGGGGACGCGACGGCGTTCGAGTACTTCGGTGGGCAGGTCCGCCACATCACCACAGCCCATCGAGATGCACAGGTCCCCGGAGCGCACCTCTCGGGCCAGATACTCCACGAGGTCGGCCCGGCGCGGGATCCACACCACGCGCTGTTCGGGGTGGGCCTCGCAGACGGCGTCCACGACCAACTTCCCGGTGACGCCGGGGATCGGTGTGGTACCCGAGGCGTAGATGTCGGTGAGCACCACCAGGTCGGCGGCGGCGAAGGCATCGGCATAGGCGGGCGACATGACCGCCATGCGGTGGTAGCGGTTCGGCTGGAACACGGCGATCACGCGCTGCCATTCGTCGCCGCTGGACCGGGCGGCCCGCAGTACGGCGTCGATCTCGGCAGGCAGATGGGCGTAGTCGTCCACAAAGGTGGCGCCGCCGTCGTGACCCCTCACGTCGAAGCGGCGAGCGACACCCCCGAACCTGCCCAGGGCGGTCACGACCGGATCGAAGGGGACCCCGAGCGCCAGTGCCATGGCGATCACGGCACAGGCATTGCGCACGTTGTGAACGCCCCGCAACGGGAGCTCGACCTCGCCGAGCACCACCGGATCGGCTTCGGGCCCGGTGCGCTGATGCACCGTGAAACGCGAGACACCCCGATGAGCAGTCAGGTCACGGGCCCACAGCGAGGGACCGTGGGACCAGTGGGGGTCATCGGCGTCGTCGGCCTCGACAGCGCCGTAGCCGACGGCGCCCTCGAGGGCGCCGAGCCGGGCAGCCGCCGGATCGTCGAAACACACCACACGCGGTCCGTCGATACCGGAAAGATACGTGGCGAACGACGCCTCGAGGGCCTCGATCGTGCCGAAATGGTCGAGGTGGTCGACGTCGACGTTGGTCAGGATGGTCCCGGCGAGGGGCAGCGCCAGGTGGGTGCCGTCGCTCTCGTCGACCTCCACGACCAGCACCTCCTCCCCGCTCCAGTGCGCCCCTGTCCCGACGTCGGTGACATCGCCTCCCACGATGAAGCTCGGCCGCAGGCCGGCCTCGACCAGGGCCAGGCTCAACATGGACGTCGTCGTGGTCTTGCCGTGCGTTCCAGCCACCCCGATACTGCGGGCACGGGCGCAGATGGCGGCGAGCATCGCGGATCGCCGCAGCGTCGGCACGGATCGCACGCGGGCCTCGTCCAGTTCGATGTTGCGCTCGGGTATGGCACTCGAGGCGGTGACGGCGTCGACTCCGTGCACCAGTTCGCGGCGGTGTCCCACGTGCACGTCGACCCCAGCAGCCCGAAGCCGATCGAGGACCGGCAGATGGCGAAGGTCGCTGCCCGACACCCGGTGCCCCATCTCGGCCAGGACCAGCCCGATGGCACTCATCCCCGGACCGCCCACGCCGACCACGTGGTAGCGACCCGGCCGGGACAGGTCGAGCAGGTCGCCAGTCACTGTGCCACCTCCTCGATCACCCGCACGATGGCGTCGCTGCGGTGGACCTCACCGGCGGACCTCGCTGCCCGCCCCAGTGACGCCAGGCGCTCGGGGTCGCTTCGCAGGCCGTCGATGAGATCGCCCAGGCGCTCGAGTTCGGTGTCGTCGAGCGTCGACGCACCACCGGCTTCCACCAACCAGGCGACGTTGGCCCGCTGATGGTCGTCCGCTGCCTGGGGCCAGGGCACCAGAATGGACGGAGTGCCGGTGACCGCCAGTTCGATCACGGTGCTGGCACCGCCCCGCGCCACCACCAGGTCGCTGGCTGCATAGACCTGGGGCATCTGCTCGTCGAACCCGATCACCTGGTACAGCATGCCGTCGCCATCATGGCGCGCGGGCATCGCCCCGGTGAGGAATCGGGTGCCGACCACATGACGCACCGCCATCATGGGGTCATTGCCCCACCGTTCGACCAGATCGGCCACGGCCGCGTTCAGCGCCCCTGAACCCTGTGAGCCTCCGACGACGGTGACGAGGAAGCGGTCCGTCGGGATGCCCAGGGCACGGCGAGCGGCGGCGCGCTGCGTGTCCCTGTCGACTGCGAGTACCTCACGGCGCACCGGTGCGCCGGTGTGGCGCGCCCGAGGCAGCGGTGAATCGGCGAAGGCCACGGCACTGACGGCGGCGAAACGGGCGGTGAACTCGCTGGACCGGCCCGGGCGACGGTCGTACGACACCACCACGATGGGCAGGCGGCGGCGGCGAGCGGCGAGAACCACCGGCAGGCTGGCGTAGCCCCCTACCGAGACCACGACCCGGGGTCGTCGCTGGTCGAGCAGATGTCCGGCAGCCCGTACGGCGCGCCACAGCCTGATCGGGAAGGCGAAGTTCGACACCGTGAGGCGCCGCTGCAGGCCGACGACGTCGAAAAAGGTGTGCGGCACACCGTGGGTGGGAACGAGGCGGGTCTCGACACCGCGCTGCGCACCGGCGTAGTGGAGGGTGTCCAGGGAGTGCCCGGCGGCGACCAGGCCGTCGATGATCGCCAGTGCCGGGAGAACGTGGCCGGCCGTGCCGCCGCCCGTGACGACGGCGAAGGCTCGGGGCCCGGTCATGTCACATGACGGGCCACGTTGGCCAACAGGCCGGCAGCGGCCAGGCTGACCAGGAGCGACGTTCCGCCGTAGGAGATGAGGGGCAGCGTGAGGCCCGTCACGGGAAGCAGGCCCGTCACCCCACCCACGTTGATGAGTGCCTGCACTCCGAACCAGCCGGCGATGCCGCCGGCCAGCAACATGCCGAACCGGTCGCGCGAGGCCAGTGCGACCTGGACACCGGCGATGGTGAGCATGACGAAACCACCCAGGACGGCGAAGGCACCGATGAGACCGAGTTCCTCGGCGATCACGGCGAAGATGAAGTCGCTGTGGGCGAGGGGCACGAAACCCCACTTGCTCGTCCCGGCACCAACACCCACCCCCGAAGCACCGCCGTTGGCGATGGACAGGATCGCCTGCCACACCTGATAGGCGTAGTCCTCCTTGTTGCCTTCCAGGTCGAAGACGGCCATCCACCGCATGGTCCGACGCGAACTCGACAACACGATCAGCAGGAAACCGGCGAAGCCGACCAGGAACGTCACGACGAGGGGCTTCAGGCGCACCCCGGCGACGTAGGCCACGGTGAAACCAATGGCGGCGAATACGGCCACGGTCCCCAGGTCGCCCTGGGCGAGACAGGCGAGGCTCGACACGCCCATGACCTGCAGCACCTGCTTGAACGACGGTCGGACGGTCGGATCGGCCTCGAGTTGGCGTGCCAACAGGTCGGCGCAGCGCAGCAACAGTGCGATCTTGAGGATCTCCGACGGCTGGAAGCCGGCGGGGCCGATACCCACCCACGCCCTCGCCCCCTCGGCGGACCGGCCCAGGCCGGGGACGAAGGGCAACAGCATGGCGCCGGTGGCCAGGATCATGAAAGGACCCGTCCAGGCACGCCACCGCTGGTAGCGCACCCGATAGGCGACGTAGGCCGCACCGGCCCCCATGACCGCCCACAGCGTCTGACGCATCGAGAACCGCCACGGCGAGTAGCCGTCGTGGAGCGATGTGATCGACGAGGCGGACATGACCATGACCAGGCCGACCACGGTGAGCATGACCACGACGGAGACGATGGCGTAGTACGTGACCGACGGTGCGCCCCGCGTGCCGGCGGGCACGGTCGCCGCTGGTGGCGGCGTCGGCTTCAGCGACAGTTTGGGCATGGCCGGCATCACCAGTTTGGGGCGGGCCGGGCGAGCGGTCCGCTGGCTGCGCGCCGGAGCGCCGGTGGTGACGGCCCGCTTCGCCGCCGCCTCGGTGACCGGTCGTCGTCGGGCCTCGGTGGCGGCAGGTCGCCGGGGGCGTGAGGCCGCGCTTCCGCGACGCTCGAGCACCTGGCGGCGGCGCTCGGCCATGCCGCGACGCTGCACGCGCCTCGGGTCGCTGCCCGGAAAGGTGGTGGTCATGACTGTTCCCCCAGGTGTTCCCGGACGCAGCGGACGAAATCGTCGCCCCGTTCCCCGTAGTTGCGGTATGCGTCGTAACTGGCGCAGGCCGGTGACAGCACGACGGCGTCGCCGGGGCGGGCCAGGATGGCCGCCAGTCGGACGGCCTCGGCCATGGTGCCGGCGCGTTCGACGGGACGCTGTCCGGCGAAGGCGGCCATCACCTCGTCGGCTGCCTCGCCCAGTGCCACCACCGCTCGCACATGGTCCGCTCCATGAGCCAGCACCGTCAGGTCGAGGCCCTTGTTGCGCCCTCCGGCGATCCACACGAGGGAGGGGAAGGCGGCGACGGCCGTCAGGGCGGCGTGCGGTGTGGTGGCCTTCGAGTCGTCGAACCACCGAACGCCCCCGCCTTCGGCGACCAGTTCGATGCGGTGGCGGGGTGCCGTGAACGTTCGCAGCGTCGCGGCCACGTGGTCGGCGCCGGCCAGTCCGGTCTCCATGGCGAGTGCGGCGGCGGTCAGGCCGTTGGTGAGATCGTGGGGCAGTGCCCGGGCCAGTTCGTCCACCCGGGCGATGTCACCACCCGGTCCGGTCAGTCGGCCGGCGGCCACGCGGTAGTCGCCCGCATCGAGGCCGACCGTGATGCGGCGCGCCCCGACAGCGTCGAGGTGCCGACGCACCACGGGATCGTCGACCGGGCCGACCGCCACGTCGTCGGGCCTGAGCGCCTGCCACAGACGGGCCTTGGCGCCGATGTAGGACGGCAGGTCACGGTGCCAGTTCTGGTGGTCCTCCGCCAGGTTCAACCAGGCCGACCCCTCGGCCCGGAAGCGCTCGGTGAAGGTCAACCGGAAGCTCGAGCACTCGACCACGAAGGCGTCGAGATCGTCGTCGATGACGCTGATCAACGGCGCGTCGGTGTTGCCCACCGCCCGGGTCCGGTGCCCGGCCGTCGTCAGGATGGCAGCGGTGAGTTCCGTGGTCGTGGTCTTGCCGTCGGTACCGGTGATGGCCAGCATGGGTCGAGGACCACCGGGGCGGTCCTGCTCCCAGCGATAGGCCAGTTCGATCTCGGAGCACACCTCGACCTGTCGCTGGCGGCAGTGCTCGAAAAGAGCATGGGTCTCGGGGACCCCCGGGGCCGGCACCACCAGGTCGCTGCACGCCACGAGGTCGTCGAGCGAGTGGGGATCGGGGGCCTCTGCCAGGTCGACACCCCACGATGCCGCCAGAGCCCGAGCATGGTCGGTGGGTTGGTCGTCGGCCACCGAGAACGGGATCGAACGCCGCCGCAGTGCGTGGGCGACCGCCTCACCAGCGACGGCGAGGCCGTAGACGAGGACGTGGGTCACCCGCCCACCTGTTGGGTGAAGTCTCCGATGAACACGGCGAGAGCGGTGGCCACGCAGATTCCCGAGATGATCCAGAACCGGATGATGACGGTGGTCTCGGGCCAGCCGACCAACTCGAAGTGATGGTGGACCGGCGACATGCGGAACAGCCGCCGGGTGCGGCCCGATGCCTTGAACACACCCATCTGAATGGCCACCGAACCGGCCTCCATGACGTTCAGGCCACAGATCAGCACGAGGAGCAGCTGCGTGTTCGTGGTCAGTGCCAGCAGCGCCAGTGCCGAGCCGATACCGAGGGCACCCACGTCGCCCATGAAGATGCGTGCCGGTGCGGCGTTCCACCAGAGAAAGCCGCCACACGCCCCGGCGAACGCTGCCGCCACCGTCGCCAGATCGAGCGGGTGCACGACGTCGCCGTACACCTCGGGGTTCCGGAACGCCCAATAGGCGATGATCGTGAAGGCGGCGAAGCCGAGCAGTGCCGAACCGCCGGCCAGACCGTCGAGGCCGTCGGTGACGTTGACGGCATTGGTGGTCGCCCAGATGATGAGGCCCGCCCACACGACCCATACGGGCGACGGGAGTTCCCAGCCCGGCAGATCCGCACGGGTGAACGACAGGGCCTGGCTGACATTGGTCGTGAGCAGCAACCAGACGGCGAAGGCCAGGCTCAACCCGAAGGTCACCAGTCCCTTCTTCTTCCAGAAGATGCCACGGTTGTGCCGGCGCCGCACCTTGATCAGATCGTCGGCGAGGCCCATCGAAGCCATGACCAGAACCGTCACCCACAGGATCAGGGCCTGATCGGAGAACACGAGGCCGGGCCGCACATGAGCAACCACCCACCCCAGGAAGGCCGCCCCGACTATGGCCAGGCCGCCCATGGTGGGCGTCCCCTGCTTCGCGAGGTGATGAGTGGGACCGCGGTCCTCCTTGCCCAGGATGGGCTGACCGGCGCCACGGCCACGGAAGAACGTGATCAGCAACCGTGTCCCGACGAGTGACAGCGCCATGGCGGTCGCTCCGGCGATCATCACGGCGATCACAGCGCCACCTCCGGCGAGCGCTGTGCGAGGTGTGCGTCGAGGAGTTCGGCCACCACGGTGGCATCGTCGAAGGGCACCACGAGATCGCCGATGGTCTGGGTGTTCTCGTGACCCTTACCGGCCACGATGACGACGTCGCCGGAAGTGGCGGTTTCCAGAGCCGCAGCGATGGCCCGCCGGCGATCGGGTTCCATCACGCCGAGGCGCGCCGGGTCGACCTCGTCGACACCTCGGCGGATCGCTTCCATGATGGCGAGGGGGTCCTCGGAACGCGGGTTGTCCGATGTGAGGATCACGGTGTCGGCCAGACCGGCGGCCACGGCACCCATTCGAGGCCGCTTCGGGGCGTCGCGGTCGCCCCCGCAGCCGAACACGACGATCAGGCGACCTGCACCGGTCAGGCGGCGCGCAGCCCGCAGCACCTGCTCGAGGCCTTCGGGCGTGTGGGCGAAGTCGACCACCACCGTCGGGCCGTCCTCGTGGTCGATCACCTCGAAGCGACCCCTCACGGTCGGGGCCACAGCCAGCGCCTCGGCCACGACCGCCTCGTCGACCCCCAGCACGGCGGCGGCGGTGGCGCTGGCGAGGGAGTTCATGACATGGAACTCCCCACCCAGTGGCACGGTCACCAGTTGGCCCCGCCAGCGGTACTGGTGCTCGAGCCGGTCCACGCGGACGTCGCTGATGTCGTCGAGACCGAATGTCGTCACCGGAACGGCCGTCACGTCGGCGAGCAGGCGACCGTGGACGTCGTCACGGTTGATCACCGCAGCGGTGCAGTACTCGGGTGTGAACAACGAGGCCTTGGCGGCGAAGTACCGCTCCGGCGTGCCGTGGAAGTCGAGGTGGTCGTGGCCCAGATTGGTGAACACGCCCAGGGAGAAGCGGGTTCCCGCCACTCGCTGGAGTTCGAGAGCATGGCTCGACACCTCCATGACGACATGGCGGTCACCGGCCGCGACGCGCTGGGCGAACCACTGCTGCAACTCGGGCGCCTCGGGGGTCGTGAGGGTGCCCGTGAGGGTGCCCCGTACGGAGGTCTGACGGCCGGCGTGGCCGAGGATGTGACCCAGGAGATGCGCCGTCGAGGTCTTGCCGTTGGTGCCGGTCACACCGACCACCTCGAGGCGGTCGGACGGCCAGCCGGCCTGCGCAGCGCACAGCAGTCCCAGGGCCCGGCGGCTGTCGGCCACCACGATCTGGGGTACGGCGACCTCGAGTGCCCGTTGCACCACGACGGCGGCAGCACCTGCTTCGACGGCGCCGGCTGCGAAGTCGTGCCCGTCGTGGCGCTGTCCCACGACGCAGACGAACAGCGCCCCGGGGGCCAGCGCACGCGTCGAGTCGGTGACCTGCGTCAACTCGCACGATGTCTCCCCGGACGCAGCGGCGATCAGCCGCCACGGCAGGCGGCCCCCGAGGGCGTCGGTCAGCAGGGTGTCCAGATCGGTCGTGCGCGTCATGGAGTGGGCTCACAGCCGTGATCACCCAGCGGCGGCTCGATCCGCAGTTCGCGCAGCACGACCTGAGCGATCTCGGCGAACACCGGGGCCGCCGCCGTGCCTCCGAAACGGTCGCGCGTACTGGGATCGGGTTCGTCGATCGACACGAGGATCGTCACCTGCGGGTCCTGGGCGGGCAGGAAGCCCACGAAGGAGGCGAAGTACGACCGCCGACCTGAACTGTCGACGTAGGTACCGGTGTCCTGCACCTTGTAGCCGGTCCCCGTCTTCCCGGCCACACTGACCCCGGGGATCTGGGCCAGCTTGGCCGTACCCCGGCACACGACGTCGGTCATCATCGTCGTCATCGTGTCGGCGACCTCGGTCCGCAACACGTCGCGCCGGGGCGCCGGCGGCATCTCGGCCAGGACGCCCGAGCTGTCCACGACGCCGCGCACCAGACGAGGCGCCACGTAGGTCCCACCATTGGCGATGACGTTGACCGCCGACACCAACTGCAACGAGGTGGCGGCGAAGCCGTACCCGTACGACGCGGTGACCCGCTCGCTCCCCCGCCAGTCCTCGACGGGGCGCAGGATCCCGGGGCTCTCGCCCGGAAGCTGCAGGTGCGTGCGCTCACCGAAGCCGAACGCCTTCAGGTAGTCGTACTGCCGCTGCACACCCAGCGCTTCCGACATGAGAACGGTGCCGATGTTCGACGACCTCGTGAGGATCTGGCGCACGGTCATCGGCTCGGTGCCGTGCGGATAGGCGTCGGTGATGCGGAAGCTGTCGACCATGATGGCCCCCGGCACCTCGAACACGGTCTCGGGTGTCACCCTGTTGTCGTTCAGGGCGGCAGCCGTCGTGATCACCTTGGCGACCGACCCCGGCTCATGGGCGGACACGGCGGTGAAGTTCGCCGTCGTCACCCGCGCCGCCTGCCCGGGTTCACGCTCCACGCTGCCCACTGCCAGCAGTTCGCCCGTGCGCGAGTCCATGACGATGGCCGTTCCTCGCCGAGCCGCCAGGGCGTCGACACGTTCGAGCAGTGCCTGTTCCACCTGGAACTGGATCGACCGGTCGAGTGTCAGCACCAGATCGTCGCCCGGCTGGGGCGGCACCACGGTTCGCCGCCCGGTGGGAAGCGATCGACCCTCGCCGTCCAGTTCGCGCTGCACGGTCCCGTCGACGCCGGTGAGGTCCAGGTCGTAGAGCAGTTCGACACCCGAGATCCCCACACCATCGGGGTCGGTTCGGCCCAGGACGCCGCGCGCCAGATCGCCGCCTGTCACCACCCGCTGGGGTTCGGTGTAGGTGGCGACACCCGGGAGGCCCAGCGCCAACACGGCGTCGGCCAGTTCGGCAGGGACCTGGCGCACCACGTAGGCGAAATGGGAGGTGGGCGAACCGAGGCGCGTCGTCATGTCGGCGATGCGTTCGGGCGACCATCCGAGCAGTTGCCCCAACGCATCGGCGGTACCCCGGGCATCGCGGACGTCCCGGGGGTCGGCGTACACGGTGATGCTGGGCACCGACAGAGCGAGTTCCATCCCGTGCCGGTCGAAGATGGTGCCGCGTCCGGCCCGGAGGGTCTCCGTCGCCAGGCGCTGCTCCATGCTGGCCTCGCGGTAGGCGTCGGCCCGCACGGTCTGCAGGAGGACGACCCGCCCGAACACCACGGCGAGCAGTGATGCCACCACCGACATCAGCAGCAGCATGCGCCAGCGCAGACGCTTCTCGTGGGGCGGGCGTCGTGGCCTGGCGGCCACCTCGGGGCGTGCCGACGGTCGCCGGGTCACGGTTCGACCTGGAGTGCCTGTTTGACGGCGCGGAAATCGTCGAGAGGTGTGCGTGCCGGCTCGGCCACCCGTGGATCGAGCCCTGCCGTCGCCGCCGAGACGAGCGCCACCACATCGGGCGGCACGTCGAGGAACTCCGTCCGACCTCCCGATACCAGGCCCAGTTCACCAGCCCGGGCAGCGAGGCGCTCGGGTGAGGCCATCCAGGCCCGTTCGCGGCGCAGGACGTCGAAGCGCGCCCGCTCGTCGCTCACGCGACGATCCAGTTCGTCCAGTTGATACTGACGCTCCGCCAGTCGGGTGTGGAAGACCGTGACGATCACCATGGCCCCCAGCGTTACGGCCACCACGATCATCACCATGCGGAACCAACCCCGTCGCGGAGCCACCACCTCCAACTCGGGGGGCTGCGTCCGCTCGATCTGACGACCGGTGACGGGGCGACGCAGGGTGGCGGCAGGACGCGCCATCTCAGCCCGCCTCGTGCAGACGTTCGGCGACGCGCAGCCGGGCGGAGGCGGCACGGGGGTTCACGGCGATCTCCGACTCGGACGGCCGTGACGGGGCCTTCACGAGGCGCAGCGTGCGCACGGCGCCGCAGACGCAGGGCAGGTCGTCGGGACACGTGCAGCCGCCCGTCACCCCTTCGCGGAACCGCTCCTTGACCAGGCGGTCCTCCCCCGAGTGGTAGGCGAGCACGGCGATGCGGCCCCCGGGAGCGAGCACGGCGATGGCGTCGTCGAGGGCGCCGGGCAACTGTTCGAGTTCGCGGTTGACCTCGATGCGGATGGCCTGGAAGGTCCGCTTGGCGGGATGGCCCCCGCGTCGGCGCGCCGGGGCCGGAATGGCATCGCTCACCACACCGGCCAGTTGCACGGTCGTCTCGATGGGTCGGGCAGCGACGATGGCCCGGGCGATGCGGGTCGCCCATCGCTCGTCGGCGTTGCGACGCAGCATGGCGACCAACTGCTGTTCGTCGTAGCCGTTCACCACATCGGCCGCCGACCAGCGGTCGTCGGGATCCATACGCATGTCCAGGGGCGCGTCGTTGCGGTACGAGAAACCGCGCTCGGGGCGGTCGAACTGGGGCGACGAGACACCGAGGTCGAACACCGCCCCTGCAAGATGTTCGACGCGATGCTGCGCCATGGCCTCGCGGATGTTCTCGAAACGGCCTCGGTGCACCACCACACGGTCGGCGTAGGGGGCCAGGCGACGGGTGGCGGCGGCGAGGGCGTCGGGATCGCGGTCGATACCCAGCACCGACAGGTCGGCGCGGGCCTCGAGCACCGCCTCGGCGTGGCCTCCCCCACCCAGCGTCGCGTCGAGCACCGTGCCGGAGGGCACGACGGTCATGACAGCGGCCACTTCATCGCGCATGACGGTGCGGTGGGCGAACCCTTCGGGGACGGCGGGCGTCGGCTCGTTCATCGGTCGGCCCCGGCCATCGCGTCGGTCCCCTGAGTGCTGACCCGGTCGAAGCGCTCCGGCTGCCAGATCTCGAGGCGGTCGTAGGCCCCGGCGACGATCACAGGGGCATCGAGACTCAGGCCGGCGTAGTCACGCAGTTTCTCGTCGAGGTTGATGCGCCCCTGGGCGTCGACTCGGACCTCGATGGTGCGGGCCGCCTTGGCGCGCATCTCGTCACGGGTCATCTCGCCCCGCCGGACCCGCTCGAGCATCTCCCGGGCGTCGGTGTCGAAGTCGTCCGCCGTCAGCACGTTGACGCACTTGTCCTGGCCCAGGGTCAGGTAGCACACGGGTTCGAGGCGTCGGCGGAAGGCGGCGGGCAGCGCCAGTCGACCCTTCGGGTCGAGCTGGCGCTCATGCGCTCCCACGAACCAGTTGCCGTCCACCTGTTGCCCGATCTGTGCCCTGTTGTGCCCTCATGTGCCCCGGCGCGGGGCGCGGATCGCCCGAGCCGACCCACAAGGCACCACTTTGGTCCCCACAACCCCCCACTGTCAACCACCATGCCCCACTTAACCCCACTTTTGACCGGATGGTCCCCCACGAACCCCCACGGGGGCGCGCCGAAACAGCGATGAGGATGAGACGGTGACGATCAGCCCAGGGCGGTGAAGTGGGCGGCCACGGCGTCGATGATGCGCTCGACGGGGTGGTCCACGGTGGCGACCACCCCGAGATCATCGACGGCCGGACGCGGGGGCACCAGGAGTTCGAGCATCAGGTCGGGCGACCACCGTCGGTACACGGCGCACTGGAAGCGGGCCGCATCGCGCGTTCGGCGTTGGCTCACACCGACGAGTTTGCGACCGGCGAGGGTCACTTCACCGGGCCCCAGTCCGGCGAAGCACACCTGCCGTGACCATGCCGTCGTGACGAGGCCACCCCGATGTACCTCCGGTGACGAACCGTCCGCGGCGGCAACGCCCAGACCCGAGAGCGCCTGGGCCCAGGCCTCACCGATCCACCACATCGCCCGCCCCACGTCGTCATCCCAACAGGGGTCCCCGCGGGCGATGACGACATCGAGCCATACCACCTCGTCGGGCACCAACAGCACGGCACCGCCTCCACTGCGTCGGCGCACCATCTCCACGTCCCGGCGGCTGCAGGCGGCACTGTCGACGAAAGCGTCGGACTGCGTGGAACCGAGCACCAGTGCCGGCCGGTCCACCTCGAACCACCACAGATGTCGCTGCCCGTCCTCGGGAAGGGACCGGGCGTGGAAGGCCGACGCACTGCCCCGCACGCGCTCGACCCGGGTCACGACGCCCCGCTCAGCCGGTGAGCGCCAGGTACGGCTTCCACACCTCGGGGACGCGGGTCACCGTGAGCGACACCCATCCCAGGCCTTTGGGTGCCCGTGGAAGGCGCGCCAATGGCATGCCCGCCTCCTCGGGGGTCCGGTCGCGCTTGGTCAGGTTGCACCGGCGACATGCGGCAGCGACGTTCTCCCACTCGTGGCGACCGCCACGGGAACGCGGCATGACGTGGTCGATGGAGTCGGCCAGACCACCGCAGTACTGGCACTCGTGGCCGTCGCGAGCGAACACGGCACGGCGGGAGAGGGAGGCGCGACGGCCGTAAGGAACATGCACCATGGTCCGCAGGCGCACGACGAGGGGTGACGGTACGGCGCAGGAAGCCGCCCGGAACATCGTCCCGTCGTGCTCGATCACGTCGGCCTTGTCGGCCAGTACCAGGCATGCAGCCCGGCGCACACCCACGATGCTCAGTGGCTCGTACGTTGCATTGAGCACCAGAGCGCTGCGCATCCTCGATCGGCCTCAGGACCCGACCCTGAACGGATCCGGGCATCTCATCGGGATCCGGCCTGCCACTGACGGCACCACACCAGGTAGTGAAGCACATCACGCGGTTCGGGAGCGTGACCCTCGTCGCCGTACTGCGTGACCAGTCGGAGCCGGCGGTAGGCGCGCGGGGGAATGGGCAGGAACGGTGCCCGGTGCCACCAACCGGGGGCCGCCATGCGCGCCGCCTGACGCACGGCGGTGGGCCACAGCGCCGGGCGCGCCACCAGCGCCGCCGCCACTCGGACCCACGCCCACGCCGTCATGCCTTCGCCACGGGTTCCTTGGGCAGGCCGAGCACCATCTCGCCGATGATGTTGCGCTGGATCTGGGACGACCCGGCGTAGATGGTCCCCGCCCGGGCGTTGAGGAACACGCCCACCCACGATGCCGTGCAGTTCGGTGCGCCGGCGTCGTCGGCCTGGAACGCCGAGGACGGGCGTCGACCGACGGGCACCAACGACGCAGCGCCCATGATGTCGACGGCCAATTCGGTGACCGTGCGGTGGTACTCGCTCCAATACAGCTTCGAGATGGCTCCGTCGGGTCCCGGATGATGCCCGGCGAGGAACTTCGTCAGCGTCCGCATGCCCAGGTAGCGCATGATCTGGACCTTCGAGTAGCACCAGGCCAGGCGCTGGCGGATGCGGGGATCGTCGGCGACTCCGAAGTCTTTGGCCAGCAGCAGCAGGCGGTCCAGTTCGGCCTGGAAGCGAATCGGCAACGTGGCGGCCGCTTCGCCGCGTTCGTAACCCAGCAACGTCATGGCGACCGCCCAACCGTTGTTCACCCCACCGACCACCTCGTCCTTGGGGGTGGTGGCGTCGGTGTAGAACACCTCGTTGAACTCGCTGTCGCCCGAGATCATCTTGATCGGGCGCACCTCGACACCGGGCTGACGCATGTCGACCAGCAAGAAGCTGATGCCCTTGTGGCGTGATGCGTCGGGGTCGGTACGGGCCAACGTGAAGATGTGGTCGGCGAGATGACCTGCCGAGGTCCAGATCTTCTGGCCGTTGAGCACCCACTGATCGCCGTCGAGGACGGCCCGCAGCCCCAGATTGGCCAGGTCGCTTCCTGCGTTCGGTTCGCTGTACCCCTGGCACCACACGTCCTCGCCCGACAGGATGCGAGGGAGGTAGCGCCGCTTCTGCTCCTCGGTGCCCCACTGGAGCAGGGTGTTGCCGAGCATCTGGATGCCGAACACGTCGTTGGCGGCGCCCGTGGGCACGCCGGCGCGGGCGAACTCCTCACCGATGATCACCTGCTCGAGGGCCGACAGTCCGGCGCCGCCGTACTCCACGGGCCAACCCGGTGCGAGGTATCCGCCCTCGTGCAACACACGGCGCCAGTCGGCGACGAAGTCGTGCAGTTCGTCACCCTCGAGGGTGCCGACGCCACGCCAACCGGCGGGAAGTTTCTCGGCCAGGAACGCCTGGACCTTCTCGCGATATGCCTCGGCCTCTGGCCCGTAGGTCGGTGTCATGCGCCCATCGTAGTGCGGTGAGCCGATCGCACCCGTCGGGCGACGGCCGCCGCACCCACGAGGGGACCTGCCGCACCCAGGCGCACCGGTTCGATCAGGGCACCGTGCACGAACGACAGCCCGAGGCGTCGGTCGAGTTCTTCCTGTGCTGCGCGGAAGAAGGGTTCACCGAACCCGATCGCCACCGATCCACCCACGAAGGCCCGCTTGAGATCGACCGTGACCATGACGGTGGCGACGGCCCTGCCCACGAGCATGCCGGTTCGTTCGACCACGGCGGCCGGTACCGACGCCTCGGGGGGCCGGCCGGTCTCCGCCGCGATGGCGCGCCCACTGGCGTAGGCCTCCAGGCATCCGTGCCCACCGCAGTGGCACGGCCGGCCGCCCGGCACCACCACGACATGGCCGATGTGACCTGCGTTGCCCAGGCGGCCGTCGAGCAGGCGACCGCCCGACACCAGACCACCGCCGACACCGGTGGAGACCACCATCGCCAGATAGTCGTCCAGACCTGCGGCTGCGCCCCGCCAACCCTCGCCGAGCGCCAGGGCCTTGGCATCGTTGTCGACCGCCGTGGGCAGTTGGGTGAAGGCCTCGAGCCGTTCACGCAGGGGGAAGCCGCGCCATTCCGGTATGTGCAACGGCGAGACCAGCCCCTGCTCCAGATCCATGGGCCCGCCACATCCCACACCGCAGGCCACCAACTGCAGGGCTCCGGCCGCCGCCTGCACCCGTTTGATCAGACGTTCGAGCGCCAACCACACGTTCCGTTGCGGTGTGGGAACACGGTCGCGTACGACCAGGTTGCCCTCCATGTCGACCACACCGGCGGCCAGTTTGGTGCCGCCCACGTCGACGGCGAGGTAGCCGAGCGCGGAGTCGGCCATGGTGGGAGGCGACAGACGGCCCGAGCGTTCGCTCAGGTACGGTCGCGGTTGCCCTGGACGCGCTGGCGCGTGGAGCGCAGTGAAGCGGCGACGTCCTGGATACCGGCCCGGCCCATGGCACGCAACTGGCGTTCGACCACGGCCGCACAGGCGAGCATGACCACGAACCCGGCGAATGCCAGCACGAAATGCACCTGAAGCAGCACCAGCAGCAGCACGAGGCCTCCGACCGTGCCCAGCACGGCCCACCACACCGTGCGAGCGGAGTGGCGGTACAGCCCCGACGACGACACGGCTTGCGCGAACTTGGGGTCGTTCTCGAGTTGCTCCTCGATCTGACGGAGGATGCGCTGTTCATCTTCCGAAAGCGGCATGCCTGCTCCTGCAGTGACGTGGGACCTCCATCATTCCACGGCTGCCCCCGGGTGACAACGCGGGAGGGTGACCGCCGTGATCAGGTGGCGCCGACATCGGGACCCCACGGCTGGCGGGCGGAGGGGCGGCGACGCTCCAGTCCGCTGGCGGGTCCGATGGCATCGGCCCCGAAACGCCCCCGCACACGGTCGATCGCGCGGGCTGCGTCGCCCAGCGACACGGTCGACACCCCGGTACGGGAACTCCCCTCGAGATCGTCGAGGCTCAACTGGACCGCCGAGGGGGCGAGATTCGACCCGCTGACGCCGACGAGGCGCACCCCGCGAGCGGCATCGAGTTCGGCGACGGCGTCGTCGAGTGCGCGCACGATCGCCGGACCCGTGTCCAGACCGTCACCCGGGGTCGCCGAGCGGGTCATCGTACGAAAGTCACTCCACTTGATCTTCAGGGTGACGGTTCGGGCGGCCAGGCCCTCGGCCCTCAGCCGCGCCGCCACCGCGTCGGCGAGGCGGACCACCTCGCCGCGCACCTCGGCCACCGTCACGAGATCGTGCTCGAAGGTCTCCTCATGGCCGATGCTCCTTGGCCGCCGGTCCGGTTCGACGGGCCGCTCGTCGAACCCGTGGGCCAACTCCCACAGGTGCCGCCCGGCGGCAACGCCCAGCAGCGCCTCGAGGTCCTGGCGCCGCTGCGCGGCGAGATCACCCACCGTGCGCAGTGCTCGGCGTTCCAGGCGTTCCGCCGTGCGCGGCCCCACACCCCACAACGCCCGGACCGGCAGTGGATGCAGGAAGGCCAACTCCTCCCCCAGCGGCACCTCGACCACGCCGCGGCCCGGCTCGACGCCCTGGGGTGTGGCGTGCGGTTTTGCGGCCTCGGAAGCCAGTTTGGCCAGCAGTTTGTTACCCGCCGACCCCACGCTGCAGGTGAGCCCTGTGCATTCCCTGACGCGGTCGCGCACCCGCTGGCCGAGCACGACCGCCGATTCGCCGCGCCGGAGGGCCCCCGTCACGTCCAGGAAGGCCTCGTCGAGCGCTATCGGCTCGACGAGCGGCGTGAACTCACCGAACACCTCGTGGAGGACGGTGCTCACCTCGGCGTACAACGCGTGGTCGCCAGGCAGGAACACCGCACCGGGACACCGTCGCCGCGCCTGGGCGGCCGACATCGCAGAGTGGACGCCGTACCGGCGCGCCTCGTAGGACGCCGCCGCCACCACACCGCGTTCGCCCGTGCCACCGACCACGACGGGACGGCCCCGCAGTTCGGGGCGTCGCAGCAGCTCCACCGACACGTAGAAGGCGTCCATGTCCACGTGGAGGATCGTGCGCGGCCGTCGGTCCGACGGTGGCATCGCAGCGCCGCCCACGGTGCTCACCCGGTCACGACCGCCGGGGACGCAGGCGCAGTCCGAGGTCGCGCCATGCCAGGCGCATCACCAGGCGGAATGCCTCCCCGATGATGCGGTACGACAACTTCGACTCGCCCTGCGTGCGGTCGCGGAACGTGATGGGGATCTCGACGACCCTGCCGCCGCTGCGGACAAGGCGGTGCGTCATCTCCACCTGGAAGCCGTAGCCGTCGGCGCTCACTTCGCGGAACAGCATGCGCTCGAGGGCGTCGGACCGATAGGCCCGATAGCCCGAGGTGGCATCGTTGACCGCCAGACCCAGCATGCCCGCCGCGTAGCGGTTGCCCCACCGCGACAGCCAACGTCGCAGCGCCGGCCACTGGGTGATCACCCCGCCCGGTACGTAGCGACTTCCGATCGAGGCATCGGCGCCGTGCTCGACGGCCGACAGCAGAGCGGGCAGGTCGTCGGGGTCGTGGGACAGATCGGCGTCCATCTGCACGCAGACGGCGGCTCCCTGGCGCAACGCCTCGTCGAAGCCGGCGCGATAGGCCGCCCCCAGGCCCTCCTTGGCGGTGCGACGCAACACGTTGATGGTGCCGCCCAGTCGCGGTGCCACCTCGTCCACCAGATCGGCGGTGCCGTCGGGACTGCCGTCGTCGACCACGAGCACCGCCGCGTCGGGCGCCGCCCGCCGCAACCGGGTCAGCAACTCGACGATGTTGGCGGCCTCGTCGTAGGTGGGAACGACCACGGTCACGCGCACGGCGCCGCACGCTAGTCCGCCCGGCCGATCAGGACGCGCCCCCCAGGCACCCCGTACCATGACCACGTGGCCCCCGGACCCGACGCCCCCGATCGCCCCCTGTCGGCGCTCCCCTCACCCGGCGCACGCGCGGCGGCCTTCGTGGCGATCCTGCTCGGGGGCCTGGCGGGAGGTCTGATCGGCTACGCCCTGGTGAATCTGCAGTGCTCGGGGTCGTGCGGCGTGCCGCTGGGTCTGGGGGCATTCACCGGTGCCGCGGTCGCTGCCGTCGGTACGGCGGTGATCGCCGTCCTCGTGCTGCGCGCCGTGGGTGAGTGGCGGGAACTCCAGGACCGGGCGTGACCGGTGACGCCGACCAGGGCCGCGTGCTGCGCGGTCTCGCCGAGTCGGTGGCCCGCGACACCGGGGTCTGGTTGGCGTCGCAGCGTCGCGACGGCGTGCGCACCCTCGCCACGAAGTCGTCGGCGACCGACCTGGTGACGTTCTTCGACCGTGCTGCCGAACAGCGCATCGTCGCCTTCCTGCGCGACTGTCGGCCCCACGACGCCATCGTGGGCGAGGAGGGTGCCGACACCGTGGGAACCAGCGGTCTGACGTGGCTGATCGACCCCATCGACGGCACCACCAACTTCGTGTACGACCTGGGAGGGTACGCCGTGTCGGTGGCGGTGGTCGACGAACACGGTCCTCTGGCGGGGGCCGTGCACGTGCCGTCGACGGGCGAGTTGTTCTCGGCCCACCGCGATGGTGGCGCCTGGCGGGACGGGTCGGCGATCGCGCCGAGCGAGCGCGACGATCTGGGCCAGGCACTGGTGGCGACCGGTTTCAGCTACGACCCCGAACGGCGCCGAGCCCAGGCGCAGCGATTGGCGGCTCTGCTACCCCGCCTACGCGACGTACGGCGTCTGGGCGCTGCCGCCGTCGACCTGTGCCTGGTGGCATGCGGACGGTTGGACGCCTACTTCGAGGAGTACCTCAACGCCTGGGACTGCGCAGCCGGTCTGCTCATCGCCACCGAGGCCGGTTGCCGAGCCAGCGACTTCACCGGTGGACCGCCGCGACCCGAGGCACTCGTGGTGAGCGCCCCGGCTCTGCACCAGTCGCTCGTGGGCCTGCTCGATGCCACATCCACCCACCCCACGTAGGGCATCATGGTGAGCAGTGGGCGCACGCATCCTCACCGTTGAAGACGACGAGCGGATTCGTGCCGCCGTCAAACTGGCCCTCGAGGACGAGGGCTGGACCGTCGACGAGGCAGCCAGCGGCGAGGAGGCGGTGATCCGGTTCGGCCGGCTTCCGGCCGACGTGGTGCTGATCGACATCATGCTTCCTGGTATCGACGGCTTCGAGTTGTGCCGGACCCTGCGTCGCAGCAGCGATGTGCCCATCGTGATGGTCACGGCTCGGTCCGACACCCACGACATCGTGGCGGGCCTCGAGGCGGGGGCCGACGACTACCTGACCAAACCCTTCGCGCCCAAGGAACTCTCCGCCCGCATCCGGGCCCTGCTGCGACGGGTGCGGCCATCGAGCCCTGGACATCCGAAGCTGGTGTTCGGCGACCTCGAGATCATTCCCGACGAGGGCAAGGTGCTGCGCGCCGGTCAGGAGGTGCACCTCACCAAGACCGAGTTCCGACTGTTGTGCGAACTGGCCGAGAACCCCGGTCGCGTGTTCAGCCGCGAACTGCTGCTCGACAAGGTGTGGGGCTACGACTACTTCGGCGACAGCCGTCTGGTCGACGTCCACGTACGCCGACTGCGCACCAAGGTCGAGAGCGACGCCGCCAACCCCCGCCACGTCGTGACCGTGCGGGGTCTCGGGTACCGTCTCCAGGCGTGACCGACGCAGCGCTCGCGTCCACCGGTGCGGGCCTGCCCGCCCGTCGTCGCCGCCTGGTCCCCCGCCGTCTGCGGCGCTGGAGCCTGCGCTCGCGCATCCTGTGGACGTTCGGTATCGGCACCTTCGTGCTGGCCGTGCTGCTCGCCGTGACCACCTACGGCTTCACCCGCTCCAATCTGGTGGACCAGCGAGATCGGGCTGCGGTGAACCAGGCCTACGGCAACGCCCGCCGCCTGGTGTCGGACCTGCGGTCAAACCCTGCCAGCGCCCAGCCACTGCTCGCACGACTGGGTACGCCGCGGCCGCTCGTGCGCTACCGGGAGGCCTGGACCGCTGGAGATGCCCAGTTCGGTTCGGACCAGGTACCCACCGTCCTGCTCGACGCCGTGCTGCTCGAGTCCGAGCCCGCTCGCATGACCACCGTCATCGGGGGCGAACCCATGCTGGTGGTGGGTATTCCCCTGCCCGAGGTGGGTGCTGCCTACTTCGAGTTCGTCAGCCTCGACGAGGTGCGCTCGACCCTGCGCAGCGTCGGCTTGTCGCTGCTGTTCGCAGGCGGCATCACGACGGGTATGGGACTGGTGCTGGGCGGTATCGCCGCACAACGCTCCGTCCGGCCACTCGTCGACGCCGCCCAAGCAGCGCGCACGATCGCCTCGGGACGTCTCGACACGCGTATCGAGACCACCGACGACCCGGATCTGGGGCTGCTGGCCAACGCCTTCAACGACATGGCGAGCGCACTGCAGCAACGCGTGGAACGCGACGCCCGTTTCGCCAGTGACGTGTCGCACGAACTGCGGTCACCCCTGATGACACTGTCGGCTTCGGTCCAGGTGTTGGAGAGCCGGCGTGACGACCTTCCCGAGCGCGCCCAGGCGGCTCTCGATCTGCTCGCCGCCGACGTCGTGCGCTTCCAGGGCCTCGTGGAGGACCTGCTCGAGATTTCGCGCTTCGATGCCGGGGCGGTGAGGTTGCACCTCGAGCACCTTCCCGTGGCCGAGTTCGTGCGCCAGGCGGTCGC
>Ga0169931_10000671_pt1 | contig 56668 bp, 51 predicted proteins | sample Kivu_15m_20L_FD_129675 | JGI IMG/M metagenome (GOLD analysis project Ga0169931, IMG submission 129675) | Freshwater microbial communities from Lake Kivu, Western Province, Rwanda to study Microbial Dark Matter (Phase II) - Kivu_15m_20L... | ecosystem: Environmental > Aquatic > Freshwater > Lake...
GTCGAGCGAGCCCGCCGAAGTCACGCTGCGTTGCGGTGACGCAACGGGCGAGCGTGCAGTGTGGTCGCCCGACAGGGCTCGTTTGCTCGGGCTACCCGACGATGTTGCAACCGGAGCGGCGGCAGTGGTGCACGAAGAAGTGGCCGGCGTGCGCCTGCGCGTGTCGATGGAGTCATTCTTTCAGGCGTCGCGCCAAGCGGCCGAGTTGCTGGTGGAGGCCGTATCTCGCGGTGCAGATGGGGTGCTCGACGGGGCAGACGGGCCAGTCGTCGACGCGTACGGCGGTGTCGGGCTGTTCGCCGCGACCGTGGTGCCCGTTGGTGTGCACACCGTGGTGGTGGAGTCCAGCGCGTCGGCGTGCGAAGACGCCAAGGTGAATTTGCGCGGTCACACCGCCAAGGTGGTGAACGCGCGATTCGAACACTGGACACCGCAACAAGCCGGCCTCGTCATCGCCGACCCGGCACGTAGTGGCCTTGGAAAGCCCGGCGTCGGCGTGATCGTCGAGATGGACGCTCCGCGCGTGGTGTTGGTGTCATGCGACGCGGTGTCAGCTGCTCGTGACGCGCGGTTGTTGGTGGACGCTGGGTATCAGGCGGTCAATATCGAAGTGCTCGATCTCTTCCCGCACACCCACCATGTGGAAGTGGTGAGCACCTTTGGACGCACGGAAACTATGAACTAGTTCAGGTTCCACCAACCCGACGGTTGATACCCTCCCAGTGCTTTTCGCGAAGCACGACTTTCTGAATCTTTCCAGTCGGGGCTTTCGGGAGGGCATCGACAAAAGTGACAAACTTCGGCACTTTGTAGTGAGATATCAACTCGCGCACAAACACCTGTACCTCATTCTCTGTCACCGTGGCATTTGGCTTACGTACGATGAATGCTGCAACAGCCTCACCCCACTTTTTGTCTGGTATTCCAATTACCGCACACTCAAGTACTTGGTCGTGGCGGTAGATGGCCTTTTCAACTTCGGTGGAATAGACGTTCTCTCCTCCAGAGACGATCATGTCCTTCTTCCGATCCACGATGTATACATAACCATCTTCGTCGATGTAACCCATATCGCCAGTATGTAGCCAGCCACCACGAAGGGTGTCAGCACTAAGTTGCTCCTTTGCCCAGTAGCCCTTCATAACTTGAGGGCCTCTTCCACAAATCTCACCGACGGTGCCCAGCGGCACCACATTGTCATCGTCGTCGACAATCTTTACCTCACACAAGTGCTGTGCCCTGCCCCCCGACATAAGGCGCTTCTTGTCTTGCTCCGATGCCTTCGGTGTGAGTCCGCGGCGATAGTCATACTTTGACAGATACGTCAATTGCACGGTGGCTTCGGTTTGCCCAAAGTATTGCACAAAGTCAATATCGAACGCCTCGCGAGCTGCAAGAACCGTATCAATTGAAACGGGTGCACCGCCCATGCCAAAATGCTTCAAGCTAGAGAGATCTCGTGGGCTCCTTGCCTGAATATCCACAAGAAGATTCAGCATGGTCGCAACGGGAACTGTCTTGGTGACGCGGTATTTGGCAATCATGTCCAAGCACAGATCAGGAATGAAATCGATGATTACCACGGTGCAGCCCGCATACCAATAGGGCAGAGCCATTGTGAAGACAACGTGAAACAAAGCTCCATTGACCAAATTGACGTCTTCGTGCGAGATCTCATCAGCAATCAAGAGGTTCACAATCTGGGCAAAGTTATTGTTGTGGGTTAACATCACACCCTTTGACATTCCAGTAGTCCCGCCCGTGTAACACACCCAGCACACGTCATCTCCGCTTATTGAACGCTCAGGCTCTGGCTCGGTGCTCGCCGAGCTTGCAATGAGCGTTTCGTAGTCGAGATCGAAGCCATGATTCCCACCGAATCCGATGACGGAACGAATGTTTGGCAGTTGCGGGAGAATCTTCCTTACCAAATCGGCGTACTCGACGTCTACGAGTAAGACTGACGAGCCAGCATCATTGATGACGTAAACCAACTCTTCCGCAGTGAAGCGGTAATTCAGCGGACTGTGAAGCATGCCTACTTTCGCACAAGCGAAGTACGAGACCACATGCTGTGGGCGATTGCGCGCCAGAAGGCTAACTTGCTGACCTTGTTTGACACCGAGTCGTTGCAGCGCATGTGCCAGGCGATTGGCTTGATCGTTCAACTCGGCATACGTAAGCGTCGACTTTTCTTCGTATGCCACAGCGACCTTATTCGGATACTTTGCGGCATTCATCCGAGCGATTTCACCCATCAGTAACATGTCGGCTCCCTTTGATGACAATTGCATCCGCGTTAATCCACACAGAATACAAGTGGAGTGCTCCTTGGTCAAACAGATGGTAGCTTTCCAGCGCCCTTTCGATAATTTTCCGCTAGACACTTGATGTGCGAGTGGTGTATCCGGGACATGGCCCAGCCAGCATTCGAGAAATCTGGAATCTCGACGATCGCAAACGTCACCGTGATCGTCCATGGGTGATTATGTGCATGATTGCGAGCGTTGATGGTGCGATTACGGTCGACGGTACGGCTGCTGGTCTTGGTAGTGCGACCGACAAGCAGCTGTTTCTTCATCTGCACACCGAAGCTGACGCAGTGCTTGTTGGGGCTTCAACAGTGCGGGCAGAGCGATACAGGCCACTGCCTGCCAACCAGAAACTAGTGATATTTTCCCGAACTGGAGACCTTGGCTCAGTCACCGACACTCTCGTCAGCGCAAAGAATACCGTGATTATCAATGGTGACGTAGGTATCGCACTTCCGCAACTTGATGTCAATGTGTGTGTGCTTGAAGGTGGTCCGAATCTAAACGGCCAGATGCTTGCAGCTAACCTCGTGGACGAAGTTAGCCTGACCATCGCCCCGCGACTCCTCTCGTCACCGGCGCTGAGAGCAGCATCGGGAGCCCTTGCTGATTCGCGGTTGTGGATTCTTGAAACTGTTTGTGAGGGGGACGACGGGTTTCTCTTTCTGCAGTATCGTCGCACCCGATGAATGTTCCTGGTAACCCCGATCAACTCTCGGAATCTCTCACGCGCGGGGAAATTCTCGCACCAGCCGAGGGCACGAGTGGTCCGATGTTCAAGTTTCTCGACTTCGTCAATGAGCGTCGAAATCTTTGTATCCGAGACTACGACGGTCTGCACGCCTGGAGCACTGCCTCGTACGATGAATTCTGGACTGACATCTCTAGTTTCTTTGACGTCAAGTGGTACGACGAGCCGATTAGTACCGTACAGCCGCACAAACGAAGCATGCCGGGACACCTGTGGTGGCCGGGCGGAAGTCTGAATTATGTCGACGCATTGCTGCGACACGCCGGGCGCGCACCCGATTCAATCGCAGTGATCGCGGTCTCCCAGACTCGCGCAAGGGTGGAATTGACTTGGAAAGAACTGGTCGCACTGATCGGCTCCTTTCGAGATGAAATGATTGCTCACGATTTGACAGTCGGAGACCGTGTTGCTGCGTACTTGCCAAATACACCGGAAGCCGTCGCCATCTTCTTTGCAGCAGCCTCACTCGGAATCACCTTCTCATCTTGTCCCCCGGAATTCGGTGCTGAGGCGGTAGTCAGCAGGTTTGGGCAAATCGATGCCTCACTCCTGTATTTCTGTGACGCATATCAGTACGGAACGCGACATATCGAGAAGTCAGCAGATATTGCAGCAATCAGAGCTGCGATGCCGACACTTCGTGCGGCAATTCACCTCGAACTCTCAGACTGCTCCGACATCCAAGTCCGCACGCAGCACCATGCCAGTTTCATTTCTACGCCAGTACCGACTCAGCACCCGCTCTATGTGCTGTACTCCTCAGGCACTACAGGGCTGCCAAAAGCAATAGTTCATAGCCATGGCGGCATTCTTCACGAACATCTTAAGGTTTTGGCCTTACATCATGGACTCGATATGAGCCAGCGCTTTTTCTGGTTTTCTACGACGGGCTGGATGATGTGGAATTATTTGGTCTCGGGTCTATTGCTCGGATCCAGCATCGTATTGTTTGATGGTGACCCAGCATTTCCGGACCTTGGAAGGCTGTGGAGTTTGGCTCGAGACGAGCGAATCAGCGTTTTCGGGGTCGGGGCGAGTTTTATCCATGCATGTATGAAGGCCAACTTGAAGCCCCGCGACCTCGGTGACTTTTCTGACTTACGAATCGTTGGTTCAACGGGGTCGCCGCTTACTGCTGACGGATTCCGATGGATTACCACCAATGTGAAGAGCCATCTCCGTGTACACAGCATCAGCGGTGGCACCGATGTATGTAGTGCATTCGTCGGTATGAGCCCTATGCTTCCAATCCGAGCTGGCGAGATGTCGTGTTCGATTCTTGGTGCAGATGTCAAGGCGTTGCGCCCTGACGGAACTCTGTGTCCACGTGGTGAGACTGGTGAACTCGTCATCATTACGCCGATGCCGTCTATGCCAACTGGCTTTCTGAATGACCCGAACGGAGAGAAATATCACGCGGCATACTTTGCGGATTATCCGGGGCTCTGGCGACATGGAGACTGGATTACATTTACTCAAGACGGTCATTGCGTAGTAAGCGGACGCTCAGACGCAACCTTGAACCGCGGTGGAGTACGTCTCGGAACGAGTGAGTTCTACGGTGTCGTCGAGTCAAATACGACAGTATCTGACAGTTTGGTCGTGCACCTCTCTGACGGAACCGAGGATGGAGAACTCCTGCTCTTTGTGGTAGCCAAAGACGACGCGACGCAGGTTGAACTGGAGATGCAATTGAAAACAGAACTTCGCACGAGATTGTCGCCCCGCCATGTGCCCGATGAGATCATTCGAGTTGCAGCGGTTCCACGCACACTTTCAGGGAAGAAACTAGAGGTGCCTGTCAAGAAGATTTTACTTGGGGCCGATCCGGATGATGTCTGTTCACGAAGCTCCCTGATGGACCCAGCCGCGCTCGATGAGTACGTAAAGATTCGAGAACGTAAAACATCAGAGTCATCGAGTACGAAGTGAGAGGATTGCCTCAGCAGCGGGAAACCATGATGCGACACCCGCAAATGGAATCGCGCAAACACATGCCTCAACGAGTTGAGCTTCTGTCGCGCCCTTCCGCAAGGCGCCCTCGGCATGTATGCGGATGTAGTCACGTTGACACTCCGCCGCATTGACAGCGACGAGCATGAGTTCTGACGTGCGTGGCTCGAGGGCTCCCGCCTCGAGTCCTGACTTTCGCAGCAAATGGTAGAAGACAAGCGCACTTGGCACGTATTCGCCCAGAAGCGAGACTCGTTCCGGTAACTCGCCGAAGACCTGCGTGAAATACTGAAAGATCTCGTCACGACCGGGGCTCGGTGCGACAGGTGTGTTGTGGGCTTCGTTGCCGGTAGGGGGAATTGATTCCAGCATCAAGTGTGAGACGTAAAAACCGCGGGAGAGCAGCATGAGTGCAGCTCCGTGACGCGCAGCATCAGATTGCAGCCCTGCAGCAAGTGCGCGATCCATCCAGATGGCGGTATCTCTGCCGCGGCCTTTGACCGCTGAGATTGCACTTGCGAAAAGGAACTTCTCACAGGGCGCAAGTGCTGACCCGGACATGAGAAACTCGGCAATTGCTGACACACTGGTTTTCGTCTCGGGCGAGAAATTCTCCAGCTGTTTTAACCATTCATCGTTGCCAAACGCTGCTTCGCTATACGAGGGAATCACAGTTCTGATCGTACTCTGAGGATTAGATTCAGTTGGCAATGAGTGAGACTGGACTGATAGTCGCCGACGATGGGCGGATACGGTCGATCACTCTTGACTCACCAGCAAAGCGAAACGCATTGTCACCCGAAGTGCTGGCAAACCTTCTGCAGGCCATCAACGACAGCAAGCTCTCATCGGCACGTGTTGTCCGACTTGATCACACGGGGGAGTCGTTCTCGAGTGGGCTCGATTTGCGGTCGGTGCTCGGAAGCAAGCCCGACTTGTCGCCGCTAGCGCGCGTACTTGAGGCCTTACAGCAGTTGCGTCAGCCCGTGGTCGCAGTCGTTGACGGTGCGGTCCGCGCAGGTGGTCTCGGTATTCTTGCCGTCTGCGACGTCGTTTTTGCATCTCCGAGGTCTCATTTTGCATTCTCGGAGACCAAAATTGGAGCAGTCCCAGCCTTGATCTCTGGGCCAATTCTTCGTCGAGTTTCACCGTACCGAATTGTGCCGTACTTTCTCACTGGAGAAACGTTTGCGGCAGATGTCGCTGCACGGTTGGGGCTCGTCAGCGTGGTAAGCGCAAATCCTGTTGCGGAAGCACAGCGACTGACAGAGTCGGTGCTTTCGGCAGCGCCTGGTGCCGTCGAAGTCACACTCGCTTTGCTGCGACAATATATGCGCGGCGAGAAACCATCGACGGAGTCACTTCAACACCTCTCTGAACAAGTTTTCGCCGGTGATGAGGCACAAGAGGGTATTAGGGCGGTCTTACAAGGGCGAGCGCCAATCTGGAGGTCTCTACCCGACGAGGTTCAATAGTGTCGATCGGTGTTTAGGCCCCGAGGTAAGCACGAGCCAGGTTGGTTGATTTTGCGACCTCCGCTGACGGACCGTCAATCTCGTTCCTGCCAACTCGAATCACGTAGGTACGATGTGAGATTTCAAGCACCCCAGCGTGTTGTTCCACTAACAAGAAGGTAGTGCCCTCCCGATTGAGTCGTGAAATCATTTCGAAGAGCTCATTCACCAAAATTGGTGCCAAGCCGAATGAAATTTCATCGACCATGAGCAGTTTTGGTCTTGCCATCATGGCGCGCGCTACGGAGAGCATCTGCTGCTGACCGCCTGAGAGCGCCGATGCCTTGTCGTGGTATTTCTCGCGCAGTGGTGGGAACGCGGTCAGGAGCTGTTCGCGGTCGTCGGCGATGGAAGACTTTTCTCCACGACGGGCGACGAGACTTAACTCCATGTTCTCCTTGACGGTAAGTGTTTGCAGAATGCCACGGCCCTCAGGCTGGTGGGCTAGGCCACGCTGGGCTCGTTTGTCGGGGCGTAGTGAACCGAGTTTCTCTCCATCAAAGACGATTGAGCCCTCCCACGTAGGCAACACTCCCGAGATTGTTCGTAAGAGCGTGGTCTTGCCGGCTCCATTGGCTCCAAGAATCGAAACAATTTCTCCAGCATCGACCTGCAGCGAGATACCGCGGAGAATGAGGAGTTTTCCGTAGCCCGACTGAACGTTCTGGACTTCGAGCAGTGCCATTTGGTTATCCTTTCCGCCTGCCGAGGTATGCCTCAATCACCGTTTCGTCGGAAACGACCGAGCGCGGCTCGCCCTCTGCGATGATTCGTCCGTAGTGCAAGACCGACAAGTTCGTGCAGATTTTCGCCACTAAGTGCAAGTCGTGTTCGATGATGACCGTCGTCAGATTGCGTTCTTTGATGATTTGTTGCAGTGCGTTTACTAGCTTGTCGACATCTGATGCCCCGAGGCCCGCGGCTGGTTCGTCAAGCAACAGCACGCGCGGGTCGGTGATGACCGCGCGCGCGATCTCTACCATCTTCTGAACGGCAAGGGGTACCGAGGATGCCTTGTCACGGGCGCTATCAGCGAGACCGAAGGGCTGGAGTCCGAGGTAGGCCAACTCACGCACCCGCCGCTCTTCGGCACGAAACCTCTTGCTACCAAAGAACTCGGCAACGTGGCCCGTTGTATACGTGCGGTTAGCACCAAGCATCACGTTCTCCAACACTGTCATCGACGGGACGAGCTTAGGTGTTTGAAATGTGCGTCCGACTCCGAATGCACCGATTTCATGTGCAGCAACTCCGACAAGGGGGGTATCACCAAGTGTGACCGAGCCGGACTGAGGTGTCACATACCCGCTGATGACGTTGTAGCACGTTGTTTTTCCGGCACCATTCGGGCCCACGAGACCGTGCAGACCACCCGAGAACGTTAAATTCACACCATCAAGCACCTTGTTGCCGCCGAATGCAACATTGATATCTCGCAGCGCAAGCGTGTGAGAAGTCATATCTGCTCGGCTCCGACGGAACGTTCACGACGCTTACTTGTTCTTTCACGGACCTTGTCACCGAGCGATGCGAGGCCTCCCGGTAGCAAACCGATGCATAGCATGAGAGAGACACCGAACACGATTCGCTGGTATACGGCAAACGCTTGCAACCACTCCTGTACGAAGACAACGAAAATTGCCCCAGCAAATGACCCCCAGATTGAACCAACACCGCCAACGATGAGCATTACGAGCATCGTGATAAGAAGCGATGTTTTGAACATGTCTGGATTCAGGTAGGTGAGTAGTTGGGCGAAGATCGCACCTGCGATCGCAGCAATCGACCCAGAAGTCATGAAAGCTATGAGCTTGTATTTCGGTGGGGAGATACCGACCGAAGGGGCAGCGATTTCGATGTTGTTGACAGCACGCATCGTGCGCCCGAGCCGACCATCCAGTACGCGACCAACGAACACCATAAAACCGACGATGGCGAGCAAACACAGGTAGTACAAAGCAATCTCTCGATCGAGGCCCCCGAAATCAAGCAGCTGAACCGGGTAGCCTCCGCCTCCGCCGGTCAGACCATCGGACTCAATGATGACCCGAAGAATGAGATCGCCGAATGCCAGGCTGGCGATGGCGAGGAAGAACCCAAACAAGCGCACCGCAGGGTAACCGTCGACGAATCCAATGACCGCCGAAAAGACCCCGACAACCAGCAGCGCTACGATCCAAGGGAATCCTCGTTCATGCAAGATCGAGGTGGCATACGCACCGAGACCGAAAAATCCAGCAACGGCAAGTCCAATCTGTCCGGTCCAACCAACCATGACATTCATACCAAGCGTGCTCAAGGTGTACACCAGTACAAGAGAAACTATGTAGATGTAGTAGCCACCCAAATACCAGGGCAAGACGAGCATCACTGCAAGCAATGCGAGTCTCGTGAGGCTCGCCCTTCGTGTGCGTCGAGGATGAGATACCCATCTAGGAATGTCGGCAATCGGTTCTGCAGTAGACATCGCTATACCTCTCGCGGTTTGATGGTCTTTACGAGCGACGGCATGCGCACGAACAGATACACGACTACGATCACGAGGGCTGCCGCCTCCTTCCATCCGGTTCCAATCCAGACACCAGTGAGGTTTTCCAGAATGCCGATTGCGAGGCCGCCGATGAAGGCACCCGAGAGCGAAGTGAAGCTGCCTAGAACAGCGGCGACAAAGGCCTTGAGGATTAGCGGGTCCGCGGAGGAATCGGCCAGCACGGTTGCCTGTGTATGCAACATCATCGCCAACGTTGAAATCACTGCGCCCAAACCCCAAGCGAGACTTGACACGAGTCCGCTGTTGATTCCGAGGAGTCGCGCTACACCTGGATTCTCAGAGATTGCTCGCATCCGAACGCCCCAGGTGGTACGGAAGAAATACGTGAGAGTGAGCGCGAGTGCAATACCCGCGAGAATTGTGATGACTTGCGAATAAGGAATGTAAAGATCACCAAGAAGCCATCCACCTTCCGACCAAGGTGCGGGAAAGCTACGGGGCTCCGAGCCGAAAGTGATGGTGACGAAACTTACGAGGGCGTAGGTGAGGCCAATAGTCATTACCAGCATCGGAAAGTGTCCGAGTGATGAGAGGGGACGTATAGCGAGTCGCTCGATAAGCGCTCCGATGATGTAGCCAAGAGCCAGCCCGATCAGCATCGCTGGGATTGCGGGCCAACCCTGTCCAATGAGGTTGACGGCAATATACGAACCCGGCATTCCGATCTGTGCTTGAGCAAAATTTGGAACATCCGTTGCCTTCATGACGATGACAATTGAGACGGCAAGCAGGGAGTACCAACTGCCTGCTTCAAGCCCAGAGAGTATCTGTTGAATCATGTTGCTCCCTATCTCGGAATCATCCTGACAGATTGCTCGGAATGAACAAGAGGCGGGGTTCTCGGCGAATGATGCCGAAAAACCCCGCCTCTCGCAAGGTTTACCCTGTTACTACTCTTCCGGCGGTCCAAACGGCGAAACGATGGTCCATGATTTTGCCGTGGCATTGTATTGCGCCAGCGCCGCACCTTTGGCGCAGGATCGTCCGGTTGGTAGCGGACCGCACGTGATGTTCGGGGCGGCTCCAAGATTGTTCACCTTTTCGGTCTCCAACAACCGGTACAGCCTGTTCCAGTTGAGATCGTCACCGAGGCGCTCCAAAGCCTTGAAAAATGACTTGGTGTAGGTGTAAGTCTGAAGTGAGAAGTTATTCGTTGCCTGTGGCAGAGTCGACTTGTCAGCCAGGGTCCGCCAGGCCCTCACTCCAACTTGCGAGGTGTCTGTCGGTAGGTTCACCTGCAATCCGCCGACGAATCCGTCTGCAGCAGTGCCAGCGAGATTGACCATGTTCGTACCACCGGTACCGCCTGCACCATTGTCTGATGCAACCTTTATGTTCAAGCCCAGTTCCTGAATCTTCTTCAGCACAAGTGCAACCTGCACGTTATCCGTTGCCATGACGAGGCACTGAGCTCCAGCGTCGCGAACCTTCAGCACAGCATTGGTTACCTCCTGACTGCGAACGGCAACTTCTTCCGAGGCGACAAGTTTCATTCCCTTGTGCACCTTGAGTTGCAACTCAACTGCCTTCTTCCCCTCGGCTCCGAGTTCATTCGGCTGTCCAATGAGGGCAAGCTTGGTACATCCATTCTTGGCGTGCCAGTCGATGCCCTTACGAAGCTGCTCGGTGCGACTAGGTCCGAGAATGAAGAGTGGTTCAATCTTTGCGTCAGCCGGCGAGACTGGTCCCCATACGGGAACCCGTTTCTCCTTGATGAGATTCCACGACGCAGGGAGGGCCTGCGAACCTGCGGGGCTCAGGATTGCGTAAACCTTTTCCTGCTCAACGAGGCGGCGCATATTCGCAACATTTCGAGGTACGTCGAACGTGTCATCAAGGCTTACAAACTCGATGAGACGACCGTTGATGCCTCCCTTTGCATTAATTTCGTCTACTGCAATTTTCACACCGGCGTACAAACCTTGACCCGCGATTGCCGCGACACCGGTGATTGGCTGAGTTGATCCAATCTTGATTGAAGTCTTGGTTACACCCTGCTGCGGCTTGTTATCGGCGCTCTCATCTATCTTCTTGCGAGTCAGCGTGCTAACTCTGGTTGAGACGGTCGTATTCTTGGCACCAACTTCGGTCGTCACCTCCGTGATGATCACCTTCTTACCCTTGGTTTCACGCGTCGATTTGGTAGTCGATCCGACTTTTGTGCCCGGCTTTGTTTTGCTGGTCTTGACTTTTGTCTTTGCCTCGCCCTCGAGCAGGTACGCCGAGGTGAATCCTTGCTTTTCCGACACATACTCAGTAAGCGTGACCTTCTCCTCGGTTACTGATGCGGTTACCGCAATTGGTGACAATGCCACCATGGCGAACGCAAGCGCCGAGATCAGCGCCACCCGAACACTCTTTCGATTTTTCATAATCCCCTCCTAGTTGTTTGGGGCAAACGCCCGCTTATCGCACGATAGCCTGCTTAAAGGTCTAGCGCAAGCCGCATCAAGGTAATATTTCGGGTTGGAAGGCATGTTTCGACACGTAGTACTGTTTCGTTTGACAGAGAGTGCGGATAGCCACGTACGGGAAGAAATTCTGAATGGACTGGCACTCCTTCCAACTCAGATTCCCTCAATAAAGCGCTTTGTCTTTGGTCGGGATGTGGGTATCGCAAGCGGTAATTTTGATATTGCCGTCATTGCCGACTTTGCCGATCAGGCTGCGTACCTCGAGTACTCAACTCACTCGGCACATGTCGAGTTCGTCCGCAAATATGTTCGCCCTTACTTGCAGGAACGTTCGGCTGTTCAGTTCGAGCTGACCTGAAGCAGCCGAGAGGGCAGTTCATGTTTAAGGATGGTCTGCAAGTAACGTCCGACCTCGAGTAGCGAATCCAAATCTATTCCAGTTGCGCGCCCTTCGTTATGGGCCAGCAACACCAAGGATTCAGTTGCGAGGTTTCCCATCGCCCCAGGAGCAAACGGTGAGCCACCGATTCCGCCAAGAGAAGTGTCAAATTGGGTGAATCCTGACTGCATCGCAGCGTAGGCATTCACCAATGCGTTACCTATCGAGTCGTGTAGGTGTATCCCAAAGTCGGTACCACACATCTCTGCGACTCGTGATATCAGCCTGGGGGTAGCTACTCCGGTGGTGTCTGCGAGCGTTATGGCATCTGGTCCTGCAGTTCCCAGTTTGTGCAGTAGGTCGGGTAAATCATGAAGTGCGTCCACGTCGCCGAAAGGCGAACCGAAACTGCACGAGACAACAACATCGGAGTAGAGACCTAGGTGCTGTGCTGATTTCAGCATTGATTCAACCGTGCGCACTGCGTCGCGAGCGGATTCTCCGACGTTCTTACGTGAGTAGGTATCGGAGAGGGAAACCGTAACTGTTACCTGGCGCAGTCCGCAGGCTGCTGCCCGCGCCACACCTTTCTGATTTGCCACGAGACCAAAACACACCAGTCCCGCGACCTGCGGAAGTCTTTCGACTACTGCCTCGGCGTTGGCCATGGATGGGACGAGATCGTCGCGAACAAAAGACGCCACTTCAATATTGCGAACTCCACAATCAACTAAACGATGAATGAGATTGATACGGTCAGCTGTGGACTGCGGAGCCTCTGCCTGGAGACCGTCACGTGGACTGACTTCTCGAATCTGCAATGCCGGAGGGTTCGCTGTCCGCTGCATGACTACGGTGGGATAGCCTACGCAACAAGCAGAAACAGACATGCGGCACAATCTTCTCATTAGCGGTGGTTGGGCGCACGACTTCGGTCAGACGGCCCCGATGCTGGCAAACATCATTGACACGGGTGGCGTCGAAGAGATACAGACTACGGTCACCACTGAACTCAGCGAGACGGAAGAACGTTTGCGTGAACGACAATGGGATCTCATCTCCGTTTACGCGTGCTGGTTTCGGATGCTTGACTCGCGCTACAACGAGTCACAGCGGGAGCGCTGGTCACGTTCGTGCAGCCAGTCCCTGCGAGATCTGCTCGCAGGGTACCGTCTGCGCGGAACCCCGCTATTTGCGTTGCACACTGCACCGATCTGTTTTGACGACTGGCCCGCCTGGGGTACGTGGATGGGGGGAACATGGGAGTGGGGTCAGTCATTTCATCCTTCTCCTGCAGTGCTGACTATGCGTACGACTACCGTGCATCCAATTGTTAAGGGTCTTGGTTCGTTTCGGATTCGTGATGAGCGATACAGCCGACTGTCCGTCGCTCCCGCATCAATTGTTCACCTTGTTTCGGAGGCTGATGATCGCACCTCTTCGGATGAACCAGCGCTATGGACGAACTCCGCTGGTCTGGGCCGCGTCGTGTATGACGCACTAGGTCATGATGCTGAATCGCTCAGCAACGACCAGCACCAGACACTCATTCGACGAAGCATTGCATGGCTATGCGGCAAGTCAGATGCCGAAGTAGGCAGCATATGACTGGCCGACTCCGACTGACGTTTAAGACTCAACCACAGAACGGCTCGTGGGCAGACCTCGAGTCATGCTGGCGTGAACTCGATGAGTCCGATGAGTTTGAAGCTGGCTGGCTGTTTGACCATTTTTACCCGATACTTGAACCCACAGTGGATGGCCCATGTTTCGAGGGTTGGTCCGCGTTGTCGTATCTTGCCGGTGCAACAAGACGACTTCGACTCGGATTGATGGTCTCAGGCAATACGTATCGGCACCCTGCGGTGCTCGCGAACATGTGCGCAACCCTCGACGTCGCGTCGCGCGGTCGACTCCTGATTGGAATCGGTGCCGCGTGGAACCAGGCTGAGCATGACGCCTACGGAATACCGTTTCCGCCGCTAAAGATTCGAATGGACATGCTTGAGGAGGCATGTCAAGTGCTCGACACATTGTTGACTCGGTCTGTGTCGTCGTTCAGTGGGGCCCACTATCAACTTCGCGAGGCGTATTGCGAACCAAAACCCCTGCAGCATCCGCGCCCACCAATCGTCATTGGCGGGGCAGGGGAGCGTCGGACGCTAAATATTGTGGCTCGTTACGCAGATCACTGGAACTATCCGGGGCGAGACCCCCTCGAATTACGCCGCAAGAGAGATGTGCTCGAACGCCATTGTGCGGCAGTGGGTCGCAATCCGGAAGAGATTGAGATCTCTGCCCATCTCTTCGAGCCGTTTGATGAGGTTCAGTCAATACGACTCGCAGCCGCGTTGCATGAAGCGGGCTGTGATGAAGTAATCCTTTACGCCAAAGCCCCCTATGACGCCGCGCGACTTCGCAGTCTTGCAACGCACATTCGCGGCGAGATCGGCTGATTGTCCTGTGCGGCGTAGATCAACATGCTGCAACTCGATGCCCTCATTCAGCCAATTCGCGTCGGCCGACCTCAGTTGACTGATCGAATCACGTTGCCGACCGACGAAGCTGGCAATTTGATCGGCTCCGAAAACGAATTCCTCGCCTTCATCGCGGGAAAAGCAGGCTCGGATGACCTCGTTACGCGGTGATGCCCGAGGCTAATCGTGAGTCGTCTGACTTTACGTGCGATGCGCGTATCCAGATGAGCAGCACCGTTGCTAGGCAAAGTGCTATGCCACTTGCCAGCCAGGCCTCTGCATAATCACGACGATCGGCTACGAACCCGAACAGGTACGGCGCGACGAATGAACCGAGATAATAGCCCGTAAGCGTGATGCCCGTCGCACGAGCTACCGACTGCGGGGCCAGTTCGACTATCGCGGCATGCATAAGTCCGGAGTTCGTCGCGACGGTAAGTACGCCGATGGCGAGCAGGGCAACAATGAAGGTTGAAGAAAGGCGATGTTCGTTTTGCAACACAACGGCTGCGACTCCGCAGCTCCCCGTGAGGCTGATAATGACATCAAAACGACGGCGAACGCCGAGACGGTCAGAAACAAGAGCGATGCAGACCATGCCAACAGCGCTGACCATTGTCATAACGCCTGCAACGAGTCCCGCCTCTCGCGAGGATAGGGCAAGGTCTTGCTTGAGGAATGGGACAATCCAGAGGAAGAAGGCGCTACCGCCCCCAGAACTAAGGAATACTGCGACACCGTAAACATAAATCGTCGGACCGAGATCGGACCGTTGCGAAGTTGAAAACCTTGGCCCACCCTTTGGTGCTGGGCCGCGAAACGACAATAGGGAATTCGTTGCGACGGCCAAGCACAGAACCGAAATAACGAACAGAATGTTCCGCCACCCGATGTCGTCAACGAAGTAGCCGACAAGAATCGACGAGGCCCCAGAGAAAAGTGGCGCAAGCGCGGTCTTTGCTGTCAGGGCAACACCTCGCCTTTGCTCCGTCACGACGGCAGCGACTGCAACGTTCGTTCCAACTGTGGCGAGTGAGTATGCAAATCCGCAGCAGAGCCCGTACAGCAAGAGCACCCAGTACGCGCCTGCGGCACCCGACGCCGTGGCGAGAATCGTTACCGTCAGCGAGGCTGCTACAAGCGAGTAACGTGGGCCGAAACGTTGAACGAGTCGACTAGCGGTGAACGCACCGGCTCCTGTTGCCCCAAAGAACAGACCGGTGATGAGCCCTGCAGATGCTCGGCTAATACGTAAATCGCTCATTAAGTCGGGTACCAGATATCCGATGGTGTTCGCCGAGACAGCGCCCGAGGCGATGACAAGCGCACTTGCCGCAACCGTACGAACGACACGCGGCTGGGCATCCGACGGCAACAATGAGGAATGAGATTCCGTCGTCACGGCTGAACATTACTCTGGGCGTGGTGTCTGACCAACGAGGTATTGAGGTGTCGAAATCTCAATCTCCAGATATCTGGGACGCCGCCGCCGATGTGGTAGTCGTCGGTGCAGGAGCCGCGGGTGGCGCAGCTGCGTGGAGTGCCGCTCGAGAGAAGAAATCCGTACTTGTGTTGGAAAAGTCGGCAGTCATCGGCGGGACAACTGCAAAGTCGGGAGGGGTCATCTGGATTCCCAACAATCATCACATGAGAGCGTCGGGAATCATCGATGATCGTGCCGACGCGATTCGTTACATGGCGCGGTGCTCGTATCCACTCGACTATCGAGCGGATACGAAAGATCTCAATATCGGAACGCACCGATTGGAGCTGCTCTCGGCATTCTTCGACCACGCAGCAGAACTGGTGGAGCGAGCTGAGGCCGAAGACGTTGTCAAATTTGCGCCACTTGACTACCCCGACTATCAGAGCCATTTACACGAAGACAGGGCACCGTTAGGACGTTCGTTGAAGATCGCTTACCCCAGACACTGGCGAAAGACCCATGATGCATGGGGCGGAGCGTGGCTTGTCCAGCGACTGTTGGGAGCGGCGATAACCCTCGGTGCACGAGTACTCACCAATCATTCGGTCCATCGAATTCTGCAGAATGAAGCTGGCCATGTCGCGGGGCTTGAAGTGCGTTCAGGTCGTCACGTGCACTTAATTGGAGCACGTTGTGGGGTTGTCTTTGGCTCGGGTGGGTTCTTGCACAATGCAAAGATGCGAGACACCTTCCTTCGAGGTCCAATTTTTGGCGGTGCTGCCGCGCGGTCATCAACAGGCGACCTCGTTACGATGGCATCGCACATTGGTGCTCAGCTCGGCAACATGTCGCATGCGTGGTGGGATCAAGTTGTTCTTGAGCTCAGCCATCGACTCACTGAGACTATTGATGACGTATATTCACCTTTCGGCGACTCGATGTTGATGGTGAACCGCTTTGGACATCGTGTGGTGAATGAGAAGGCCCCTTACAACGAGCGCGGTCAGGTGCACCTCATCTGGGATTCACGGAGACTTGAGTATCCGAATCGGGTACTACTGATGTTGTTCGACGATCATGTAATCAACAGCACGGCTTTTAGCCCGTTCCGATGGCCCATTCCGCAGCCTGGAGAGCGACCGGACTACGTTATTTCGGCTCCGACCCTGCTTGAACTTTCTATGCGCATCAACGAACGCCTGTCTCGTCTCGGGGCGTTCGTCGGCAGTGTCCAACTCGACGAGAACTTCGTCGAGACCGTGCACAGCACGGTGTCGCGATTCAATGAATTCGCGACGTGTGGAGTCGATGAGGACTTTGCTCGTGGCGAGACCGCAATTGAGCAACGATGGGCACTCGCTGCGAGAAATGGCGTACCGAATCCGACGATGCATCCTTTCGCACCAACTGGCCCGTATCACTGCATCCTGCTGGGCGGAGGCGCACTCGATACCAAGGGAGGCCCCGTGACCGACGCGACGGGCCGGTTCTTGGATGAAGAAGATCGAGTGATTCCGCGGTTGTACGGAGCTGGCAACTGTATCTCATCTCCGGCGGGTCAGGCGTATTGGGGGGCGGGTGGCACCCTTGGTCTGGCCTTCACATTTGGAGCAATCGCAGGAACTCATGCGGCCTCATTGGCCCCAATCACCGCAGCGTGATGTCAAGTTCTGGCTAGTCTCGCAATCATGACGTACCGAATTGTCGTTCGAAAAGATCGGTGTATCAGTTCCGGTAAGTGTGTCGGGGACGCAGGCGACCTCTTTCGATTCGACGCCGACGAACTGGCTGAGCCCGTGATGGATGTTGTGGAGACGTCACTCGAACGGTTGCTCAAGATCGCACGCACTTGTCCTGGCGAAGCCGTCACCATCATGGATGAGCTCGGAAACCCCGTTTCTTAAGGTCGCATGACCGCTGCCCGCCAAGTTGGCATCGACGCCCAAGCTTTTACGCTCTCGCAGCGTGACTACCTGGTTGACTCTGACATCCTGCTGACTGGAGTTCAAGCGGCTGCGAGATTGGTTGCCGATCAACTGCGGGCCGACCATGCTCGTGGATTGCGTACCGCTGCCTTCGTATCCGGATATCCCGGCTCTCCGCTAGCGGGGTTTGACCAGGCACTGCGCAAAATGGATAAACGAAACCTCCCAATCACACACGTCGATGGGCTCAACGAGGAGTTGGCAGCCACAGCGGTGTGGGGAAGCCAGCAGGATCATCTCGCTCCTCTGTCAGAACATGATGGCGTGATTGGTGTCTGGTACGGCAAGGCTCCCGGTCTTGATCGCTCTAGTGATGTTCTTCGGCACGCGAACCTCCACGGATCAGGAAAGAATGGCGGAGTCATCCTTCTCGTTGGTGATGACCCTGCGTCGAAATCGTCGACTATGCCCAGTGCCAGCGAATTGTCTTTGATCGACTTTGGAATCCCCGTGTTGTACCCGGGCACGATTCAGGAGGTTCTCGACTACGGTCGAATCGGATTCGAGTTGTCGCGGTCCACTGGTCTGTACACCGCGTTGAAGATTGTGACGACGATCGCCGATGGATTTGGTATCGCACACGTTTCGAGTGCCTGGCATCCGCGCACCAGGACGGAGTGGTCTTTTGGTGAGCAGCACTGGTCGTTTGCGCAGAAGGCGAGGTTCTTTATCCCCGAAACGCTGGAGCTGGAATCCGAGTTGCACGCGCGACGACTGCCTGCCGCGGTTCGGTTCTTGCGGGAGAACAAAGTGAACGAAATCATCAACGAAGACGGCAATGCGAAGGTAGGAATCGTTGCTGCTGGACGGACATTCTTTGAGATGCGTGAGGCGATTCGCCAGCTTGGCTTTTCTGATAGCGAACTCCTCCGGCGGGGCATCCGACTTCTTAAGGTTGGCGCCCTCTATCCGTGGGAGCCGGAAACTTGTGCAGAGTTTGCGCGGGAACTCGACACGATCATCGTCGTCGAAGAGAAACGGCCTCTTCTGGAGAGTTACATCCGCGACCAGCTCTATGACTCTGAGCGAAGGCCGCGAGTACTAGGCAAGCGGGACTCATCCGGCGCGCCACTCTTTCCATCAGATGGTGAACTAAACGCTGATCGTATTCGAAACATTCTGCGGGGTTTGCTCGGTGATCTCGTCGAACTGCCCGCCGGTCGTGAGCTCATCCCTGTTGCATCGGCGGCCGAACGCGTTGCGGCTTCATCGCGCAGCAGCTATTTCTGTTCAGGTTGTCCACACAACCGCTCGACATCCGATCATGGTCACGGTCCGATTGGTGGGGGGGTCGGCTGCCACGCACTCGTCATGTGGATGGACCGTGGGGCTACTTCGTACACGCACATGGGCGGCGAGGGGGCACAGTGGGTGGGACGAGCTCCGTTCACATCCACCGCTCACTTCACCCAGAACATGGGAGATGGAACGTACTTCCACTCTGGATCATTAGTCCCGCGATTTGCCGTGGCGGCAGGAGTAAACATCACCTTCCGCATTCTGTACAACGGTGTCATCGCAATGACGGGCGGGCAGATGCCTTCAGGGCAGCAGACGATTCCCGAACTGTGTCGCAGTTTGCTAGCTGAAGGTATTGCCAAAATTGCGATAGTGACTGACGAACTTGTGCGTTACTCAGCCGAGGTCCGAAGTCAACTGCCCACCGAAGTAGAGGTGTGGGATCGAAGCGAGGTTTCTTCAGTCGAGCTACAACTCGCAGCCACGCCTGGCGTCACAGTGCTCGTGTACGACCAGGCCTGTGCGGATGAGCTCCGACGTTTGCGTAAGCGAGATCTCGCGCCAGAGCGCAAGACACGTGTCGTAATCAATGAGGCCGTTTGCGAGGGCTGCGGTGACTGCGGTGTGAAGAGCAGCTGTTTGTCGGTGCAACCCGTGGAGAGTCTGCTCGGTCGCAAAACACAGATTCACCAGGGATCATGCAATACCGACTACTCCTGCCTCGATGGTGAATGTCCGAGCTTCGTGACCGTTGAAGTCGATCGCGCTCCATCACGTTCGGTGGACGTCGCGCGGATACATCTCCCAGACATCCCCTCACCCGTTGCAATGACCACAATCCCAGATGATGGATTTGGTGTCTACACGGTTGGTGTTGGCGGAACCGGTCTCGTCACACTCAACCAGATTCTTGCCACCGCCGCGGCGTTTGACGGATTGCACGTCACGGGCCTCGACCAAACGGGACTCTCCCAGAAGGGCGGCCCTGTTGTGTCGCACCTCAAGATCTTCCAAACTCCATCAAACACCTCCCAGTCGCTCACGGACCAAGCCGTCGATACCTTCATCGCGCTTGACTTACTCGTGGCGAACGATCCACGACACCGTACTCGTCTAAGCCCACTGCGAACTCGGGCAGTGCTCTCTACTTCGGTGGTCCCAACCGCAGAGATGATTTTGCATACCGAGGCAAGCTTTGGTTCCCTGGCAGAACTCGCGACTTCGATTGGTCAATGTGTAAATCCTGATTTTCGGCACGTTGAAGACATCCTCGGAATTGCCGAAGGGGTGTTCAAAGACCATATGACCGCAAACGTCATCGCACTGGGCATGGCGTATCAGCGTGGGTTTTTGCCGGTGACGGAGGCCTCATTACTGCGAGCAATCGAGGTCAATGGAGCGTCGGTCGAGCGAAGCAAGAAGGCCTTTGCGGTTGGCAGGTTGGCAGTGGCCGAGCCGAGTGCCCTTGCAACTTTGTTGCCCGACCACCGTCCTGGACAAATGGATCCCTCGCCGTCCCCGCGGGCGCGAGAACTCGCCAAACAGATCGTCTCCCATGATGTTGTGCAGCGACAAGAGGAGAAGGACCAGCGACTTGTCCAATTGCTCACGGCGGAACTCATCGACTATCAGGGTCGTCGTCTAGCGAATCGTTACTTCGAGGTGGTCAATGGTCTTGCCAAACGCGAATCTGAGATATTTGGCGCAACAGGAGCAGTGTCTCGCGCCGCGACACTGCAGCTCTTTCGACTTATTGCAGTTAAGGATGAGTATGAGGTTGCCCGATTGCACCGCAAGGCTCAGTTTCGATCGCAATTGACTCGCCTCGTACCAGATGGTCGGCGTCAGCGGTTCCTGTTACAGCCGCCCTTTCTCACCGCACTCGGACTAAGGACCAAAATCGCGCTACCGGCCTATCTTGCGCTACCCATGTTCGCGGCACTTGTAGCAATTCGGCGTCTTAGGTCAACTCCTTTTGACATCTTCGCGCTGAGTTCGATTCGTCGAGAAGAGCGAAGGCTGCTCGCTGACTATTTTGAGGACATCGCACTCGTCCAATCTGTTATCTCGGACGACAATCGCCGGGAGTGTGCGGACCTGCTCGGCCTGCCTGAGTTGGTGCGCGGGTACGAGGCAGTGAAGCGTTCCTCGATGCGCAAGTATTACGACCGTCGTATCACGGTCCGCAACACGTTGGGAGCGAACTAGCAGGTAAGAGGGACTGGTTTTTGAGTCTCAATCAATGAGCACTGGATACTCGAGGAAGTGACGTCGCACTGATTGTTCGTCGCGTGAAGCTGGGCGTGCAGGGTCACGCCTCGCATTATGCTGCAGCAAGATTTGCGCCATCGTCGCTACTGCACCGTGCAGGGGAACCCCGGTCTCATCCGCGCCGAGATCGGTACCCCCAGCTACCTCCTGACCAACACATGCATGGAATCCAGTACCGAAGCTAAGTCCCCACGGTGACACATCAGCCGGTAGGTTGCGACCTGGTCGGAACTGATTAGCGTCGAGGCCGAACGCGTCGGGGTCGCGGTTCGCCAGCTTCAATTCGATAATCACACGTGACCCACATGCGATCTTCGTGCCATCGGAGAGCACGAGATCCCGAGTGGCGACTCGCTCTGAGACTGGGCTTGCGGGATGAAGACGAAGGGACTCGAACCCCATCCGCTGGAGAGCCGAGATGTCGTTTGCGAGCACCGACCGCTGACCTGGATCTGCTTCAATCCAGTCAAACACGTGATCCATCATGTTGACGAAAGCCCCAGACGTTGAATGTGAACCGACCCATGGGTAATACGCAATCTCCCGAAGTATGTCGTGCATGGGAATCTCAAGAGTTTTCTGACTTGTAAGGAGCGTCATTAACACATCTTTCGGCAATTCTGACTCCGCGAGACCACCGGTCTCCACATGGCGCAGGGCTTCCATCCTGCGCTGGAGCGCAGGTGTGAAAAATTCTTGCTCGTACTCGGCAAGTGCCGCGTTGCCATCATTGATGACGTCTGATTTATCACCTAAGAAGTGATTTACATTCGCCGCGCGAGCCATGCGTGCCATTAGGCCAGCAAGTTGGGCGAACCGCTCTGGACTATCGCCGAGGTCAATCCCCGCAATGTCGGCAGCGATTCGCATCATCGTATTCCGCGCTAGCTGGACCATATCCACCGACTCGAGTCCACTGTGCTCGTTAAGACTTGCCTTAACTGAGGCAGGTATCAGATTGCATTCCCAGTGCACGAAAGTTTCCCGTCGGAACAGACGATTCTCAAGTCGCCGACGTGCGGTGTGTTCGGCGCCGTGCAGATTGACGATGACCTTTGCCATGAGAGCGTGGCCTTCGTCGTACAGGCCTTGCCGGAGGTCACGAGATCTCATCGCTTCGCGGGCTGAGGAGTATCGAGACAACCGAATCTCGCTCATCGCCATCCCGGCAGCTTCGGAATCTAGGCTCATGAGACCACTGTAGATGCGCCCACTCTTCCTTGCCTCAGCCACGGCGCCCGCCTTGACACGCGCCGAGATGGTCGTTGGAGCCGGCATCGCAGGCTTCGATGGAGTCGGTCTGCGTTTTGACCTTGCTCCGCCAACGCGTGGTGAGCTCGTCGAGCTGCAAAGGGTACTTGCTGATAACGGTCTAACTGTGCTCGACATTGAAGTGGTCCGAATCGGAAACGAAGATCGGTCAACGACGGACGTATTGTTCGAAGCCGCTTTGACGCTTGGGGCGAAGGCAGTGCTTACCGTAAGTGATACGTCTAACGAAATTGAGCTATTTCGGAGACTGGACGAGCTAGCAGACAAAGCAGCAGCTCAGAGTCTTGTTATTGCGCTCGAATTCATGCCATTCACGGCAATCAAGACACTCGCGCAGGCTCTCTGGGTGGTGCAGCACCTTGGGAGACCTGAAGTAATGGTTCTGGCGGATGCGCTTCATATGCAGAGGTCGGGTTCAGCATTCAGTCACCTTTCCGAAGCTGCGAGCGAAGTTTGCTATTTGCAATTGTGTGATGCGCCGATTGTTTCTCCGCCCGACGATGCACGGTTGATCGAGGAAGCCAGATTTGGTCGGCTGATGCCGGGATCTGGGGAACTTGACCTGCGAACATTTCTACGCAGTGTCCCGCAGGTTCCGATCTCGGTCGAGGTCCAGAGTGTCGAGCTACGTCAATCGCACACTCCGACTGAGCTAGCGGTTCTTGCCTATCGCACCGCGAAAGCGGTGACGCTGGACTCCGAACCAGACGACCTCGTTCGTGATGACTCGTGCTGAGTCATTCGGCTCTATAGGAAAAGAATGTGATACTCGCCCCAGTACGGGCGCTTGGTTGTCGTATCCATTTTCGGTGGGCGAGCAGGATCAGGTGCCGCACCGCGGTCAAGCATCGCTTGGACAGCGACGCTGACGAGACCGTATTCGAATTCCGCGGTGTCCGCCGAGCGGTCAAGTAGTCCTGCGGCCAGTTCTTGACCGATGCAAGCATGCATGCCATGCCCGAACGAGAGTCCCCAAGCATCGGCAGTGGGATCGAGTGGAATTCGGGCTGGATTGAAACTGGCGGCATCCGACCCGAATACTGTGACATCGCGATTCACTGACATCAAATCAATCGTCACCGTCTCGCCAGTTTTCACGACGGCGCCCGACTTGAGTTCGATATCACGTGTGGCGCGACGCATCGCGACGGGGCTGGAAGGGAACAGCCGAATCGTTTCGTAGACAGCTGACTGAACGAATTGCTTATCGGAGCGCGACCGGGCTGCATCGTTGGGGTTGTCCCTACACCACGTAAACAGATGGTCGAGCGTGCGCACGAAAGCCGTTGCAGATGTGTGTGCTCCAGCGAGGAGGAAGAATGCGATCTCACGCAACAAGATTTCACGTGGGATGTGTAGTGCGTCTTCGTTCTGTAGAAGCACCGTGAGGACATCCTTCGGGAGATTGGCCCCGGTTCCGTCATCGCTGGCGATGAGAGCAAGCCGACGATCAATTGATGGCCCAAGAAACTCCGTGTCGAACTGTTTCTTTGCAGCCGTGATTTCTTGAGTTACCACCGCTGGGTCGCGGGTGGAGTGTGCCAGTGTTGCGCCTTCAATAAATTTCATCATGAATGCATAGAGGTTCGCAGTTTCTTCAGGTGTGCGCTTTGGTCGGTCAAGGCCAGCGTTGAGCGCGGCAAGATTCATCATGAACTGATGAGAGAGTTCGACGAGTTCAGCTCGACCAGTCGCAAGCCAAGGGGTCAGTGTCTCGGTGATGATTGGAGGAAAGAGATCGCGTTCATAGTGCACTTGAGTTTCCCTGCGAAAGAGACGGTTCTCGAGCCGGCGTCGCGCACGGTGCTCATCTCCGTGCAGGTTGATGATGACATCGCCCATGACCACTTCGCCAGCGTCATATAGGGCCTGACGAAAATCTCTGTGACGGTACACCTCTTTCGCTTCGGCAAAGGTCGTTACCGTCAAAACATTCATGGTCACACAATAACTCCTAGCCCCAATCCTCCGTCGATGGTGATGACGGTGCCCGTGACCCATTCAGCACGAATCGCGAACTCGATCCCTTCTGCGATCTCGGTGGCCGTTCCAATTCTGCCAAGGGCGTGGTGGTTGGCCATTCCCGCAAGTCGCCTAGCTGCCTGCTCGTCGTCGAACAGTCCGGCCCGCTGATTGATCTCGGTCAGCACGGCTCCTGGTCGAACGGCATTCACGCGGATGCCTCGCGGACCGAGTTCGGCGGCGAGCACCCGAGCCAAGGTCTCTAATGCGCCCTTTGTTGCCGCGTATGGCGCTGCACCGGGGTACGAACGAACGGTATAGATCGAGCCAATAAAGACGACGGCACCCTTACTTGACTCCAGGTGGGGCAGGGCAGCTTGAGCCAGCATCATTCCGGCAATCACGTTGTCTTCAAATACCTGTCGAAGCGGCTCGGGAGACCACGACTCGATCGGAGTTCGTTCCATGTTGCCCGCATTCGAGACCAATGCGTTGAGGCGGCCTCGTCCGTGTCGTACAGCGTGCTCAACCATCCGATGGCGGTCCTCGTGCTTCGTGACATCGGCGGCAAGCCACGAGCAGTTATCGCCGACGCTTTCGGCAACAGCCCGTACCTTCTCTGACCGGCGGCCGGCCACGGTCACAAGAGCACCGTTTGCTGCCAGCAATCGCGCCGCTGCCTCGCCGATTCCTGATCCGCCGCCTGTGATGAGCACTGACATATTCTCGAGGGATCTCATCAATTTCAGACTACTTAGTTACAGCGCGCCTGCCTTCACTTGCGTAGTTGGGGTCCAGCTATGCCCGTTGGGCGTGGCAGAAATGACATCAGCGATTGAGTGAGTCCGCCGTCGACGAAGAGCGCTTGACCAGTGATGTAAGCGGAATCCTCCGAAGCGAAGAATGAGACTGCGTGAGCGATGTCATCTGGTGTTCCGAGCCGGCCCAATGGCACGGCGCGTGCTCGAGCCTCCCTGACTTCGGGGTCGCCGTAGACGCCCGCGCCGCTGGTCGGAACCAGTCCGGGCCCAACGGCGTTGCACCGGATTCCGAAGGCACTCCACTCGACGGCCATCTGGCGCGTCATCGCGAGTAACGCTGCCTTGGACGGCGTGTAGGACCCCACACTTGGACTTGCATTCGTCGCTGCAATCGACACGATATTGACGATGGAGCCGCTACGTCGCTCGATCATCGCCGGTACCACCGCGCGGCACATCTGAAAGGGGCCGAGCACATTGACATTCATGACGTCCTGAAAGTCTTTCGTCGATGTCTCCACCAGCGGTGTGAATCGCCAGATTCCGGCATTGTTGACGAGAACGTCGACGGGACCGAGGGAATTGACGACTGCATTCACTTCGTATTCGTTGCTCACATCACAGTGCAAATAGTCATCGCCCGCGATATCAAGCTTGATGACTTCAAAGCCGTCTATTGAAAGTCGTTGTGCGATAACTGCGCCAATGCCGCGGCCGGCACCTGTTACAACGGCGAGCTTCTTCATTCACCCGAGCCGAATTTGTCAACTGACTTGGGTCGCGGGAGCATCGTGAGGACGCTCATGGTGATGCCGCCATCAACGAGAATGTTCTCGCCAGTGATGTAGCTAGCTTTGTCCGAAGCGAGAAACGAAACCAGGTTTGAAACATCGTCGGGTCTACCCAGTCGGCGGGCGGGAATCTTGGCCTCCCGCGATCGTCGAACTTCTTGGTCAGCGTGAATGGCGTTACTCATTCCCGCATCCATGAGACCAGGAGCAATCGCGTTGACGCGAATTCCGAACGGACCCCACTCCACAGCCATTTGCTTCGTCAGAAGCGCCAGACCCGCCTTGGTGGAAGTGTACGCGCCACTATTTGGTCCTGGCACGATGCCGTTCATCGAAGTGATGTTGATGATTACTCCACCTTTGCCAGCGTTTCGCATTTGTACGGCACAATGGCGAGCAACGATGAAGGCTCCGACGAGGTTCACTCTGACGACTGAATCGAAGTCCCTCTGATCCAGGTCGATAAGTGGTCCGAACCGCACGATTCCCGCATTGTTCACCACGAGATCTGGTACTGCGCCGAACTGGCTCAATGCAGCCTCGACGGAGGACGGATCGCCCACATCGCATGCAATGGCTTGACAGTTCGTCGGGACGCCCGAAGCTTCGATTGCGACTCGATTCATGTCAAGCATGCCCACGCACCATCCCTCATTGCTGAGTTGCTCTGAGATGACTCTCCCTAGACCCCCAGCAGCGCCGGTAACGATTGCGAATTTCATGGTTTCCTCCCGAGATCGTAAGGTACTTGCATATGAATGAGGACACCAAATTGACTCGTGAGATCGTCCTTGAGTTTCTTCGTTCAGTTGAAGCCAGAGACATAGACGCAGTTGTCCGGTGCTTCACGCCGGCCGCTACGTATCAGAATGTGCCATATGAGATTCACACTGGGCACGATGCGATTCGTCGTCTCTTTCTTCCAATACTTTCGCGCTCATCGCGAGTGCAGTGGGAGATAATCAGCGAGTCTTTCTTGCCGTGGCGCGCCCATCTCGAGAGAGTCGACCGTTTCTGGATTGATGGAAGTGAGTACTCAGTGCCATGCCACGGAGTTGTATATGTCGAAGAGGCAAGCGGCAGGATTGCGGCGTTCCGGGACTACCTCGACCTGGGCCTTTGGCGCGAGAAAGTTATGAGTGTGCTAGCTCCCAAGTGACGGGCACGTTGGACCACGCGGAGATTTTTTCGCCGGCTAAGTGATTGCGCTCAGGCAGCGGCGTGAGGTCAACTTTGCGACCACGACACCAGAGGTGTCGGAATCGAGACTTGTCGCCTAGCAGGGCGATATCTTTGCTCGGGTCACCGTCAAGCACAAGTACGTCAGCGTGGTAGTTCTCGGCCAGCACTCCGGTCTTCCCAAACTCGCCAACCGCCACTGCATTGTCCATTGTTGCGCAACGAATGGCTTCGAGAGGCGTCAACCCGAGATGCTGTACGAATACTTCCATCTCGCGGGCGTGCCAGTTTCCGTATGGCGTCATTGAGAATCCGCTTTCAGATCCGCACAGCAGTTTGACTCCGGCGTCGTATGCACGTCGCAATTTTTTGCCTGTGTCCTCCAGTTCGCCCTCAAAGATCCGTTTGGCAGCTGGCGATGCACCGGCCTTGTCGCCGTAGTCATACACATTTGCCAAGAACGTAAATACCGGACCAACCGGCACTTTCTTGTCGACGATTGCGGCGAGGGCCTCTTCACCGAGATTCGAAGCATGCCAGATGATGTCAACTCCCGCCATGACGCAATCAAGAGTGGCTTGGTCACCTCGGCAGTGGGCGGTAACCGGTACATCCAGGGCATGGGCGGTATCACAGACGACCTTGAGTTCGTCACGAGTCCAGACCTGAACCTCACCTCGACGAGTTGGAATTGAACCAGTCACATGAATCTTGATGATGTCGGCACCATCCTTAATTTGACGGCGAACTACACGCACCATTTCATCCTTGTCTCGCACCACTTCTGCATAGCCCGCAGTTCCATGATCAGGGATGAGTCGTCCAGCAGTACCTCCCACGGCAGTCATCAATGCGAATGTTCCACTTCGCATGTTTGGACCCTCGATGATTCCGGCGTTCACACAGTCGCGAAGGGCGGGTCCGATATTGAAGAGCCCATCAACATCGAGCATCGAGGTAACACCGGCTTTCAGGATCTTGCGCAAGTTGTATGACGCCAGAATTGCGGCAGATGCCGGTTCGCGGTGGGCAAAGAGCTCATCATTCGAGGCCGGCTCGCCCAGCGTCACGTGCACGTGCGCGTCAATCAGCCCCGGCATCACCGTCAAGCCGGAGCAGTCCACGGTGGTCAACTTCGCCGATAACGCGGCGTCCAATGTCAGATTTCGACCAACTCCTTTTATGACTGAGTCGACCATTAGCACGTCGGTGTTCGGGGCAGGGAGCGCACCGGTGCCGTCGATGACGGTTCCGCCTCGGAGAAGCGTTGCGCGTGCACCTGCAGCAGAATCAGACACGGGTATTGGATGTGCTGACATACGGTCCTCGTTTACTTGTCATAAGTGATGGTATCTGCCAAGTCACGAAGCACTCGGACTTTGTGATGGGTGGGAGAATTGTCATTGCTAACCTTGCCCTGTGCTTGGTGAGCCCTTCCCGGCACTTACCGAGGAACACCAACTATTTCGAGAGTCTGTTCGTCACTTCGCTCAGAAGGAAGTCTCGCCTTACGTGGGGGGGTGGGATGAACGTGCAGAGTTCCCACTTGCGCTCGTGCGACGAATGGGTGAACTGGGATACTTCGGGCTCGTATTTCCAGAGTCTTGGGGTGGATCTGGGGGTGACTTTACATCCTTGTGTGTCGCGATTGAGGAGCTCGGTGCCGTTGATCAATCCGTCGGCATCACGCTGGCTGCGGGTGTCGGACTCGGAATCAATCCAATCTTTGCATTCGGAACGGATACCCAGAAGTCGCGCTACCTTCCCGACCTCATCGCTGGGCGCACGCTCGGGGCGTTCGGACTTACCGAGCCTGACGCTGGTAGCGATGCCGGTGCAACCAAGACGCGCGCAGTGTTTGACCAGAAGCGTCGCACATGGGTGATAAACGGAAGCAAGGCCTTCATCACGAACTCCGGTACCCCCATCACCAGTGTCATCACCGTGACGGCGAGGACCGATCAGGGTATTTCGGCCTTTCTTGTACCGAGCGGTTCGAAGGGATTGATCGTTGAGCCTGCGTATCGCAAACTCGGATGGCGCTCGAGCGACACGCACGGTCTCGTGTTCCAGGACTGCACGGTACCTGAAGACGCACTGCTCGGTGACCCGGGTAAAGGATTCCGGAACTTTCTCTCAATTCTTGACGATGGGCGGATCACCGTTGCTGCCCTAGCGCTCGGTCTCAGTCGTGCCTGCCTCGAGAGTGCGGTTGCATATGCCAAGACCCGCAAGGCGTTTGGTGGCCCAATCGGGAGATTTCAGGGTTTATCGTTTGCTCTCAGCGATCTAGCGGTCAAAGTTGAGAACTCGCACAACCTCGTATACAAGGCAGCGACGTTGAAAGATCGGGGAAAGCCATTTCGAGATGCGGCCGCGATGGCAAAACTTTATTCGAGCGAAGCTGCTGTCGATGCGACGAGACTCGCCGTGCAAGTCTTTGGCGGCGCAGGCTTCATTGAGGAAGTGCCGGTGGCGCGCTTCTATCGCGATGCCAAGATTTTAGAAATTGGAGAAGGTACGAGCGAGATTCAACGCGTTGTGCTCGCTCGTTCGCTCGGCTTGCCCACCGACTAAGAGTCGGTGACTCGCTTGTGTCAGCTATCCGTTCAGTGACGCGAATAGATCTGGATCCGACTGCCGAAGTCGCCGATAATTTGCCAACCACATCTGCTCTCTGAAGCCGTACTTGTAGTAGGCCTCTTTGTAGGAGTGAGCTGATTGACGATCCATCGGCCTCCCGCCGTAACGAATTGCATCAAGCTGAAAGTCGCAGGCCATACCGAACGCAATCGTCTCAGCAACCGTATGTTCGAGTGAGTCGCCACAGTGCACTGAACCGTGATGGGGCATCATGGCGACCTTGTTTTGGCCGAGCGCCGTCGCGATGGCTTCACCCTCGGCGTCTGGCGTAAGTGACGGATCATCAACGAACGAAGTTACGAGGTCTGCAAACATACATCCGTAGACGTAGTAAACGTCAAAGGGGTGGCCGGTGGTGGCCAGAGCTGAGATGCTGCGAGCGTGGGTGTGGATGGTGCAGTTCACATCGGGGCGCAAGCGCATGATAGATGCATGGAAGTTGATGCCAGGCGAGGCGGGTAAAGTGCCCGGCTCGAGCACACGAAGATCGAAACTCACTTTCGACACGTGCTCGGGCAATGTTTCGTCAAAGTATTGAAACGGAGTCGTCCAGAATGCGTCCTCGCCCGGAACGCGCACGCTGACGTGTCCGCCTACCTGGCTGTCAAGTCCGGCGCGAAACAACATTCGACGCGCCGCCGCAATCTTGAAATGCACGGACTCTTCAGTGAAGCGCTCAGCGCGACGGTGCAGAGTTTGAATCGACATTCCTACCCTCCGTTTCTTGGTGGCTTGGTCAGAGTACCACCGCCCCGATGCGTGTAGTTTGTAGGAATATACCCCGCTCTGGGTACCCATGGGGCGGCGACGTGAAAGTAGGTGTTCATGACGACGTTGGAAAACCTCAACCTGGGTGTTGGAAAAGGTCGTAACTCGACGGTGAGTTTCCTGCCTGAACCTGACAAGCGTCCGATGAAGTACGTAGTCATCTCAGTTGACGATCACATTGTTGAGCCTCGAGAGGCGTTTGAGGGACGGTTCCCGGCCCATTTGGCTGACCACGCCCCGAAGATCATTGAAACGAAGGACGGTGCCGAATCATGGTTGTTTGAAGACCGCATCATCCCAAACGTAGGGACGAATGCCGTGATCGGGCGCCCCCCAGCCGAGTACTCGATGGAGCCAGCCCGCTTCAACTACATGCGTCGCGGTTGCTACGACGTTGATCAGCGTGTGAAAGACATGGATACGGCTGGAATCTGGGCATCTCTCTGTTTCCCATCGATGGTGGCTGGCTTTGCCGGCACCCGCTTCGCTGAAGCGAAGGATCCCGAACTTGGATTCGCTGCAGTTCGTGCATGGAACGACTGGCATCTCGAGGATTGGTGCGGGCGTTACCCCGAGCGATTCATACCCCAACAGATCACATGGTTAAAGGACCCAAGCGTCGCAGCTCATGAGATTCGAAGAAATGCGTCTCGTGGATTCAAATCGCTTTCTTTTCCGGAGATTCCCGAGAGGCTCGGACTACCGAGCATTCACTCCGGTCACTGGGACCCGATACTGCAAGCTTGCGAGGAGACAGGCACTGTTATCTCGCTGCATGTTGGCTCTGCCTCGCATCTCGTTACCGGCTCGAAAGACGCTCCTCCCGATGTGATCGCCACGTTGTTCTGGGTTGGCTCAACTATCGCTGTGACTGATTGGCTCTTTTCTAAGGTTGCACTGCGCTTCCCAAAACTAAAGATTGCCATCTCCGAAGGCGGCATCGGCTGGGTACCCGCGCTGATGGACCGAATTGATCACTGCTTCAGATACAAGGATTTTACGGGCGGGTGGATCAACGAGGATTTACATCCAAACGAAGTGCTACAGCGCAACTTCTTCTTCTGTGCGCTCGACGATACCGCTGGCTTTGAACTGCTTGAACGTATCGGAGAAGACAACGTAATGGTCGAATGCGACTATCCTCACGCGGACTCGACCTGGCCTGACACTCAGGGCTATCTCGAGAAACAACTTGGTTGGTTGCCGTCGAATACGATTGAGAAATTGACGTGGCAGAATGCCTCGCGCATCTACGATTTCGAAGTCGCTCCGGAAGCCTTTCGGCGCCAAGTACCCTGTTGAACAAAGCGCTCAAAAGCCGATTTACGATTCGGCATCGAATGGTGGCGGAGGTGCGCGGTCAATAGAACAGCATCGCCCGTCAGTCTTGATCCGCCTTCCTGTCTTTCAGGTCAACAATTGCCATGGTCGGTCGGGTGGCGGTAAGTCGAGGGCGGGGTAGGGGATTGACCTCGAGCAGTTCGTGTACCTCGCCGATCGCGCGATTCGTCGCAGATTCACCCGCGAGAGCACCAAGCGTGAGGCCTGTGCAGATATGGATGCCACCCAAGCCAAGACATGGATTGACGCCACCGACCGTGTCGCCTGCGGCATAGAGTCCGAGAACTGGCTGACCTAGAACATCTACAACGTTCATCGTGGTGGTGGTACGCAATCCACCAGATGGGAAGTTCGTACCGAGCGTCATACGACTGCAGTAGAAAGGGGGATCGCTAATGCCGTGACCATCTGCGCTAAATATCACTCGATTGAAAGACGGATCTTGTTGTGGCGTGGTGGCAAGCAGGCTGTTCCACTCCGCGAGGGTACGCGCCAGGACCGCGACATCGCACCCAATCTGTATTGCGAGTTCAGAGTGATCTGCTGCGGCTATGTACGGTGAAGGCATTTGGTCAACAAGATGCCGACGTTTGGTGAACGTGGTGTGGTCAAATACGTAGTACCCAACTCGGTCCGGCTGTGAAAGTAGCGCTGCGACACGGTCATCGTAGGGTCCAGCCTCGTTGTGGAATCGCTCACCCTTCACATTCACCGCGATTGAATCTTCGACTAGCGCCGAGCCCACGATCACCAGTGGCTGAATCATGGTCATATTGATGAGATCGCCACCGACGCTTTGCGCCATCAGGTGTCCGTCACCTTGGCATGTGTGAACACCGAGATACGGGGTACGAGCAAGGTGCTCTGGCTGATAGCGCAACCGCAACTCGGGATTCGCCTGATATCCACCAGTTGCGAGTACGACCCCGTGTGATGCCAGCCACGTCGTAACTCCCGATGGTCCAGAGGCAACGACTCCGGAGACACGGTTTTCTGATCGGACTAGCCGGATCGCTTTCGTGTTCAGCTCAACATTGACACCGAACTGCGAGAAGGCGCGGAGAAACGCTCGCTGTATCCCGAAGGTATCAACGACATTCAGCATTCGGTCAACGGTGTGCTGTAGCGGACGGCGGATGAAGCGTCCGAACTCCACACCGTACTCGATGAGAAAGTCGTACGTTCGGGCAGAGCGCTCTGCGAAGACTCGCGTCATGTACTCGTCCCAGATGATTCCGTACCGCCCACGCTGCAAATCCACCTCGGCACGGGCATCACTCATAAATATCTCGATGGAATCTTCGATGCCATGTTGGCGTTGCAATTCTGTGTCGATGAAAGCCATGTAGCCCGTCGACCAAATTGCGTTACCGCCGATTTCTGCAAGGGCTTCAAGAAGTGTCACGCTGGCACCCGACTTCGCAGCCGCCACGGCCGCACTCATGCCACCCGGGCCGCCGCCAATCACGAGGACATCGGTGTGTCGGGTCGTCACTACTATCGTCCTATCACACCAATGACAGTGATGGAGTCTGCATGAATGACGTGCCGCATCTTCGCCCAGTCTCGATGCAGGTTGAGCAACGCCTCGATGGCGAGCATCCAGAAGTAATGCGTCTCATCAGCGAGTCCGAACAACAGTGGAAGGCTCTGCATGACCGGCTCATCTCAATCATTTCTGCCTGTCTCGATGAGGCGGTCGAGCGCGGAGTCGACCTCGAAGCTTTCCTCGGCGGGGTGCACCGCCGGTCCTCCGTAGGAGTAGAGCGATTGGTGTCGACGCGACCGACGCCCGAGTCTGTTGCGTCATTACTCCGGTCGCATCACTCCGTGGGGGAAGTGAGAGTTGGTGAAGGCACTGTCATCTTTGAGCACGACTGCGGTTCGGGGCTCGTGCACTGGCGAAACAACCCCGATGTCGCGAAAGTCAGAGAAGGTGAGGTAGCGGGGGTCGCGGCCGGGGTTCCGAGATACTGTGCGCGCTGTATCCACACGATCACCGCAGTCGGCCAGGGATCATGGCGGGTTACCCCACCGCGATCCACGGCGGAAAGATGTACATGGGAAGTCGATGTGCAGCCGCCCCGCGATCGTTGATGTACGGGTTCTCGCAAACAAGCGCCCGTCAGGTGTATTTTTCCCCTCGCAGCCAGCCCAGAAGATTGGGTCGAATCGCGACATCAACGACTTCAACGAGTTGTCCTCCTGGAGCCCGTAGATAAGCGAAGCGGGCTGGGCCTCCGTCGGCACCCACCATCCAAGATTCCAGTTCGTGCGACTCTGATTCAAGCATGGTGATTGCCGCACGGAGATCAGCGGTCCACCATCCGAGGTGGTGCATCCGTCCGTCTGGCAGGGTCTGCCACGGCGATCCGCTTGCTCCCTCGATGAGTTCCACATGAAGTGGCCCGTCACAGGAGTACGAAACAAGGATTGAAAATGTCTCCGGTGGTCGGGAAGGGCGGCCAACCGTGATCGTTCTTACCGCCGGCGTGGCCCAGCGCAATCCGATGGGTTGAAATGCACTCATCGCAGTTTGCAGATCATCCACTACCCACGCTGCGTGATAGAGATCGGTCTGCGGGAGGGGCATCTCTTGGCGAGTCCTATCTTGTGAGCCACCCGCCGTCAATCGGCAGGGTCACTCCGGTGATATAGCTAGCGTCATCGGAGAGAAGGAACGCGATTCCGCGCGCACAATCAATTGGTTCGCCAAGTCGTCCCATCGGTACCTGTTTTTCGAGCCACTCTCGCCCACCGGGCTCGAGGAGCCGCTCGGCGAGCATCGGGGTGATGATTGGTCCGGGCGCGATGGCATTTACACGAATACCGTCGGCCGCAAGTTCGAGTGCTGCGGCTTTGGTGAGCATGGCAACACCAGCCTTGGATGCGACATAGTGGGGCTGTCCAGGCACTGCTCCAAATGAATTCACTGATGCGATGTTGACGATTGATCCCCGAGCACGCCTCTGCCTACACTCGCGGGCGAAATGCTTGATGGCCAAGAATGAACCGGTCAGGTTGATGCGAACCACCCGCTCCCATTCCTCAAGTGATAGATCGGTGATTGAAACTCTGGTACGCACACCTGCGCAGTTTACGATCGCATCGAACGGACCATGCTCTTGAAGTACGCGTTGCCAATCAGCCTCGCGTGCTACGTCGAGCTGCACGATCCCACCCGAAGCGGTGAGATCTGCTCGCGTGACCTGCCAACCACATGTTTCGAGATGATTTGCGGAACCAGCACCGATACCTGATGCTGCGCCAGTGAGAAGAACGTGACGCATAAGCGAAGCATAACTACTTCTGGTTAACGACACGAAGGTCGTGGAAGTCGCTCTTCGTAGATCGCGAAATGTCGCACTGCGGCGCGGGCTACTCTCGGAGGATGGGGGTGCTCACCGGTGCGGAGGTCGGCTAGTACGACGGCAGTTGTGGCGACAACAGCTTTGACTGTAGGAGTTGGGGCGTCTCTTGGATTCCTCTATGGATTCCTCGCCCCTGAGCTGCGCGAATACTTTGTAATTGACCGGGCCCGAGCAGGGCTCTTGGTGAGTGTGTACTTCGGGGCGACTGGAGTGACATCGATCCTCGGTGGAATTCTTTCTGATCGAATCTCGGCACGCCGCCTGATTGCGTGTGCCATCGCTCTGTTGTCCTGCGTGATCTTCATCGCGACCCGCGCCGAGTCATTTCTCTTGCTCGTAGTCATCTCAATGATTGGTGGAGCTTGTTATGCCCCAATCAATACCGGAACGAATGTTGTACTGGCCAGTGTCGTTCCGCCCAACCAGCGCGCGGTTGCATCCAATGCAAAGACGATGGGTGTCCCTATGCTCGTCTCGTTCGGTGCATTCTTTGCACCAGTCGTCGGACAGACGTTCTCGTGGCGCGTTCCGATCTTTGTATCGGGGGTTGTTGCGGTTGTGGTTTTCGTCATCGTGCTCGTAGTGATTCCCGACGTCTCAAGTCCGCGCAGAATTGGTGTGAGCGAGCGCCCGCCTCCTGGGTTCTGGCGCATGCCTGTTGCTGCATTTTTCTTGTTGATCGGAAGTCAACCCGTGTATTCATGGTCGATTTCCTATCTGGTTGAGGAGTTGAATGTCGGCAAACTGCAAGCTGGGAGTGTTATCGGAGTCGCAAGCCTCATTGGTGCCGCAAACATGGTTGCACTGGGGGGCGTGTCTGACCGTCTTGGACTTTCTTCGCGACGCACATTCCTCATCCTTCTTACGGGTGCACTTTGTTTCTCGCAAGCTGTTGTGGCGTCAGCCTCACGAGTTTCCATTTCGCTCTGTCTGTTGGCGATCACGGTGGCCGTTGTCTCACAGCTGGCAGCAATCGGCACGATGCACGCTCTCATCATTGATCTATGCCCGAGATCAGCCGGACGGGGGTCAGGCTTGACCATGACCGGCTATTACTTCGGCGCGCTCGCGGCACCCGTCAGTTTCGGTTTCATTGCTGATCGGCTTGGGTACTCTTACGCCTGGTCGTACTGTGCCATCTGTGCGGCATTGTCGTCCCTCTCTTTTTGGAGCGTCAAATGGATTCGCCAACCGAAGGCAACGGGGGCACCGTCTTCATTGCGGTGATTGACATCGGTGTCGGTACTGGATGACGCGAGGTTAAAGGCTCATTTCCGATGTCACAGACCGAAGAGTCGTTTCGCGTTCCCGCCGAGAATTGCCTCCGCGCCACCAGCGGGAAGTCGAAGACCTCCGATCATCTCCTGGTAGTTGTCTTCAACATCCCATCCCGCAAAGTTCGAGCCCAGCAAGACTCGGTCGACTCCTTCGGTATCGATCAAGAATTGCAATGCGTCAAGCCGATGTACCGCAGTATCCCAACTAAGTTGCTGCCATTGATCGTCGAATGAACGTGTAAGAAGACCTTTACCCCAAGGCCGTTTCTCTAGCGCCGCAATGAGTCGCCCCTTTTGGAATGGCGCAAAACCTCCCCCGTGGGCAACGTGGATTTGCAGCTTGGGATGTCGATCGAGGACTCCCCCAAAGAGAAGATGTGCGACGGCTAAGCCCTCATCCATCGCGAAACCGTAGATCACGTCCATGTCCCACCTATCAAAGAATGGTCCAGCGGACTGAAATGAACCTCGAGGGGCCGGGTGAATCACCACGGGGACACCAAGAGCCTCGTGCTCGCTCCACAATTCCTCGAACTGCGGGTGGGAGAGAGGTAACCCATTCACGTCAGTCCCGATGTACGAGCACACCATTCCCAACTCCGATACCGCCCGATGCAGTTCGCGCAGTGACGCATCCATGTCTTGGAGGGGAAGTGCTGCTGCACCGAACAATGATGTGTGTTTGGCACAGATTCTCGCAACCTCATCGTTGTGGGCGATGTTAAATGGGACTGCAGCCTTAGCGGGCTGATGATAAAAGTAGGTAATTGGATTTGGCGAGATGAGTTGCTTGTTGATGCCAAGTTCTGCCATTCGCTCGATGCGTAACTGCGGTACCGAGAACGGACTATTTGTGAATTTCACGTTCTCCAGTACATAATCACCAGCACGAAAAAACTGCGTGCCATCATCACGAACGCCCATCTCTGGACCTGCATGCCCACATGTGCCCATGACGCCCGGAAGTAAGATGTGAGCGTGAACGTCGATGACTTCAACCGTCGTCACGACTCAACAATACCCGTTAATGAAGCCACCGCAGACCAGATAAGCACCAAGGTGAACCGTGCTACTCGGGGCAATTTCGAACAACATCGAGAGAAACTCTCACGAAAGAGCCAATTGTTCGTGCGTGATCGAATCGCGCTACTGCTCGACGATGGGTCGTTTGTCGAGGATGGGTTGTTGGCAAACGCATTGGCGGGGGACTTACCGGCTGATGGGGTGGTCACCGGGCTGGGGAGGATCGACTCACGACCCGTGTATGTCGTTGCCAACGACAGCACGGTGAAAGCAGGATCGTGGGGCGCCCGAACCGTTGAGAAGATAGTTCGAGCTACGGAGTATGCACTCCGCCATGAGGTTCCAGTGTTCTGGCTCATTGATTCGGCCGGTGCACGCATCACCGACCAGGTAGAGATGTTCCCTGGTCGACGTGGAGCAGGAAGAATCTTTGCCAACCAGGTGAAGTTGTCGGGAAAGGTTCCCCAAATCTGTTGCCTATTCGGTCCGTCAGCGGCGGGTGGCGCATACATTCCATCCTTCTGTGATGTCGTTTTTATGGTTGAAGGCAACGCATCGATGTACCTCGGTTCTCCCCGAATGGCCGAAGAAGTCATCGGAGAGAAAGTGAGCCTCGAAGAAATGGGCGGTGCACGAATGCACACGTCCGTGTCTGGTTGCGCCGACAATCTCGCCCGCAATGACGCCCACGCGATCGAGCTGGCACGGTCCTACTTTTCGTATATGCCCATTAATTGGCGAGGATCGCCGGAATTGTTCCAGTCGCGGGGCCCGCAGCGAGACATGAATCGATCCCTCTTGCCGGGAAGTGATGCAGCTGGATATGACATGCATCATTTTCTCGATGCACTGGTTGACGCCGAGTCATTCTTCGAGGTCAAGCCCGATTGGGCGCCCGAAATCATCACAGGATTCGGTCGGCTGGATGGCAATACGGTCGGTGTAGTAGCCAATAATCCGCAACACAAGGGAGGTGTGCTCTTCATTGATTCCGCCGACAAATCGGCGAGATTCGTGTGGCTATGCGACGCATTCAATATCCCGCTGCTCTTTCTGGCAGATGTTCCCGGATTCATGATTGGTACGCAGGTGGAGCGTCAAGGCATCATCCGACACGGTGCGAAAATGATCACGGCAATCACCGAGGCCACCGTTCCGAAAATCTGTGTAATCGTACGTAAGGCGTATGGAGCTGGTCTGTATGCGATGTGCGGTCCAGCATTCGATCCAATCGCGACCATCGCCCTTCCCACGGCAAAGATTGCAGTGATGGGGCCGGAACCCGCAGTGAATGCAGTCTTTGCAAACCGAATCGAAGCAATTGTTGATCCGAATGAGAGAAGTGCTTTCATTGAATCCAAGCGGCGAGAATATGAAGCCGATGTGGATCTGCTTCGACTGGCAAGTGAACTGGTCATCGATGTAGTGGTCGACTTTCCACAACTTCGCGGCGAACTTGTCCGCCGTTTCGCTGCGGCAGATCCGGTTGACCGATCGGCAATTGCGAAGCGACACGGTGTGCCACCAGGATGACCACAGTCAATCTCCTCAACGAACTGTCTGCTCGGCAGGAGATCCACGATCTCCTATTGCGGTACTGTCGCGGTGTCGATCGACTTGACCAGGAACTTATCGATTCTTGCTATGCAACTGATAGCTGGGATGACCACGGATATTGGAAAGGGGCAGGCAAAGACTTTGGCAGCTTCATAACGGCATCTCTGCGTCAGCGTGCAATCATCACCAGTCATACGATTGGCAATTCACTCATAGAGTTCGAATCAGAATTCGCAGCCCGCGGCGAGACTTACACCATGGCCTACTTGCGGCGGCAAGATGTCGATGAACGGCAGTGGCTAGATCAGTTTTTTGGTCGTTATGTGGACAGATTCGTTCGAGTACAAGGACAGTGGCTCATCGCGCGTCGAGTGGTGTTACACGACTGGTCGATTGCGACTGACTTGAGTGCTACCGCATCGTTCCCGGTCAAGATTGGCACGTTTGAACAGGGAAAGCGTAGTCGCGACGACTTGTCGTATCGGAATTCCATGCACTAGTTTCACCGAGAATGAGGCTCTGTGCAATGTCGTTAGGAGCTGAGTGAACAGGTTTCCGTTACTCGGATCACCGTGTCGTGTCGGGTCGCTGACGCTAAAGAATCGTGTCGTCATGGCGGGTCATGGGAGTCGCTTTGTTGAGTGGCATGAGCACGGACTATCGCAGCGACAAGCCGACTACCTTGCGGAGCGAGCGAAGGGCGGCGTCGGACTCATCATTCAAGGCTCGGGGATTGTTCATCCAACCGGGATGACGTTTCCAGGAATCAACCAGGTATGGAGCGATGCCGTTCTGGACTCGTACCGCCTCGTCGCAGACTCGGTGCATGCCCACGATGCTCGAATTTTCGGCCAACTCTCACATCTCGGCCGGCAAGGACACTCGTGGGCCTCACATCGCGAGCTCTGGGGACCATCGCCAGTTCCTGACCCGTCGAGTCGAATCGTTCCCCACGCAATGACCGTTCGCGAGATCCGAGAGATTACTGATTCGTATGTCGCGGCGGCAAAGCGGTATCTCCTTGCCGGGTTTGACGGTCTTGAGGTATACATGGCACACGGCTACTTACTGGCTTCTTTTATCTCGCCATTCTCCAATATGCGCGATGACGAATATGGAGGTTCACTCAGTAACCGTTGTCGGTTTCCCCTAGAGGTTTTCGATGCGGTGCGTTCTGCAGTAGGAGATGTACCGATAGGTATCCGAGTGACATCGGATGAATTCGTCGACGGAGGAGTTCGTCTCGATGATGCAATCGAGGCCGTTGACTTGATCATTGGCCAGGTAAAAGTTGATTACATAAGTGTCAGCGTCAGCAACTATGCGTCGATCGAAACGATGATTCCCGACATGTCATTCCCACAGAAACCGTTCGTAGCCAATGCTGCTGCTATCAGAAGGGTTGCACGTGGTATTCCGGTCATGACCGTCGGTCGAATCGTGACTCCAGAGAATGCCGAGGGAATTCTTGCTGACGGTACGGCAGACTTGGTTTGTGTTGTGCGCCCCCTGATCGCCGATCCAGAGTGGACGAATAAGGCTCTGCGGGGTCATCGCGAGCGAATTCGAGAGTGCATATCGTGCAATGTTGGCTGCCGTGGAGGACCTCATCGGGGCACAACCATTGCCTGCTTGGTCAATCCTGCAGTTGGATTTGAACGCACGATGGGGATCTCGTCATTGACCAAGGCGACCGAGATTCGGCACGTCGTCGTTGCAGGCGGTGGTCCAGCAGGTTTGAAGGTTGCAGAGACCGCAGCCCTACGCGGCCACCGAGTGACACTCGTTGAAAGATCTGGTGCCACTGGCGGGATGGTGGAAACTGCAGCAGCAGCAATGCCTTACCGCGCCGAGTTTGCCGGCAGCGTGCGATGGCTACGTGATGAATGCAGTCGGCTCGGCGTGAAGTTCTTACTCAACACCGAATTCTCGACCGCGCTCGCCCAATCATTGCGAGCCGATGTGGTGGTGCTGGCAACGGGGGCGCGACCGCTGACACCAGAGGTCCCTGGTGCCGACCTACCGCATGTGAGCACTGTGCCAGCGGCAATCCATAATGGGGTCCTCGGGCACCATGTCGTCGTTGCCGACTGTGGTGAGGCGGATTGGAAGTCACTCACGACTGCCGAATGTTTGGCTATGCGAGGCCACCGAGTCACGATCGTTTCCCCAGCACCGGCAGCGGCGGAAATCGACGCCTTCAGCAAACCAACGCTCCTGCGTCGACTCGCTGTGGCGCGAGTCGAGATACTGGAACATCGCACTCTCATTGCAATTGGCGATAGCGACGTGACTCTTCGGCATGGGTGGAGCGGGGAGACGGAGAAGGTGACTGGTGTTGATGCAGTAGTGACGTCGTGGTACGGCTGCGCAAATGACGAACTGCGAGAGGAATTGGAAGAGCACGGACTCGAAGTGCACCTCGCTGGCGACTGTCTTGCCCCGCGTCGGGCAATCGACGCAATCTGGGATGGCTTTCGCATCGGTTGGAATCTGTGAAGCGTTGCTCGGGAGGGTGATTGAGAATGTACGAAAATGAACGACATGTTCTCGTGACGGGAAGTGGCTCGGGAATCGGGGAGGGGATTGCGCGCGTTCTTGCTGCTCACGGCTGGAACGTCGTGGTGAACGATGTTGACCCAGACCGGGCGGCATCGGTTGCTCGCTCCATCGGTGGAATACCGATGCCCGGCGATGTAGATGTGCACGCTGAAGAGCTGATCGCGGGAGTAGTTCGAGAATGCGGTTCTCTCCACGCGCTCGTCAACAATGCGGGAATCATCATGCGATCAAGTCTGGAGTCACTCCCCGACGAGCACATCGAACGTGTCTTCGGTGTGAACTTACGTTCGGTGGTGCGGCTCGCGCGTTTTGCCTTACCGCACCTCAAGGTTTCTGGCGGATCAATCGTGAATATTTCTTCGATAGCGGCGGAGATTGCACAGGTGGGCGGTGGGCTCTACTCGGCATCCAAGGCAGGAGTCTCGGCGTTTACAAGGCAAGCCGCCGTCGAGTGGGGACCGTTGGGTGTGCGGGTGAATGCCGTTGCGCCAGGTCTAATACGGACCGCAATGGCTGAAGCCGTTTACTCAGTGCCGGAAACCTACGAGCGTCGGCGATCGATGATTCCCTTGCGCAAGATAGGAAGGCCCGAAAATATCGGTACCGTCGTTGCGTTCTTGCTTTCAAGTGACGCCGAGTACGTCTCGGGTCAAGTTATCGAGGTGGACGGTGCGTTCTCACACACGCTAATCGGATTGCTTCCGCACCCTCCTTCGTGAACGTCACGCCTTCCGAAGACCGCGCTTTACGAGGAGTGGTCGCAGTACATCATTGAATTGTCGAAGCCCCGAATGATAGTCAACCCAGCTGATTGAGATTCCGTCCAGGCCAGCTTCTGCGAATGCAGACATGCCTGCGACGACTTGTTCTGGTGTGCCAACGAGTGGTATGGCGCCGTATCCAGCTATCAGGTTGGAAGCCATCCTCCTCCAGCCCTCACCGAGAGCACTCTGAGAGTTGGGTACGAGGACATTCAAGAGGTTCTCAACCCCTGCCCAGTCGCCGCGTTGATTGACATAGTCATCGCGATAAGCGATGGCTTCGTCTTCAGTGTCACGGCAGACGATATAGCCCTGACCGAAGACTTGGATTTCGCGACCGTAGGTATCGCGGGCGAGCGCCTTTACATTTCTGGCGATTGCCCCGACGCTCTCGATATCACTTCCGACGACGAAATTCAGATCCGTGTGTTTCGCAGCAAAATGTTGACCACGCGGACTATTGCCTGCACTCATCAAAACGGGGTAAGGTCGTTGTACGGGTTTCGGCTCCGAGTACAGCCGTGGCGATGTGAAATATTTTCCATTCCAGTCAAAATCCCCTTCCCGTGTCCAAAGCTCCTTGCATATTGAAATCCACTCGTCGGCGAGGTCGTAGCGTTCGTCATGCGGCAGCTGTGGGGCCCCGAACATACGAATCTCATCTTCGTTCCAGCCAGCGACCAGATTCAGCGCGAAACGTCCGTTTGAGATGTGATCGATCGTGGCAACCTCCTTTGCGGCACGCACAGGGTGCACGGTCGGCACGTGGAATGTTGCGAAGACAGAAATCGTCGTCGTTACTGCAGACAGGCCTGCAGCCCACGTGAACGACTCAAAGTTTCGGTGGTTGAAATTCACGTTGCCGCCCATGCCGCGCCAACGTGCCACTGGAATGACAGCTTCAATACCGGCGGCTTCCGCAGCCCTTGCGATGCTCACGGACTCCGCCCACTCGACCTTCAGTACCTCGGGAAGATCTGTCATTGAACATCCCCCACTGACGTTGACACCAAAGACCCCGAGCTTCAGTCGATTTTGGCTCGCGAGCAGTGGATGTATTCGTCGATTATCGCGACTCATCGGCTGACGCGGATTTGTCGACATTCAGTGCGGCTTCGCATCGATGACTCCTCGATTTCGGAGGTCTGAGAGACGGTCCTGAGAGTAGCCCAGAAATCCACCGAGTACTGCATCATTGTGTTCGCCGAGTGCCGGCGCCAGCAATTCGTGGTCGGGCAGCGGTTCACTGGTGCGGAAGGGGAACCCGGGAATCTGAATGTCGCCAGCGAGTGGGTCGTGCACGGTGCGGACGACCCCTCGTGCCAGAAAATGTGGGTGGGCGAGAGCATCAGCCGGAGAAAGTGTTGGACCATGCGGCACGCGATGCTCTTCAAGCACCCGCATCACATCTTCGTCGCTGGTGAAGGTCGCCATCCACTCCTCGATGATTGCCGTTACTGCGTCACGATTCTCAACGCGATGCGGATTGGAATCAAACCGCGGGTCCTCACTCAGCTCAGGACGACCCACCGCGGCCCAAAGATTCTTCATTTGCCACTCTGTGCAGAGAATGACGATCCATCCTTGCGGACCTCGAAATGACCCGGCCGGGCAGAGGTAGGGGTAGTGGCGACCCGCCCGCATCGGGACGTAGGAGTCAGGCTCCATGGATGCCCCGTGCACGGATTGTTCGTGGTAGTGAAAAATCGAATCAACCATCGCGATATCAAGGTGGCAACCTTTGCCAGTTCGCAAGCGATGAAAGAGTGCGTGTCCGATAGCGGCGAATGCGTGGACACCAGCATTGGAGTCGGCCAGGCCAGTTCCTACGAATGTCGGTGGACCGTCTGGCTCGCCGGTCATATGCATGATGCCTGAATAGGCCTGAGCGATGAGGTCGAAACAGGGACGCTCGGAGAGCGGCCCGGTCTGTCCAAAACCAGAAATTGAGGCCATGATGATGTCGGGTCGCACCCGTTTCAAATCCTCGTATCCGATGCCCTTGCGGGCGAGCACCCCAGGACTGAAATTTTCGACGACGACATCTGCTTTCGTAGCAAGTTCAAGAATGATGGCTTGGCCCTCTTCGGTGTCGATGTCAATGCACACGGACTGTTTGCCACGATTTTGTTGGATGTGAGCACCAGCGCGCCGATTGACTCGCGGTCGGTTCGAGCGGTTGGGATCGCCGTAAGGCGGTTGTTCAATCTTTATTACCGTTGCGCCGAGCTCGGTTAACAGTCGGGTCGCAACAGGACCAGCCAGATAGCGCGTGAGGTCGAGAACGACGATGCCCTCAAGCCAGCGAGAATCACCCGAAGTCATGGTCAATCATTTGCTTTGCTCGCGGGGCAACCCCAGCACTCGTTCGCCAAGGATATTGCGCATGACGTTTGATGTTCCCCCTTGAATGGTGTACGCCGGAGCGTAAGCGATTGCTCGGCCGAGATCAGCGTCAGCAACACCTCGTGGGCCGAACACACGTGAACAGAATTCTGCGACGCGCTGTTCGTGTTCCGTACAAAAGCACTTGATCATCGTGCTCGCACCAGGTGGTGCTTGTCCGAGAGCGGCTTGGTACACCATCTGTCGCCCAAGTCGGTAACCCGTCTCCAGTTTGGCGATTGCTTGACGGATGAGGTGGTCGTCGAGATTGGCAAGACGCATCGCATCGTCGTAGAGGGGACGGTTCGACATCAATCGGTCAATTCCACCACGCTCGTGCTCGAGTTGCGCCATGGTCTGGCGGAAAGCGTCACCCTCGACCCCGACGAGATTTTCGGTCGGAACCTCGACATCGGTAAACCAGACTTCGCAGAAGTGCCGATTGCCCACGAGGTCGGTGATTGGACGCACTTCGATTCCGGGACTTGTCATCGGGACGATTAACTCACTCACACCCTTGTGTGGCGGTCCTGATGAATCAGTACGGACGATGAGGTAGCAGTAGTCAGCCTCAGCCGCAAGGCTCGTCCAAATCTTCTGTCCATTTACGACAAAGCGGTCGCCGACTCGATGTGCCGAGGTATGCAACGCAGCGAGATCAGATCCGGCATTCGGTTCGCTCATACCGATACACCAGGTATCTTCGCCCGACAGCATGCCTGGCAAAAACTTTGCCTTCTGGTCGTCGGTTCCGTAACGATAAATTGCGGGACCCATTTGCCGATCAGCGATCCAACTCGCTGCAATCGGGGCGCCCGCACTGATGAGCTGTTCAGCAACAATCACCCGCTCGATCCCCGGGCGACCACCTCCGCCGAACTCAATCGGCCAAGTCATCCCTATCCATCCTCGGCGAGCAAGGAGCCGGGAAAACTCTTTCGAGTATCCGTTTATCCAAGAGTCATTCGTCCTACCGAATCGCTCGGCGCCGTCTCTTGCGACGTCGCGGGCCTCTGTTTGCAGCAGCCGAAGCGCAGGGCTGAGAGCAAAACTCAGGGTCATTGGACCAACCTATATGCACGCCTAGCGGTTCCGGCAAAGAGCTCCTGGCGCTCGTGAATCGAATACCGAGTTGACATCAACTTGCATGCGTTCCACAGCACCATGTAGGTCAACGATTGCCGATCTACAGGAAAATTGGACTCAAACATGCAGCGTCCGGGACCAAAGGTGTCGATACACCAGCGAACGTCATCTCCCCAATGATTCGCCACCGTGACGGAGTCCGGTGGACATGCCAGGCTTGCCCAGCCCATCCCGAAGTAATTGTCGAGGCCGAATCCGCCAAGCTTCACAAAAACATTGTCGCAAGTGGCGAGTAGGGCCATGTGTTCGCGCCAGACACGCCGCGTTTCCTCACGTCGACTTGTGTACGGACCAATCCCTAGTGGACCACCGAGATGATTCAAAATGACGGTGAGTTTGGGGTTCTCTCGCGCAAGGGCGGTAAGTTCGGGGAGCTGCGGATGGTAGAGCCATACATCCAACGAAAGTTGGTTATCCGCGAGCATGCGCGCGCCGGAGATAAAGGCGGATGAGCTCGTGAGTCCGGCGCTCGGGTGCGTGTGAGCGTTTGGCACCTCTTCGGAAGCATCCCAGGCCGTTGCGTGTCGGACACCTCGGAACAACGAAGATGCAGCCAAATGGGCATCAAGTGTCTCCTCGAGATGAACACCCGAGGTGAGGTCGGCGAAACCGACTATCCCAGAAATTCTTGCATCGCCTAGCTCTGAAAATCTTCTTGCCTGCTCAGCAGCGAATACGGTTTCGCCGACAGACTGCAAGTGCGGTTTCGCCGATCGGTCGTACTTTGACATGCAATCAACGAACACCGTCTGGACGACATTGTGTCCGGTGTTCGTATCAATCAACAACTGCTCGGCAAGATACTTGCTGCCACCTCTATCCCACAGGTGATGATGCGGGTCAACTATGGCGAGATCTGGTTCAATCGCAGCTTCGCAGCGCAGGGCTAGCCATTCGAATCGATCGAGTTTCATGAGTTGAGAAGGAGGATCCGAGCTGCTTCACTACAGGGCATACCCACGCGAACCCCGCGTGCAATCGCATGCACATTCGCCGCTGAAATGACACCGTCGTGATAGTGGGACATCCCTGAGCCCATCCGCGCATACCGGGCATCAACGGTTGCGCCTGCCAGGCCATGTGTCTCGACCATCACAAGCCCAACGATTCCAGAGTCGTCCATGCCGCGACCACCGTCCGAGCAGATGAACCCGTGCGGCTGGGCCTGCAAAAGGTACGGGACAGCCGATCGCCCAGTGTGTCCAGCAGTGACGAGGACATTGCGGTCGCGATCTTCGGGCAGCGCAAAGGCGATGGAATCCGTCGCAATCACGTGGCGGTCACCGTCTGAGTACATGATCGTACGGTTCGTGATGTCGGCTGCTGCTCGGTGAGTTGGAGCATCATGCTCAAGAAGTCGCTCCGCGGCGTCTGCGACCGTCATGCCGCACTCGACGCCCCGGTCGCGCGCCGGCTGGTTGGCATAGGAAATTACGCCATGGCGGTACAAGTGGATGCCGTCGCCGAGATGAGCGGACATGACGTCGGCGACAGCCGCAGGAATTGATAATGCCTCGAGAAACCACAGACCCGCAATGGCTGAACCCTCCGGTCCCACTCCACAGTCCATACCGATTGCACCGCGTGGTCGATGTTCGGCGAGAAAGCGTGCTGGTAGAACTCCACAATATGAGGCGTTGACACAAACGTCTCGGTCACGATTGTGAGGCGCGACATGGTAAGCAGAGTCCATCGCGACGACATTGCCACGGTCGCTCCGCGAGCGGGCGACGACGGTCTGCGGCGTGTCGCTGGTGGTCACTACTTCACCTCACGACGAGTCTTCTTGCCAATTGGTCCGTGGTCGTGTGTTTTGGAGTCAACACCAATTTTGCGGAGATCAATCTTGCGAACTTTCTCCGATGGTGTCTTTGGAAGTTCGTCAATTATTCGGAGATATCGAGGCACTGCGAAGTATGGAAGTTGTTGTGCGGCGAATGTCCAGAAATCTTGGGGGTCGAGAACTGCACCGTTGTTAAGCACTACGAAGGCCATGACCTCGTCTTCGCCGGCTTCCTGTTGTGCAGGTATTGCGACGACGGCTACTTCTTTGATGGCGGGATGGGGGAGCAAGGCATGTTCGACTTCGAATGACGAGATGTTCTCACCCCGACGTCGTAGGGCATCCTTGAGTCTGTCGACGAAGTAGAACCAACCTTCGTTGTCGCACCGCAAACCGTCACCCGTGTGAAACCAAAGGTTGCGGAATGCTTCAGCAGTCTTGTCGGGCATGTTGTAGTAGCCGAGAGTCGATGTCCATGGATACCGAGAGCGAACAAGGAGTTCTCCAACTTGACCGTGCGGCACTTCTTCATCTGTCGCGGGATCGACGAGTCGGACATCGAACCAGTCGCGATTGACCTTGCCCGCGGCACCAGCCGGTCGGTCGACGCCGTACGGCGTGAGTATCGGCATGCAGGTTTCAGTTAGCCCGAATACTTCAACGAAGGCTTCAACTCCGAACCTGAGTTTGAATGCTTCCACGATTGAAGAAGCCGTCGGTGCAGCGAAAATGCACCGCAGGACATTTTCGGCATCGGTGGGGCTCCTCGGTTGTTGCCACACAAAGTCCATCATCACACCGATGAAGTTTGTGATTGTGGCCTTCGATTCCCGAATCTGAGAGAGCCAGCCCGTAGCCGAAAAGCGCTCCTGAAGCACGTAGCGGGCGCCAGCGATCATCGCCGGGTATTGCGCCAAGAAACTTGAGTTTCCATGGAATTGCGGACCACATGACATGTAAACATCCCGCTCCGTTAGTCGCGTCAATGATTTAGTCTCGTCGGCAAAGAGAAACACGTGCGCGTGGGCCATCATGACGCCCTTAGAGAGCCCTGTCGTGCCCGAGGTGAAGAATATTGCGGCGAGGTCGCTATGGCGCACTTGTGGTAGTTGCGTTGCTGATTGATGGGTTGCAACATCAGTCCAGGCGAGGACGTGGTAGCCCGCACTTTTGAGCCGATTACTTGCTGTCGATACTTCGTCGTCGGCGCCACAAAGGACGAAATTCCTGATCGTTGAACACGCTTCCGGAATCGCCAGGAAGCGGTCAACGAAGCCAGGATCGACGATTGCGGTGTTCGGTGCGACGGTAGTGATCTGATGGGCTAAGAACGTTCCCTTGTAATCGACGTTGATGGAGACTTCGACGAGCCCACCCATACCGATACCTAGCCGCGACAGGATGTATTCGGCGCGATTCGGCATCATGATCACGACGCGATCTCCGTGCTTGGCACCGGTGTCGAGGAGACAACGCCCGATTGTTTCTGCGAGCGTCAAGCACTCTGCATAGGTGAATCGGAGTCCACCCTTTTGCCAAGGTACGTCAAGGTAAACATCATTCGGCCGCAACTCTGCATGATGTCGCAGAACGTGAGGGAGATTCCACTGCTTGCGGTCAGTGAATGTCGGTCGGTACTCGTCGTATGTCGTCGCAGTCAAGATACTCTCCTCGGTCCTACTTAGGATTGCGAGCGCCATGGCGGTGGCGCGTCGGAACGGGGAGGAAACTTCGGCTTACGCTTCTCCATGAATGCAGTTGCTCCTTCAACCATGTCGGGCGATCCGATTGCCTGAGTAAGGATGCCGAGACTAAGAGCCATATTCTCTTTCATCTGGTACCACCACATGTTGGAGCTCAGCTTCGCTACTTCGAGGTACCGCTGAGACATCTGTAACAGTTCGTCGCACCAACGGCTAACCTCGGTCTCCAACTGATCGTCGGGAACCACTTGGTTGACCCAGCCGAGATCCATGGCCTCCTGTGCGCTGTACTTGCGGCACAAGTACGACACCTCTTTTGCTTTCTTTTCACCCACTGAGCCCGCAAGCAGATTCGTTCCACCGAGGACTGGCGCGCTACCTACACGCACGCCGGTTTGTCCGAACTGCGCTGACTCTGCAGCAATGGCCAGGTCGCAGGCCACAACCAATTCGTTGCCGCCACCGAAAGCTGCCCCATTGACGGCAGCAATGATGGGCATCGGCGCTGATCGCATCGCCTCGAACAACTCCATTGATCCAAGAAACATCTTCCGCAGTTCCCAATAATTCGGCTTGCTGAGATTCGCGAGGTAGCCACCGGCACAGAACGCCCGACCCGTACCCGTGATCACAACGACCCGCGCGTCTACGTGGTGTGAGAGGGCAGCGATCAGCTCGTCAATCGTGCCGCGGTCGTAGGAGTTCATCCTCTCGGGGCGGTTGAGTCGGATCCACAGAACGTCCTCTCGACGGTCCAGAACAATGTCAGACATGTGACCTCCTAGCGCTGTCAGTGAAGAGAAACTGACGCGAGCGTCAGCACCACTATGCCCCAACGGCGTTGCCGAGAGTACCATGAAGGTTTGCCGAGTAGACATTGCAACGCCCGCTGTCGCTGTAAATCTGATCGGTGTTCGCAGTGACAGGAAGGATTGAATTGTGCCCTTTGCATTAGACGACCGCATTCAGCAAGTTCGGAAGGACGCACTCGCGCTCGCGGCTCGCTGCGAGCCCTTTGCTGCCGAAGCCGATGAGATGTCAACCATGCACGAAGCAACATTGAATGAGCTGCGCAAGAGTGGTCTGAGCGGCCTGATGGTGCCCAAGGAATTCGGTGGGCGGTTCGAGGAGATCGACCCTCTCGCGGTGTGTGTCGCTCGTGAAGCCATGATGCGTACCTCGGCACACCTCGATTCCGTGTTTGCGTTGCAGGGCATTGGTAGCTATGCGATTTCGCGTGCGGGCACCGATGCTCAGAAGCGAGAATGGCTGCCGAGAGTCGCGAGAGCAGAGGTGCTCGCCGGATTGGCCCTCACCGAACCAGTGGCGGGGTCGGATCTGAAGGGCATCGCAACGTCGGCGCGTATGGAGGGTGGCGATCTCGTCATTAGTGGCGCCAAGTCGTTCATCTCCAATGGTGGTTTCGCAGGGTTCTTCACAACATTGGTGAAGGAAATCGACCATGACGAGCCGAGGTATTCTCTGGTGCTTGTCCCGGCCAATTCACCGGGACTGACTGTCGTGCCATCTCCTGAGATCATCGCACCACATGTCCTCGGGGAGCTGACATACGACGACGTTCGTGTGCCAGCAACCGCCCGACTCGGGGGATCGGGGGACGGCTTCAAGCATGTGCTGGCAACACTTTCCGTGTTTCGCATCTCTGTTGCGGGTGCCGCCTGCGGGCTGATGCAGGGAGCGATTGAAGAGGCAACTCGTCACGTTCGATCCCGTGAGCAGTTCGGGCGACCTCTACTGAAGCACGGTCCCGTATCTTCGCTGCTTGCCGACGCCTGGGCTGAGTACGAAGCCGCGCGATTGCTCACGTATGCGACTGCCGAAGCAGCCCGCGATGATGCGGCGGCAAATCTCGATCGCTCGTCCCTCGCCAAACTCTTTGCAACGGAAGCAGCGTCCCGCGTTGCGGATCGTTGTGTTCAAGTCATGGGTCGTTGGGGTTTGGTGCGTGGGTCGAAGATCGAAAAATACTTCCGCCAAGCTCGACCGATGCGCGTGTACGAAGGGGCATCGGAGGTGCTGCGTCTAGGAGTCGCTGCGCGGCTTAGTAGGGAAGTGGACTCTTGGACCTGAACCTGCGCAACAGAGTGGTCGTCGTGACCGGGGCGAGTCGAGGACTCGGTGAGGCTTGTGTGCGGGCACTTGTTGCCGAGGGTGGGAAGGTAGTTGCTGCAGCACGTTCAATGAATGACCTCTCCCGACTAGCTGAAGAACTTGGCCCAGCGGTATTCGCCTCGGCGTGCGACATGCGAGATCGGGTAGCCGTTGCCGGCTTGGTTGATGTTGCCCTGCACGAATTCGGTCAACTCGACGGAATCATCAACAATGCCGGAATCGCGCCAGCAGCAAGTTTTGAATCACACGATCTCTCGGTGTTTGATGATGTCCTTGAGGTCAATTTGCTCGCACCCGCGGCCCTCGCCCAACGCGCTGGTCAGCACTGGATCGCGAGCAAAAGTCCAGGATCGATTGTCAACGTGGCGTCGACGTCGGGATTGAAAGGCAAACCCACGCTGGTGGCGTACTCCTCTTCAAAGGGTGCAATTATGCGTTTCAGTGAGGCCTTGGCTGCCGAGTGGGCGCGCTACGGCATTCGTGTGAACACCATCGCACCCGGTGCATTTGAGACCGCCGCACAGGCGGCGGTGACGAGTAGTCCAAAGGTTCTTGATGCTCGACTAAAAAAGATTCCGCTGCGGAGAATGGGGGAGCCATCCGAGATCGGTCCGCTTGCGTGTTATCTCATCTCGTCCGTGTCGTCATTCATCACGGGTTCGTGCTTCGTTATTGATGGAGGCGAAGTTTCAAAACTTTGATTCGGTGCGACTCACCTGCTGATCTTCTGAAGCCGAGATAGCAGCGAGAAAGTCGAGCTAGGTCTTCGAGTACACGTTCCAAAGATCAAAGAAGAGCCGCCCCGTCTCGACAGTGCAGTCAAAGACTTGTTTGCGGCCAATCGGGTCGGTCACGTACTCCGACACAATCTCGATTCCCTCGTCACCATGTTCTGCGTCAGCAAGTATGTGCATCGTGTAAAAAATGAGATCGTCATCGGTCATAGCGTAATTTTTCTTTTGCGCCGCGACGATTCGCCGGAACGTATCTGGGACGAACGACTCCAGACCTATACCAATCGCAGCGAGCGGAACGAACCACGGTCTGCAGCGTCCCATGAACTCGAAATATTCAGTGAGACGACGACCTTCGGGCAGCTGCTCCTGGTTCACGACGTTCGACTCACGAGCTCCGAGCTTTTCGAGCCATTTGAGGAGCAACGTGGGATGTGCCGCGGTATTCGTGATTATGCCGAGCTCTTCCTCAGCGAGATTTTTCACCAGAGTTGCGCGAACATTCGGATAGGGACAGTTGACGTACATTAGGCCGATCCACGGCAACATCTTGGAGATATGCAGGTAGAACTGCGTTCCGAAGAGCGCCATCTGTTGTTTTGTTGCCTTGCCAGTCTCCATGTCGAGAACGAGGGGGTGATTATGCATGCCGCCACCTGGCTTTCGCAGTTCCGCGCGCAGCAGTTCAACAAAATCTGCGGGGCTGAGATCAGCGAGGCGGTCGGAGGAAGGTGCTTCCAATACGGCGGTCATTGCGGAACTCCCTTACTTGAACGTCATATCACATTCGGCACACGCCGATTGAATTAACAATAGTCGCCCGGGATTCAAGAAGCAATACCAAGATGGTATCGCGTTTCGCTATGGTGCTGCTAGGGATGGTTCTGTGAGTTCCACCGACGAAGCTCCGCTACTAGCGAGAGAAGAGGACCATCCGCAGGAAGTCGTCGCCACCCATGGTGGTGTGAAGGTCATTGCCATCGATTCGGCACGGTATTGCGACGCTCGCAACACTGGGGACGTCATGGTCGCAGCCTCATACTGCGGCGTACTGCCCGTGCGGTTGATGGCCCCGCACCGACCCCGCGCCGTCATCGGGCACGATGTGAACATCGCCAAGGACGGCTCGGGAATCCAGGGACTCTTCTACTTGGAGGCGCTCGGCATCCCGGCGGTGACCGTCGACGGTCGAACCGGTGAGTTGGGCAACGCTCGCGACATGTTCGACAACGGTGCCATCTCGCGAATGAACATCCTCGCTGAGCGCTGTGGTGTCAAGATCGGCATGGCGACGAAGAAAGCTGCCGAACTTCTCGCAACGAAGGATCCGGGTGACACCACCCCCACGACGAAGGTGCGACGAGAGGCGAAGGAAATGTCGCCGACGGGGCGCCACATCATCGTTACCGATTCGATCGTGTTCGCGCACCCGGACGACAATCGCAACGTGCTCGTGACTGCCGGCCACACCGGCCCGACTGGTGCGCGATTCATCACCGAAGTGTCGCCGCACGGATTCATCTGCGCCGATGGAGGTCGTTCGAAGAACGACTCCGGAATATCCGGACTGTCGATGTTGCAAGAGTCGGGTCTCGCCGGCGCGTGTTACGACGTATCGACGGCGGCGATGGGTGACGCGTTCGATGCGTGGAACGTCGGTCGAATTGCTGCGTGCAACGAGCTTGCGCGGCAACGTGGTGTGTATGTCGGGCAGCGAGTCGACGAAGCGGCACGGTGCCTGCTCGCCGAGACGACGGGAGCGACGTCGTCACCACAGGCGCGTCACGAGGACACCGGCAGCATGTTGCTGCGCAGCGGTCAGCTGGCCGCGCTCAGCCCGAAGTTTGCCGAAGGTCTTGCGCGCGTGCGCGAGGTGTGCGATCTCGACGGCGCATTGCCGGCGGGTATCAAGGCGCTCTTCATGGCGACCGCCGCCGTGGTTCGCAACCACGAGGACACCGCGCGTCGTGAACTGCGTCGCGCGGTCGAAGGCGGCGTCACCGTGAAGCAGTTGCAAGGTGCCGCGGTGTCGGTGCTCATCTCGCGCGGTGAATCGGTGTTCCAGAAATTCTGGGCTGCAGCGGAACAGGCCACGGGTGGTATGCCAGTTCTTGCGCCGCCGTCACCGCGTCCGACGTTCGAGGCATCAGCCGACAAAGCGAAGGCGTACTTCGTGTCGTATTTCGGCTTCGTGCCGAGCTACATCGAGCTGATGGCCGATGAGGCGCCGCGCGCCCTCGAGGGGTACTTCCTCATGCGCGAGTGGGCGCTCTCGGAGAATCTACTTGAACCGAAGTACGTGGAGTTGCTGTTGTGCACGGTGAACGCAGCCGAGTTCGCCACGCGGTTCGTCGGTATTCACGCCGTCGGCGCACGCAACGTCGGTGCCACCGAAGCCGAGATCGTCGAGGCGGTCGTATGTGCGATCCCCATTTCAGGTGTCGCATCGTGGCTACCCGGCGCCGACGGCGTGCGTCCGCCTAAGTCGTGATATAAATGCAAAACGAATCGGACTTACATAACGTTTCTCAAGGGAGATAGAACGTGCCACGCGTACAACTGTTGGAAGAGCATGTTGGTTTACGAATGGCGGGTCGAGGTGGTCCGGAAGCGCGACGTGCTCTCATGCATAGACCTGCGATGGCCGACGTGATTGGAATCTTCAATGATGTCGTGGCCCAAAGCCAGCTTGACCCTCGGCTGCATGAGGTCGTGCGATACAGAATTGCAATTCTGAATGGCTGTGCCCGCTGCAAGGCGTATCGTTCACCGGAGGGTGTAGCAGGTGGAGTGACCGAGGAACTCTTGAGCGAGGTACGTCATTGGGGGCACTCGTCGATGTTTACCCGGCTTGAGCGCGCGGCACTGCTGTTTGCTGATGATTTCTGTAAAGATCCCAACTTGGTGACACACGAGACGACGGACTTTCTTCGCAATGAACTCGGCGATGGGGGTCTCGTTGACCTTACGGTCTGCATCGCAAAGTACTTGGCGATCGGTCGCCTGATCACCGTTTTGGATCTAGATCAGTCGTGTGCGCTCGAATCGTTGGATGCTTGAGTCACGCTCCGAGAATCATCGAATTGTGGTACTGGGCGCCCGAGCCTGCGCCCATGACGACCGCGATCTCGGCATCGGTCACCTGGCCGGGTCCGGCAGTACCGCGCAACTGACGCACCGCTTCGACGAGTTTCAGCTGGGGCCCGCCCCAGCCGATGTGGGCGTAGGACATGAGTCCACCGTCGGTGTTCACTGGACAACCGTCGTTCGGCCCGATGCCGACCTCGTTGAGGAAGTCGACACCTTCGCCGCGCTTGCACAAGCCGGTCATTTCAATCTGGCGAACGACCTCGAACGTGTTGATGTCGTACACCTCGAACACGTCGACATCGCGTGCCGATACGTCGGCCTGGCGGAATGCGTCGGACAGGGCTGTGGCACCGACGTCGACAATCTCGTCGTAGATCGGTGGGTCGACGTACTGCTGTCGGTACCACTCGCACCCGCCACCGAGGATGCGCACGGGGGTCTGGGGCAGGTCGCGGGCCCGGTCCATGCTCGTGACGACGACGGCGGCGGCACCTTCGTTGGCGAGGCACAGATCGAGGAGATGGAACGGCGACGCGATCATCGGGGAGTTGAGCACGTCCTGCGGGGTGAACGGTCCGCGTCCGTGCATCACCGCATTCGGATTCACCGATCCGGCATTGCGAATGGCGGCGGCGATCCGTGCCATGCCGATGCGGTCGACGTCGTGCAGGTACATGTACCGCTGCGCGACGAGTGCGAACTGCGCAGACGTGAACGCACCCCAGCACTCGGTGAACTCGTTCTCTGGGCGCGTATACGACGCGACGTTCGGTCCACCGAGTACGCCCGATTGACCGCCGACAATGAGCACCGTCGTGCATTGCTCGGCAAGGATCGCCGCCGCGGCGTCAAGAACCGCGGGCACGCCTTGCGGATAGGTGTCACCGACCCATCGTGCACCGTGACCGAACAACTTCAACCAGTCCTGTGATCCGGGATGGAAGACCGTTCCACCCGGCCCTGGCCACCGCGCACACACTCCGTCGACGTCGGCGATATCGAGCCCTGCATCGGCGAGTGCGATGCGCGCCGCCTCGAGACACGTCGACACCGTGGGTCGATCGATGCGCCGCGCCATCTCGGTGGCGCCGATACCGACGATGGCGATGTCGTGCAGTGGGGAAGGCATGCGCGGTTGCTTACACCTGGCGTGA